>OLPS01000345.1_pt1 | contig 61336 bp, 40 predicted proteins | sample 1673071 | NCBI WGS metagenome assembly OLPS01 (sample SAMEA3136752, study PRJEB25190) | human gut metagenome | reverse complement strand
GCGTGTGCTCTATCCAGCTGAGCTACTGAGACATTTTTAAGATTTATGCAATTTTTACTGCTCGAAGGAATCGAACAATCTGCCGCTTAGGAGGCGGCCGCTCTATCCAACTGAGCTACGGGGGCACAACAGCGTTATTTTAGCGCAAAGGGCGGCGGGTGTCAATGACCGGCGGCGGAAACGGGCCGCACGGTTGCGCGCGGCGGGAAATCATGGTATGATAAACAGACTGCGCAAAGGAGGTAGTCCCATGCGTCTCATCCGCGAGGAAAAAACCTTTATCCGGGAGGCCGTTTTGCTCATGCTCCCGATGATCTTGCAAAATTTTGTGACGTTTTCCATGTCCATGGCCGACACGTTCATGGTCGGCGTGCTCGGCGAGACGGCGCTCGCCGCCGTGACGATGGCCAACAGTCCGTTTTACGTCATGCAGCTGATGATCTTCGGCGTGCAGAGCGGCATGAGCGTGCTCGTGGCGCAGTACCACGGCCGCGGCGATCAGGAGGCCATCAACCGCGTGATGGGCATTGCGCTGTTCGTGTCCACGACAATCACGGGCCTGCTCGCCATCACGGCGTTCTGCATCCCGGAGCAGATCATGCGCGTGCTCACCAACAATGCCGACCTCGTCGCGCCCGGCGCGGCGTACACGCGCTACGTCGGCTTTTCGTATTTCTTCTCCGCCATCAGCGGCGTGTACATCGCCGCCCAGCGCAGCACGGAAAATCCCCGCCTCGGCGCGGTGCTGCTCACCGTGTCCGGCGTGCTGAACATCTTTCTCAACTGGGTGCTCATCTACGGCAAGCTCGGCGCGCCCATGCTCGGCTGCGCGGGCGCGGCCGTCGCCACGCTCATCAGCCGCGCGTTCGAGGTCGCGGTGCTGTGCGTGTATGCCGCCGTCAGCCGCCGGCTGCCGCTCATGCCGCGCGCGCTGCTGCACCCCGGCCGCGTGATCGCAAAGGACTTCGCCAAATACGCCCTGCCCGTCGTGTGCAACGAGTGTCTGTGGTCGCTCGCGTTTTCGCTCTACACGGTCATCATGGGGCATATGGACAATAACACGCCCATCCTCTCGGCCTACACCATCGCCGGGAACCTGCAGCGCATGATGACCCCGGCGTCGTTCGCCGCGGGCGGCGCGGCCGCCGTGCTCATCGGGCGGGAGATCGGCCGCGGCAACCGCGGCAGCGTGCAGCGCAAGGCGTGGGTGCTCGACGCTCTGGCGCTCGTCGTCGGATTCGTGTGCATGGGCATCATCGCGCTCGTGCGCAATGTGCTGCTGCGGCCGTACATCCTGCCGCTGATGCACATGGAGGGCGAAGCGTGCGACATTGCGATGTATATGATGGGGATCTTGATGCTCGTGCAGCCGGTGTCGAGCGTGAGCCTGACGAACATCGTCGGCGTGCTGCGCGGCGGCGGCGACGTGCGCTATGCGATGCTGTGCGACGTCGGGCCGCTGTACGCCGTGTGCCTGCCGCTGGCGGCGCTCACGGCGCTGGTGTGGAAGCTCGACATCCGGTATGTGTACCCGCTCATGTCGATCGATGTGATCGTGCAGATCTTTTTGTGTTTCCCGCGGCTGCGCTCCGGCAGGTGGATCCACGATGTGACCCGCGGCGCGGGGGAGCTGGAGGCGTGACGGAGGCATCGCCAAAGGCGATGCCGGATCTCATCCGAGGCGGGCCTTGCCCCCTCGGGCTCCCCCCCTGCGGCTCAGACGCTCTTGGGATGGTGCGTCATTCGCTTCGTGAGGAGAAGGCATTGCCAAAGGCAATGCAGGATCTCATCCGAGGCGGGCCTTGCCCCCTCGGGCTCCCCTGCGGCGCAAATGGCTTTGAAATGAGACCATTCTCTCGGCAAGCAGCAGCGCGCATCCCTGCGCAAAGCTGCAAAATCAATGCCCCAATATGCGAAAAAGGCTCGCCCAATCGGGCGAGCCTTGTTCGGTGCAATCATTGCAATTCACACAGCGCGGGTGACCTTGCCGCTGCGGAGGCAGCGGGTGCATGCGTAGACGTGCTGGGGTTTGCCGTCCACGATGGCCTTGACGCGCTTCACATTGGGTTTCCAAGTGCGGTTCGAGCGGCGGTGAGAGTGGCTCACTTTGATGCCGAAGCTCAAGCCCTTGTCGCAAAACTGACATTTTGCCATTGGTTGAAGCACCTCCTTCTCTATTGTCTGCGAGAACAGCTTTCTCATAATAGCAGAAACCCCGGCCGATTGCAAGATGATTTTCACATTTTCTGCGCATTTTCCGTTCCGCGGCCGGAAAAAATGCCCGGCACGCTGCAAAAGCCGTTGCCAAACGCCGCCGCTTTGGGTACAATGGGAAGCGGGGGAGCAGGTGCTCCGCCCGGACGAAACAACTTCGCCGCCGCACCGGCGGCTTTACCGGAAAGGAGGCGCGCACGATGGGCGCACCGCATTATACCGTCGCGCTGCAAAAGATCGCCGCCGAGCAGGGGCTGACTGTCCTGCACGCGGCCCAGGACTACGCCACGCGCGAGATCCGCACCGCCGACGTCAACCGCCCGGGGCTGCAGCTCGCCGGGTTTTACAACTACTTTGACCCCGAGCGGCTGCAGATCATCGGCCGCGTCGAGAGCACGTATCTCGAGACGCTGACCCCCGACCAGCGGCGCGAACGCTTTGAGCAGTTCATGCGCTACAACATCATCGGCCTCGTCATCTGCCACGGGATGGACCCGTTTCCCGAGTGCCTGGAGATGGCCGAAAAGTACGACCGCAACCTCTTTCTCGTGCGCAAGGACACGTCGGAGTTCATGGCCGACCTCATCGCCGCGCTCTCGAGCTATCTCGCCCCGCGGCTGACGCAGCACGGCGTGCTCGTCGAGGTGTTCGGCGAGGGCGTGCTCATCACGGGCGACAGCGGCGTCGGCAAGAGCGAGACGGCGCTCGAGCTCATCAAGCGCGGCCACCGCCTCGTCGCGGACGACGCCGTGGAGATCAAGCGCATCAACCGCACGACGCTCATGGGCTCCGCGCCCGAGATGATCCGCTACTACATGGAGCTGCGCGGCATCGGCGTGATCGACGCGCGGCAGATCTATGGCGTCGGCGCCGTCAAGCCCGAGACGCGCGTGGATCTCGTCGTGCAGCTCGAGCCGTGGGAGGACGGCCGGGCCTATGACCGGCTGGGCCTGACGACGGAATACTGCGAGATCCTCAATGTGCGCGTGCCGTGCGTGACGATCCCGGTCGGGCCGGGGCGCAACCTCGCGGTCATCCTCGAGCTCGCCGCCATGAACAACCGCCAGAAGGGCATGGGCTACAACGCGGCGCAGAAGCTCGCCGACGAGCACGACCGCGGCATCGACCTCGGCATCGGGTTCTGACCCGGAAAGGAACAGAAAGTTATGACGAATCTCGACCCCATCGTCCGCGCGCTGCGCGAGCAGCTGCCGGAGCTGGAGATTTTGGAATATGAACCGATGCGCGCGCACTGCTCGTTTCGCATCGGCGGGCCGGCGCGCGCGCTCGTGCGCCCCGCGTCCGCGGAGGAGACGGCGGCCGTCTGCCGCATCGTGAGAGACGGCGGCGCGCAGCCGCTCCTCATCGGCAACGGCACGAACCTGCTGATCACCGACGGCGATGTTGACCGCATCGTCGTGCAGATGGGCGAGCGCATGGCGGACGTGGCGCGCACCGACGCGACGCACCTGCGCGCGGGCGCGGGCATCCCGCTCGCGCGGCTGGCGCAGGCGGCGCTGGGCTATGGGCTCGCGGGGCTGGAATTTGCCCACGGTATCCCCGGCTCGCTGGGCGGCGCGGTGTCGATGAACGCGGGCGCTTACGGCGGCGAGATGAAGGACGTCGTCGTCTCCACGCGCTATCTTGACCATGACCTGAACCTGTGCGAGGCAGAGGGCGCGGCGCATGATTTCGGCTACCGGCACAGCGTGTTTTCCGACACGGACTGCGTCGTGCTCGGCAGCACGCTCGCGCTCACGCCGGGCGACCCGGCGGAGATCCGGGCGCGTATGCTCGACCTGAGCGAGCGCCGCCGCAGCCGCCAGCCGCTCGACCTGCCGAGCGCGGGCAGCACGTTCAAGCGCCCCGCGGGGGGCTACGCCGCTGCGCTCATCGACGCGGCCGGCCTCAAGGGCTATGCCGTCGGCGGCGCGCAGGTGAGTGAAAAGCACGCGGGCTTCGTCGTCAACCGCGGCGGGGCCACGTTTGACGATGTGCTGCGGCTCATGGATCACATCCGCAGCGAGGTGCTGCGCACGTCCGGCGTGGAGCTCGAGCCGGAAGTGAAGATCATCCGGGGGTGACGGGATGGAATTTCTGATCGTATCGGGCCTGTCCGGCGGCGGCAAGAGCCGCGCGGCCGACGTGCTGGAGGATCTGGACTTTTACTGCGTGGACAATATGCCCACGGCACTGCTGACGAAGTTTGCCGAGCTGTGCCTTGCCACGCGCGGACGGTATGAAAAGGTCGCGCTCGTGACGGACATCCGCAGCCAGGAGAGCTTTTCCGAGCTGTTTGCCGCGCTCGGGGAGCTTAGGAGCATGGGCGTGCACTACCGCATTCTGTTCGTCGAGGCGTCGGAGAGCGCCATCGTGCGCCGCTACAAGGAGTCGCGCCGGCCGCACCCGCTGCAGGCCGAGAGCGGCTGCTCTCTGCCCGAGGCCGTGCGCCGCGAGAGCGAGCTGCTCGCCCCCGTGCGCGAGCGCGCAGACTTCGTCATCAACACGACGGGCCTCACGCTCGCTATGCTGCAAAAGCGCATCTGCGAGTATTTTGCCGACGGCGGCACGCGGCGCGACATTCTCGTCAACGTCGTGTCCTTCGGCTTCAAGTACGGCATCCCGATCGATGCCGACCTCGTGTTCGACGTGCGCTTTCTGCCGAACCCGTTTTACGTCGAAAAGCTCCGCCCCATGAGCGGCATGGACGCCGAGGTGCAGGAATACGTCCTGCGCAGCGACGTGGCGAAAAATTTCCTCTCCAAGCTCACCGACATGGTCGATTTTCTCCTGCCGCAGTACGCCGCCGAGGGGCGCTATGCGCTCACGATCGGCATCGGCTGCACGGGCGGGCAGCACCGCAGCGTGGCCGTGGCCAAGGTACTGACGGACTACCTCGCCGCGCGCGACGCCAACGTCCGCCTGCGCAACCGGGACTTTCCCAAGACCTGACGGAGGCGCGCCATGTCCTTTGCATCCGAAGTGAAAAACGAGCTGTGCCGCGTGCCGGTCAGCCGCCACTGCTGCGCCGTGGCCGAGGCCTACGGCGTGCTGCTGTACTGCCACACGTTCACGACGCGGGAGATCCGCATCGTCACGGCGTGCGACGCCTTTGCCGAGCGGCTGCCGAAGCTGTTTCGCCGCGCGTTCGGCGCGCACTTTGCCCTGCCGGCCGGGGAAAAGGCCGGCGGCCGCCACGTGCTGACCATCACCGACCGCGCCGCCGTCGAGACGGTGTTCGCCGCCTTCGGCGCCGATCTCTCGCGCACGGTCGCGCACCACATCAACCTCGCCGTGCTCGAAAACGACTGCTGCAAGGCGTCGTTCCTGCGGGGGGCGTTTCTCGCGGGCGGCAGCGTGACCGCCCCGAGCAAGAACTACCACCTCGAGCTCATCACGGCGCACGCGAGCGTCAGCCGCGAGACGGCCGCCCTGCTCACGGAGCTGGGCTTTGCCGCGCGCAGCATCGACCGCGGCGCGAACACCGTGCTCTATTTCAAGAAGTCCGAGGCCATCGAGGACTTCCTGACCAAGATCGGCGCGCCCTGCGCCGCCATGGACATCATGTCCGCCAAGGTGGAGAAGTCCATGAACAACTCCATCAACCGCAAGGTCAACTGCGACACCGCCAACGCCGACAAGGTCGTCGCCGCGGCGCAGGAGCAGATCGACGCCATCCGCCGCATCGAGCGCGACTACGGGCTCGACGTGCTGCCGGAAAAGCTGCAGAGCGCGGCGCTGCTGCGCATTGCCAATCCCGAGGCCAGCCTGGCCGACCTCGCCACGCTCTCGTATCCGCCGGTGACGAAGAGCTGCCTGAACTACCGGCTGAAAAAACTCATGGAATTTCACATGGACGACTGAAAGGAACGCACGATGGGGTTTGCACACCTGCACGTACATAGTGAATACAGCCTGCTCGACGGCGCATGCCGCATCGGGCCGCTCATCGAGCGCGCCAAGGAGCTGGGCCAGACCGCGCTGGCGATCACCGACCACGGTGTCATGTACGGCGCGGTCGCTTTTTACAAGGCGGCGGTCGCTGCCGGCATCCGGCCGATCATCGGCTGCGAGGTCTATGTCGCCCCGCGCGGCATGACCGACCGCGTCCACGGCGTGGACGATGCCTACACGCACCTGATCCTGCTCTGCCGCGACGAGACGGGCTACCACAACCTGTGCTATCTCGTGTCGGCCGCGTTCGAGCGCGGGTTTTACGGCAAGCCGCGCATCGACTGGCCGCTGCTGCACAAACATGCAGACGGCCTCATCTGCCTGAGCGGCTGCGTCGCGGGCGACATTCCGCGCGCGGTGCTGCGGGGAGATTATGAGGCGGCCAAGGCACGCGCCGTGGAGCTGCAGGAGCTCTTCGGTGAGGGAAACTTCTACCTCGAGCTGCAGAACCACCACATGACCGACGAGGCGCGCGTGCGTGCGGCGCTGCTGCGCATCCACCGCGAGACGGGCATCCCCCTCGCGGCGACAAACGACGTACACTATATTAAAAAGCAGGACGCCTACGATCAGGACGTGCTGCTGTGCATCCAGACCGGGCAGACGCTCGACAGCCCGGACCGCCTGCGCTTCCCGAACGACGAGTTTTACCTCAAGAGCGAGACTGAGATGCGCGCGCTCTTTGACGAATATCCCGACGCGGTGGAAAACACGCAGCGCATTGCTGACCGGTGTCATTTCGACTTCACGTTCGGCCACTACCACCTGCCGCGCTTTCTGCTGCCGGAGGGGGAGACGGACGCGGACGCCTATCTTACGAAGCTGTGCGCGCGCGGCTTTGAAAAACGCTACGGCGACCGGCCGGAGGTGCGAAAGCGTCTGGATTATGAGCTCAACATGATCCGGCGCATGGGCTTTGTGGACTACTTTCTCATCGTGAGCGATTTCATCGGCTACGCCAAGGCCCAGCACATCCCCGTCGGGCCGGGGCGCGGCAGCGCTGCCGGCAGCGTCGTGTCCTACTGCCTCGGCATCACGGACGTCGATCCCGTGCAGTATAACCTCTACTTCGAGCGCTTTCTCAACCCCGAGCGCGTAAGCATGCCGGATATCGACGTGGACTTCTGCGTGCAGCGGCGCGGGGAAGTGATCGACTACGTGATCCGCAAATACGGCGCCGACCACGTGGCGCAGATCGTCACGTTCGGCACGATGGCCGCGCGCGCGGCAGTGCGCGACGTCGGCCGGGTCATGAACATGACCTACGCCGAGGTGGACGCTGTGGCCAAGGCCATCCCCGGCGGCATCAACACCACGCTCGACGAGGCGCTGCAGCAGTCGCAGACGCTGCGCGCCATGTATGACGGGGACGACCGGCTGCACCAGCTCATCGACACGGCCCGCGCCATCGAGGGCATGCCGCGGCATGCGTCCACGCACGCGGCGGGCGTGGTCATCACGGAGCAGCCGGTGTACGCCTACGTGCCGCTGGCGAGCAACGACGGCGCGCTCGTGTGCCAGTTCCAGATGACGACGCTCGAGGAGCTGGGACTGCTGAAGATGGACTTTCTCGGCCTGCGCAACCTCACCGTGCTCGAGGACGCTGCGCGGCAGGTGCGCCGCCGCGAGCCGGGGTTTCAGGTCGAGCGCATCCCGCTCGACGATAAGAAGACGTTTGACATGCTCGCCGCCGGGCGCACCGTCGGCGTGTTCCAGCTCGAGAGCGCGGGCATCACGGCCGTGTGCATGGGGCTGCGCCCGCGCAGCATCGAGGACATCACCGCCGTCATCGCGCTCTACCGCCCCGGGCCGATGGAGAGCATCCCGCGGTTTCTCGCCTGCTCGGCGCACCCGGAGCGCATCACCTACAAGCACCCTCTGCTCGAGCCGATCCTGTCCGTGACCTACGGCTGCATCGTCTATCAGGAGCAGGTCATCGAGATCTTCCGGCAGCTGGCCGGGTTCTCGCTCGGGCAGGCGGACATGATCCGCCGCGCCATGTCGAAGAAGAAAGAGGCCGTCATCACGGCCGAGCGCGCCGCGTTCGTGCACGGCGACCCGGAGCGGAATATCCCCGGCGCGGTGGCGCGCGGCGTGCCGGAGCAGACGGCAAACGAAATTTACGACGAGATCCTCGCCTTTGCAAGCTACGCCTTCAACAAGGCGCACGCCGTGTCCTACGCCATCGTGTCCTACCGCACGGCGTACATGAAGCGCAACTACCCGCACGAATACATGGCAGCGCTTTTGACCTCCGTGCTCGACAACACGCCGAAGGTCACGGAGTACATCGCCGAGTGCCGCGAGCTGGGCATCCGCCTGCTGCCGCCGGACATCAATGCGTCCGACGCCGACTTCACCGTCGAGGAGGGTGATCTGCGCTTCGGCCTTGTGGCCATCAAGGGCGTGGGGCGCGGACTCATCCAGGCGCTCATGCGCGAGCGGGAGATCGGCGGGCCGTTCACGGCGTTTGACGAGTTCTGCCGCCGCATGAACGGGCACGACCTCAACCGCCGCGCCGTCGAGAGCCTCATCCGCGCCGGGTGCTTCGACCGCATGGGCTACAAGCGCAAGGCGCTCATGCAGTCGGTCGACCGCGTGCTGGGCGGCGCGGCGAGCGAGAGCCGCATGAACCTCACCGGCCAGATGAACCTCTTCAGCGCACCGGACGACGGGGGAGCGCCCGCCGACACGACGCAGCTCGTGCTGCCGGACGTGGAGGAGTTCACGCGCGCGGAGCTCATAGCCATGGAGCGCGAGACGACGGGGCTGTACCTCACCGGCCACCCGATGGACGACTACCGCGCGCTCGCGCAGCAGGCCAAGGCCGCGCCCATGGGCGACATTCTCGCAAGCTTCCACGCCCCGGCCACGGCCGCGCACCGCTACCGCGACGGGCAGCGCGTTGTGCTGGCCGGTATCTGCACCGCCAGCCGCGAGCGCGCCACGCGCAAGAACACCCGCATGGCCTACCTCCAGCTCGAGGACGACAGCGGCAGCATGGAGGTGCTCGTGTTTTCGCCCGCGCTCGATGCCTGCCGCGACCTGCTGGCGCAGGAAAACCCCGCGCTGTTCGTTTCCGGGCGCATCTCGACGCGGGACGAATCCGACCCCCAGCTCGTGGCGGACAAGGTCCTGCCGCTGACGGAGCAGGGGCTCGAGACCCTGCGCACGCCGCCGCGCCGCGACCCGCCGCCGCGGCCCGAGCCGCCGAAGCGTCACCGGCTCTGGGTGCGGCTGCCGGATAAGGACCACCCGGCCGTGAAGCGCATCGAGCTCATCCTCGAGATGTTCCCCGGCGACGAGCAGCTCGTGCTCGTGTTTGAGGACACGGGCCGGCGCGCCGCGGCCCGCTGCGTCGTGCACCCCGCGCTCGTCGAGGAGCTGCGCGAGCTGGCGGGGCCGGGCAACGTCGCCGTCACGGAGGAGAAAAGCCGTTGACGCGCCGGGCATTTTATGGTATCATGAACGTTAATTTATCTCCCGACCGGATAGGCACCGGCCGGGGGAGGTATTCAGGAGTGTGATGATCCGCAATGGACGCTGGCCCTAAGCAGGATTTATGGAATATTTTGCCTGTTATCATCGTGCTGCTCCTTGGCGCGGCCTATTTCGCCGTCATGGAGACAGCGTTTGCATCCGCGAGCCGCATCCGGCTCAAAGCCGCCGCTGACCACGGCAACCGCCGCGCCGAGCAGGCGCTGTATGTGCTCGACCACTTCGATCAGGCGATCACGACGCTGCTGATCGGCACGAACATTCTGCACCTGACGATTGCAACGCTCGTGACCGTGGCCGTGCAGCGGCAGTGGGGCATGTGGGCCATCACCGCCGGCACGCTCGTCACGACCGTGGTCGTGTTCTTCGCAGGCGAGATGCTGCCGAAGAGCATCGCCAAGAAATACGCCGAGCGGCTGGCCATGCGCACGGCGCGCTCGCTGCGGTTTTTCATGGTGCTCTTCAAACCCCTGTCGGCCCTGCTCACCGCCTTCGGCAACGCCGTCGCCCGCCGCGTACAGAGCGAGCCCGCCGTGACCGTGACGGAGGATGAGCTGGCCGACATCATCGAGAACATGACCGACGACGGGGAGCTGACCGCCGAGCGCGGCGAGCTCATGAGCTCGGCCCTGTCGTTTGCCGACGTGCCGGTCGAGAGCGTCATCACGGCGCGCGTGGACGTCGCCGCCGTGGACGTGGACGATCCCCCGGAGGAGATCCTCGCCTACGTGCGCGAGCAGCGCCACAGCCGTCTGCCCGTGTATGCCGACAGCATTGACAATGTGATCGGCATCCTGCAGATCCGCAAATACATCAAGGCGTGCATTGCCGCCGGCGGCAAGGCCGTGGATGTGCGCCCCCTGCTCGACGAGCCCGTGTTCGTGCACCAGAGCACCCTCATCGCCGAGGTGCTGCCCGAGCTGAGCAGCCGCAAGGCAAACCTCGCCATCGTCACCGACAACTACGGCGGCACGCTCGGCATCGTGACCGTGGAGGACATCGTCGAGGAGCTCGTCGGCGAGATCTGGGACGAGGACGACGTGGTCGAGGAGTCGTTCGTGCCGCTCGGCGGCGGCCGCTACGAGGTCGATGCCGAGATGACCGTCGGCGAGGTGTTCGACCGGCTCGACTACACCGACCCCGAGGACGACGAGGAGCTGCGCTACAAGCTGCTCGGCGAGTGGACGTATGAGCAGTTTTCCTACATCCCGCGCGAGCGGGAGGGCTTCCGCTATCACCGGCTCGACGTGCGCATTTCCGACATGAAGCAAAAGCGCATCGTCAAGCTCGTCGTGCGCCTGCTGCCGGAGGAGACCGACGAGGCTGCCCCCGCGGACGCCGTCCCGGAGAAAGGGGGCGAGCCGGCATGAGCATCGTGTGGTATTTTGCCGCGCTCATCGTGCTGATCGCGCTGTCGGCGTTCTTCTCCGCGTCGGAAATGTCGTATTCGTCGGCCAACCGCCTGCGGCTCGAAAACGCCGCCGAGGACGGCGACCGCCGCGCGAAAACGGCCGTCGGCATCCTCGACCACTTCGACCGCACCCTCAGTGCTATCCTCATCGGCAACAACCTCGTCAACATCGCGGCGTCGTCGCTCGGCTCCGTGATCGTCATCCTGCTCGCGGGCGAGCAGTGGACGTGGGTGTCCACCGTTGTGCTGACGCTGCTGGTCATCATCTTCGGCGAGACGATGCCGAAGATCGTCGCCAAGCAGAACGCCAACGGCATCGCCCTGCGCAATGCCTATATCATCCGCGCGCTGTCGGTCATCCTCTACCCCGTGATCTGGCTCGTCGTCGGGCTCGTGCACCTCATCACGCGCCCGCTGCACGGCGATGCCGGCGACGGCGATCCCGAGGAGGCCGCCTCGCAGGAACTGCAGTCGATCATCGAGACGGCCGAGGACGAGGACGTGCTCGACGAGGACCGCAGCGAGCTGCTGCGCTCCGCGCTCGACTTTTCCGACGTCAGCGCGAGCGAGGCCATGACCGCCCGCGTCGACATGGTCGCCATCGACATCGACGACGACTGGGACGAGATCGTGCGCATCATCAACGATTCGTCGTATTCCCGCCTGCCGGTCTACTCCGGCAGCGTGGACAATATCATCGGTTTCCTGTACCTCAACCGCTTTTTCAAGGCCATGATGGACGGCCGGCCGGACGATCTGCGCGCGCAGCTCATTCCGCCGTGCTTCGTCTACAAGACCACGCGCCTGCCCGACGTGCTGGCAAAGCTCCGCCGCGAGCAGAAGCACCTCGCCGTCGTCACGGACGAATACGGCGGCACGCTCGGCGTCATCACGATGGAGGACGTGCTCGAGGAGCTTGTCGGCGACATCTGGGACGAGAAGGACGTGGTGGAAAACGAGGTCGTCACGCGGCCCGACGGCGGCTATGAGCTCGACGGCGCCATGACGCTCTCGGACTTTCTCGAGCTGCTCGACTGGAACGAGGACGCCCTCGACGACGCCGACAGCACCACCGTCGGCGGCTGGACGCTCGAGCGCTTCGGCACGTTCCCGAAGGTGGGCGACAGCTTCCGGTACGAAAACCTCACCGTCACGGTCCTCGCCATGGACGGCCGCCGCGTCGAGCGCGTGCTCGTGCAGCCCGACCCGGACGCGGACAAGGACAAGGACGCATAACGCATTCCGGTCGATGATCCGGCCTGTGCAAATTTTGCACAGGCCGGATTTTTGCTTACTTGTGTGAGGCATCTTGTGCCCGGAGTGGGAAAATTTGCCCAAGCGGCGCAAGATGTGGCGATTTGTATCAGAAAACTGTTAGTGTGTGAAAGTTTTTGCACACGAACAGGCATAGAGTTTCATTTTTCGCTTGAAATTTGCACAAATTGCAGGTATAATGAACGCATATTGAATCTTTGCAAGAGGAAAATTTCAAAAAGGAGAGAATCAACTATGAAGTTCAACAAAATCGTGGCGCTGGCGCTCGCCCTCGTCATGGTGTTTGCGCTGTGCGCCTGCGGCGGCGGCAATACCGACACCAAGACCGACGACACGGGTTCCGCTTCCAAGGTCGATACCAACACCGTCTCCGTCGGCGCGATCGTCATCGCCCGCGACGATGTCCCGACCGACGAGATCTATGCGTTCGTGTCCACCATCTTTGACAATCTCGACGCCATCACCGCTCAGCACGCCAAGGGCGCGGAGCTGAGCATCGAGGCTGCCGCCTCCGTCAAGGGCGTGCCGTATCACCCCGGCGCTGCCAAGTACTTTGAGGAGAAGGGCTTCAAGGTCGACGCGGTCAAGGAAGGCGCCGGCAACGGCACCGCTTCCGCGCTCAGCTTCGGCACCGGCGGCGAGTCCGGCACGTACTACGCCTTCGGCGGCGTGCTCGCTTCCTTCGTCTCCGGCAAGTCCAACTGCAAGGTCACGGCCCTCACCTCCGGCGGCTCTCAGGCCAACGTTGAGGATCTGACCAACGGTAACGTCCAGCTCGCGTTCGTGCAGAGCGACGTCATGAACTACGCCTACAACGGCCAGCGCCTGTTTGACAGCCCCGTCACCGGCTTCTCCGTCGTGGCTCAGCTGTATCAGGAGCAGGTGCAGATCGTCACCACCAACCCCGACATCAAGACCGTTGCCGACCTCGCCGGCAAGAAGGTCTCCATCGGTGCAGCCGGCTCGGGCGTGTACTTCAACGCCATTGACGTGCTCAGCGCTTACGACCTCAAGGAGTCTGACATCTCCGCCGTGTACCAGAGCTTCGGCGACAGCGCCGAGAGCCTGAAGGACGGCAAGATCGACGCCGCGTTCATCGTCGCCGGTGCGCCCACCACGGCCATCACCGACCTTGCCACCGCCGGCAGCGTCTACCTCGTCAGCCTCGACGACAGCCACGTGCAGTCCCTGCTTTCCGCTTCCCCGTACTACACCGCAGCCACCATCAAGGCCGGCACCTATTGATGCCCGAGGCGGTGATGCGCTGCATCCCGTAAACGTTCGCTACGGCGTCAGTACCCCTGACGCCGTAGCTTTTCCATCCTAACCGGAACGGAGGTTTCCCTCTATGTCTGACAACAAAAAGGCCGCGGACGCCGCGGCAAGCGCTTCGCTGCAGGAGGAAATGGACGCCGTCATGCGCAAGTATGACCGCGAATCCGCCACCCGCATCTGGGCGGGCAAGCCCAAGATCGTTATCTCCGTCGTCATGGCGCTGTTTTCGGTCTACTGCATCTGGTCGACGCTGTTCAGCACGGCCGCGCTCGAGATCCGCCTGACCGCGTTCCTCGGGCTGATCGTCATCATGGGCTACCTGACCTACCCCGCCAGCAAGAAGCATGTGCACGCCAACCGCCTGCCGTGGTACGATATCGTCATCATGGTCATCGGCGCGGCTGCGTTTTTCTACTATTGCTTTAACTACTCCGTGCTCATCAAGACGCTCACCAGCGCCGCCAAGATGACGCCGTTTCTCATCGCCGTCGGCGTGGCCGGCATCCTCGTGCTGGCCGAGCTGTGCCGCCGCTGCGTCGGCCTGCCGATCCTCGTGGTCGTCGGCGCGCTGCTCGTGTACACGTTCGTGAGCATGCTCAACGCCGGGCAGACGTTCCAGCAGGTGCTCAGCCGCGTGATCTACACGCTCTTTTTCGGCACGTCCGGCGTGCTGAGCACGCCCGTGCAGGTGTGCGCGAAGTTCATCGCCGTGTTCATCATCTTTGGCGGCTTCCTTGAGCGAACCGGCATCGCCAGCTTCTTCATTGACGCAGCCAACGCCATCGCCGGCTGGACCTCCGGCGGCCCGGCCAAGGTCGCCGTTATCTCGTCCGCGCTGTGCGGCATGGTGTCCGGCTCGTCCGTCGGCAACACCGTCACCACCGGCTCGGTCACGATCCCGATGATGAAAAAGACCGGCTACAAGCCGGAGTTCGCCGGCGCCGTCGAGGCGGCGGCCTCCACCGGCGGCCAGATCATGCCGCCCATCATGGGCGCGGCCGCGTTCCTCATGGCCGAGTACATGGGCGTGACCTATGGTCAGGTCACGCTCTGGGCGATCCTGCCCGCCGTGCTGTATTTCGGCGGCATCTTCATCTCTGTGCATCTCGAGGCCAAGAAGCTCGGCCTCAAGGGCATCCCGCGCTCGGAGCTGCCCCGCTTCAAGTACCTCATCCGCAACGTCTATCTGCTGCTGCCGCTTGTGTTCCTGATCTGGATGGTCACGGCGAACATCCGCTCGCTGCAGTTTTCCGCCGCGATCGCCATCCTGATCTCCATCGCCGTGAGCCTGGTCGGCACCATCTGTGACGCCTCGGCCGAGGTGCGGGAGACCAAGACCGGCAGCGTCGCCGGCATCACCGCCAAAAAGACCGGCCGCATGATCCTCGAGGCGCTCGAGGCCGGCGGCAAGGGCAGCATCACCGTCGCCGTGGCCTGCGCCATGGCCGGCATGATTGCGGGCTGCATCACCGTCACGGGCCTGGCGTCCAAGCTCATCAGCGGCGTCATTGCGATCAGCAGCGCCATCCCGAACCCGACGCTCTCGCTGCTGCTGGCGCTCTTCCTGACGATGCTCTGCTGCATCGTGCTCGGCATGGGCGTGCCCACGACCGCCAACTACTGCATCATGGCCTCCACCTGCGCGCCGATCCTCATCACGCTCGGCATCCCGAAGGTCGCGGCCCACTTCTTCGTGTTCTACTTCGGCATCGTCGCCGATATCACGCCGCCGGTCGCGCTGGCGGCCTACGCCGGCTCCGCCATCGCCAAGTCCGACCCCATGAAGACCGGCATCAATGCCACGAAGCTCGCCATCGCGGCGTTCATCGTGCCGTACATCTTTGCGATGAACCCCTCCATGCTGCTCATGGATCAGGGCGTGCTCGCCGCCATTCAGGTCATCATCACGTCGTGCCTCGGCATCTTCGGCATCGCCGCCGCGCTCGAGGGCTATATCGTCACGCGCGCGCCCTGGTGGCAGCGCATCCTGCTCGCCGCCGGCGGCCTGTGCCTGATCGACCCGGAGTTCATGACCGACGTCGTCGGCGTCGCGGTCATCGTGGTCGTCATCGTGCTGCAGATCGTCCTGCGCAAGCACAGCAAGCCCGCCGCCGCGTAAAAAAACCGGAACCTTTCGCTCGGATGCACGTCAGAGTATCTGACGTGCATCTTTTTGCGCGCCGCGCGCCGCCCGGCCCTGGGGTTTACACACGCGGGCCGGCGGCGTATAATATTCCCGTGCGAAGATTCGGAAAGGAGCGATCTGCATGAAACGAAACATCCCGGCGCTCGTGCTGGCGCTGGCGCTCGCGCTGTCTCTGGCCGCCTGCGGCCGCAGCGAGAAGACCGCCGCGTCCGCCCAGCCGACGGCTGCGGCCGACAAGGCGGGGAACATCACCCTCTGTCCGACGTATGACGACGGCAAGGGCGGCTATTTTTCCGTCACGCTGCCGGCCAGCTGGGGCGACGATTACCTGACCGAATGCGGCGCCAACGACGGCGGCTATTACGTCGGCTTTTACGAAAAGACCGACTACAACAACGGTCTGGGCGGCTTTCTGTTCATGCTTGAGGTCTTTCCCACCGATTATGACTATACCGTGCTGCCGGAGTATCAGGCCATCTGCGGCCTGACCGTCGACGGCGCGAACTACAACCTCATTGCCGAGCTGCCGACCGACGTGCAGTTCGCCAACGAGAACGCCGACCTCTACCGCAGTATGTCCAACGACTTTTCGGCCATCCTCAAGAGCCTGACCTTCTCCAAGGGCGTCACGCGCACGGAGGTCACGGCACCCACGCAGACGTCCGGCAGCGGGTCGTGAAAACGCAGTGCGTGCAAAAAACACCGTCTCCCATCCGGGAGACGGTGTTTTTTTGTTGGATGCCGTACGGTTCCCTCCGGCGGCGCCGATGGGGCAGTGCGTGTCCCACGTTCACCTCATCCGTTGCGGCGGAACGCGCCGTCGGCATACGCATACACCGCGCAGCCGAGCGCGGCGGCGTCGGCCGCGTCGTGCGTGGCGAGCACGAGGGTCTTGGCCCGCGCCGCGTCCGCGACCAGCGCGGTCACGCGCTGCCGCAGCGCCGCGTCCAGCCCGCGAAACGGCTCGTCGAGCAGCAGCACCGGCGCGTCATACGCCAGCGCGCGCGCGATGGCCACGCGCTGCTGCATGCCGCCGGAGAGCGCCGCGGGGTACTGGTCGCGCGCATCGCTCAGCTCCAGCCGCTCGAGCCACGCCAGCGCCTGCGGCATGGTCTGCGCCCGGTCGGAGAGCACGGCGTTGACGTTTTCCGCCGCCGTGCGCCACGGCAGCAGCCGCGGCTCCTGAAAGACGCAGGCCATGCGCCCCGGCGACACGCGCACCGTGCCGCCGTCCGGCACGCGCAGCCCGGCGAGCACGCGCAGCAGCGTCGTCTTGCCGCAGCCGGACGGGCCCATGAGCGCGACGTGCCCGCCGTCGGGCACGGTGAGATCGACGGCGCGCAGGACGGCGCGGCCGTCATACGTCACGGTGAGGTCACGTGTTTCGATCATGCGCTGCCGCCTCCTTTCCCGCGCGGAGTGAGTGCGCGCAGCACCAGTCGCTCGAGCCCGACGCTGAGCAGGATGACCGCGAGCGTCCAGGCGAAGAGGTCGGTGGTCTGTAGGTACAGCTTCGATTCATAGATCATGCGGCCGATGGCGCTGTGCGGTACGGTGAGCACCTCGGCGGCGATGCCGGCCTTCCAGCCGAAGCCGAGGCCCGAGCGCAGCGCGGCCAGAAAGTGCGGCCGCACGCTCGGCACATAGATCCGCCGCAGTACGCGCCCGCGCGGCCAACCGTACACCCGCGCAAGCTCGAGCAGCGCGGGGTCGGCGCTGTGGATGCCGGTGCAGACGTTGCTCCACACGACGGGCAGCACCATGAGCAGCGCGATGAACACCGGCAGCCAGTCGCGCGCGATCCAGATGAGCGCGAGCACGACGAACGATGCCACCGGCGTGGACTTGACGACCGTCATGAGCGGGCGCAGCAGCGCGTCGGCGGTTTTTGATATCGTGCACGCGGCGGCCAGCGCCACGCCGAGCACGACCGCCCCCGCCACGCCGAGCAGCACACGGCCGATGGACACGGCCGTGATGCGCCAGAACGCCCCGGTCGCGGCAAGCTCACACAGCCTGCGCACGACCGTCCACGGCGCGGGCAGCAGCAGATCCCGGTGCACGAGCAGCGCCAGCGCCGCCCACACGGCAAGCCAGAATGCGAGCGTCAGCGCGCCGCGGGCAAAGCGCTTCATTTCAGGATGCAGTAAAAGCTCTCCGCCGGCACCTCGCCGCCGATGCTCTGCGGGGCGACGGTGCTCAGCGCCGTGAGAAACTCCGTCAGCGCGGCCTGCATGTCCGCGCCGGACACGAAGCAGACGTTGCAGTTCGGGATGGCCTTGGCGGCCACGGCGGCCTTGGCGAAGATGCCGGCATCCTCGATCATCTGGCCGGCCTGGTCGGGCTCGGCCGTCAGGTACTCGATGGACGCCTGATACTCGGTCAGGAACGCCTTGACCTCGTTCGGGTGCTCATCGGCAAACGCCTTGCGCACGACGACGCAGCCCTGCACGAGGCTGCCGGCCGGGGCGACCTTGTCCCACTCGGCGGTCAGGTCGAGCGCGACGGTGAGGTCGGGGTTGGCCGCGCGGGCGATCGTGACCATCGGCTCCGGCAGCACGGCGATGTGCACCTCGCCGGAGGCGAGCGCCGTGTTGAGCTCCGCCGGCTGGGCATAGGTGTTGTCGATGGTGATGTCCGTGCCGACGGTCAGACCATTTTTCTCGCACAGGTACTGGAAGATGAACGTCGGGTTCTGCACGGGGACGCAGACGTTCTTGCCGCGCAGGTCGGCAAAGGACGTGATGTTCTCCGTGCCGTCGGTCACGACGTACAGCACGCCGCGCGTGTTGAGCGCGAGCACCTGCACGGCGCCGTCGGTCTTGTTGTAGAGCGCGGCGGCGGCGTTCGTCGGCAGGGCGGCGATGTCGGCCGTGCCGTTGACGAGCGCGGCGGTGGCGTTGCTCGGGTCGGTCTCGACGGTGAAGTTGTAGCTCAGCGCGGTCGTGCCGGCCTTGCTGTCGGACATGAGCTTGGCCATGCCGAAGCCGGTCGTGCCGTTGAGCGCGACGACGTTGACGGTCAGGTCCTTGTCGATGGCGGTGTCCGCGTCCTTCTGGCCGCAGGCGGCGAGGGCGAACACCATGATGACGGCAAGCAGCACCGCCGTGAGTTTGCGCAGATGGGTCATTGCAGATCTCTCCTTTTCGTGTAGCCGCCCGCCGGAAGAGACAAAAAATGCCATGCCCGGAAGGCATGGCGGTGCAGCAGTGCACGCACGCAGCCTTCCACCTCATGGGCGATTCGGTGTCAGATTCGGTGCGGGATCGGCGGCGGCCGGGCCGGAAGCACAGCTTGCGGCGCGGGCGCATAGTTTGCTGTAATTATGCCACGGAAAGGCAGGCGTGTCAAGCATTTGCACCGGAATTTCCAAAAGCTGCACACGGGCGGAAAAGTGTGCGGATTTGTGAAAAATTCTCGCAGTTTGTCGTTATCAAAACGACGGGACTGGGCATTGAAAATTTTTCATAGATATTGTATGATGGGAAGCAGGGAATCCTGCGTCCGGCCGGAATAGGAGCCGGCCGGTGCAAATTTGTTGGAAAGGGAACTGAAAAAATGGAACAGATCGATTACAAATTCATTGACCAGGTCCTCGCAGATCACGCCTGTGACGCCTCGCAGATCATTGCGATCATGCAGGACGTGCAGGGAAAATACCGTTATCTGCCGAAAGACGCGCTGCGCTACATTGCCAACAAGGTGGGCATCAGCGAGTCGAAGATCTACGGCGTGGCAACGTTTTATGAGAACTTCTCGCTCGACGTGAAGGGCAAGTACGTGCTCAAGGTCTGCCGCGGCACGGCGTGCCACGTGCGCAAGTCCGGCAACGTCCTGCAGGCGCTCTACGACGCGACCGGCCTGAGCGAGAGCAAGCCGACCTCGGACGACGGCCTGTTCACCATCGAGATCGTGTCGTGCCTCGGCGCGTGCGGCCTGAGCCCGGTTGTCATGGTCAACGACACGGTGCACCCGGCCATGACCCCCGACAAGGCCGTGGATCTCATCGAGGAGCTGCGTGCAAAGGAGGGTGCGTAATGCGTCAGAGAATCGAATCCCTGGAGCAGTTCCGCGCCCTGCAGGCCGACTACATGGCCGCGCGCGACGCGGAAAAACGTAAAATTCTCGTCTGCTGCGGCACGGGCTGTGTCGCCGGCGGCAACCTGAACGTCTACCACGAGCTCAAAAAGCGCATGGACGAGCTCGGCATCCCGTGCGAGGTGTCCCTGACCGAGCACCACGCCGACACCATCGGCCTGAAAAAGTCCGGCTGCCACGGCTTTTGCGAGATGGGCCCGCTGGTGCGCATCGAGCCGGAGGGCTGGCTGTACACGAAGTGCCAGGTCAGCGACGTGGAGGAGATTATCCAGAAGACCATCCTCGGCGGCGAATTCATCGAGCGCCTGGGCTATCACCAGAACGGTGAGCTGTATGAGCGCCAGGAAGACATCCCGTTTTACAAAAAGCAGACCCGCCGCGTGCTCGAGCACTGCGGCCACATCGACGCGGAATCCATCGAGGAGTACCTGTCCATCGGCGGCTACGGCGCGCTGGCCAAGGCCCTGTTCGAGATGCAGCCGGACGAGATCGTCCAGGCCGTGAGCGATTCCGGTCTGCGCGGCCGCGGCGGCGCGGGCTTCCCGACCGGGCGCAAGTGGGCGCAGGTCGCGGCACATACGGAAGAGCCCGTCAAGTACATCGTCTGCAACGGCGACGAGGGCGACCCCGGCGCTTTCATGGACCGCTCCTGCATGGAGGGCGATCCGCACAAGGTCATTGAGGGCATGATCGTCGCGGGCGTGGCTACCGGCTCCACCGAGGGCTACATCTATGTCCGCGCCGAGTACCCCATGGCCGTGCACCGGCTGACCGTCGCCATCGAGCAGGCCAAGGAGCTCGGCCTGCTGGGCGACAACATCCTCGGCAGCGGCTTCAGCTTCCATATGCACATCAACTGCGGCGCAGGCGCGTTCGTCTGCGGCGAGGGCTCGGCCATGACCGCGTCCATCGAGGGCAACCGCGGCATGCCGCGCACGAAGCCCCCGCGCTCCGTCGACAAGGGCCTGTACGGCAAGCCCACCTGCCTGAACAACGTCGAGACGTTTGCCAACGTGCCCGACATCATCAAAAAGGGCGCGGACTGGTTCAAATCCGTCGGCACGGAGGGCAGCTCCGGCACGAAGGCCTTCGCCCTCACGGGCAACGTCGTCAACACCGGCCTGATCGAAGTGCCCATGGGCACGACGATGCGCGAGGTTGTGTATGACATCGGCGGCGGCATCAAAAACGGCAAAGCGTTCAAGGCTGTGCAGATCGGCGGCCCGTCCGGCGGCTGCCTGACCGAGGCGCACATGGATCTGCCCATGGACTTTGACTCGCTGAAAAAGGCTGGCGCGATCATCGGCTCCGGCGGCCTCGTCGTCATGGACGAGGACACGTGCATGGTGTCCATCGCGCAGTTTTTCATGAACTTCATCTGCAACGAGTCGTGCGGCAAGTGCACCCCGTGCCGCGAGGGCACGACCCGTATGCTCGACATTCTCACCCGGATCACGAAGGGCAACGGCCGCCCCGGCGACATTGAGGAGCTGCGCTCCCTCGCCAAGATGATCCAGAACTCCTCCCTGTGCGGTCTCGGCAAAACGGCGCCGAACCCCGTGCTGTCCACGCTCGCCAACTTCGAGGACGAATACCGCGAGCATATCTTCGACAAGAAGTGCCGCACCGGCAGCTGCCGCAGCCTGACGACGTATGTCATCGACCCGGCCATCTGCAAGGGCTGCACGAAGTGCGCGCGCAACTGCCCGGCCGGCGCGATCACCGGCGAGCTGAAAAAGCCGCACCACATCGACACAGACAAATGCATCAAGTGCGGCACCTGCAAGACTGGCTGCCCGTTCGGTGCGATCAAGGAGGCGTGAACCATGGCTGAAGAAAAGAAAATGATCATCGACGGCGTGTCCTGCCCGTTCACGACCGAGCGCAATGTGCTGGAGGTCGCCCGCAACAACGGCATCGACATCCCCTCGCTTTGCTACTGTGAAAACCTGTCCATCTACGGCGGCTGCCGCCTGTGCCTCGTCGAGAACGACCGCGGCAAGATGGACGCTGCCTGCTCCATGCAGCCGCGCGACGGCATGGTCGTGAGCACCCATACAAAGCAGGTGCTCGACAGCCGCCGCACCACGCTGCAGCTGCTGATGAGCAGCCACCGGGCCGACTGCCTGACCTGCGACCAGAGCGGCCGCTGCAAGCTGCAGGAGTACGCCCGCCGCTACCACGTGGACGCGCACCGCTTCGAGCCCAACACCTACTGCACCGAGCCGATGGATCTCTCCTCGCCGAGCATCGTGCGCGACCCGAGCAAGTGCATCCTGTGCGGACTGTGCGTGCGCACCTGCGCTGAAATTCAAAACATCGGCGCGGTCGATTTCAGCGGCCGCGGCAAGAAGGCGCACATCTCCGCCGACTTCGGCAAGACCCTCAAGGATACCGACTGTGTCGGCTGCGGCCAGTGTGCCGCCGTGTGCCCGACCGGCGCGATCACGATCCGCAACGAGACCGAAAAGTTCTGGTCGATGCTGCAGGATCAGACCCGCAAGGTCGTCGTGCAGTACGCGCCGAGCGTGCGCGTCGGCATGGCCGAGCGCTTCGGCCTGCCCGCCAATGAGCCCTGCACCGGCAAGCTCGTCGCCGCGCTGCGCCGCCTCGGCGTCGATGTGGTGTACGACACGAACCTCACGGCCGACCTGACGATCATGGAGGAGTCGGCAGAGTTTCTTGAGAAGGTCAAGACCGGCGCGAAGCTGCCGATGTTTACCTCCTGCTGCCCCGGCTGGATCCAGCACGTGGAGCACCGCCACCCGCACCTCATGCCCCAGGTGAGCACCTGCGGCAGCCCGATGGCGATGTTCGGCTCGCTCATCCGCAAGCAGTTTGCGGGCGAGAACGTCTACTCCGTGGCCATCATGCCCTGCACCGGCAAGAAGTTCGAGGCCGCGCGCCCCGAGCTGGAAAAGGACGGCGAGCGGCTCATCGACCTCGTCATCACGACGAGCGAGCTGTGCGACATGATCGAGGAGGCCGGCATCGACTTTGCCAACCTCCCGGACGAGGAGCCCGACGCCCCGCTCGGCGACTACACCGGCGCCGGCGTCATCTTCGGCGTGACCGGCGGCGTGACCGAGGCCGTCATCCGCCGCGTGCTCGACGACGCCAGCCCCAACACCCTGCAGACCATTGCCGAGTGCGGCGTGCGCGGGCTCGAGGGCATCAAGGCCTTCACCGTCACGGCCGGCGACCTGACCATCCGCATCGCGGTGGCCAACGGTCTGGCCAACGCCGACAAGCTCATCGCCAAGGTCGAGTCCGGCGAGGAGCAGTTCGACTTCATCGAGGTCATGGCCTGCCCGAACGGCTGTATCGGCGGCGGCGGCCAGCCCCCCGCCTGCAACAAGCGCAAGGCTGAGCGCGCTGAGGCCATCTTCAAGGCAGACGAAGCCTGCGCCCTGCGCATCCCGCAGCAGAACCCCGACCTGGGCTATGTCTACGACACCCTGCTCCAGGGCCGCGCCCACGAGCTGCTGCACATCCACTACCCGGCCCACGGCCAGCACAGCTGACCCGCCGCAAGGCCAAGCCGGGGAAACCCTATCTGACCCGAAACGTGCATGGAAGGCCCCTTCCATGCACGTTTTTTCGTTTTGCTGTCACGCGGTGCAGCACCGGCAGCGCTGATGACGCTTTTCCCTGTGCGGGACTGTGTGCCCTGGCCTTCCCATCGAGGGGAAGGCTGGAAAAAGCACCGTCTCCCGACTGGGAGACGGTGCTTTTGCGTTCTTTGCGCGCGTTTTACTTCTTTTTCGCCGCGGCGGCTGTCCGTCGTCGTCTCGTCGCCCTCGAGCGAGATGGCGCGGCGCTGGCCCTCAAACTTTCCGGCGCAGAACGTGTCCGCTCAATCGAGGAGCTTCGGCAGGTTCTTGACCGGGTTACGGTTGAGGTAGTCAATGGCCTGCTCGACGCTGAATTTTTTGATCTTGTCTGACAGCTGCATGAAAATTTCCTCCTTTGTGACACGGAAAAACACACCATTTGCCTTGCTTTGTCTATATCTTAGCATGCATTTTTTGCCGAAAAACGGTCAAAATGTGCCATGTGGGCGGTTTGGATGCAGGCCGTGACAAATGTCACAAAACGGCGGTCATGCCGACGAGCAGGATGCCGAGATTATCCGACCAGATATCGGGAAACTGACTGAGCGGCAGGGGATTTTCCCCGCTGCCCGCCTCGATCGTGAAGCCGGGGCGGCGGTAGTCCTGAATGAACCAGTCCTTATATCCCGCGTGGCCGGCGGCGTATGGCGTGGCCGCAACGTCGTAGCCGCTCACGGCGGCAAACTGCCGGGCGATCGCTTCGCTGCCCGGTACGTCGTAGCCGTCATACTGCCAGTAGATGACGCGGCCCTGCGTGTGGTACGACAGGGTGAGCAGCGGGTCGAGCGCGCGGGTGAAGCCGTACATCGCCAGGCTCTCGGGCGCGACGAGCGGCGCCGGGCCAACATAGTCGCGCGGGCCGGGGCGCGTGTAGCCCGCGGCGAATTTGATCTCGCGCGCGGTGCTCCACCCGGCGGGGTACTGTAGGTTGAGGTCGATGCCGCGGATGTTCGCCTTCCAGCCGGATGGGAAGGGAATGTCGGGGTAGTTTTCAGCGAGCGCCTTTGCCGCGGCGGTGGTCTCGGCATCGAGCGCGCCGGTCACGAGGTCGATGCCGTCCGGGTCGACGGCCGGGGCGAGCACGAGCGTGACCCTGGACAGCAGGTCGCGGATGTTCTGCCCCTCCATGTCGCCGCCGTCGCCGAGGCGGGCGCATAGCTGCTCGCAGAACGTGAGCAGCAGCGGCGTCGTGATCCACTCGTTGGCGTGGTGCGCGGCGTTGTAAAACACGAGCTTCGGCCCGCTGCCGAGCGTCAGATACCACAGCGGGCGGCCGAGCACGCTGCGGCCGAACTCCCCGACCGCGAGCATGGGATAGCGCGCGGCCAGCCCGCGCACGACGTACCCGATGAGCGCCGAGGAATAGGGAATGTCCGCCGGCGTGACGGAAAACGGCAGCGGGATCGTCAGCGCCCGGCCGAGCGGCAGGCGCTCGGGGTCGAGGTAGGGATTGGCGAGCGCGATGGCGTCCACGCTCGTGCCGTACTGCCGCGCGAGGGCGGAAAACGTGTCGCCCGCGCGGATGGTGCGCGTGACGAAGCCGGTGTAGTACGGCAGCAGTGCGCGGTGCGTCCGCGCGCCCGCGATGCCGTCCGGCGTGAGGGCGTTCGCCGCCTGAAACGCGCGCACGGCCGCTGCCGTCTGTGCGCCGAAGATGCCGTCGAGCGCGCCCGGCGTCTGTCCCGCGCGTTGCAGGCCCAGCTGCAGCAGCGACACGAGCGCGCCACGGTCGCCCTGTTTTAAGGTTTGCGTCATGAAAATGCCTCCGATGCATCGAATTACCAAAACTGGCTCCGTACATCGTATGCACGCCGCCGCAGGCATTTGCGCCCCGGCAGGCAATCAAGCAAGAATGTTCCGCCGCTATTTTGTCCGAAACCCGGCATACTGATACTGCACGCGCAAAGGGGGGATTTTTTGCGGAAACAACCACATTTTTTGCGCCGATTTGCCGTCACGGCGGCGGTCGCGCTCGCGCTGTGCGCGGGCGTGTCGGCGCAGGCGGCGTCGCTCGTGCCGCTCGGTCGGGCCGTCGGCATTCAGATGACGACGGCGGGCATGCTCGTGGCGGATCTCGCCGAGGTGGACACGCCCGGCGGCAAGGCCACGCCTGCCAAGGACGCGGGGCTGCTGCCCGGTGACGTGATCTGCCGCATCGACGGCCGGGACATCGCGTCCTCGGCGGACTTTCTTGCCGCCGTGGACGCGGCGGGGGACACCATGTCCGTGACCGTGCTGCGCGGGGGCGCGGAGGTCACGGCGACGGTCACGCCCGCCGTCACGGCCGACGGCACGCGGCAGCTCGGGCTCTGGCTGCGCGACGGGGTGACGGGCGTCGGCACGCTCACGTACTATGACCCGGCCACGGGGCGCTACGGCGCGCTCGGCCACGGCATCTCGGACGAGACGAGCGGCGTGCTCATGCCGCTGCGCGACGGCAGCGTGCTCTCGGCCGTCATCGCGGACGCGCGCCCCGGCGGCCACGGCACGGCCGGGGAGCTCGTCGGCAGCTTCGACCCCGGCGACCGCATCGGCGGCATCGAGCGCAACTGCCTGTTTGGCATTTTCGGCACGCTGGACGCGCCGCCGGCCGGGGACGCGGTCGAGACGGCATCCGCCGACACGGTGAAAACCGGCGGCGCGACCATCCTGTCCACGGTTGCGGGCGAGGACGTGCGGGCGTACACGGTGGACATCAGCCGGGTGTATCATGACGGCGGGTGCACGCGCTTTCTCATCACCGTCACCGACCCGGACCTGCTGGCCGCGACCGGCGGCATCGTGCAGGGCATGAGCGGCAGCCCCATTTTGCAGGACGGCAGGCTCATCGGCGCGGTGACGCACGTGCTGCTCGCAGACCCCGCCAAGGGCTACGGCGTGAGCATCGACGACATGCTCGCGGCGTCGGCGGCGCAGGACAAGGCAGCGTAAGACAACACATTCTGGATGCGTGCGGGCGCGCCGGGCAGTGCCCGGCGCGCTTTGCTGCGCGGGGCGTGACCGGCGGCGCGGCGCTTTGTGCCGCGACGGAGGGGGTGCAGATACGAAGCCAGCGCAGGAATCAACGTGTCAATCCCTCAGTCAGCCTGACGGCTGCCAGCGCCCTTTACACAAGGGAGCCAAGGGGTGCGCGTCGGACGTGCCGCACGGCTTGACATATTTGCCAAATGTGATATTCTGTTTTTATTCATTTTGCCCGGTGCGGCCGGGCCGCGGAAAGAGAGGCGCAGCATGAAATACGCATTTGACAACGCAAACCTTCTCGACGGCACGAAGGATATGTGCGTACAGCCCGGACTGTGCGTGCTCACGGACGGCGAGACGATCACGGACATCGTGCCGGCCGGCACTGCCCCGGCGGGGTACACACGCACCGACCTGCGCGGGCGCTATCTGCTGCCCGGACTCATCAACATGCACGTGCATCTGGCCGGCAGCGGCAAGATCCAGAAAAAGCAGCGCGACAACGAAAAGCTCGTGCGCCGCATCCTCGGAAACCCCGTCGCGCGCGCCGTGGCCTACCGCATGGTGTGCGCATTTGCGCGCGACGAGCTGCTCGGCGGCGTGACGACGATCCGCACCGTCGGCGGGCTGAGCACGTTTGACACGCGCCTGCGCGACGAAATTGCAGCCGGCCGCCGCGTCGGCCCGCGCATCCTCGCCGCCAACGAGGGCATCTCCGTGCCCGGCGGGCACATGGCGGGGTCGGTCGCCATCGCGGCCGAGACGATCGACCAGGCGCTGGCGCAGGTGGACGCCGTGCACGCGCAGGGCGCCGACCTCGTGAAGCTGATGATCACCGGCGGCGTCATGGACGCCAAGGAGCGCGGCGTGCCCGGCGAGCTGAAGATGCCGCCCGAGATGGTGCGCGCCGTGTGCGAGCGGGCGCATGCGCTCGGCTACACCGTGGCGGCGCATACCGAGTCGCCCGAGGGCGTGCGCGTGGCGCTGGAAAACGGCGTGGACTCCATCGAGCACGGCGCAAAGCCGGACGACGAGATCCTGCGCCTGTTTCACGAGCGGGGGGCGTTTTTGTGCGTGACGCTCTCGCCCGCGCTGCCGTACGCGCTCTTTGACCGCTCGGTCACGCACCTGACCGAGGTCGAGCAGTTCAACGGCAACGTGGTCATGGAGGGCATGATCGCGTGCGCGAAGGCCGCGCTCGCGCACGATATCCCCATCGCGCTCGGCAACGACGTCGGCTGCCAGTGGGTCGCACAGTACGACTTCTGGCGCGAGCTGTGCTACTTCCACAAATATGCCGGCGCGTCCAACGCCTGCGCGCTTTACTGCGCCACCGGGCAGAGTGCGCGGCTGGCGGGGCTCGGCGATGTGACCGGCACGCTCGCTCCCGGCATGAGCGCGGACATGATCGTCGCGGCCGAAAACCCGCTCGACGATCTGCGTGTGCTGCGCACGCTCGACATGGTCGTCGCGCGCGGCCGGGTCATCGACCGGCCGAAGGCGAAACGCAACGCCCGGCTCGACGCCGGGCTCGACCCCCTGCTCGCCTGAGCGGGACACACTCTATATTTTAAAACCAGGTGATGCTATGAAAGCGCTTTCTCAGCCGCTGTTTGCCTCCCTGCGCGGGTACGACCGGGCGCAGCTCGGGCCGGATCTGTTCTCCGGCGCGCTCATCGCGCTGCTGTCCATCCCGATCTCGATGGGCTATGCCCAGCTGGCCGGCCTGCCGCCGGTCTACGGGCTGTACGGGTCGCTGGTGCCGATTCTGCTGTTTGCGATGCTCAGCACGACGCGGGAGTTCATCTTCGGCGTCGACGCCGCGCCGGCCGCCATGATCGGCGCGGCGCTCGCGTCGCTCGGCGTCACGCCCGGCGGCGCGGAGGCCATGCGCATCGTGCCGGTGCTGACGCTGTACGTCGCGCTGTGGCTGGCCGTGTTCGCACTCGTGCACGCGGACAAGGCCGTCGATTACATCTCCGAGCCCGTCATGGGCGGGTTCATCAGCGGCGTCTGCTGCGAGATCATCCTCATGCAGGTGCCAAAATTGCTCGGCTCCGCGACCGGAACGGGCGAGCTGTTCGAGCTGCTGGGGCACGTTTTTGACGCAGCGAAAGTCATCAACTGGCCCACCGCCGCGCTCGGCTTCGGGACGCTCGCAATTTTGCTCATCGCGCCGCGCAAGTGGCCGAAGGTGCCGTGGGTGCTCGTGATGATGGTGCTGGGCGGGCTGCTCGGCGCGTTCGCCCCGCTGGACGACTGGGGCGTGGCGCTGCTGGCCGCCGTGCCGCGCGGCCTGCCGAAGGTCGTGCTGCCGGACCTCACCGCGCTGCCGTTTACGCAGGCGCTTGTGGCGACGCTGCCGGTCGCGGCCGTCATTCTGGCCGAGACGCTGCTGGCCTCGTCCGGCACGGCGCAGAAAAACGGCTACCGCCTCAACGGCCGCCGCGAGATCGTGACGTATGCCGTGGGCAACGTCGCCGCCGGGCTCGTCGGCTGCTGCGTCGTGTCGGGCAGCGTGTCGCGCACGGCCGTCAACGAGCGCAACGGCGGCAGGACGCAGCTCGTGTCCGTCATGGCGAGCGTGACCATGCTCGTCGTGCTGCTCGTCGCCACGCCGCTCATCCGCTTTCTGCCCGTGCCGGTGCTGACGGCTATCGTCGTCAACGCGCTCATCGGGGCGACGGAGTTCGGCATCGCGCGGCGGCTCTGGCGCGTCAACCGCGTGGAGCTCGGCATCTTCACCGGGGCGTTTTTCGGCGTGCTGCTGCTCGGCGCGATCAAGGGCGTGCTCGTGGGCATGGTGCTGTCGTTCATCGACGTGCTCATGCGCGCGGCAGCGCCCCAGCGCACCTTCCTCGGCACGCTGCCGGGCAAGGCCGGGTTCTTCCCGATCGACCGCGTCAGCGGCGTGCAGGCGCTGCCGCACATCGTGCTCTACCGCTTCAGCGGCAGCCTGTTTTTCGCCAACATCCGCCGCTTTCAGGAGGACATCGAGGGCGCGGTGCAGCCTGATACGCAGGCCGTCATCGTCGACGGCAGCGCCATCGTGAGCGTGGACATCACGGCGTGCGACCGGCTCGTCGTGCTCAACCGCAAGCTGCGCGCGCAGGGCGTGCGCTTTTACCTGACCGAGCACATCGGCGAGGTCAACGACCAGCTGCGGCACTTCGAGGCCGGGGAGCTGATCGAATCCGGCGCGGTGCGCCGCACGATCCAGGGCGCGCTGCGCGATGCCGACGCGGCCGTCGACATCGGCGGGGCGCAGCAGCGCATCCCCGACAACATGGACGATATCCGCCAGCTGCAGGAGCTCGAGTGGCTCTACGGCGCGGACGCCGAGGTGCAGATCGAGCGCAACGTGCAGCTCCTGCTCGCGCGCATGCGCACAACAGAGGACAAGGACGCGCGCCGCACGATGCTCGAGCATTTCCTCAACGAGGACTTTCACTTCGGCAGCATCGACACCGACGAGGTGCTGCTGCACCTCGAGGGCCACACGGACGAGCTGGCCGCGCTGCTCGGCAACTCCGAGGACGATGTGTTTACCGACCTCGAGGTCGAGCGCGACAGCCTCATCGACCGCGTCGAGCAGGAGCACCCCGAGTTCGTCGAGCACGTGCGCGAGCGGCGCGACCACCTCGACCACGATTTCCGCGCAAATCATCCCACGAGCGCGGCGCGCATCGAGGCCCGCCGGACGCAGCTGCACGCGCGCATCGAGCACGAGCGCGCCGAACGCAGCGCTCGCCGCGCCCAGCATCAGGCGGAGCTGTCCGAGCGGCACGCCGAGCACATGGCCGCGCATCAGGAGCGGCACGAGCAGCACGCCACCGAGCAGCAGCTGCGCCATGAGCAGCAGCTCGAGGCGCGCCTGCGCCGTCAGGCGGAGAAGCAGGTGGCGCGCGAGCAGCGGCAGGCGGCGGAGCTGGCTCGCAAGGCGCAGCACGCGGCCGAGAAGGCCCAGCGCCACGCGCAGCACGCGGCGGAGCGCGCGCAGCGGCAGGCCGATCATCTGGCAGAAAAAGCGCAGCGCCACGCCGAGCGCGCGGATGCCCGCAGCCACAGCGAGGACGACCGGGACTGAGCGCGCGGCAGCGGAATACGGAAGGAAACCGGAAGGGGCGGATGCTCCTTCCGGTTTTTGCTGTGTGTGCGGATCGCAGGGTGGGGTGTCTCGGTGTAAGGGGAAGGCGGCACGGCGCTTTGCGCCGCGACGGAGGGGTTGCAGATACGCGGCTGGTACAAAACTGAGCGTGTCAATCCCTCAGTCAGCCTGACGGCTGCCAGCTCCCTTTCCACAAGGGAGCCAAGGGCGCATACAGGCGGCGGTTTTCGGGCTTTGCCGTGCGCAGCGGGTCGGCCGCTGTCGGGGTGACAGGACACGTGTCGGAATATTGGTTTACATAATACATATACTGTTTCGACACATTCTGTCTGTCGAACGCAGGCGAGATATTGCGGTTTGCTTCGAAAAATTGTACCTTTCGACGGTTATGATCGGATTATGTCAACAGAAAACTAGAGCAATTCGCCAAAAATCACATTGTTCTTCCATTCCAGATATGGTAAAATATCCTCGCAAGACAGGGGAAACGAGCGATTCGGCAGAGAGCTGACCGCAAGCCTGAATTTTTGCGGAGGAGAAATGTTATGGAAACGAAAATCAGTGTTCTGCTGGCTGATCCCGGCGAACAGTACCGCGCGGCCTATTCCAAGGCCATCGGCCAGGAGACGGACATGGAACTGGTCGCCCAGACGGACAATGGGCTGCGCGCGGAAGAACTCATCACCAAATTCCAGCCCGACGTCGTGGTGCTCGACCTCGTGCTGCCGAATCTGGACGGCCTGTCCCTGCTGACGCATCTGCGGGCGAAAAACGCATCGTCGCGCGTGATCGTCACCTCCGCGATCTGCAACGATCAGGTGCTGATGGAGTGTGCGGAGCTCGGCACGACGTACTTTATGCAAAAGCCGTTTGACCCGCCGCTGCTCGTGCAGCGCATCCGCCAGACAGCCCGGCCGCGCCAGCGCACCGGCGGCGCGGGCACGCAGCTCGCCGCGGCAGAGCCCGAGCCCTCGCTCGAGAGCGTCGTCACCGACGTCATCCACGAGATCGGCGTGCCCGCGCACATCAAGGGCTACCAGTACCTGCGCGAGGCGATCTTGCTGACCATCGACGACATGGACATCATCAACTCCGTGACGAAGGTGCTCTATCCCGAGGTCGCGCGCAAGTTCAACACGACGCCCTCGCGTGTCGAGCGTGCCATCCGGCACGCGATCGAGGTCGCATGGGACCGCGGCGATATCGAGACGCTGCAGAAGTTTTTCGGCTACACGGTCTCGAACATCAAGGGCAAGCCGACGAATTCGGAGTTCATCGCCATGATCGCCGACTGCCTGAGCCTGCGGCAGAAGCAGGCGAGCGTGCGCTGAATACGCAGCAGGAGAAAAAGAGGATGCAGAAAGCCCCCGAACCGGTTTGGTTCGAGGGCTTTCTGCATCGATTTCATTCGAGGCGGGCCATGCCCCCTCGAGCCCCCCTACGGCTGTGCGTGACCTGCTGCGCGGCGGGTTTCGGATGAAGCGCAGGGAACCCCCCGGACGAAATGTCCGAGGGCTTTCTGCATGGATCTCATTCGAGGCGGGCCTTGCCCCCTCGAGCTCCCCCGCGGCTGTGCGTGACCTGCTGCGCGGCGGGTTTTGGATGAAGCGCAGGGGAAGCCCCCGGACGAAATGTCCGAGGGCTTTCTGTATGGATCTCATTCGAGGCGGGCCTTGCCCCCTCGAGCTCCCCTGCGACTGTGCGTGACCTGCCGCGCGGCGGGTCTTGGATGAAGCGCAGGGGAAGCCCCCGGACGAAATGTCCGAGGGCTTTCTGTATCGATCTCATTCGAGGCGGGCCTTGCCCCCCGCGGCTTCGGCAGCGGGCTGTGCCGCCTGACTACAGCAAAGCCCCCGGACGAAATGTCCGGGGGCTTGCTGTACGATTGGGAGAAAACTTTGCGGGGGAGACTTGCGGGGGCAAAGCTTTATGCGCTGCGCCTGCTCAGCCGAACAGGGCGAGGAAATCATCGAGATTGCGGTAGCTGCCGCCCTGCGGCGTCAGATCCGGCGCGGAGGCGTAGGCGCTGCCCGGCGTGGCCGTGACGGCGAGGGTGGCCGAATCGACCTGCGTGCGCAGCGTGATCTGGCTCGGCGTGAGCGAGATGTACAGCGGCGACGCCGCGATGTTCGCCGTGATGTTCAGTGCCCCGTCGGCATAGCCGAACGCGGAGATCGCACCGACGACATTCGCAAACGACAGGTGCTCGAAGAAGTAGGTATAGGCCTCGATGGTGTTCTGCACGGTCTGGCGATCGACGCCCGGCGTGATGGTGAGCACGGCGTAGAGCGCCCGCTCGAGCGAGTTCATGGACGCCTCGACGTGGTGCCAGCCGTAGTCGATATAGACGCGGTCGTTCCAGAACGTGACGGTCAGGTCGCGGCCGAGGATCTGTGACACGGCGCGCGCTGCGACGGGCTTGCCGAGCGAGAGCACGACGTCGGTATCGAGGCTGTAGCCGTTGACGGACACGGTCGCGTCCATGCCCATGGCCTGCGCGCCGACATAGCGCTCGAGCACGGGGGCGAAGGGCTGCAGCTGCGAGAGGGTGACATAATTGCCGTTCGTGGGATGCAGCGTGGTGGTGGAGCCGGACGTGCCGGTGATCGTCACGCGCACCGTCCAGCCCGAGGCCGTGACGGTCACGCTGTTGGCCGAGAGCGCGGCGGAGACGGCGTTGCCCGCGATGTTGAGCTGCGCGTGCAGCGCGTTATTCGACCACGCGAGGTCCTGGATGCTGTTCACGGCGGACTGCGGCGTGAGCTCGCGGAAAAACTGCGCGTAGGCATTGCCGGCGGCAGCGGCGTCGCCCGCGCCGGCGAGCTTTCCCGCCCAGGCGACGAGGTCTTTGATCTCGCTGCCCGTGCCGCTGACGTGGATGTTCCCGGCCGAGACGTACACCGTGCTGCCGATGTACTCGGCCGTGACGGTCACGCCGTCGACCGTGGTGGTGAGCGCGGCGTCATAGCCGCTGGAGGTGCGGGTCACGGTGGCCGTGCCCGAGAGGCTCAGCGGGCCGCTGAGCGCGACGTTGAAGGTCGCGGTTTTGGCGGTCGCCGCGTCCATGAGGGGGCTCACGAGGCTCAGCGCGCCGGTCAGGTCGGTGTAGCCGCTGAGCGACTGCACCTGGAAGCCGCCGTAGTACGGCGTGGCGGTGACGTGCATGCGCGCGCCGCCGAAGTTGAGCGCCACGTCCGCGCGCGTCAGGCGCAGGGCGTCCGGGTCGGTGAGCAGGATGGTGCCGGAGATCATCGGGTCGTTGAGCCGGATGGTCATGCCGGTGTCGGTCTGCTGCATGGCGACGTTTTTCGTCAGCGCGGTCATGCCGGCCGCGTCGAGCGAGATGTTCGGGATCTGCACGCCGAGGTAGCCCGCGACCGTGCGCGCCGCGTCGATCGTGTCGGACGCGCGCAGGACGATCTTCTGGCTGCCGAAGGCGACGTACACGCGCTCGTTGCTGTAGGCGGCGAAGAGGTCGACGCCCGCGACGTTGCCGCGCACCTGGAAGGTGGTCTGGTCAATGTCCACGTGCGCCGTCAGGCCGTAGGACTGGCCGTTGGCCGTGACGGTGAGGCTGTAGTTCGGCGTGCGGCGGAAGAAGTCGCGCACGATGGCCTGCGTGTCCTGTCCGCCGTCGGAGAGCTTGCCGAGGTTGTTGGGGTCGTATTCCGTCTCGAGGTAGTGCTGGAACTCGGTCTGGTCGTCGGTCACGGCGCCGAAGTCCGAGAACACCTCGGTGAGCGTGCTCGTGCAGTTGAGGCTGCCGAGGCCGGACATGGACACGGCGTAACTCTCCACGGTGTCCATCTGCAGCAGATCCCAGTTGGCGTCAATGGTCCAGACCATGTGCACGGCCGAAAATTCGGGGCTTTTCGACGCGCCGCTGTAGGTGCGCACCTGGTGGCGGTAATACGCGCTCGCGCCGGACGGCTCGAGGTCGAAGGTGAGGGTGTAGGTGCCGTCGTCGTTGGCGGTCATGGTGGGGTTGAGCACCGTGTCGCGGCTGATGACGTAGTTGCTGAGGTTGCGCGGGTCCTGCCCATAGGCGTCCTCGTAGTCCTGCTGCGAGATGGCCACGATCTGGTCGCTCCAGGTAGCGGTGTCGCCGCTGATGGAATCGGCCTTGCGCACGAGGATCGCCCCGTCCTTGAAGTACTTCTGCTCGCCGAGCTTGACGAACATGCTCGTGCTGATGGCCTCGGTAAAGACGCTGTCGCTCGTGACGACGCGCACGTTGTGCACGGCCTGGTTGTAGTCGATGAAGCCGACCTTTGCCTTCGTCTGGCCGGTCGTCTCGGAGCGGTAGGTCTCCTGATCCATGACGCCGGTCGTAATGTAGATATTGTCCTCCGCGGTCTGGCCGGAGGGGTCGCCGTCCGGGCGGGAGAGCGTCGTGCTCGCGCCGCCGGCGCCGTCATCGTCGCCGACGCCGGCCGCGCCGGGAATGATGATCGCCGCCGCGATCGCCAGCGCCAGCAGCGCGCCGCCGATGACATAGGTGCGCTTGCCGTGCTTGCGGCGTGTCGGGCGCGCGGCGCTCTCCGAGGGCACCAGCTCGCTGTCGGCGATGTCCGGCGCGGCCTCGTCCGCCGTCGGCTTGCGCCGCCAGGTCGGCAGATGGAAGGTCTGTTTGCTCATGATATCCGTCTCCCTTGCAGGTGATGTCTGACGTGCATATCGTCAGGAAAATCACATTTCTTCATGACTTCATTATACGGCAGGGACTTTTCAAATGCATCCTCCGCGCGCGCGAGCGGTAGAAACGTTGGGAGAAGGCGATTCTACCGACGGGAGAATGACAGGATTTGGGCAAAACACGCCTCTTGCGGCCGAACGCCCGGCGTGGTATACTCATAGCATGGATGATGTGAGAGGCGCGCTCGCCGCCAACCTTGCCGAGCTGAGAAAAGAAGAAAACCTGACCCAGGCCGAGTTTGCCGCGCAGTTCAATTACTCCGACAAGGCCGTGTCCAAGTGGGAGCGGGGCGATTCCCTGCCCGACGTCGTGATGCTCAAGACCATCGCCGACCTTTACGGTCTGCGCGTGGACGATCTGCTGACGGACGGCGGCGTGGCGGCCGCATACGCCGCAGCGACGGAGTCCGGCGGCGAAAAGCAGCACGACGCCTACCTCATGTCGAAGGTGCTCATCGCCGCCATGTGGGTGACGATGGTGTGGGTCGTCGCGGTCGTCGTGTTTTTGTATTCGCAGTTCAGCATCGGCAAGATGTACTGGATGGCGTTCGTGTGGGCGGTGCCGGTGTCGTTCGCCGTGGCGTTCCTCTTCTCCCGCCACTGGGAGGGGGAGACGACGCTGCAGTGCGTGTTTTCGTCCCTGTTCGTGTGGAGCACGATCACGGCGTTTTATTTTCAGTACCTGCAGTATAACATCTGGGCCGTGTTCTTCGTCGGCGTCCCGGTGCAGATCGCGCTCATCCTCGGCACGAAGCTCCACCGCGCCGGCGTGCACTGGCTGCGCCGGTGAAAAAACCGAAAATACCGCTTGACGGCCGGCCGCACACGTGCTATACTCCCTCCTAATGACAGGCCGAAAGGCCGGGCGGCGTCCGCGCCGCAGCAGACAGGATATCACCGCGTCTGTGGGACTCATATGCCCCACAGGCGCTTTTTTTGTGCGAAAGGAGTCTTTTTATGCGTACACGCACTTCCACCGCGCCCGATGACGCCAAGCGCGTGACCATGCAGGTGTCCACCGTCGGCATCGTGTGCAACGCGGCCCTGACGGTGTTCAAGCTCGTCGCCGGCATCGTGGCGCACTCGTCGGCCATAGTGGCCGATGCCGTGCACTCGGCGTCCGACATTCTCGGTTCGCTGATCGTGATGATCGGCGCGGTCTTTTCCCACAAGGCGGCCGACGCCAGCCACCCCTACGGGCACGAAAAGCTCGAGTGCATCGCGTCCATCCTGCTGGGCAACATCCTCGTGCTCGTCGGCGCGGCCATCGGCTACGCGGGCGTGATGAAGATCGTCCGCGGCGAGACGCTGGCTGCCCCCGGCGTGCTCGCGCTCATCGCGGCGGTCGTGTCCATCGGCGTGAAAGAGGGGCTGTACTGGTACACGATCGCGGCGGCCAAACGCATCCGCTCCGTGTCGCTCAAGGCCGAGGCGTGGCACCACCGGTCCGACGCGCTGTCGTCCATCGGCAGCTTTGCGGGCGTGCTCGGCGCGCGGCTCGGCGTGCCCATCCTCGACCCCATCGCGTCGATCGTCATCTGCCTGTTCATCTTCAAGGTGGCCTACGGCATCTTCCACGAGAGCATCGACCGGCTCGTCGACCGGGCGTGCGACCCGGACACCGTCGCCGCCATGCGCGAGACGATGCAGCGCACCCCCGGCGTCGTGCGCGTGGACGATATCAAGACGCGGCTGTTCGGCAGCCGGACGTATGTCGACGCCGAGATCGCGGTCGACGGCGCGCTGCCGCTGCGGGACGCGCACGTCATCGCCGAGGCCGTGCACCACGAGCTCGAGCGCGACTACCCGGACGTCAAGCACTGCACCGTGCACGTCAACCCGGCGTGACGCGGTCGGGAAAAGGGAAAAAACGTGCGAAGGGCCACCCGAAAGGGCGGCCCTTTTTGCGCGCGCGGCAGACGACAGAATGTCGTTTTCTTCGCGCGGAAAGCGCCGGAAAAGCGCGCTAAGAAACCGCTAAGAAATATTTTGAGGCCCTTTTGTCGACATGAAATCGTGCATCCGCGCGGATTCGACACGGGCGGCGATAAGTGGTTTACATAACACCTGACGTGCGAACGAAAAAGCCTGCGGCCGCAAGGGCTTGCGCGCACGACGGCAGAGGGTGCGCGGGGGTGCGCATGGCGGGCGGCGGGGCGGCGCTGTCGCGGGTGTCGTCACGCGGACGTCTCGCGGCACCGTACCCAACCGTACCGTACAGTACCGTACCATACTGTGTCTTACCTTACAGCAGGAACATACGGCAAAGCATATCTTACCCTGTCTCTCTCAAAGAAAGCCAGGGGGAAAGAAAGCCGCTGTTGGAAACCAGCGAAAATGTGGAAAACGTGTGGAAAACTTGCTTCAAGGCGCTCAGGCCGGGCGTGGTCCGGTGCGGGTGCGGCGGAGCATGGGGGCGTGCCGACAGGGGGGACGTGCGGGTGCGGCAGGGGCTTTTGGTCGGGCACAGTCCGGCGCGTGCTTTCGGCCGGTGCGGGTGTGGTGGACGCTTTTGGCTGGCGCGTTGTGGCGGCCGTGCGGTGCGGGACGCGGGTGCAGCGCGGGGCGCGCTGGTTGGTTTTCTTGCCGAGAGAAAAAATGCTTGACAAGTTATGCAAAAGCATACTAAACTGGAAACAGGGGATCACGCAGGCGGCGGCCGGAGACGGACTTCGGCATCGCCCGCACCGCCGGTCATGCAGCGCGCATCCCACGTCCACCTCATCCGTCGCGGCGACTTCGGTCATGCGCTGCGCGTTCGACGCGCGCCTTTCCGGCGCTGCCCTCCGCAAAACGGAGACGAAAAACTCCGCCCCGCATCGAACCGATGCTGGGCGGAGTTTTGTGACAGCAGCCGCGCCTGCGCGGCTGCCTTTTCGCTGGCTATCCTGTGCGGCGGCCTTTTCGCAGCCGTTCCTATGTGCCTGCGGCCACCGTGCAGCCTTTCTCACGCGGCCTTCGCGGTCTTGCCCGCGCGCCACGCCTCGAACCGGATGCGCATATGGTCGTTCAGGCGGCAGAACGCCTTCATCACCGGCCACGACAGCAGGCCGAACACGATGAGGATGAGCGCGCTCTGCAGATTGAGCTCCTGCAGGCTGAAGAGCGTCGGGAAGCCGAAATACGCGATCACGAACAGCACGCCGAGCACGACGATCATCACCTTGCGGATGGTGTTGTACGGCTGGCACGTGCGGTGCACCATCATGAGGCCGACAATGCCCATGACGCCGGTGCAGATCGTGATCATGGCCGTGTCGTCGAGCTGGAAGGCGATATAAAACAGCAGAATGCCCACGACCATCGCCAGATCCGTCATCGCGGCCGGCAGCGCGCGGAAGAGCACGTTGCGCAGGAATTTTCCCTTGACGAGGCTCTCGTTCGGCTCCATGGCGAGGATGAACGACGGGATGCCGATGGTCACGGCGCTCACGAGCGTGAGCTGCGCGGGGCTGAACGGGTACGGCAGCGTGGCAAAGAGCGTGAAAAACGCGAGGCAGAACGAGAAAATGTTCTTGACCAGATACAGCGACGCGCTGCGCTCGATGTTGTTGATGACGCGGCGGCCCTCCGCCACGACCGACGGCATGGAGGCAAAGTTCGAGTCGAGCAGCACGATGTGCGACACCTGACACGCCACGTCGCTGCCCGAGGCCATGGCGATGGAGCAGTCGGCCTCCTTAAGCGCGAGCACGTCGTTGACGCCGTCGCCCGTCATGGCCACGGTGTGGCCGTCGGCCTTGAGCGCCTGCACGAGGCTGCGCTTCTGCGCGGGGGTCACGCGGCCGAAGACCGTGTACTTGCCCGCCGCGTCGCGGATGGCCTCCTCGGTCGTGAGCGTGCGCGCGTCGACGAAGCGGTCGGCGTTTTCGATGCCGGCGCGCTTGGCCACCTCGGACACCGTGCGCGCGTTGTCGCCGGAGATGACCTTCACGGCCACGCCCTGGCTGGCAAAGTAGCCGAACGTCTCCGGCGCCTCGGCGCGGATCTTGTTCGAGAGCAGGATCAGCGCGATGGGCAGAAAGCCGGCGCTGAGCGTCTCGTCCGTGAGCGCGCCGTCATACATGCCCAGCAGCAGCACGCGGCAGCCCTTGGCGGAGTAGCCCTCGATCTGCTCCTGATACGGGTTCTCGCGCCCGGCGAGCAGCACGTCCGGCGCACCGAGCAGGTACGTCTCCTCGGTGTGGAACGACACGCCGCCGTATTTCTTCGCCGACGAGAACGGCAGCGTCGCCGTCGCGTCCTGCGTCTTTTCGCCTGTGAAGTAGCGCCGCAGCGCGGCCATCGTGTCGTTGTCGGCCTGCATGGCGTAGACGTAGTCGGCCATGATCATGCGGATGTCCTCGAGCGTGAAGCGGTCGTCGCACAGGGGGCAGACGTCCTCGACGATCATCTTGTTTTCCGTCACCGTGCCGGTCTTGTCCACGCACAGCGTGTCCACGCGCGCGAGCGTCTCGATGCAGCCGAGCTCGTGCACGAGGGTCTTGCGCTGGGCCAGACGCACGACGCCGGCCACGAGCGCGAGGCTGGTGAGCAGATACAGCCCCTCGGGGATCATGCCGATGATCGAGCCGACCGTGCTCGTCACGGCGATGGGCACGGCGCGGCCGAGCCACACGTATTCCTTGACGAACATCACCACGCCGAGCGGGATGACGAGGATGCCGATCCACTTGACGAGGTTTTGCAGCGAGCGCATCATCTCCGACTGCTGCGGCTTCTTGGCGCGCTTGGCCTCCTGCGTCAGGCGCGAGACGTAGGAGTCCGCGCCGACGTCCGTCAGCTGCGCGCGGCACATGCCGCTGACGACGAAGCTGCCCGACAGGAGCTTGTCGCCGGGGTTTTTCTTAATTTCGTCCGACTCGCCCGTGATGAGCGCCTCGTTGACGTAGCAGCTATCTTGCGCGACGACGGCGTCGGCATAGATCTGGTTGCCGGCGGCGAAGACGACGATGTCGTCGCGCACGAGCTGCGCGGTGTCCACGGTCACGCGCCTGCCGTCGCGCACGGCGACGGCCTTGGGCGATGCGAGGATGCTCAGCTTGTCGAGCGTTTTCTTCGAGCGGATCTCCTGAATGATGCCGATGGCGGTGTTGACGATGATGACGCCCATGAACGTCAGGTTCAGCCACTGCTGCACCGCAATCACGCACAGCGCCAGCAGGAAAAACAGCATATTAAAATAGGTAAAGATATTGCTCAGGACGATCTGCTTGACGGTCTTGCCCGGCGGATCGACGGGCGCGTTCGTCCAGCCGGCGTCCGCGCGATCACGCACCTGCGCGCTCGTCAGGCCCTGCTGCGGGTCGGGGTGCGCGACGGGCACGTCCCGCCGCTCCGGCGTCTCGGGCGCGGGCGCGCGCCGGTCTTTGATTTTTTCGATCAGGTTGGCCAAAGGTCTGCCTCCAAAATGATAATACCCAATATTATAGCGTCTCGCGCGGTGGAATGGAACAACAGTTTGTGAATATTTGCTTAAAAATGGTGGGATTTTTCGGCAGCCTGCACAGTATGCCGCAGCAGCAGCGCGGTCGTCACGCTGCCGATGCCGCCAGGCACGGGCGTGCAGGCGGCGATGGCGGCGGCCGCGGGCGTCACGTCGCCGCGCAGCGTGCCGTCCGGCAGCGCGGTCGCGCCCGCGTCGAGCACGATCTGCCCCGGGTGCACGCACTCCGGCGTGATGAGCCCCGGCGCGCCCGCCGCGGCCAGCAGAATGTCGGCGGCCCGGCAGCGGGCGGCGAGGTCGGGCGTTTTCCGGTGGCAGAGCGTCACGGTCGCGTCCGCGCGCGTGAGCAGCAGCGCGGCCGGCCGGCCGATCACGAGACTCCGGCCCACGACGGTCACGCGCCGGCCCGCGGGGTCGATGCCGTGCGCGCGCAGAAGTTCCATGCACGCCTCGGCCGTGCAGGGGGCGAAGCCCGCCGCCCCGGTCACGAGCGCGCCGAGGGAGAACGTTGTCATGCCGTCCACGTCCTTGCGCGCGTCGAGCGCGTCGAGGATTTCCTGTGCGCGCAGCGCCTCCGGCAGCGGCCGCAGCAGCAGCACGCCGTGCACGCCGTCGTCCGCGCTCAGGGTGCGCAGGGTGTCCGTCAGTGTTTCGGGCGCGCAGTCCGCCGGCAGGGGCACGGGGCGCACGGTGACGCCGCAGCCGGCCGCCGAGAGTGCGATGCTGCGCAGATAGGCCCGGTCATCCGGCTGCGCGCCCACGGACACGGCCGCGAGGCAGGGGGGTGCATCGAGTGCGGCGGCATGCTCTCGCACCTGCGCGTAGATCGCCGCGGCAGCGGGCGCGCCGGTCAGGGTGTTCGGCATGGTTCAGCCCTCCCCGCGCAGCGCGGCGCGCACCGCGTCCGCAGTCTGCGCGCAGCACTGCACCACGGTCGCGCGCAGGCGCGCGGCGCGCGCCTCGGTCGCGGCGCGGTCGTCCGGCGCGAGCAGGCCGGTGTTGACCAGCACGTTCAGTTCCGCCGCCTCCGCCGCCGCGCTGCACAGCGCCGCCGCGCACCCGACGTCCGAGCGCAGGAGGGGGCTGGCCGTGCTCAGCGCGGCGGGCAGCAGCAGCGCCACCTGCTCACAGTGCTCCAGCATGGCCAGCGGGGCAAGGCACGCCGTGTGCGCCGCGTCCGCGAGCCGGGCGGCGCGCCCGGGGTCGTCCTTCGGGATGGCGTAGGCCCGCTGCAGCGGCAGAAAGCCCGCCGCGTCCGCGTCGATGAGCGCGAGCAGCGTCGTGCGCTGCGCGTCGCAGCTGGCGGCCAGCGTGGCGAGCGCGTCGTGCCGGTCGGCGTAGCGGGGGTTGGCTGCCGTCACGTTCGCGGCCATCGCGGCCAGGCTCGCCGCCAGCGCCCCGGCGAGCGCGGCCGCGCCCCCGCCGCCCGGTGCGGGCTGCGCGGAGGCGAGCTGCGCGGTGAATTCGGAAAGGGAGCGCCCGGTCGTAAGCGTCTGGTCGGTCATATGGAAAACCTCCTTGCGGGATGATGATCGTGTGGTGTCGTGTCCGTCACCGGCACACATATTATATTGTATTATACCGCGCGGCGGGGCGGTTGAAAAGTGGGCGCGGGGCTTTTTGCGCGCTTTTTGGGCATACTGACCCAAAAGGGAGGAATGACCATGCAAGACGGTTTCCTGCGCGCGGCGGCAGCGTCCATCCCCGTGGCCGTGGCAGACCCCCGGCGCAACGCGGCGGCGGTCTGCGCGCGCATCGACCAGGCGCAGCGGGCGCGTGCCGCGCTGCTTGTGCTGCCGGAGCTGTGCGTGACCGGCTACACGTGCGGCGACCTGTTTTTGTCCGCGCTGCTGCTCGATGCGGCCGAAGAAGCGCTGCTGAACATCTGCGCGCACACGCAAAACTGCGACCCCGTCGTCGTGCTCGGCGTGCCGCTGCGCGCCGGGGGCAAGCTCTACAACTGCGCGGCCGTGCTGCACCGCGGGCGCATCCTCGGCATCGTGCCGAAGACGTGGCTGCCGAACTACGACGTGTTCGCGGAAAAGCGCTGCTTTGCCTCCGCGGCGGCGTACCATGGGCCGGGCAGCGTGCCCGTCAGTGGGGCGGACGTGCCGTTCGGCACGGGGCTGGTGTTCGCCTGCGCGCAGATGCCGGCGTTTCGTCTCGGCGTGGAGCTGTGCGAGGACGTGTGGGCGCCGATACCGCCGTCGGTGCGGCTGTGCCTCGCCGGGGCGACCGTGATCGCCAACTGCTCGGCCTCGCCCGAGGCGGCCGGCAAGCCTGCCCGCCGCCGCACGCTGCTGCGCGCGGCCAGCGCGCGCGGCCTCTGCGGCTATGTCTACGCCAACGCCGGGCCGGACGAGTCGAGCGCGCGCGCCGTCTTTTCCGCGCACCACCTCATCGCGGAAAACGGGGACATCCTCGCCGAGCACGCGCCGTTCGCGCCCGAGCCCGGCCTGCTCGTGACGGAGCTCGACCTGCTGACGCTCTCGGCCGAGCGCCGGCGCAACACGACCTTCGTGCCCGAGGGGGCGGGGGCGCGCGCCGTGCCGTTTTCCATGCCGCTGCGCCTGACGGCGCTCAGCCGCGCGGTGTCGCCGCACCCGTTCGTGCCGGACGATGCAGCCCTGCGCCGCAAGCGCGCAGAGCTCCTGCTTTCCATCCAGGCGCACGGCCTGCGCAAGCGCCTGCTGCACACCGGCAGCCGGGCGGCGCTGCTGCCCGTGACGGACGATCTCGACAGCGTGCTCGCCCTGCTCGTGTGCGCGCGCACGATGGACCTGCTCGGCCGCGCGCGGCACGATGTCCTCGCCGTCACGCAGCCGGGGGGCGACCGGGCGCGCGTGCTGCGCCTGTGCAAGGCGCTGGGCGTGTCCGTGCGGCCGAACGCCGACCGCGCGGGGCTCGCGCGCACGCACGCGGCGCTCCCGCTCGCCGCGCCCGACTTCACGGCCCTGCTGCTGGGCGAGGCCGTGTGCGCGCCGGAGGCCTACGGCGTCAACGCCGCCGTGCCACGCACGCTCGTGCGCTGGCTCATCGCGGCCGAGGCCGAGCGCGCGGAAGCCCCCCTGCGCGCGGAGCTGCGCGCCGCGCTCTCCGCGCCCGACGCCGACTGCGCGGGCGGTTCGTGCGCGCTGACGGACTTCTGCTTTTACCACCTCGTGCGCTGCGGCGCGCACCCGCGGCGCATCCTGCGGCTGGCCCGCGCCGCCTTCGGCGACGCGGCCGCGGATGCCGACATCCTGCGCGCCATGGCGGCGCTCACGCGCTGCCTGTTCCGGCGGCCGGCCGCCTTGCCCGACCACGTCGCGCTCGGCAGCAGCGCGCAGGCGCTGCACTGGCCGCCGGACGCGGCGGGGGCGCTCTGGGGCGAGGAGATCGACGCGCTGCGCCGCGAGCTGTCCTGAGATCAATATTCAAAAAATGCGTGCATAACTGCATATTCTGCCGCCGCTCTGAATGCCGGAGCGGCGGCGTTTTTCGCATATCTTTCGCGCTTTTGTGCATATCACCGAAAGAAAAGCGTTTCTCGCGTGAATTTTATTCAAAAAGAGGGTTGACATTTGCACGAAAAAGGTGAATAATATGCACATCTTATGAATGAATAATCAATGGAGGCAACCATTATGAAAAAAGAAGATATCAAAAAAGTCGTCCTTGCTTACTCCGGCGGTCTGGATACGTCCATCATCATCCCCTGGCTGAAGGAGAACTACAATAACTGCGAAGTCATCGCCGTGTCCGGCAACGTCGGCCAGGCCGGCGAGCTCGACGGCCTCGAAGAGAAGGCCATCAAGACCGGCGCGTCGAAGCTCTACGTGCTCGACCTGACGGACGAGTACGTTGACGATTACATCATCCCGACCATGCAGGCCGGCGCGATGTACGAGGAGTACCTGCTCGGCACGAGCCACGCGCGGCCGTGCATCGCCAAGGGCCTCGTCGAGATCGCCCAGAAAGAGGGCGCCGACGCCATCGCCCACGGCTGCACCGGCAAGGGCAACGATCAGGTCCGGTTCGAGCTGGCGGTCAAGCACTTCGCGCCCGATATGCCCATCATCGCCCCGTGGCGGGAGTGGGACATCAAGTCGCGTGAGGAAGAGATCGCCTACGCCGAGGCGCACAACGTGCCCCTGAAGATCAACCGCGAGACGAACTACTCCAAGGACAAGAACCTCTGGCACCTGAGCCACGAGGGTCTCGACCTCGAGGATCCGGGCAACGAGCCGCAGTACGAGAAGCCGGGCTTCCTCGAGATGGGCGTCAGCCCCATCGACGCGCCGGACGCCCCGACCTACGTCACGCTCGACTTTGAGCAGGGCAAGCCCGTCGCGCTCGACGGCGAGAAGATGAGTGCCAAGGACATCATCCTCAAGCTCAACGCCATCGGCGGCGCCAACGGCATCGGCATTCTGGACATCGTGGAGAACCGGCTCGTCGGCATGAAGTGCCGCGGCGTGTACGAGACGCCGGGCGGCGCGATCCTCTACAAGGCGCACAGCGTGCTCGAGACGCTCTGCCTCGACAAGATGACCATGCACGAGAAGCAGAAGCTCGCCGTGACCTTCGGCGAACTGGTGTACAACGGCCAGTGGTTCACGCCGCTGCGCGAGGCGCTCAGCGCGTTCGTGACCAAGACGCAGGAGCACGTCACCGGCACGGTGCGGCTCAAGCTCTACAAGGGCAACATGATCAACGCCGGTGTTTGGAGCCCGTACTCCCTGTACTCCGAGGAGATCGCCACCTTCGGCGAGAGCGACTACAACCAGGCGGACGCCGCCGGGTTCATCCAGCTCTACGGTCTGCCGATCGCCGTGCAGGCAAAGGTTGACGGCAAGAGCATGTAAGCGGTACAATAGATACATAGAAATGATTTTCTCCCCGCGCCGGGCCTCCCGGCGCGGGGCAGCCTGTCAAAAAAGCTTTTTCAAACGAGAACCCAGCGAAGCGGTTCTCTGTGGAAACAACGCACGAAGGGAGACCATCACCATGGCAAAAATGTGGGCGGGCCGCACGGCCGGCGTGACCGATCCGGTCGCGGACGATTTCAACTCCTCCATCCGCTTCGACAGCCGGATGTACCGCGAGGACATCACGGGCAGCATGGCGCACGCGGCGATGCTCGGCGCGCAGCACATCCTCCCGCAGGCGGACGCCGATGCCATCATCGACGCGCTGCAGGGCATCCTCGACGATCTCGACAGCGGCGCGCTCGTGTTCGACCCCGCGTGCGAGGACATCCACATGTTCGTCGAGCAGGTGCTCACCGCGCGCATCGGTGACCTCGGCAAGAAGCTGCACACCGCCCGCTCGCGCAACGATCAGGTCGCGCTCGACCTGCGCATGTACCTGCGCAACGAAACGAGCGAGATCATCGCGCTCACAAAGGACGTGCTCGCGGCGCTCGTGGAGCAGGCCGGGGCGCACAAGGGCGACATTCTGCCCGGCTACACGCACCTGCAGCGCGCGCAGCCCATCACCTTCGGCCACCACCTGATGGCCTATGCCATGATGCTCCTGCGCGATATCGACCGCATGCAGGATGCCGTCAGGCGCATGAACGTCTCGCCCATCGGCTGCTGCGCGCTCGCCGGCACAACGTATGACACCGACCGGTTTTTTGAAGCCAAGCAGCTCGGCTTTGACGACGTGGCGCGCAACAGTCTCGACGGCGTGTCCGACCGGGACTTCTGCGTCGAGCTGCTCGATGCCTATGCCATCGAGATGATGCACCTCTCGCGCCTGAGCGAGGAGCTGGTGCTGTGGTCGAGCTGGGAGTTTCAGTTCGTGCAGCTCTCGGACAGCTACACGACCGGCTCGTCGATCATGCCGCAGAAGAAAAACCCCGACATGGCCGAGCTCGTGCGCGGCAAGACCGGCCGCGTCTACGGCGACCTCATCGCCATGCTCACGGCGCTCAAGGGCCTGCCGCTGGCGTATAATAAAGACATGCAGGAGGACAAGGAGGCCGTGTTCGACGCGGTGGACACCGTGAAGATGTGCCTGCGCGTCATGGCGCCGATGCTTGCGACTATGACCGTGCGCGCCGACAAGATGCTCCACGCGGCGCAGACGGGCTTCCTGAACGCGACCGACCTCGCGGACTACCTTGTCACGAAGGGCCTGCCGTTCCGCAGCGCGTACAAGGTCTCCGGCCAGCTCGTGGCCTACTGCATCGCGCACAACACCGTGCTCGAAAAGCTGCCGCTCGAGACCTTCCGCACCTTCAGCGACCTCTTTGACGACGGCGTGTACGATGCCATCGACCTCACCAACTGCGTCACGCGGCGCGTGTCCTACGGCGGCACGTCCGTGCCGAGCGTCGAGGCGCAGATCGCCTGGGTCGCGCAGCAGCTCGAGGCATAAGCACATACGCATATTTTTTACAAGACCGGCGCTCCCATTTGGGAGCGCCGGTCTTGCATTGCACAAAAAAATCCTGTACAATAAGCAAAAAGTTGTGCAAAAAGGCTTGCCATTTCCGGGGTGGGGATGGTATTCTTTTTCATACCCACTTTGTTGAAAAAAGGAGAAATGGTATGAGAAAGAAACTTCTGAGCATCCTGCTTGTGCTGAGCCTGATGCTCGCGCTCGTGCCGGCGGCCTTCGCGGCAGACGCTGTGAGAACCGAGCTGGAAAGCGACGGCACAACGCTCGCCTTCTACGGCAGCGGCGTTGCCACGGCCGACTGCTGGAACGGCGACTGGACCGCCGTCACGCACGTTGACCTCGGGTATGAGATCCGCGGCGTCGCCGAGAATGTGCTGGCCCGCTGCGTCAACCTCGTCTCCTTTGAGGCCATCGGCAGCCGGTATCTCCGGACCTACAACGGCGGCCTCATCTCCATAGACGGCAGGCAGATGCTGGCCGCGCCGAACAGGTGCACGGCTTATGAGATCCTCGACTTGGTGCAGACCGTCAAGACGGGCGCGTTCCGTTACTGTCAGGGGCTGACGGCGGTCACGTTCCCGGCGAGCCTCACCACCATTGAGGCGCAGGCCTTCACCAGCTGCCTGAGCCTGACGGACGTTCAGCTGCCGGACGGCCTGAAGACGATCGGCGACTTTGCTTTCGCCGGCTGCGCCGCGCTGACGAGCGTGCTCATCCCGAAGAGCGTCACGAGCATCGGCGCGGGCGCCTTCACCGGCTGCACCGCGCTCACGGCCATCGACTACAGCGGAACCGAGGCCGAGTGGGCCCAGCTGACCAAGGGCGAGAACGCGCTGCCGGAGGGCGTGACCGTGAACTTCAACGCGCCCATCCACCACTACGGTTCCTGGACGGGCACGGACCCGAACTGCACGACCGAGGGCAAGCGCACCCGCACCTGCACCGACGACGGCTGCGGTCACACGGAGGAAATGACACTCCCCGCCCGCGGCCACTACTGGGGCATCGGCCGTGTGACGACGCTGCCGACGGAGACCACGACCGGCGTGCGCACCTATACCTGCAGGACCTACGGCTGCAATGCCACGCGCACCGAGGAGATCCCCAAGCTTGCCCCGCGGGTGCCCGTGAGCGAGCGCTTTGACGACGTTGCCCCCAACAGCTGGGCGTATGAGGACATCCAGTACTGCGTCGACTATGAGCTCATGGCCGGTGTCGGCGGCGGCCGGTTTGAACCGAAGACGCTGACCACGCGCGCACAGCTCGTGCAGATCCTCTATCGGCTTGCGGGCGCGCTGGAGGTCAGCGGCGAGACGCCGTTTACCGATCTCACGGCCGACTGGTACAAGACCGCGGTGCTCTGGGCGTACCAGACCGGCGTGACGTCCGGCGTGAGCGAGACGACCTTCGCACCGGACACGCCCGTCACGCGCGAGCAGGTCGCGGTGTTCCTGGCCAGGTTTGCGGATCGGGTGCTCGACAGATACACCCCCTATATGTGGGATGCGCTCTTCCCGTTTCAGGATCGTGAGCAAATCTCCTACTATGCGCGCACGGCCATGAACTGGGCGTGCGATCTGGGGCTGATCAAAGGCATTCCGGGCCCGGGCGGCCTGCGCCTTGAGCCGCAGAGCAGCGCCACGCGCGAGCAGATGGCGGTCATGATCGCACGGTTCTGCCGCAGACTGAATGTCTGGAACGAGCCCATGCCGGAGCTTTGAGCAAACGGCTGGAGCGCGCGTGCGTGCATTGCTGCCTGATACCGAACCGGCGTCCTGTTTTTTGGACGCCGGTTTTGTTGTTGCTGCGTGCACACTTCACAGTTTTGCAACAAAGCAGGAAATAAAAGGCGGTTAATTGAAGAAAAAAGGAGTACGCTTGCACGGATACGCACATTTGACACAAAAAAACGGAAAAATTGCGTTGACATTCCCCACAAGAATGTTACAATATTGTCACAGAATGCTTTGGAAATTTCAAGTATCTTGTAACATTTGGAAAGGAGCGCAACAATGAAGCAGAGAACACGCAAGCTTCTGACCCTGCTGCTGATCGCAGCCATGGTCATGAGCCTGATGGTCCCGGCACTGGCGGCGGACACCGCGCAGTCCGAGACCCCCTACACTTACGACGCCGGAGACTACACCTTCGGCAAGATCTCGCACCCGAACAGCGCGCCCGGCCAGCCGGACGGCCTGGTCGACTACACCGGCAACGGCACGGTGGCCGTGACCGGCACGGCCGACGGCGCCGACGGTCAGGGCGACCGCGGCCAGAGCTACGCCTGGGCCGCCATGGCCTACGGCGACTATGTCTATGTCGGCACGTGCTACGCCGCCATGGGCCAGACGCTCACGGCGATGGACACCGTCATGGGCCACAAGTTCGACGAGGAGACCATGCGCGCCGAGCTCAACGCCATCTTCAACGGCACGTTCTTCTATGGGCAGGAGGACGGCGGCAACTCCGGCGGCGTGCTCGTGAAGGTCAACGTACACACCGGCGAGATGACCCTGCTCATGTCCAAGTCGCTCAACGGCATCGCCCCGCTGTTCCGCAACGCCATCCGCTACAAGGATAAGCTCTATTTCTGCGGCAGCGTCAACACCAACGGCCGCGGCGGCCTGCCGAGCATCTATGAGGTCGATCCGAGCGACGACAGCATCACGTGCGTCTATCAGGGCCTGTCGAACATGCAGGAATACGCGCAGGCGTATAAGGCCGGCGTCTGCACCGGCATCCGCGGCATGGCGGTCTATGACGGCAAGCTCGTCATCAGCAACGTCGGCGTCGACGGCGGCTACCTGCTCATCAGCGACAACCCGTCGAAGGGCTTCACGAAGATCGCCACGCAGTCCGACCTCTTTAACTACCCCGCCGTGCACTACAAAGACAGTGTCTATGGCGGCGGCATCTGGGAGATCGTCGAGTACAACGGCAGCCTCTACGTCGCCATGTGCACCGGCACGCCCGCCACGCGCGTGGGCGACAATATGCGCTCGTTCGCCATCGTGCGCGGCACCTGCTCCGGCGACTGGAATGACCCCGACGCCTGGACGTGGAAGCCCGTCGTCGGCGACCAGGCCGACGGTGCAAAGTACACCTTCGGCATCGACCCGGCGCGCACCCGCGCCGCGGCCTGCAACCTGTGCATCTATGACGGCTATCTCTACATCGGCGAGTACAACGACGAGGAGATCCCGCTCGAGGAGCTCATGTTCAGCCAGGACTTCGGCTTCCTCGCACGCAACCTCGAGCAGTCGGTGAACCTCTACCGTATGTCCATCGGCTCGGACGGCACCGAGCAGATGGAGCTCGTCGTCGGCGAGCCGACCAAGATGTTCCCGGCCGGCGGCATCCTGTGCAAGCGTTCCGGCTTCGGCGACTATGAAAACCAGTACTTCTGGCAGTCCAAGGTGTTTGACGGCAAGCTCTTTCTCGGCACGTTCGACACCAGCTCCCTGCTCGAGCCGCTCGGCCAGTTCACCAACGGCGACCTGCTGCACATGTCGCGCGACGAGTGGGCCAGCCAGATCGGCTACCTCAAGGTGCTGCTGCAGCTGCTGCTGAATAAAAACACCGGCGACGGCACGCTGCTCGCCGCCGACGCCGACACCGACGCCGCCATCGACGCCGCCGTCGACGCGGTGAACGAAGAGGCGGACAGCCCCGAGACCTTCTCGCTCACGGACGCGCAGTATGACACGCTGCGCCAGGGCATCGACGACGGCGCTTACGCCGCGACCTACAGCGTGTCCACGCTCGGCAGCCTGCGCCGGCTCAACAGCCTGCTCGCCAAGCTGACCGACCTCGTGGAGACGAACGACATCGCGGGCTTCGTGGACATCTATCAGCAGGCCTGCGACCTCTACTCCGGCATCAGCGACAAGCTGCCCGAGGCGCTCAAGAAGCTCTATGACGCGCTCGTGCGCATCACGGAGCTGGAGAACATGAAGGATCTCGTCATCTGCCTCAACAAGCTCTCGACCGCCACGCGCGGCTTCGGTCTGTACACCATCACGTCCGAGAACGGGAAGCTCACGCTCGACACGCTCACGCGCGACGGCTTCGGCGATCCGTTCAACCACGGTCTGCGCGCCTTCGCCGTGAACGACGAGCAGGGCTGGATGGTCATCGGCACGGCCAACCCCTTCATGGGCACGCAGCTGTGGCGCACGACCGTCGATATGACCGATCCGATGGATCGCTTCACCGATCTCGACCCCAACGGATGGGACTACCCCAGCATCGAATACTGCGTGCGGCACGGTCTCATGTCCGGCATGAGCGACACGATCTTCTCTCCCAACACCGTGACGACGCGCGCGCAGCTCGTGCAGGTGCTGTATAATTTAGAGGGCAAGCCCGACGTGAGCGATGTGGCTGTGCCGTTTACGGACGCCGCGTCCGGCTGGTACCGGGACGCGGTCGCCTGGGCGTACAAGACCGGCGTTGTGGACGGCATGTCGCCCACGACCTTTGCACCGAATAACACCGTGACGCGCGAGCAGGTTGCCGTCATCCTCATGCGCTATCTGACGAAAGTTTGCGGCGTGGAGCGCACGTGGACGCCGGATGACCTGTCCGGCTTCGCCGACGGCGGCAGCGTCTCCGGCTGGGCGCGCGCCGGCATGGCCGACGCGGTGGCGCTCGGCCTGTTCGGCGGCACGCAGGACAGAAACGGTCAGGTGTGGCTGCGGCCGGGCGCGGGCACGACACGCGCCGAGACCGCGGCGCTCCTGCAGCGCATGTGCACCAACGTGCTCGGCATTGCCTGAGTAGAGCGAAAATCCCCACAGCATTTCACGGGCGTCCCGGATTATCCGGGACGCCTGTTTTTGTCGTTTTTCTGCAAAAAAGCGGAAAAGCCCCTTGCGGCGGGGGCGCGTTTCCGGTATACTGGATACACCAACTTTTTGAAGAAAAGGAGAAATGGCATGAAGAAGAAACTTCTGAGCATCCTGCTCGTGCTGAGCCTGATGCTCGCGCTCGTCCCGGCGGCCTTCGCGGCGGACGCCGCCAGCGGCACCTGCGGCGCCGAGGGCGACGGCAGCAACGTCACCTGGACGCTGGACGAGTCCGGCACGCTGACCATCTCCGGCACCGGCGCGATGTGCGACTACGACGATGCCTGGAGCGGCAAGCCCTGGGGAAGCAGCGACGCCGTTCAGGCCGTTGTCGTGCAGGAGGGCGTCACCCACATCGGCGCATACGCCTTCTTTCGCTACACGAATTGCAGGTCCGTCAGTTTGCCGTCCTCGCTGGTCTCGATCGGTGAGAGCGCCTTCGCTATGAACGACGGTCTCCGGGAGCTCGATCTGCCGGAGGGCCTCCGGGAGCTGGGCAACATGGCGTTCCTGTCCTGCGACGCGCTCAAGCGGCTCACAGTTCCGAGCACGCTCGAGACGATCGGCGATAACACGTTCAACTCGTGCGAGGCGCTCAGCGATGTGACGCTTTCCGAGGGCCTGACTACCGTCGGCAACCTTATGTTCTCCAATGCCAAACGGCTCAAGACCATCACGCTGCCGCAGAGCCTGACGACCATCGGCGTGGCCGCCTTCCAGTATACCGGGCTGCAGGAGCTGCACATCCCCGCAAGCGTCACGACGATCAATGCCAAGGCATTCCAGGGCGCGGCGCTCACTTCGGTCGAGGTGCCCGGAACGGTCAAAACGCTCCTCGACGGCGCTTTTATGGGCTGCGATGACCTGCGCAGCTTCACACTGGGCGAGGGCTCCCGGAGCGTGCCGGGCGGTCTGCTGGCCCGCTGCCGCTCGCTCGAGCGCGTCACGCTGCCGCAGTCGCTCGAGACGATCGGTGATTCCGCATTTTATGAGTGCCCGCGTCTGGGCGAGATCAACATTCCGGACAGTGTGACTACCTTGGGCAACAGCTGCTTCAGCGGCACGAGCCTGCGCGAGCTTACGCTTCCGGCGGGCACGACTACGATCGGCAACCGCGCGTTTGCCGAGATGCGCTATCTGCGCGAGCTGCACATCCCGGACACGGTCACGTCGCTTGGCATCGGCGTGTTTGCCGGCGACAGCGCACTCACAACGGCCACGCTGCCGTCCGGCCTGACCGAGATCCCCCAGAGTACATTTTCCTTCTGCGAGAAGCTCACGTCCATTGAGATTCCCGACGGCGTTACGAGCATCGGCAAGGAGGCCTTTCAAAAATGCACGAGCCTGACGGCCGTCGACCTGCCGGATGCCGTCACGTCCATCGGCGATCGGGCATTTCTGAACTGCCAGTCGCTCACGGAGCTGCGGCTGCCCGCTGAGCTGGAGACACTCGGCGACCGTGCGCTTTGCGACTGCATGGGCCTAACCTCGCTCACTGTCCCGGACGGTGTGCGCGAGCTGCCGGACTTGGTGTTCAGCGGCTGCGTGAGTCTCACCTCCCTCACACTGCCCGCCGGCCTGACTTCGATCGGCAGGGGCGCGTTTTGTTCCTGCAGATCGCTGACGGAGGTCACGATCCCCGACAGCGTGCAGTTCATCGGCGAGACGGCGTTTGCCGATATGCCGTGTCTGCAGACCATCCATGTCGGCGCGGACAACAGCGCCTACAAGACGGTGGACGGTGTGCTTCTGACAAAGGCGGGCGATGTGCTGCTCGCCTATCCCACGACGCGCCCCGGCATCCGCTACGATGTGCCGGACGGTGTCACCCGCATCGGCGAGCTGGCTTTTTATGGCAGCGGCCTGATGATCGTCCGCTTCCCGCAGAGCCTGCGCACGGTCGGCGACGAAGCGTTTGAAGACAGCACGCTTCTCGTCGCGCTCGAGTTTCCTGCCGGTACGGAGGAGATCGGCTGGGATGCTTTTGAAAACGACAGCAATATCAGCGATGTGTTCTTTGGCGGCACAGAGAATGCGTGGTATCAGCTCGTCAAGCATGAGGCATATAAGTTCCCGCTCGAGACGCAGATCCATTATCAGTCGCGCATGTTCATCCCGGAGCCGGCCGACCTGTTCACGGATGTGGACGCGGACAACTGGGCGTACATCAGCATCGATTTTTGTGTGCTGGTGGGCCTCATGTCCGGCATGAGCGAGACGACCTTCTCGCCCAACACGGTGACGACGCGCGCGCAGCTCGTGCAGGTGCTGTATAATTTCGTGGGTCAGCCGGATGTGACCGGCGTGACCACGCCGTTTACGGACACCCCGGCCGACTGGTATCAGGCTGCGATCGCCTGGGCGTATGAGACCGGCGTCGTGGACGGCACGTCGCCCACCACGTTTGCGCCCAACGAGAGCGTGACGCGCGAGCAGATTGCCGTCCTCCTCACGCGTTTTCTGACCAACGTCTGCGGCGTGGAGCGCACGTGGACGCCGGATGATCTGTCCGGCTTTGCCGACGGCGTCAGCGTCTCCGGCTGGGCGCGCGCCGGCATGGCCGACGCCGTGGCGCTCGGCCTGTTCGGCGGCACGCAGGACGATAACGGTCAGGTGTGGCTGCGGCCGCGCGCCGGCGCGACGCGCGCCGAGACCGCGGCGCTCCTGCAGCGCATGTGCACCAACGTGCTCGGCATCGCCTGAGCACGGCGAAAATCCCCACAGCATTTCACGGGCGTCCCTACCGGGGACGCCCGTCTTTTTGTTCCGGCGTAGCAAAAAAGCCTCGCAGAGTTTGCCGCCCGCAGGCGGCAAAGCATTGCAATCATTTTCTCTCGCGACATGTGCGTGAGAGAAAATACTTCTCAGGCTGCCAGTGTGGAATTTGTGCGCCGCAGGCACACAAATTCTGCGCGCAGCAGACTGCAAGTCCTTTGTCGGAAAACCATTCTGGTTTTCCGACAGTCTCGAGTGGGTGCTTGTTTTCCGCGCGCACATCCTGTATAGTGGAGGCAGCATCGGGCGGCCGCGGCCGCCCGGGGAGGGAAGCTTATGAAAAAACGGATCTGCACGCTGCTGCTCGTGCTGTGCCTGGCGCTGGGGCTGCTGCCCGCCGCGGCGCTGGCCGCCGGGGACAGCGGCACGTTTGACACCGTCCGCTGGACGCTCGACGCCGACGGCGGGCTGACCGTCAGCGGCACGGGCGACCTGCCCGACGGCGCGTTCGCCGGCCGCACCGACATCGTCACCGTGACGTTCACGGGTCAGGTCACGCGCATCGGCCGCAGCGCGTTCGCCGGCTGCACGCAGCTGCGGCGCGTGGACGGGTTCGGCGCGGTCACGTGCGTGATGAGTCAGGCGTTCGCCGGCTGCACGGCGCTCGCGGAGCTGGCCGTGCCCGGCACGGTCGCGGAGATCGGCACGGGCGCGTTTTCCGCCTGCACCGGCCTGACGGCCGTCACGCTCGCGCCCGGCGTGCGCAGCCTCGGCGCGTATGCCTTCGCCGCCTGCACGGCGCTGCGGCGCATCGACCTGCCCGACGGCATGACGCTGCTCGGCAGCGGGCTGTTTTCCGGCTGCACGGCGCTCACGGAGCTGCCGCTGCCGGACGATGTGGCGTGGGTAGAGCCGCGCCTGTGCGAAAACTGCACCGCGCTGCAAAACATCGTGCTCCCGGCCGCGATGACCGAGGTGCCGCGCGGCCTGCTGCGCGGCTGCACGGGGCTGCGGCGCGTGACGCTGCAGGGCGCGGTCACGGCGGTGGGCGGCGGGGCGTTTGCCGGGTGTGACGCGCTCGCGGACGTGTACTTCACCGGCACGCGCGCGCAGTGGGACGCCGTCGCCGTCGGCGCGAACAACGCGCGCCTGACGGCCGCCGCCGTGCACCTGTCCGCGCCCGCGCACACGTACCCGGAGGCGTGGACGGTCGTCCGCGCGCCGACCTGCACGGACGACGGCCTGCGCACGCGCACCTGCCTCGACCCCGGCTGCGGCAAAACGCTGTCCGAGACGATCCCGGCGCTCGGCCACGACTGGGACGACGGCGTGATCGTGCGCGCCCCGAGCGGCGTGCGCATGGGCGAGCGGCGCGTCACCTGCCGCCGCTGCGGCCGGACGCAGGCGGTGGCGATCCCGCCCGAGATCGCGGCGTACGAGCAGTTTCATGACATCGACCGCAATGCGTGGTCGTACGACGGCATCCAGTACTGCGTGGCGCGCGGGCTCATGTCCGGCACGGACACGCACACGTTCCTGCCCGGCGGCGTGACGACGCGCGCGCAGCTCGTGCAGGTGCTGTATCATCTTGCGGGCGATCCCGACATGACCGGCGTGACCACGCCGTTTACCGACCTCACGGCCGACTGGTATCAGGCCGCGGTTGCCTGGGCATATGAGACCGGCGTCGTGGACGGCACGTCGCCCACCACGTTTTCGCCGGGCCGGCCCGTCACGCGCGAGCAGGCGGCCGTTTTGCTCATGCGCTACGCTGCGCGCCTGCCCGGCTTTGCGGGCAGCGACGCGCCTGCCGATCTGTCCGCGTTTGCCGACGGCGGCAGCGTCTCCGGCTGGGCGCGCGCCGGCATGGCCGACGCGGTGGCGCTCGGCCTGTTTGGCGGCACGCAGGACACCGGCGGCCGGGTGTGGCTGCGGCCGGGCGAGAGCGCGACGCGCGCCGAGATCGCGGCCGTTCTGGCGCGCTTCGGGCGCAACGTGGCCCACCTGCTCTGAATGCAGAATCGACCCGCCGGGGATCCCCCGGCGGGTTTTCACTTAATTTTTCTTAAAGCTGGCAGTTTCCTCTGTCCGCGCACGCCGCGGATGTGTTAGGATAGACCCCAGAGGTGATACCATGGAAAACCCCGAGACCCCTGTCCGCATCCTCGTCGTGGACGACGAGCCGGACATCCGCAATATTTTACACATTCTGCTCTCGTCGCGCGGCTACGAGGTCGATGAGGCCGAAAACGGCCTGCGCGCCGTGGAGCTCGTGCGCGCGCAGCCGGACTATGACCTCATCATTCTCGACATCATGATGCCCGGCATGGACGGCGTGTCCGCCTGCGCGGAGATTCGGCAGCACAGCGTCGCGCCGATCCTGTTTCTGACGGCGAAGGCTCAGCCCGCCGACATGAGCGACGCCTACGGCAGCGGCGGCGACGACTATCTCATCAAGCCCTTTTCCAACCACGAGCTGTTCCTGCGGGTCGATTCGCTCATCCGCCGCTACCGCGTCTACCACGGCAAGGGCGACGCGCCGACGGTCATCGACGCGCTCGAGATCAACCGCGACAAGGGCACCGTGTGCAAAAACGGCCGCTCCGTCGAGATGACCAAGACGGAGTTTGAGCTGCTGCAGTACCTGATCGCCAACCGCGGCGCAGCCGTGTCCGCGCGCAAGCTCTACGAGGACGTCTGGCACGAGAAGTTCCTGCCCAGCTCTGCCAACACCGTCATGGTGCACATCCTCAAGCTGCGCAAGAAGCTCGAGGATGACCCCGCCAACCCGACGCTCATCCGCACGGTCTGGGGAAAGGGGTATCAGATTGATTAAAAAGTGGCGCTCATCGATCAATGCGCGCATGATCTTCGTGCTCCTCGCGGCGCTGGCCGTGGGCGTGGCGTGCTATTTCGGCATAGACGCGCTCGGCACCGCGGCGATCGACCGCTGGTATCTGAGCGATGACGCCATCGCCGCGCGCAATCTGGAGCACGAGCGCAGCCTGCAGGAATACGTCAGCGCGCGCGGCGTGTCCTCGCGCGACACGCTGGCCATCGAGCAGTGGTCGCGCGGTGAGAAAAAAGCCAACGTCATCGTCTATCAGGCGGAGGGCGACCCGTACGAGGCCGGCTCGTGGGGCACGAGCGAGCTGCTCGACGACACGACCCAGAGCGACATTGCCGACATGGGCTACAGCTTCTTCACCCTGCAGTTTGCCGACGGGGAGTGCCGCGTCGCCGTGTGCGACTATTCCGAGGCGTGGCTCTACAGCTATGTGCGCTTCGGCGCGCTCGTGATGGGCTTCGTGGTCTATTCGTTCATCGCCATCGGCTTCACGCGGCGGCTCACGCGGCGCGTCACGCGCCTGTCGGAGGCCGTCGGCGCGGCGGGCGCGCTCAACCGGACCATCCCCGTCACGGGCACGGACGAGATCGCGCGGCTGGCGGCGAGCGTCAACACCATGCGCGACACGATCCTGGAGCGCACGCGCAACGAGCAGACCGCCTGGCAGGCCAACAGCGACCTCATCACTGCCATGTCGCACGACATCCGCAACCCCCTCACGTCGCTCATCGGCTATCTCGACCTGCTCGAGATGAGCCAGGACCGCCTGCCGGAGGACCTGCGCAGCTACGTGCTCGCCAGCCGCGACAAGGCCTATCAGCTCAAGGACCTGACGGGGGAGATGTTCCGGTATTTTCTCGTCTTCAGCCGCGGCGAACAGGAGACGCACCCCGAGCCCTACGACGCGCAGATCCTCTGCGCGCAGCTGCTCGGCGAGTGCGCGGCCGAGCTGCGCAGCCGGGGCTTTGACGTCAACCTCCTGCTGCTGACCACGCCCTGCACCGTCACGACCGACGTGCAGATGCTCAAGCGCGTGACGGATAACCTCCTGTCGAACATCGAAAAGTACGCCGACCCCGCCGCGCGCCTGACCATTCTGGCCGAGTGCGAGGGCGAGCGGCTGCACGTCTGCTTTGCCAACCGCGCGCGCCGCGAGCTTGCGCGCGTCGAGAGCAACCACATCGGCCTGCGCACGTGCGAGGCGATCCTGCAACTGCTCGGCGGGCAGTTTTTCACCCACCGTACGGGCGATGATTTCTCGGCCGAGTTCGTCCTGCCGCGCACGCCGCCGGACGCGGCGCAGGGCTGAGCGGATCCATCCCTCAGTCAGCCTGACGGCTGCCGGCTCCCTTTGCACAAGGGAGCCTATGCGGTGCGGGACGAACGCACGGTGCACCACCGGCGGCGTTGGAGGAAACCGCGGCTTTTCTGCCATGATGCTGGTCGAGCGGCACAGAAACGGAATCGCCAAGGTGTGTGACGTCCGGAAACACGGCATCCGCCTCGCTGCGCTCAGTACCTTTTTCCCGAGGGCAAGGCTTGGGTGCGCAGCGCAGGCAACGCTGTACCCGCCTCTCTACATAACAAACCCGCAAAAAAGATCCCCGAAACGAACGTTTCGGGGATCTTCGCTCTGTATGGGTGATGGATCAGCGATCACACAATGCCCTGAGCCATCATGGCGTTGGCGACCTTCAGGAAGCCGGCAACGTTGGCGCCGAGCATCATGTTGCCCGGCTGGCCGCACTCGACGGAGGCGTCGTAGCAGGCCTTGAAGATGCTCTTCATGATGCCGTGCAGCTTCTCGTCGACTTCCTCGAAGCTCCAGCTCATGCGCAGGGAGTTCTGGCTCATTTCCAGACCGGAGGTGGCAACGCCGCCGGCGTTGGACGCCTTGCCCGGCGTGTAGAGCAGGCCGGCCTCGATGACCGCGTTGATGGCCTCGGGGGTCAGCGGCATGTTCGCGCCTTCGAACACGGCCATGGCGCCGTTTTTGATGACGGCCTTCGCGCCCTCGAGATCCATCTCGTTCTGGGACGCGCACGGCATGGCGATGTCGCACGGCACGGTCCAGATGTTCTTGCAGCCCTCGTGGTACTCGCTGCCGGGCACTTCGTCGGCGTAGACGCTGATGCGGGCGCGGCGCTTCTGCTTGATGTCAAACAGCACGTCGAGGTTGATGCCGTTGGGATCGTAGACGTAGCCCTTGGAGTCGCTCATGGCGATGACCTTGCCGCCGAGCTCGGTGCACTTCTGCGCGCAGTACTGCGCCACGTTGCCGGAGCCGGACACGATGACCTTCTTGCCCTCGAAGCTGTCGTTTCTCAGGTGCTTGAGCACTTCGGCGGAGAAGTAGCAGATGCCGTAGCCGGTGGCCTCGGTGCGGGCGAGAGAGCCGCCGTAGGTCAGGCCCTTGCCGGTGATGACGCCGCCCTCAAAGCGGTCAACGATCTTCTTGTACTGGCCGTACATATAGCCGACCTCGCGCGCGCCGACGCCGATGTCGCCGGCCGGGGTGTCGGTGAACTGGCCGATGTGGCGGTAGAGCTCGGTCATGAAGCTCTGGCAGAAACGCATGACCTCACCGTCGGACTTGCCGTGGGGGTCAAAGTCGGAGCCGCCCTTGCCGCCGCCCATGGGCAGGGTGGTCAGGGAGTTCTTCAGGATCTGCTCGAAGCCAAGGAACTTGACGACGGACAGGTTGACCGAGGGATGGAAGCGCAGACCGCCCTTGTAGGGGCCGATCGCGGAGTTGAACTGCACACGGTAGCCGCGGTTGACCTGGACCTTGCCGTTGTCGTCCACCCAGGGAACGCGGAAGATGATGATGCGCTCGGGCTCAACGAAGCGCTCCATGAGGCCGGCTTCTTCCCACTCGGGGTGCTTGTCGACGACGTACTGGAGGCTCTCAAAGACTTCGTCAACGGCCTGCAGGAACTCGGGCTCGTTGGGGTGGTTCTTCTGAAGGTCGGCGAAAACGCGGTTCAGATATGCATTGTTGATCATTTTCTTACCTCTTTCTTGTTATTCACGTTGCTCTCAAAAACGGCCTGAGCGGCCAATTTCCTTTATCATGGTAACGCAAACGGAGAGGGATTGCAATATCCGTTTTCCATATAATTTCTCAATTTTTTTGTGCAAAAAGTCAGAAAGGGCGCTTTAGATTGCGCTGTTTTCGTCAAAAAAACAACATTCCCGTGTAAAAGCTGGCAATTTGCGACCGCCATTTTTATGCAGGTGCAAAAAAAGCGCTTGACAAATTATTCTAACGAGTATAAACTAAGAGTGAAAGTTATCCAAATGCATAATAATTTTGCGGCCGGAAGGGAGGAATGCGGATGCGGCGATGCGAGGTGTGTTTTGCGCCGCTGCCGGCGTGGGAAGATGCGTACCTGTGGCCGTGCGCGCACGGCGGGCTGACGGTGTGCGCCGATTGCTTTGACACGCTCGTGGGCGGCCTGTCGCGGCGGGAGCTGGCCGCGCGCCTGAGCGCACCGGGAGCGTGAGGGGGGCGGAGCAGCAAAAACCCGCCCACGGTGTGGGCGGGCGGATCATGTGCGGTTTTTCTTCGCGGTGTTGACGGAGGCGATCCAGATTTTTTTCAGCTCCGTGCATTTGCCGGGCGTTTGTGCATCTTCCCGGAAAAGAAAAATACCGACCGTCCAGAAGGACAATCGGTATTTTTGGTGGGGGAAGATGGATTTCCCCTGACGGGGATAAACTTCGACTCCATCTTCCGCGCAAAGAAAAATACCAATCACCCAAAAGGGTAATCGGTATTTTTGGTGGACCTGGGCAGAGCTTAAACGAACAGCACCCGTTTCGATATTTTCTACAT
>OLPS01000332.1_pt1 | contig 62342 bp, 42 predicted proteins | sample 1673071 | NCBI WGS metagenome assembly OLPS01 (sample SAMEA3136752, study PRJEB25190) | human gut metagenome | reverse complement strand
TTTGAATGACAAGTTGTCGCTCTGGTGCCCGCGCAGCGTCGAGCCGTTACGCGGTTTGGTAAAACCGCGTAACTCTTAGGGCCGCTGACCCATGCCACCCTCGAGGGTGACGGTCTCACCGTTCATGTACTTAAAGTCGGGACCGCAGAGCTGAACGACCACACGGCCGATTTCCTTCTCGACGTCGCCGTAGTGACCCGCCGGCGGCATGTGGACGTTGGCCTTGAACGCCTCGGGATAGGCATCCTGGAAGTTCTCGAGCGCAGCGGTCCAAGCAAGCGGGCAAACGATATTGACGTTGATGCCGTCCTTGCCCCACTCGTTGGCGGCAACGCGGGTCAGGCCGCGGATGCCCTCCTTGGCGGCAGCATAGCTGCACTGGCCATAGTTGCCAAACAGGCCGGCGCCCGAGGCAAAGTTGACCACGGAGCCCTTGGTCTCCTTCAGGTGCGGATAGGCCTTCTGCATGTACAGATAGGTAGCATACAGACCGGAGTAAATGGCCAGGTTAAACTGGTCCATGGTGTGATCGGCGATGGTCACGCCCGAGGCGCTGGCCTGAGCATTGTTGACGACGGCGTCGATGCGGCCGAACTCCTCAATGGCCTTGTCGATGACGTTCTGGACGACGGCCTCGTTGTCCTGACCAGCCGAGACATCGGCCTGAACAGGCAGAACCTTGACGCCGTACTCGGCCTCGAGAGACTCCTTGGCGGCCTCGAGCTTGGCAACGTTGCGGCCGGTGATGACGAGGTTCGCGCCCTCCTTGGCAAATGCGATATCGATGCCGTAGCCGATGGAGCCAGCGGAACCGTCCTTGAGCGTGGCCTTGCCGCCGCCGGTGACGATCACGGTCTTACCAGTGAAAAGTCCCATACAAAGTCCTTTCAAATCGCGACGGGCACGCCCGCCGACTGCGCGTGTCCAACTTCACGCGCCAAAAGCTGAGATGCAACTTTAGCGTGTTCAAGCGAAAATAAAAGACCGCGGTAGGCGAACGGCACCACGTCGTTCGGCGAAGGGATTGTCAAGTGCAAACTGGATAAAGCGGCCGAGTTATTGTTATCAGATCGAGCCATCGAACACGTTTTGAAACTTTGCTGCGGCGCGCGGGATGTCGGCGCGAGACTTTATCATAGGGTGACAAACAACGATGAGGAGCACATGCCTATGACAGACGAGCTGGACCCCCAGACTCAACAGCATATTGATGATTCCGCAGACGTCACCGCAGATACTGACGCTGTGACCTGCGATGGTATCGACATCGACGACCCCATCTTGGACGAAAGCGCTACGGCGGAAACCCCCGAAACAGAAAACGCCGATGAGCAAAACGACGATGCGCCCGCTCAGGACGACGTCCCGCAAGCAGCGGGCCCCATCGAGGTGTCTTCGGAAGAAGAGCTCGATGCCGTCATGGACTCCATGATGGATGCTGTCAAAGCGATGAAAGACGCCGTCGCCGATGCCGATATTGATGCCGAGGAAGAGGAGGCCGCCGAGGCGGCCTCGACCTTTGTGCCCGGCGAGACTCCGGTTGCCGACCAGGGCAGCACCATGCCCTCGTTTCTGCAGCTCGAGCACCCCACGATTGGCGCCGATGCGGTCGATCCGCACGCAGCAGGCTTTTCTGTGGTCGAGGGCGGTACCGGCAATATCGCCGCGCCGCAGGCTGCCGATGCGGACGCTGCCGACACCGCTCGCCCGACCGCCCCGCACTCCCCCGCCGCGAGCCGCGATCTGGGGACCGCTGTCTCGAACACTGCGAACGCCGTGGGCACCTTTATCGCCCAGGGTGCCTCGGCCATGCGCGAGATGAACGCCGCGAAAAAGGCACTTGCCGATGCCCGCGCCCACCTGGCCGAACTTGAGCAGCGCATTGCCGATCAGGCCGAGGAACTCGAGACGCGCCAGGATATCGCAGGCCGCTACGAGCAGATCGTCGCCGACCAGCGTCAGGCGATCGCCACAGCGCAAAAGACCGCTGCGGCAGCCGAAATCGATCGCGATGTCCATGCTTCCAAAGTAGCAGAGCTCAAGGGTCAGCTCGAACAAATGAAGACAGAGGATGACGCGACCGAGCTCCGCCTGAAGGCCGCGCTCGATGCCGTGGAGGCCCGCGAGGCGAGCTCGCGCGAGACCGGCAACCGCCTCGTTCGCCGTCTTGAGGATTCCAAGCGCATCCGCGACAAGGTGCAGGCCGAGCGAGACGCCGGCATTGCCGCCGCACAACAAACCGTCGACGCCACGCGCGCCCAGCTCGAGACACTGCGTCATGAGTATGCCGAGCTGCAACGCAATCCCTCGGCAAATCCCGCCAACTATACGGTGCGCACTAGCGAGCTCTCGATGCAGATCTCCGACACGGCAGATGCCCTGCGTAAAGCCGAAGAAGATGTCCCGCGTATCACCGCCGACCTTGAACACTCGCTTGCCGCAGCCGAGCAGGCCGTCGAACAGGCGCAGGCCCCCATTGCCGAAGCCAAACGCGCGCACCAAGCCGTGACGGCAGAGGCCGATGCCGCGCGCGACGAGCTGCAGACCGCAAAAACCGCCGCTGCAACGCGCCAGCGCGAACTGCGCGAGAAGATCGCCGCCGAGGACAAGGCACGCCGCGACCAAGAGCAGAGCATCGCCAACGCCCAAGCAGATGCCGCACATGCGCAGTCGATCATCGAACAGGCGAACGAAGTACACGACCACCCAGAGATTACTGAGTCGCTTGCAGGGTCCTTGGCCCGAGACAAAGCCGAACACGCCGAGACCGAGCGCGAAGTCGCCCAGCTCGAGGCCACCGAGGACGCGGTGCGCGAGCGTACCCGCGACTCACGCATCAAATTCACCGGCGCCATCGTCTGCATCGTCGCCGCAATCCTGGTGATCATCCTAGTCTGGCTGTTCGCGAGCAAGTAAACCAGCTGCCAAAAACGCCCCAACGCAGTTGCGGTGAGATAGTTCCTATTTAGCCTTCAAAAAGGCAAATTCAAGAACTATCTCACCGCAACTTATTTAGATTGGCACAAGGCAATCTACCCCTCTTGCACCAATCTCTTGACATAAGGAGTGTCCCCAGGTGCCGGCACAAAAGGGACGTCCCCAAGTTTCAAGTGCCGTAAGAGTGTCCCCTTTGACTAGTCATTTAAGAACGTCCCCAATGACTACCCAATGACTACAGCGGCGACCACGGCAACGCCGGTGTTTTGGCAACGACAGCGAGCGGGCCGCATTTGAGACAAGGTGACGTGAAACGAAAGGGCGCTGACCTTCTGGTCGCGCCCTTGAAGTTGAACGTCAGATTGTCCAAATGCGGCCCGCGCAGTGTCGAGTAGTTACGCGGTTCGTAGAACCGCGTAACTAACAAATGAGCATCGCGTCGCCAAAGCTGAAGAAGCGGTAGCGCTCCTCGATGGCAGCGGCGTAGGCATCCATGATCTGGTCGCGGGTAGCAAGCGCGCTTACGAGCATCATGAGCGTGGAGCGAGGCACATGGAAGTTCGTGATCAGCGCGTCGACCACGTGATAGGTCGAGCCGGGCATGAGGTAGAGCTGCGTTGTCGCGTTCTCGCGCACCACGATGTCGCCGCGGCCGAGCGTGTCAGCCCCGTCCTTACGGCCCTCAAAATAGCGCGCCGTCACGGCCGGGTCGGACACCGGCGCGTCCGCGTCAAACGCGCTCTCGAGCGAGCGCACCGCGGTGGTGCCGACGGCGATCACGCGGTGCCCCTCGGCCTTCGCCTTATGCACGGCGTCGACAACCTCCTGCGACACGTGGTAGCGCTCGGTGTGCATGACGTGCTGCGTAGGGTCGTCCTCCTCCACCAAGCGGAAGGTATCGATGCCCACCTCGAGTTCGACGGCGGCAAACTTGGCACCCTTGGCCTCGATAGCGGCCATGAGCTCGGGCGTGAAGTGCAAGCCAGCCGTGGGAGCAGCGGCCGAATGCTCCTCCTTCATGGCGTAGACGGTCTGGTACTTCTCAGGATCGCCCTCGTAATCGGTAATGTAGGGCGGCAGCGGCACGTGGCCGGCAGCATGGATGGCCTCGTCGAGCGTGCGCGGATCGCCGGCGGCATTGCAACCGGCCGGCTCAAAGCGCACCAGGCGGCCGCCGCGGCTATCGGTGACAAAGTCGATGACCTCGGCCGTCAGCACCACGGGCGCGCCCTCGGGCGCATGGGCACCGCCCGCACGATACTCAATCTGAGCACCGGGCTTCAGGCGCTTACCCGGCTTGACCAGGCACTCCCAAACGTGACCCAGCGGGTCAACGTCCTCGCGGCGCTTGAGCAGCAGCGTCTCGACCACGCCGCCCGAGCCGGCCTTGCGACCGATCAGGCGGGCCGGCATCACGCGCGTCTTGTTGATGACGAGTACGTCGCCCGGCTCGATATAGTCGATGATGTCGCGGAAGATGCGGTGTTCAACGGTACCGCCGTGCTCCAACGGCGTTCCCGCCTGTGAGCCCTTGCGATCCACCACCAGCAGGCGGCAGGAGTCGCGCGGCTCGGCAGGAGCCTGGGCAATCAGTTCCTCGGGAAGGTTATAGTCAAAATCATCGGTACGCATAGACACGTCGGATACTCCTTATATAGCTAAAGTCCGCTCTACATCCTAGCAGGCTGACGTCCCAAATGAACTACTTTTTGGCGGCTTTGCGCTCGTCGCGGATACGGGCGCGGTCCATGGCCGCCTCGACAGCCGAGAAGCGGCAACCACAGTAGTTCTGCCGATACATGCCCAGCTCGCGCGAACGGCGCGTAGCCTCGGGATAATACGGGCGAAAATCGCGGATCACCGGAGTGAGCCCACGTGCCGCCGCCAGGCGCTTGAGCACGTCATTGCAGGTATCGAACAGCTGATACGGCGAGACGGCGAGCGTCGTGCCCACAAACTCAAACCCGCGCTCCTGGGCCACGCGGCACGCCTCGGCCAAGCGCAGGGCATAGCACGCGCGACAGCGACGAGGCCGATCGGCACCCAGCGGTGCCACGCCGGTCTCCCAGTGATCGCGGTCCTCCCCTGCCTCGATGAGCTCGATGTCGCCATCGACACACCACCGGCGCAGCTCGTCCAAGCGGCGCTGCCATTCATCGCGCGGTTGAATATTGGGGTTGGTCCAGCAGATTGTGGGCTCAAACCCCTCCTCGCGCAGCAGGCGAACCGGCTCAAGCGAGCATGGTGCACAGCACGCATGCAGCAACAACGACTTCATCGACATCTCCTCACCCAAAAAAGCGCACGCCAAAGGACGTATCCTCGCAGGCGACAATGCGGCGGTCGCGCAAAATGGTCCGCACGTAATACCAGTCGCCTACACAGCCCGACAAATGCAAGCCGGCAGCCAGATAGCACAGCAGCGGATAGCCCGAAAACGCAAACCCCAGGGCAAGCGTTGTCGTCACAACAACCGTCGGCGCCAGGCAAACCGCCATGTACCGCCGGCGCGAATACACAACGCCTTCGGCGCAGGCATAGATCATCGCCGTCTCGCGATTCGCCCCAAAGGTCACCTTCGCGCCCGCAGGCGCCAGCAGCCTAAAAAACACACCGCGCACCAACTCGTGCACGGCAAATGACGCTGTCGAAACCGCAGCCAAGCCGACTATCCAGCCCAAGACGGCCGTCCAGCCGCCCACGTCAGCCACATCCAAGTCTGCAGGCCCGCCCAGCAGCATAAACACCGGCACCAGGCACACGGCAAACACCACAAGCACGGCCATCCCCCACACAAAGCAAGCGTGCAGAAAATCCTCGTCTTCAAACGCATGTATGTTGGAAATCTCATTCATAGCATCTTAGGATAGCGCCCCTGCCACGCACCCGCCCGCATGTGCGATAATGTCGAACGATATGCACGAATTGACCACCGCGTCGCCAGGCCTTGCGCCCGGCCGCGCCCTCACCATATGCGAAGGAGTCCCATGGCATCCAAATACTCCATGAACGACCGTCCCAGCTGGCCTCGCCGCGCCATCGTTACCGCCGGCGAGCCCTACGGCAACAAGGGCCTTCACTTTGGCCACGTTGGCGGCGTCTTTGTCCCTGCCGACTTCTTCGCCCGCTTCCTGCGCGACCGTCTGGGCCGCGAGAACGTCATCTTCACCTCGGGCACCGACTGCTACGGCTCGCCCATCATGGAGAGCCACCGCAAGCTCAAGGAGAACGAAGGCTACGATAAGTCCATCGGCGAGTATGTCGAGTCCAATCACTCCCGCCAGGCCGCGACCCTCAACAACTACAACATCAGCTGCGACATCTACGGCGGCTCGGGCCTTGAGCCGGCGGCACAGATTCACAACAAGGTAACCGCCGAGATTATCGAGCGCCTGCACGAGCAGGGCACCATCTCCAAGCGCTCCACGCTGCAGTTCTACGACGCCAAGGCCGGCACGTTCCTCAACGGCCGCCAAGTGATCGGCCGCTGCCCCATCCAGGGCTGCAAGTCCGAGAAGGCTTATGCCGACGAGTGCGACCTGGGTCACCAGTTTGAGCCCGAGGAGCTCATCGCACCCAAGAGCCAGCTCACCGGCGAGGTGCCCGAGCTGCGCCCGGTCGACAACCTCTACTTCGACCTGCCGGCCTACCTCGACTTTATGAAGACCTACACCGCCAAGCTCGCCCAGAACCCGCAGGTTCGTTCCGTGGTCTCCAAGACCATGGAGGAGTGGCTGCTGCCGGCACAGCTCTATATTCAGAACAAGTTCCGCGAGGCCTTCGACGCCGTCGAGGACCAGCTGCCCGAGCACACCGTGCTGGAGCCCGAGGGAAACAAGAGCAGCTTTACCGTCACCTTCCCCAGCTGGAAGGAGCGCGACGACGCCCATGCGGTGCTCGCCAACGGCGGCGTGCGCTTCCGCAGCGGCAAGGCGCTCGTGCCTTTCCGCATCACCGGCAACATCGACTGGGGCGTTCCGGTGCCCCAGGTCGACGGCGTTTCCGACGTCACCTGCTGGTGCTGGCCCGAGAGCCTGTGGGCGCCCATCAGCTATACGCGTACCGTGCTCGCGCGCGATGCCAAGGCCGCCGGCGTGACCGAGGGCGTCGCCGCCCAGGATGCCGCCCTCATGGGCGAGCCCGCTGCCGACTCCACACAGGTGCCCGCGCCCACCTACCAGCACAGCTCGCTCGACTGGCGCGACTGGTGGTGCTCTGACGACGCTCAGATTTACCAGTTTATCGGTCAGGACAACATCTACTTCTACTGCATCGCGCAGACCGCCATGTGGGAGGCCCTGGGCTGGAACCTCACGCAGAGCACCGTCAGCGCCTGCTACCACCTGCTCTACATGGGCAAAAAGGCCAGCTCGTCCTCGCAGACGCCTCCCCCGCCGGCAGACGACCTGCTCAACCACTACACCTGCGAGCAGATGCGCGCGCATTGGCTGTCGCTCGGCCTGTCCGAGAAGCCGGTGAGCTTTAGCCCCAAGGCATACGACACGCGCGTGACCGGCAAGGACAAGGACGGCAACGAGGTGCGTGCCTGCGACGACAAGCGCGTTATCGACCCGGCCCTTAAGGAGAGCGCGCTGCTAACCGGCGTCTTCAACCGCCTGGCCCGCAGCTGCTTCTACGGCGTCGCCATCAAGGAGGGCGACGAGAGCCCCTATCGCAACGGTTGCATCCCCGCCGGTGCCGCTTCTGACACCGTGGTCGAAGCCGCCCAACAGGCAGCCCTCGCCTTTGAGCAGGCCATGTACAAGTTCGAGACGCACCGCGCGCTTGCCGTGTGCGACGACTACCTGCGCGCCGCCAACAAGCGCTGGAGCGACGCCTCCAAGGCCGCCAACAAGCTCGAGGGTAATGAGGCAAACGCCGCGATGACGCAGGCCCTCGTCGACGCCTTTACCGAGCTGCGCGTGGCGACCGTCCTGATGCACGGTATTGTGCCGGCCGGCTGCGAGCTCATCTGCGAGTACTTCGACGTCGATCCGGTCGCCTTCTTTAGCTGGGATAACATCTTTGCCTCCACGGACGAGTTTGTGGAGAGCCTGGGCGAGAAGCCCGGCGAGCACCGCGTGAAGCCGCTGCCCCCGCGCTTCGACTTCTTTAGCAAGCACGAGAGCCAGTACTAAAAACAACACTCGACATGTAATGGAATGGGAAGGAAAGACGGATGTCCAAGCCGCGTCGTCGTAAGCAGAAAAAGCAGGTCAAGGCCGAGCTCAAGCTCAGGCAGTTTGCTGCTACCGAGCTTTCCGACCAGCTTGCCGCCCAACACTCCGCCGCCGACCTGCCGCGCTTTATGGTCGACACGGTCGCCGGCGCCTATGCGCCCGCCGATGCTCACCTCATGATCGAGGGCTTCGGTGCCGCAGCCGCACGCCCGGTCACGCTGCGCGCCAACACGCTCAAGGCGACCGCCGAGGACATCGCTGCGGCGCTCGATGCAGCCGGCATCGCCCACAACCCCGTCGCCTGGTACCCAGACGCCTTTATCCTGCCCGAGGCCCAGGTTTCCGATCTGTGGGACCTCGACATCTACCGCGACGGCAAGATCTACCTGCAGAGCCTGTCATCCATGATGCCGCCGTTGGTCCTGGGCGCCCAGGCAGGCGAGGACATCCTGGACATGTGCGCAGCCCCTGGCGGCAAGACGACGCAGATCGCCGCCCTCACGCAGGGACAGGCACACCTCACCGCCTGTGAGATGAACATCCCCCGCGCCGAGAAGCTCGAATCAAACCTCCATCGCCAGGGTGCCAAAAACGTGCCCGTCATGCGCATCGACGCACGCGAGCTCGACGAGTTCTTCCGCTTCGACCGCATCCTGCTCGACGCCCCCTGCACCGGCACGGGCACCGTCATCAGCGGCAACGAGAAAAGCCTGCGCGGCCTGACCGAGCAGTTGCTGAGCAAGTGCGCCCGCTCGCAGCGCGCGCTTCTGGACCGCGCCATGGGTGCCCTCAAGCCGGGCGGCACGCTCGTCTATTCCACTTGTTCGATCATGCCGCAGGAAAACGAGGACGCCCTGCAAGAGGCCCTCGACAAGCACATGGACTGCGAGCTTATCCCCCTCGACGGCACGCCGAGCGAAAGCGAAGCGCACCGTGCCCAGGAAGCTGGCGAAGAGCCACGCGTCGAGAGCAACGCCCTCACCGAGGCCATCGCTGCCGGCCATGTCTCGGCCGTCGCCAACGGTATGCCCGGCACGCTGACCATTCCGCCTAGCCGCGACTTTGAGGGCTTCTACATTGCCCTGATCCGAAAACGCAGCTAGCGCACGGATCCAAAACTCAACAAGCTATCTCTGTGCGCGTTTGCCCTGCTGGTCGCGATGCTGTTTAAGCATCGTGCGCTCCTTGCGTTCGGCCCTTTTGCCCTTAATGGCCGTGACCACAAAGTAGATGACCGCGGCGGCAACGATTGCGCCCACACACAGGCCAATCGAGCCCAACATTGCCGAAAATTCCATACCGCGTCACCTCTCTTGTAAACGGGACTTTCAAGATAGCACCTCGATCCCCGCCACCACAGCTCCTTCACGTTCACCGGCCCTTCGGTCTAACGGATGGCGCGGCGGGGAAAAATCAACTCGTCAAACGATTTAGCATTCGCAATTCCGGCTGCATAGCGCCGGCCGTTATCACATAGAATCGAGCCTCCATGGATACCCTCAACGATCTAAATGAGCGCGTCGACGCCTTCGTCGGCACCAGCTCCTTCGACACGCCTGCGGCGGCAAACGACCAAGCTCCCATCGATGTGCCCGCCGAGGTGCACAAGGACATCGTCGCCTCGGTCGATTTTTCCGAGGTCGAGCTTGCAGACGAGTTCACCGAGCCCCAAGTAGCCGTCACGCCCAACGGCCTGCTCCCTATGGAGCCCCTGCCCATCGACGGACGCCTGCGCAAGGCTGCCCTTCGCATGCCCGACGAGATCGAGGAGGCCAGCGGCTTCACGCTCTTTGGCCGACGCATCAAGTCGCTCATTTACACCACCGATGTCGCGGTTATCCGCAACTCCAACGCCGACGCCGTCTTTGCGGTCTACCCTTTCACGCCGCAGCCCGCCATTACGCAAGCGCTGCTGACCGTCGCCGAGTGCCCGGTCTTTGTAGGCGTGGGTGGCGGAACTACGACCGGTAAGCGCTCCGTGCAGATGGCAGCCGTCTCCGAGATGCAGGGCGCGGCGGGCTGCGTGGTCAACTCCCCCGCTACTGCCGAGATGGTCGAGCACATCACCAACATCGCCGACATCCCCGTCATCGCCACGGTCGTTCGCTGCGACGACGATGCCCACGCCAAGGTGCGCGCTGGAGCCAAGATTCTCAACATCGCCGCCGGCAAGAACACGCCCCAGGTCCTACGCGAGCTGCGCGAGCACTATCCCAACCTGCCGCTTATCGCGCCGGGCGGCAAGACGCCCGAGAGCATTCGCGAGACCATCGCCGCCGGCGCCAACGCCATCATCTGGACACCGCCTTCGGCCCAGCAGCTACAGACCGACATGATGCAGCGTTATCGCAAGATGAAGGAAGACGCCACACCTGTCATCTCGCGCGACGACGTGCCCATTATCGACCAGGTCGCCGCCGCCGAGGTCAGCCAAGTCGAGAACATGAATCCCGATGTGCCGATTCCCGACGAAGTCATCGAGCGCGTCGCTTCGATCCACGAGCGCGTCGAGGAGCATCGCGCCAACCGCGGCCTCAAGCCGTCACTGCACGGCTTTTTCTTCCGCGGAAAGAAACGCTAGCAAAACATCTTGGCCCGCCCCACAAACGTGAGGCGGGCCGTTTTCGTTTGAGCAATCATGCAGCGACGTGATGGGGCAAATTAATCCACGCGCTTGTCGCCCATAAAGAAGAGCGCCACCGTACCAGGTCCGGTATGCGAGCCAATCAGAGTACCGATGTCATTGATCTCAATCTTGCCTTTAAGCTGCGGAACCTGTTCCTCAATCAGCGCCGCGACCGCCTCGGCATCCTCGCGGCACGCCGACTGCGACATGATGCACTTACCCGAATAATCTGCACCGTCCTGTACGTGTGCCATCATGGTCTTAGCCATCTCGGAAATCGCTCGCTTCTTAGTGCGAATCTTCTCACGTGGCGACAGCTTACCTTCGCAATCGACCGTCATAAGCGGGCAAATCTTGAGCGCCGTGCCGATGATCGCGCTCGCGGCCGAAATGCGACCGCCGCGCAGGTAGCTCGACAGATCGGTCGAGAAGAACCAGTGGTGCAGGTTGAGTTTATGCTCCTCGATCCAAGCGGCCGTCTCGTCGAGTGAAGCCCCGCTATCGCGCACGTCGGCGGCATATTCCAGCAACAGACCAAAGCCCGAAGACGCCCCCAGCGAATCGATGACGCGTACCTTGCCGCCCTGGGGATAGCGATTCGCAAGCATCTGCGCCGCGACGCAGGCCGATCCATACGTGCCCGAAATACCCGACGACAACGTCAGGTGCAGCACGTCTTTACCCTCGGCAACAAACGGCTCCCAAAACTCCTCGTACTCGCCCACGCTCACCTGAGACGTCTTGGGCATGGCGCCCGCGGCAATCTGGGCAAAAAACTCGTCCGGCGTAATCGACTGATACAGATCGTCCGTATAGACAACATCGTCGATCTCGTAATGAAAATACGCGACGGGAATATTGCGCGATTCAAAGAACTCACGGGTTCGGTCGGCGGCGGATTCACAGGTCAGGACAAAATCACTCATATGAGGCTCCTTACTCATTGCTGCGCAAATTATCGCACAGTGAGCCTAAATGCGGTACATATGTCCACTATTTACCAAATCGAACCAAAAATAGTGAACATCTTTACCACCATCGTCTCCACCGGCCCCACGCAAAAATATCTGAGAAAACACCCTCTGTCGTCTCCACTCAACCGCCATATCTACCTCAACTAAATCGATTTACCAAACCGTTCATCCGACAATTCAGCCGCTGGCGCAAAATCGAAACAAAAGCGGCGCATACTGGTAAACGTTTGACGCTGTTTATCAGTTTTACCAGCCCCATCGGAAGGTGTTTCATGGTCGCATTCGATCGCAACCCGCAAGACTTCAAGTATCTGCGCCTGCTTTCGAGACAGTTCCCCACCGAACAATCCGCGTTTACCGAGATCATCAATCTCTCGGCCATCCTCAACCTGCCCAAAGGCACCGAGCATTTTATGAGCGACGTGCATGGCGAGTACGAAGCCTTTATGCACATCCTCAACAACTGCTCGGGCGTCGTGCGCGAGCATGTCGACGAGATTTTTGGCGACACGCTCACCTTTGACGAAAAGGGCGAGCTGTGCACGCTCATCTACTACCCGCACGAGAAGATCGAGCTGGTCCGCAGCCAGCGCGAGGACTCGCCCACCTGGTACAAGACGATGCTTGACCAGCTCATCATGGTCGCTCGTTCGCTTTCAAGCCGCTACACGCGCTCCAAGGTGCGTAAGGCCATACCGCGCGATTACGCCTATATCATCGACGAGTTGTTGCACACGCACCCGGACGAGAACAACTATCGCGTGCGCTATCACGAGCGCATCGTGGAGTCCATCCTGGAGACCGCCAGCGCCGACGACTTTATCGAGTCACTCGCCTCGCTCATCAAGCGCTTGGCCGTCGACCACCTGCACCTGGTGGGCGATATCTTCGACCGCGGCGGCGGCGCTGCCAAGATTATGGACCGCCTGCTCACCTACCATTCGCTCGACATCCAGTGGGGCAACCACGACCTGCTATGGATGGGCGCTGCGGCCGGTGAGCCCGCCTGCATCGCCACGGTGCTGCGCAACAACCTGCGTTACGACAATTACGAGATCCTCGAGAACGACTACGGCATCTCGCTGCGTGAGCTTGTCGCCTTTGCCGATGCCACCTACACCGCCGGTGAGTCCATCACCCCGCTGATCAAGGCCATCAATGTGCTGCTCTTTAAGCTCGAGGGCCAGATTATCCAGCGCCACCCCGAGTTCGATATGACCGACCGTCTGTTACTCGACAAGATCGAGCACGACACCGGCACGGTCACGCTCGCCGACGGCAGCGTATGGCCGCTCACGACCAACGACTTCCCCACCGTCGATCCGGCGGACCCCTATACGCTCACGTCTCAGGAGCAGCACATCATCGACAAGCTCGTGTCCGAGTTTGTCACCGCCGATCACCTGCATCGCCATATCGATTTCCTCTATTCCCACGGCTCGATGTACAAGGTCGCCAACGGCAACCTGCTCTTCCACGGCTGCGTTCCGCTCAACGAAGACGGCACCTTTAGCAGCATGAACTGCCTGGGCACCTGGCACGCCGGCCGCGATTATCTCGATTTTTGCGACCACATCGCCCGCCGCGCGTGGCGCGTGGGCGACCGCGATGCCCTCGACTGGATGTGGTACCTGTGGATTGGCTTCAATTCACCCGCCAGCGGACGCCTGGTGCGTACCTTTGAGCGCGCCTATATCGCCGATAAGAGCACCTGGGTCGAGCCGATGGACCCGTACTTTACGCTTACCAAGTCGCCCTCGGTCTGCGACGACATCATGCGCGAGTTTGGCGTCGCGCCCATGGCATGTTCGCCGACCGGCCACATCATCAACGGCCACACGCCCGTTAAAACCACCAAGGGCGAGCAGCCCATCCGCGCCAACGGCAAGCTGCTGGTCATCGATGGCGGCTTCTGCCGCGCTTACCATCCCAAGACGGGTATCGCCGGCTATACGCTCATCTCGAGCTCGCGCGGCTGCCGCCTCAAGTCGCACCGGGCCTTTACGACGGTTGCCGAGGCACTCACGCGCAACGTGGACATCGAGAGCGAGACCAACCGTTTTGACCAAGCGGACCGTCGCCGCATGGTGAGCGACACCGATACTGGCGCCAAAATTCGCAGCCAGATCCAGGACCTGCGCCAGCTGCTCGATGCATATAGAAACGGTGCTATCGAAGAGCGCGTCTAGCCCCACCCGCGGGGATTGGCTAAACTTGCTGAGTTTGTCATCCCCACGGCGTCCCCGCGCCACCCTAAGGCAGGTACCATGCAAAAGCTCCTTGCGCAGATCATGAAATTTGGCGTCGTCGGTGTCATTGCCGCGGTTATCGACTTTGGCATTATGAATCTGCTCCACTACGGTCTGGGCCTCAACATCCTAATCGCCAACACCAGCGGCTTTATCATCTCACTCATCTTTAACTACCTCGCAAGCATGAAGTACGTGTTTGCGCACAAGGAAGGCATGAGCCGCCGCCGCGAGTTCATCATCTTTGTCGTGCTGTCCGTGATCGGTTTGGTGCTCAACGACGGCATCGTGCTGGCGCTCAACGCCGGCCTGGGACTCGAGGCCAATATCGCCAAGATCTGCGCCACCGCGCTTGTCATGGTCTACAACTTTGTGACCCGAAAAATCTTCCTGGAGGGCGACGAGACAAAATAGCTCGAAACCCCTGCAGCATTACGGCGCCCACGGACGACGCGCACTCAGCGCAGTATCGTCCGTGGGTGTCGCTCGTTTACGGGCAAATTTTCAACGTTTGCGGATTAGCTCTTGAAAATTTGGCGAGTTCATATAGTTCTTGGCAAAGACCTTACGTTTCCCTTGTAAAAGCTCTAAAGTATCCTCTGCTCGATTCATCAACGCATTGGATGTGATTACGTGCGCAAGGCGCTGGCACAGCCTCATACCAAGCAGTTCCTCAAGTTTGCTGTCGTGGGTCTTATCTCCTTTGGCATCGACTGGGGCATGCTCATTGCGCTCGTCGAGCTGTTCCACCTCGACTTTTTGATGAGCACCACGGTTTCGTTTATCACGTCCGTCGTGGTCAACTACTGGCTCAGCATGAAGTACGTGTTCGACCACCGCGAAGGCATGAGCCGCAAGCGCGAGTTCACGATCTTCACCATCCTGTCGGTGATCGGCCTGGGCCTCAACGACCTGTACATGTTTGTGGGCGTCACGTTTTTGAGCATCGGCTACCAGGCCATGAAGGCCATCGCCACGTTCCTCGTCACCTGGTACAACTACTTCAGCCGCCGCTTCTTCCTCGAGGGCGCACGGTCGTAGTCGATTCACTATTTGCTTGAATGTATAACCGGTTGGAATTCCCATTCCAACCGGTTTTTTGTTTGCCGAGAGACCCGGCGACCCAGTCCAATTCGCGTTAAAAACGGGCGGCCCGGATGTTTGTCCGAACCGCCCGTCTGACGCGCTATGTCGAGGCCTCTAGCCTGTAACGTAATACCAGACTACGTTGTCGCCGTTTGAGAGAACGTAGTTACTACAGGCCGTCATGGGCGTTGTGCCGTTGACGGAGTACATCCACCCGCTCGTGCCGCCGTACTGTTTCTCGGCCAAACCACCAATCGCGGAAACATACGTGCCGTACGACGAGCCGTGTGCGTTGACAGAAAGGCCTAGCGCGCACAGGGCATCGTAAACGGTAGCGCCTTCGTTAAAGGTAAAGGTGCCACCAGAGGACACAGGATTGCCCACAGCGCTCGATGTGACCGAAACCGTCACCGTAACGTAGTTGGACTCCTGTGAGCCGCTTTGGCTGCCCGAGGAGGCGTTTCCACCATTAGAGGATGAGGCTCCATCAGACGACTGGCCACCGCCCGAAGAAGCACCGCCAGACGCATTGGAAGTATCACCGGCTCCCGTATTTTGGGCAGCGGATTTATCGCCAGACTTCTTGCCGCCCCGGTACTCGGACTTCTTGCTATCCGAGTTTTTGTCCGATTCCTTGTTTGAAGACTCGGAATCGTCCTTGGCGTCGTTCGAACCCTTGGGCTCGTCTTTTGCATCATTCGAAGATTTGGAATCCTTGGAACTAGCCTCGCCCGAAGCGGCAGACGAGCCAGACCCCTTGGTGTCCTTGGCGACGACGCTCTCCCCCGTCACGGTCTGAACGATCCAGTCAATGGACCAGGCGCCGCTCTCGGAAGGATGGACGAAGCCCAGCGAGACGACGATCAGAATGGTGCACGCGGCAGCAAGAACGCCAAGGAGCGCCTTACGACGAGAGGCGGACGCCGCCGAAGCGGCGCCCTGTTGCTTTGCATCGTCGAACTGAATGAACGAGGAGTCGGGCTGTTGCCCGCTGGTCTCCTTGGGCTTATCGGGCATTACCGTCACCCTTGCCGCGCTTGGTCAGCACGAAGACGGCGATGAGCGCGAGGCCAATCACGCCGGCGGCAACGCCGACGATGGCGAGCGGATTGGTGCCAGTCTCCTGCTCGGAAGCACTAGAGGACTTCTTAGCAGTGGTCGTGGAAGCAGCACCCGTATCGGACTTGGAATCGGACTTCTTGTCGGACTTGCTGTCCTTCTTGTCAGACTTCTTGTCAGACTTCTTGTCAGACTTCTTCTCGTCCTTCTTATCGGACTTATCGGAGTCCTTCTTGTCGGACTTGTTGTCCTTGGTCTCGGTCTTGGTCGACACCGTCGTCTTGGTCGTCGGCTTATGACCCGGGGCGACAGCGCCGCCCTTCGAGCCGGAGCCGGAATCCGTGCCAGTGCCAGTGCCAGAACCAGTACCGGTACCAGAACCGCCGCCGCCATTCGAACCAGCGCCGCCATTACCGCCAGGGTTAACGGCATTCTTGGTCCACTTGGCATACAGCGTCAGATCGGCCGTCACCGGCGTGCTAAAGTCATACGCCTGCGTGCAAGCCTCATCGGTATACCAACCGCCGAAAGTGTAGCCATCGCGCGTCGGATCGGCCGGCTTGACCAGCTTGCCATCGGCCGTAGCAACAAACTTAGTGTTGCAAGCAGACCCGCCGTTGGAGTTAAAGGCAACCGTCCAAGACTCGACAGCTCCAAGTTTAAACAGCGTGCCCGAATCATTAATGTAGTAGAGATTGCCAGAAGCATCGGCAATGACCGGAGAGTCACAGTACTGGTAATGGCCAGCCGCATCATAAATCTGCGTCGCCTCTGCATCGCCGAGCGTATAGCGATACACGCCACCACCAGCAGAGTAGTTGACGTAATCCTTGCTATCCGCGCTGTTAACGGTGAAGTACACATAGGTCTTGCCGCCCTGAACACTCACCAGCGGAGTAACAGCAATACCGTTGAGGCCAGCCGGCAGCGCCTTGCCGTCGGCAGCAGCGACCATCGTGGCCTTACCCGTCTTCAGGTTATAGAGAACCAGAGCAGAGCCAGTAGCCGTCTGTCCGCCGACAATCAGATTGTCACCAGACACCGCAGGGGCGCTCAGATTATTCGTAAGGCCCAGATCAACCGTCTTCTGTTCACTCAGCACGCCCTTCGCCGAAAGCGAAATCACATGGAGCTTTCCGTCGTGCGTCATCTGATAGAAGGTCGAACCATTGGACGGATCGGCAATGCAATCGGCATTTGCGACAGCGCCGAGCTTCATGGTCGAAACGACATCGCCCGTCGTCTTATCAATGCACTTAAGCGTACCCGCGCTCGTAGGAACGATGGCATACTTATCCGTCAAAGCCGCACCAGTCCAGTAATAGCCCTCGGCAGGGTCGAAGTTCTGCCAAGAAACTTCGCCCGTGGCAATCTTAATGCGCGCAAAGGAGCCGTTGCCGTAGGTCGCGTTGTAATTCTCGTCATACGAAATATCGACCGAGCCTACATAGACGTACTCGCCGTCCGAAACGACGGTGCAGGAGCTCTGCGTCAAGTCCGTCAAACCAGGCGTCAGCCACTTGCAGATCAGCTTGTCTGCAGTAATCGCCTGGACCGCACCGCCGTTGAGCGGAACGATGATAAGGCCATTGGTATAGATCGGACGAGAGGTATAGCTCACCTTGGAGGCAAGCGGCGCAGAGGCAACCTTTTTGCCCGTGGACGAATCGATCTTAATGAGCTCGTTCTCGGTCGCGATGTACACAAAGCCGTTAGCAATGACAGGCTCGCTGCAGTTGGCATACTGCTGACCAGACTCGGCCTTCCAATCGAAGGCCCACTTAAGACCGGCGGCCTGCGCAGGCGTCTTGGCATCCGTTACGGTCGAACCGTTGCCACTGTTGCCGTAGCCGGCCCACTCGGCATCCCAATCAGGAGTCGTCGCGCTCGGATCCACGACAATCTTGTCGGGATCGGGCATGGGCGAATTATCGGTGGTATAGGCAAGCGTGACCTTATCGCCGCTCTTGAGCGTAATCTGATTGGCGCAGAGTAAGGAGGGCTCTCCGTTGATATACAGATGCCAATATTTATTGGTCGCAGCATCCCAACCATACGGATTGTGATCGAACGGCGAAGTAATGGAATTCAGGAACCAGTACTCACCACTCTGGGAGCCGTTGTACGCAACGCCCTTGGCCTTCAGAACTGCCTCAATAAGGTTCTGGGCCGTGGAGCCTTCGGGCAGAGAAACATTGCTTGCCGTGCCCCAACGCGTATTGTTCCCGTTGACATCGGGACCGATAACATCGGCGGATCCAAGCACCTGACCGGGGAGGGCATCGGCGTCAGCACCATACATAAAGGTGACGACGTCACCCTCCTGGAGCTTGTAGGCACCGGCGCCAACGTCGGCGAACTTGCCATTTACGTAGAAGCGCCAATAGCTATTGGTCGCAGCATCATAGCCACAATAGGACTTACCATCGAAGGGCGAATAAATGCCGTTGAGGAACCAGCCCCAAGACGATTCGCCAGCATCGAGAGTAAGGCCGACCTGCTCAAGGAGATCCTTGGCAGTGGAGCCTGCCTTGAGACTCGTCTGACCCGTCGAAGCCCAAACCTGCTGCTTGCCGTCCTTGTCCTTACCGAGAACCTGAACAGAAGCATGGACAGAATCGGACGGCAACTGGTCGCCCCAGCCACCGTAGAACCACGTAACGGTATCGCCGGCATGGATGGTGACATTGTCCGCCGTATAGTCACTCGACTTGCCGTTGATGAACAGCTGCCAATAGGTCGAATAATCTTGGGGCGTACCCAGCTCAACACCGTTGTACTTAAGGCTCAGAATGAAGGAGCCCGCAGCAACGGCGTCAATGTCGTTCGCCTCGAGTGCGACCTTCGTAAGATCAAGCGCGCTCGAGCCGGACGTCACCACATACTGCGCGTTATCGACCCAAGCCTGAGTCTTGCCCTGGGCATCGCGACCAATGACGGTCACATTTGCGGCAACCTGGTCTTTAACGACAGGGGACGAGCTACCAGCCGTATAGGCAAACTCAATCTTCTGCCCCTGGGTGAGCTTGACGCTGCTCGCGCCAACCGAGGAAGACGCGCCGTCGACGAACAGCTGCCAGAAGGCATAAGTCGTCGGATCGTAGGCAAGCGTGCGACCATCGCTCGGGGATGTGATGCTTTCGAGGTAGAAACCGTATGCCGTGTTCGGTTCGTACTTCGCCTTGAAGCCCGTCTTCTCCTGCAGCTTAATGAAGGCATCCGCAGCCGTCGCGCCCTCGTCGAGCTTGAGCTGCGTAGGTGCCACCCAGGTCTGAGCCTTGCCGTCAGCATCGGTGCCAATAATCGAGAACGAGACCTCGACTTGCTTCTTGGCGACATCGCCGGTTTCTGTCGGGTTCTCTGTCTGGACGGCAGCCGCGGCGGCAGATCCCGCTTGGCCAGCGGATGCCGTCGAAGACTGCTCGCTCGTGGCAGGGCTCTCCCCCGTCGCCGAGCCTTCGTCGCCAGTTGCTGCCTCTGTTATGGCTGCACTAGCTGCAGGCGCGCCCTCGGAATCCGAAACCTCGGCGCCACCCTGCTCAGCGGTACCGCCCGCAAGCGCTGCGTCCTCGTCCGGCGTCGCAGTCTGAGCCACAGCCTCGGCAATGCCCTCGGCGCCCTCGGCCCACAGCTGAGCCGGTGTGGTGCCAAAGGCCATCGCGAAGGCCAGGAATGCCACCAGGCCGCGCTTGGCTACGCCGCGCGCAATTGCGCCACGGCGATGCGAGACGCGCTGGCGCTCGTCCTCAAACATATCCATTTGTCTCCTACTGTCTGTACTTGGAGCGTTGCCTTGAGACTGCCCCACGTCATCGCGCATGTTGCGCTCGAGTTCCCCCATCGGAGTCCCCCTTCCCTCCAGAGCCCTATGCACACCGGCGGCAAAAGCCGCAGCCGCATGCAAGACGGGAGGCGATCCGACTTAACCTTAACGACTCGGGCACGTCGTCCGATCTGCGACGCGAGCATCCCAAGCCAAGAGGAATTACGGTTACTGGTACAGCCGGGGACTTGCACCCCGATTCTCCCAAATGCGCAGGATAACCGCGCATTCGTGCGCCTCCGCACCACCATCTAGGCCATCGATTATTACCGTCAAAGTGGTATCACGCAAAAGGGCCTCGCACGCAGGCGAAGCCCAAGGTAAAAGCTATTGTTTGCGATAGGAAAATGCGGTGACGGCCGCAGCCTCTAGTGCTTGCCGCCGTGACTGTTGAGCCAGATATTGCGGCCCAGCATAAGCGCCAGCACCAGCGCGCTCACGTAGCCAAAGAAGCCGATGACCGGAATGCCGAGGACAACCGGCTCGATGCGCGCGTAGTACACCACCGACGAACCGATAAACAAGCCGGCGATAACAATAGCCATCGACATGCGGTCGATAATCCCACCTAGTTGTCGCAGCGCCTTATCGCTGCTCATGATCTGCGTGTTCACCTTAAGCTGGCCGCGCGTAAGCATACGCGAAGCCAAGCCCAGATACTCGGCCGCCTCGAGCGAGCCTTTTGCCGCGCGATAGCTGCTCGCGGCAAGATCGCGGCTCATCTCGCGCATGCGGGCGTAGGTGCTCTTCTCGTTTTTGATGTGCGTCTGGATGATCTGGATCATGTTGACGTTGGGCATGTACTCGGTCAACAGGCCCTCGAGCGTCACCATGCCGCGGGCGAACATCGTCACCACGCTCGGCAGCTCAACGTCATTTTTGCGCGCGAGGTTTAACAGCGAAGTCAAAAACTCGCCGATATCCAGGTCTTTAAGGTCGAGCCCGGCAAAGTCGGCAACAATAAAGTCCAAGTCGGACAAAAAGGCCGAATGGTCAAGCTCGGCCGAATCGCCGCGCGTCACGGCAAAGCGCATGAGCGAATCCTTGAGCTTGGGCACGTCACCCTCGGCCACGGCGAAAATCATGTCTTTGACGATACCGCGGTCATGGCTCGACATACGTCCGACCATACCCAAGTCGATAAAGTAGACAATACCGTCCTTGAGGATGATGTTTCCCGCATGCGGGTCGGCATGGAAAAAGCCGTCGTCGAGCACCTGCGTCGAGTAGTCCTCGACAATCGCGGCACCGATCTTTTCCAAGTCATAGCCCTCGGCCACTAAGCGTTCAGGATCGGCGATCGAAATGCCGTCGACGTAGTCCATAACCACCACGTGTTCGGTGCACAGGTCCAGATAGGATTTAGGGCACGTCACGCCATGAACGCTCTTATGGAACTCGTAAAAGTCATTGAGGTTTTTGGCCTCGGCCAAAAAGTTGGTCTCCTCGCGAAACGAGGTCCACAGCTCCTCGACCACGCCGTGCAGGTCAACGAATTGATCGGTGTTGACGAACTTGGAAACGATACGCACCACCGAGCGGATGATATCGATGTCCTGCGCCATAACCTGCTGCGCACCGGGGCGCTGCACCTTGACGGCCACGTCCTCGCCCGTCACCAGACGAGCGCGGTGCACCTGCGCGAGCGATGCGCTACCAAGCGGATTGGGGTCGATCGCATCGAACATCTCCCCCAGGCGCAAGCCGTATTCTTCCTCCAGACAGCGAAGCACTACCTCGTACGGCACCGGCTCCACGTCGGAGCGCAGACGACGCAGCTCGTCGCAAAAGCGTTGCGGCAGAATCTCGGACCGGTTGGCCAGAATCTGTCCCATCTTGACGAACATGGGGCCGAGTTCCTCGAGCAGGCGGCGCAAACGAACCGGCGTGAGGTTATCCCACACGCGGTACTTTTTAACCAGGCGAACAATCTGCCCGATACGCTCGCGGCGACCCGCCGGCGTGAGCTGGTATTCCTCGTCCGGCGCCATCGCGTCGGGCTCTTCGGGCACCATATCGACAGCGCGCGGCTTCTTGCGAGCGCCCGAGACGGCGGCGTCGACCTCATCGACAACCGCTGCCTCGTCACCCAGGGGATCTAGTTTGTTGTAATCGGTGGTGGAATCTGCCATCTGCGCTGCTACTCGGCCTCTTCGGTATCCTTCGCATCGTCGGGCTCAACGGACTCGACGGGCACCGAGGTCACGTTGTCCTCGACCGAATCGACGATATCGCGCACATGGGCCAGGAAGGCCGTGCGCTCGGACGCGGTCATAACGCGGACGCGAGCAAGGATGAGCTCGTCGAGCACGCGCTGGGCCGCGGTCTCGCCCTGCATGCCCAGGCGCTCGGTCAGATCGGAGATGGTGCCGCCGGCCTGCTCGAACATGTCGGACACGCTGCGGGCGATATCGGGGGTGGCGGTGTCCTTGCGGACCTGCTCGCCCTTGGTGTTAAGGTCGTCGAGGACCTTCTTGCCGCCTTCGACAGCAACGGCGGCAGCGCCAAAGCCCACGTTAATGGCGCCGTTAACAAGCTGATCGAGTTTCATAACCATGGTTGTCTCCAATCACAAACAACTGCATTGGCGTTCTTGTACCCAAGATTGAGCGAAAGCGACAAAGCGTTTTAGCGCTATTCGATCGACGGGAAACCCCTACCTCACGTTGTCGTTCATCGCAAAAGAGTTCTTCATGGCGCAGCTCGTGGTGTAGAGCACCTTGCCCAGCAGGGCATCGGTCTCTACGCGAACACGCTCGGCAAAGGCCTCGTTGGCGCGTGCAAGCTCGGCAGACACCTCGGCCTCGGGCAGGGTGGCTACGGCGGCGTCGACGTCATGGATCTGTTTGTGGCCCATGCCACCGACCTTCTCCTGATAGTCCTCCACAGCGCGGCCGCACTCATGGAAGCGAACGTCGGCAAGGGCGCCGATCAGGCGGTTGGCCCAGTAGAAGTTTTCGGACGTCACGCGAGACTGCGTGTCGGCATAGTACTCGGGCATGGTCTCGACATTGGCGTACAGCGGCACGAGCGCGTTAAACGAGTTGGAGCCAAACGCCATCCACTGCACGGCGCGGTAGGCCGGCTGCGCATAGGGGCGCAGCTGCAACACGGCAAGCTGGCTGTTGCGGTTGATGCCGATGGGGCGATAGGCGCCGCGCGTGGCGGGCGTACCCTTGCTGCCGTAGCAGTCGTACTCCGTGCCCTGGTAGTGGCTCGAGAGTACGTACTTGATGTCCTCGATGGTCACCTTGCGCTCGGGCACGCGGCTCCAGGGGATATCGTCGCTCTCGGGCGTGTAGTCGGCGTCGGGGCCATCCCACACGTCGCTGGGGTTGAGACAGCGCTGCATGTACCACGCGCGCGGCGTGTTGTAGACGTGGTCGCTGTCGCTGTGCGAGCCAAAGGCCTCGCGCGGGTTAAAGACCGCAGCCGGGCCGTCGCCCTCGACGCCCAGCGTCAGATCCAGATGCCACTCGGCCATCCAGGCGCGCAGGTCGGCAGAGCACATGTGATCGGCCTGGGCGCCCTCGGCGTCATCCAGATCAAAGCTGTCGATACCCAGCTGGTTGGGCATGGTCACATAGGCGTCATCGGGCACGCGCTTGGCGATCCAGTGGTGCCCGCCGATGGTCTCGAGCCACCAGATCTCGTCAACGTCACTAAAGGCAATGCCGTTGTTCTCGTAGGTGCCGTAGCGCTCGAGCAGGTCGCCCAGGATGCGCACGCCGTCGCGGGCGGACTTGGCGTACGGCAGGACCAGGGTCACCATGTCCTCCTCGCCCAAACCACCGGGCTGCGCCGGAACATAGCCGTCCTCGCCTTCGTTACCCTTGGCGGGCACATAGTCCACGAGCGGATCGGCGCCGCGGACGCGCTCGTTGGTGGTGAGCGTCTCGGTCGCGGACATGCCAACATTGAGCTCGTTGAAGCCGGCCTCGGCCCAAATGCCATGGCCCGGGACAACGTCGGGGACGCTTGTGTAACGCATGGGATTATCGGGCAGCTCAACGGTCAGGTGGCTCAAGACACTCGTGTAGACACGTGGCTGCTCGTCGGGATGCACTACGCGCATGCGCTTGGGCTCAAATACTCCATTGGACGAGTCCTCATTGCGGGCAACCAGCGTCGAGCCGTCGTAACTCGCGTTCTTACCAACCAAAATCGTTGTGCACGGCATGCGTATCCTCCTTGAGCGAAGAAATCAAACGGCAACAGTGTATCGCTTCGGCGCAAAAAGGGCGAAACCACGGCCCCTCGAGACCCCCTCGGGACCTCTGTGGTCAAAAAATGCCAAATATGAGTACTGTCACCAATTTAGTAGCAGCAAATTTCCTTGTAATGAGTGCCGAAAATCCCTATTTGTCCAAAAGCGAGACCGCGTTATTCCCCATAGGTTCAATAAAATGGGCTTCCTAACGATAATGGATATCGCTAGGAAGCCCAAATGTCATAAAACATATGTGACCATCTTGACAGCAGTACTCATATTTGGCATTTTTTGACCACGTGGTATATAGCTAACCCCTCAAGCAGCCCAAAACACCTATTTCGATGCACGCTCCGCCGCCTCAATCACGTGTTTGGCGAGAATCGCGGCGGTCACAGCCCCCACGCCGCCCGGCACGGGCGTGATGGCGTTAACGACCGGCTCCGCAGCATCAAAATCGATGTCCCCGACCAGCTTGCCAGCGGCCTCGTCCCAATTAATGCCAACATCGATGATGGTCTGGCCCTCGCGAACCGCATCCGCGCCAATCGTGCGCGCGCGTCCAACGGCCGCAACCACAATATCAGCCGCACGGCACTCGGCAGCCAAGTCGCGCGTATGCGTATGGCACGTCGTCACTGTGGCATTGCGAGCCGTAAGCATGGCGGCAACGGGACGGCCAATCACCAGCGACCGACCAACGACCGCGACCTTGGCCCCATCCAGCTCAACGCCGTAATGGTCCAGCAACGCCAGCACAGCCTCCGCTGTGCAGGGGGCAAAGCCCTCGCCACGCCCCGAAAGCGTGGTAAGCAGCGAGGCCGGCGTCATGGAGTCAACATCCTTGGCAGGATCGAGCGCTGCGGCGACGGCGTTCTCGTCAAGCCCAACGGGCAACGGACGAAACATCAGGCAGCCATGAACAGCGGGGTCGGCATTGATGTCCTCGATGGCCGCCAACAGCTCGTCCTGCGAAACATCGGCAGGAAGCAAGACGCGGCGAACCTCGATGCCGACCTTCTCGCAGCGCTTGAGGGCACCGCGCTCGTAGGACAGGTCGTCCTCGCGCTCGCCTACACGGACAATGGCCAGCGTCGGGACGATGCCCTGTTCGCGCAGTGCGGCGCAGCGAGCAGCGAGCTCCTCGGTCAAAGCACGGGCAACGGGAGCACCCTTCAGCAGCTCTGCCATGGCTATCCCCTCTTCCTGGCGGCGTCGGCGGCGCGGCGCGCCAGCGCATCGGCGCGCGGCAGCCACGTATCCAGCAGCTCATCGCATGCCGCCTCAAGCTCCTCAGCGCGCGCCCGGTCTTTCATAGACGTGGTATTGGCAAAGAGCGTCAAACTCGCGCCCTGCATGGCAGCGCGGCAGAATACGGCGCCGCACGCCACATCGGACAGCAGTTGGCGCGAACCCTTATCGGCCATGTCCTCGAGCAGCGCCAGCGCACGACCGCACGCATCCATAATGCGGTACGGCGGCATGGCTGCCACGTGCAGTGCATCCTGAATCGCAGCCGGTCGAGCCGGATCATCGCGCGGAATACCGTACGCCGCCGACACTTGGCCGTACGCACGAACGTCCTCGGCAACCAACTCGACAAGCTCCTGGGCCAGCTCATCAGCCTGGGTAAACGCGCACGTCAGGTCATCCGCACGATCAGCAAGCGCGGGATTGGTCGCACCGTAGCGGGCAACCATTCCGCACAGCGAGGCGCCCAGCGCGCCCACAAAAGCGCTCGCGCTGCCACCACCGGGAACCGGCTCGCGCGCGGCCAGCGCCTCGGCAAACCCGCGGCAGGTCTTGTCCATCATCTCTTGGCTCATACGCATGCACCTTCAAGTCATATACATCGGTCGGGCGGCAACCGCCGACCGACCGCATCGATCACATAATGGTGCTTAGTCTAGCCCATAAGTACATAAGCGTCAGCGCACCTGGCCATCGCGGATTTCTATGACGAACGATAGGCGTCGGCACCGCAAACATGGGAAACATGGCCCGCCTTTCGGGACTTCCGGACGTCACAAACTGGGGCATATCTATAAACAAGGAACCTGTTGGGGCAACGCCCGCGTACACGCGACCCTTTAAAACAACGGGCACCTCACCCCGGGGAGAGCCGACAGCATCGGCCCTCCCCTCTTTTGGACCCGTGCATATTGCCACTTAACGGCGCAAATCCGGCCCTCAGAATGGGACACATGGCCCACCCTAGCGAGCCGTCCACGCGTACAGTAAAGGCAGGTAATCCATGGGCGGTTACAGATCGAGGAGGACACGACCATGAAAAAGAAGGCCTTTGCGATTCTCACCCTCTGCATAAGCCTCTTTGCCGCAGTTGCCCTGGTGGGCTGCGGTGGCAGCGGCGGCGCTACCGGAAGTGGCGGTGGCGGTGGAGCAGAAAAGCCAGCCGTGGATATGAGGACCGACTTCATTTGGTTTAAGGTCGAGGTCCCCGAGGGCGTCGAGATCACCGACGTCGCAGGCGACACCGCCGACAGGGCCCAGTTTAAGTTCACCGAGAGCGAGCACGCCAGCGACCGCTTCATCCCCGTCTTCGACTCTGACAAGAACGCCGACGAGCTGTTCGACTACGAGGCAAAGTGGAAGACCAACTCCGGATGGACCGAGAGCGATCCCGTTAAGTACAACGGCAAGACCTGGCGCAGTGCCTACTTTACGCACTCGGGCGGCGTGACGACCGAGTACTTCACCGACGTTGACGGTGGCAGTGTGTATGTGCGCATCGACAACGTCGAGGAACACAAGGACGCCGTCGAGACCATGATGAAGTCTCTGGAGTTTGCCGACGACATCGCCGAGGCCAAGACCGAGGCCATGGACGTCAAGCTCGACGATATCGAGATCAAGCGTTAAGCGACTGGCGAGTGCAGCGGGAAACACGGGTGCAGTGCAAACAAGCGACGGTACCCCAGCGCTTCGTACCCAGGGAGGGCCGGTAAACCGACCCTCCCTTTCTTATGCCGGTAGCCAACGAACGCGAGGATGCCGGACGCCGGAACCGCTCCAAATGTAGCAACAGTACGAAAACGACAAGCACCCCAACACGTCCGCCCGCCGATTTATTGCGCCGCGCAGACAATTAAACCAGCATCTTTAAACATCTGAGCAGTATAGTGACCAAAACTATCGCATAACCGCACTCTACGAATGGAGAAGTTATGACCGAACACCACGCCATCAGCCGCCGAGCATTTACGTTGGGCCTTGGACTCGCGGCGTTGTCGCCACTTGCAAGCCTGCCCGAAACCGCGGCATTGGGCATTGGCCCACGAGCGGCATTTGCAGACGACGCTGCCACAGCGTCGGTCAGCCTCGACAGTTTCGTCATTCGCCTTCGCCCCGCAGGCTATTTTCGTACCGCAAGCGTTAACGAAGACGGCAACGTCATCGGCAACGTCTGCCATCTGTTTAATGACGGCACGTCCAGCAAGCTCATCCTTGAGAACGTAACGACCAAGAATGACGATACAAACTGGTATGCTATCCGCACCTTGCTCAATTTCGAAGAGCATAAAAAGACGGGCTACAGCATTTGGTCGGTCGATGGCGACTCGGACAAAGACGGAAAGGTCATCCACGTATGGAGTGGCGAGCATGACGGCAAGCCCAGCCGCTCTTTTGCGTTCGAGCGTCAATCAAACGGAACCTATATCATCCGAGACCGCACGGTCGAGAAAGAAACCGAGAAAAAAGACATTAAGTACCTGGCAATAGAATCGAACGGCGAAGACCAGGACAACAATAAGATCTGTCATAAGAGTAAGAGTAAGAGCATTCCGTGGGAGCTCGAACTTATCGGTTACGACATGAAAAAGAACGATGCCACGGTTAGCAGCCTCGACTGGATTACGTACAGCAGCTACGTCGACGGACCATGTTGGATGAAATACGTCGAGGACAACAAGTTCCTCGACGAGCTGAGCATCCCGGGTACGCACGATTCGGGCACCTGCAGCGTGGACAACGACACTGAGCCCCAATCCTCGCAAGTAAAATGCCAGCAGGATTACATTCCCACGCAGCTGCTCGAAGGCATTCGCTATTTTGATATCCGTCTCGGAAAGGGCGACAACCCTGGCATCGACCATGGGATGTACTACCTGCTCAAAAAAGACGCGTACTTTTTGCATCTTTCCGATGTCATAGGCTACTTCAAAACGTTTTTGAACGAAAACCCGACAGAAGCGCTCATCATGCTTGTATCACGAGGCAACGACGAGGCTACCGACGAAAGTGTTACGACGGCTTTCGCCAAGGTTTTGGACGACAACCCCAAACTGTTCTATACGTCGAGCCGCGTTCCCACACTGGGCGAGGTGCGCGGAAAAATCGTCCTGCTACGTCGATTTGGACTCGCCGGCGACAGCGTAAGCGGCCACACGTGGGGACTCGACCTCACCGAATGGGATAACAAAATCGCAGCGCACACCGACAGCAGTTCCATGTGCCTCGTCCAAAACGCGCAGGGCTTTGAAGCCGTGGGGGAAACAGGCGACAAAGAGCCCTATTGCACCAAGGTATACGCCCAGGACAAGTACAAACTCACGGGAACCGACAAGCTCAGCTGGGTCGATAATGCGCTGAAGGAAACGACCGGGCGCACGCGCAACGAGGTAGATGTCGAGGACGATAACGGGGCCAAGGAGAAAGTCCTGGAGCGTTGCTGGTCTATCAACTACACCAGCTGCACGGGCTTGTCGCACGGAGGCAATCCTTTTACCTCGGCACGAGTAGTCAACGAGCATCTGTATAAGAGCCCGTACATCAATCCCAGCGGCATCGAGGATACAAAGTCAGATTACCTCAAGCACATTGGCATCATCGCATCCGACTTTGTTGATGCGGCGCTGGCCCGGAGCATCTATCAGCGCAATTACGATACGGAGCACAAGCAGACGGCTTCGTACTATCTCCCGTACTATCTCCCGACCCGCATGCGCATGACGTACGGCGACTCGCTGAGCGATGCCTCATTCCAGGATGGCAAGACCGTTGGCGAGGGTCATTTCCGCCTTGCCGACAGCAGCAACGCGCTCAACGCGACGGCTTCGGGCCATGCGTTTGCCATTGAATACGTGGATGTCGACGCCCTGGGCAACGAGACCGTTACGGGGCTGCAGGGCTCTGTGCCCATCGATATCGATCCACGCGCGCTGACGCCCCATTTTGAGGGACTCGAAGGCCTTAAGGCCGGCGAAGACGTGCGCGCCAAGATTGCGGCATCACTCGAGGGCAAGCTCGAAACCGATGCCTGCACGGCCCAGCTCGAGTTTGTGCACGACGCGAACGGCGCTCCGGGAACGGCGATGGCCGAGGGCGAGGCATTTGCCGCGGGGACGTATTGGGTGCGTGCGAAAGGCCTGTTGGGCGACGCGGCGCAAAACTACACGCTTGCCACCGACGGAGCCGCAAGCTTTACCGTAGCGGCCTCGGGCAGTGCGGGCGGCACCGGCAGCGGCACGGGTTCCAACGCAGGCGGCGCCGACAAGAACGGCAAGGGCAACAAGAGCGACCAGGGCAAGAGCTCGGGCGGAAAACTCGCCGACACGGGCGACGGCTCCGGCATTGCCACCGGGCTCGCCGCTGCCGCCGTGGCGACGACGGTCGCCGGCGCAGCAATGCTTGCCAGTGACCGCGAAAACGCTGAGGACGGTAGCGAATAGACAAGCCGGCCTTTTAGACACATCGACTCAATCGGGGGCGCAGAGCACCGTTCTGTGCCCCCGATTTTTACCTTGGCCCGAACGCCGCTTTCGGCTACATCACCATGTTCAGCGCGTTCACAAATTCCTGGGCCTTCGCACGGCCACTCAGGCTAAAGACGCAAGCGGTCAACAGACGATTGCGCAGAAAAACATCGCGGCCTTTGATTCTATTGACGCCCGTAATGTCCTTAAGATAGACAATCTCGGTGTGCTTGCCACCAAAAGTGCCCTTCTTGAGCACCTCAATACGGTTGGGGTAGATCTTAACGTCTTTAAACCTACCCGAACCTTTGTCCTGGAACAGCAAAATGTTGTTATCCATGCGTGTCACTCCCGCGGGGTTCGCTAAAACTGCCTCTATGGCCACATTTTAGTCACCGCAAGGCTCCCATGCGAAGGTGCCAGGCAGCAAAGCAATTCGTGTCCGCGCGAGGCTTTAAACTAAATGCGATAAAGATGCATTCCACAAGAGGAAAGTGGGGCGACAGTGATGGGCGAACTGGTAAACCGTGGAGAATCGGCAATCGTGCCCGAAGGTTTTTACAAGCAGGTCTCCTCAATTCTCAACGCCGCTCGCGACAAGGCCTATACCGCCGTTAACTTTGCGATGGTTGAGGCGTATTGGGAGATCGGCAAGAGCATTGTTGATGAACAGGGCGGAGAGGAGCGCGCAGCATATGGGGAGGCATTGATTGCAGGCCTCTCCAGAAGGCTTACCGCGGATTTCGGAAGAGGCTTTGGCATCGCAAACCTTCGCAATATGCGTCAGTTCTTTCTTGCGTTTCAAATTCGCGACGCACTGCGTAGCGAATTGAGCTGGACTCATTACCGCAGGTTGATGCGCATTCCCGACCCTGATGCTCGCGCCTGGTACATGAACGAATGTGCCGATTCTCGCTGGAGCACGCGTCAGTTCGAACGCCAGATCAACACCATGTTCCGCGAGCGCCTACTTGCCAGCAAAGACAAAGAGGCCGTCACCCAGGAAATCCAAAAGAGCGCCCCGACCCATCGCCCCGAGGATATCATCCGCGACCCATATGTACTGGAGTTTTTAGGTTTCTCGGACGATGCTGCGTTTCGCGAGAGCGATCTAGAGCAGGCGCTCATCACGCATCTTCAGAAGTTCCTGCTGGAGCTTGGCCGTGGCTTCGCTTTCGAGGCGCGCCAAAAGCGCATCACCTTTGATGGGCGCCATTTCTATATTGACCTTGTTTTTTACAACTATCTGATGCGCTGCTTCGTGCTCATCGACCTTAAGACGGACGATCTTACGCATCAGGACCTGGGTCAGATGCAAATGTATGTGAACTACTACACGCGCGAGCTCATGAACGAAGGCGACAATCCGCCCATAGGCATCGTGCTCTGCGCGGACAAAAGCGATTCGATCGTCGAGTACACGCTGCCCGAAGACAACGACCAAGTGTTTGCCGCCAAATACCTGCCGTATCTTCCAAGCAAGGAAGAGCTGGCGCGCGAGCTGAGTGCCGAGTACCGCGCCATCAACGAAGCGACTAATGGCGAAGCGCAAGGGTAGCAGCACGTTGCGACCGAAGCCACCGCAGCCGTCGCAGGCGCACTCGCGGTTGCGACACACGCTACGAAACAATACCGGTCATGGACGCCGGCAACGACATTCTAGCCGTGGCTGGCGAGCGTGACCTGACAGGCAAAGACGCGGCCTTCGTCTGATGTGGGTCCATTGGCTACCACAGAAAAGGGCCGGTTGCAGCCGGCCCTTTAGACGATAGCGCCTGCGTTGCCCGCGCTTCCAAAGTTGACCGACTGAGGAGCGGGTTCAGCGGCACACCCTGATTTTACCCAGTGAGGCAGCTCTTTTGCAGCCGCTCCACTGTTTATTTACATCTGGCACCCTCAAACAATCAGACGGCAGCCCGCACTCCTGAGAGCCGCCCCGCACCCCCGGCCATCACGTTACGGCAACAACCGGCGCTACTCCCCTACTTCCCAAATAGCGCACCCAGCAGACCGCGGCGTTTGGGCTTCTCCTCTCGGTAGGAACCCTCGACGGCGGCTGCAACCTGGCGCGGTTGCTCGCCGCCTCCACGGCGCACGATCTGGTACAGGAACGGCGATTTAACGTATTTGACCTCGACGGGCGTGGCGTGCACAGTACTTTCGCCGGACAGATGCAGGCTCGGGTTAAGCGGCGCCACGATATGCGCCTCGCGCTTGTCGCTAAACACCACCGCGGCCGCGCGACCCGTCTGGCCATTTACGGCAATGCGCACCTGCTCGCCATCGCGGCCGTCTGTCGCCGGACGATCGACAAAGTACACCGGCACCATAACTAGGCCGTCCTTGTGCTTGCGGGCCTTGCGCGCCCAGGTGCGGATGCTCTTTTTATTGAGCCCCAGTACAGCCTCGGCGTCGTTGCCCGCAACGTCGAGCGCCAGCTTATCAATGACCACCTGGTCCTTGGTAGACGCATCGACGGAGACGACGCGAAAGTCGCCTTCCTGCATGGCGAGATCGAACGACCCAACCTTGGCAAAGTCCCACGGCTCCAAAATGCCCAGGAGGCGAACGTCCAGGTAGTTTGCCCTGGGATACGCCCAGTCGAGCACCTCGTAGTACACCAGGGTCTCCTTGCTCAGGCCCTTGACCGGGAAGGACGCCATCATGCGCAGGTCCGCCAGCGCCATGGGGAAATAGAAGAGCATCATGTCGTTTTGGATCGCATCTTCCACGTCGTGCCCGGCAAAGGCGTCGGGGTACTGGCGCACCAGCTGCAGTGCGTTGGCACGTGCCTGCTGCGGCGAGATTTCGCAGGGAATGCCCTGCTCCGGCACATACTCTGCACCCACGCCCATGGTCAGACGCTTGCTGAAGGTACCGGGCTTGAGCAGGTCGGCAATGCCGATCTTGTTGCCGCAGGACGGGCACTCAAACACACGCTGCGTTGACTCGCCCTCAAAGGACGCTCCGCAGAAGGGGCAAGGAATGCTCACATGCGTAGCCTCTTGGAACTCTTGCGCCGTGCCGCGATCCTCCCACAGCAGATGTTCCAGGACCGACTGATTGCGCCAGTGCGAATTGAAGAAATACCAGTCCGGGTCCTCCGGGCGCTCGAGTTGCGACACATGCGTGAGCTTGAGCAGTCCATCCACCACCGTCAACGGCGTATGGCGAATGCCCAAAGCGCTCTTGGGCTCTCCGGCGTCCGCCTGCCACGGAATGACCGCACCGCAATAAGCGCACTCAAAGCTGCGCTTAGCTTGGTGTGTGTACATAGGGCCGCCGCAGTTTTGACATTTAATGGCAAACATCTCGTCCATGGAAACGTCCTCCTTTGCACAGGGGCTGTCGGCATTAAGTATGTCGATCAAACAGGCACATGCCCATACCCATGTGGCCCAAAATGGACCGCCCGGGCAGACGAGAAGGCTCGCTCGTTAGCACCGGCAGACTATTGCTGCATTTTCTGAGCATCGGTGCACGGCGCCCCCGCGCGAGCTACACTATCCCCTTAAACATGATTGTGAGGACGACCGCTATGCTATTTGTAAATCGGCTGGTACATACGCTTGTTCCCGGCGGCGAGGACGAGCCGGTCGATGCATCTTGCCGCACCAACGCGGGTTTTGCCGCAAGCCTCATCTGCATTGGCCTCAACATCACCCTGTGCCTGGCCAAGGGCATCGCGGGCCTGCTCGCCGGTTCCGTCTCCCTCATCGCCGACGCTTTCAACAACCTCTCCGATGCCTCGAGCAACATCGTGAGCCTGCTCGGGTTCCGCCTTGCCAGCCGCCCGGCAGACGAGGGCCACCCTTACGGCCACGGCCGCTACGAGTACCTGGCTGGTCTGTTTGTCGCCGTCCTGGTTTGTGCCGTCGGCATCAACCTAATCCTCGAGTCGGTCACCAAGATCATCAAGCCCTCGCCCACCGTGTATTCGGCGCTCTCCATGGCTGCCCTTGTTCTGTCCATGCTCGTCAAATTCTGGATGGCAGCGTTCAACCGCACGCTGGGCGATCGCATCGACTCCGAAACGCTCATCGCCACGGCGCAGGACTCCAAAAACGACGTCATCACCTCGGGCTCGGTCTTGGTGGCGGCGCTTATTTCGCAGACGACCGGCTTTGATCTCGATGGCTGGGCAGGCCTGGGTGTGGGCATCTTCATCTGCATCAGCGGCCTGGGCCTGGTGCGCGACGCCATCAGCCCGTTGCTGGGGCAAGCGCCCGACCCCAAGCTCGTCCAGGCAATCCGCGACAAGATCATGTCCTATCCGCAGGTCTTGGGCACACACGACCTCATGGTGCACGACTACGGCCCCGGTCGTCAGTTTGCCAGCGCCCACGTGGAGATGCCCGGCGAGGGCGACGCGTTTGAGCACCACGAGATTCTGGACACCATCGAGCACGACATCAAGCGCCAGATGGGCATTGGTATCACGCTGCACTGCGACCCCATCGCGACAACCGGCGATGACTTGCGCGGCTGGGTCAAGCGCGGCGTCATGCAGATCGATCCCGCGCTCTCCATCCACGACCTGCACGAGCACGACGGGTTCGTTTCGTTTGACCTGGTGCGTCCCGACGGCTTTGACATATCCGACGAGGAGCTGCTGGGGCTCGTCACGCGCATCGTGCACGAGCGCCGACCCGATGCCTCATGCGTCGTCACGTTTGATTCGGGCTTTAGCTCGCCCGACCGTCCGGCCGAGCAACTGTAGCCTGCTTAACAGCTAGTTTCCCTGCGCGCCCGAGATGCCGTTTTGCAGCGCGTCCCAGGCATTGGTAGCCATATCGCCCAGATTCTGAGCAGTATCGCCGAGGTTTTGGGCTGTATCGCCCAGCTCTTGTGCCTTGTCTCCCAACTCCTGTGCCTTGTTGCTCAAATCCTCCAGCGTATTGGAGCTCGAGCTGTCGGTACCGCTTTGGCCGCCGGACGAGTTGCCATAGCTGTTCTTGTGCGTGAGCTGAATCTCCAGGTTGCCGTTGTCGTTATAGTAGGCATTCGTAACAACCCAGTTGGAATCGATGACGGGCGTTGAGCCATCGTCGGTCAGGATCACGGCGTTCGAAAGGTCGGCTCCGCGTGACTTGAGGAGCTTCTTGGCGTTGGACCAGTACTGTCCCGGGATATCGCTCAGGTCGACGGCAGCAGACTGGGTGGTCTCGGCCTGCTCGGTCGTGGCATCGGTCGTGGCGCCCCGCTTGTTGAGCATGCCCGACACGATGGCGAACACGACCGACAAGGCAAAGAAGATCGCCAGCACAATCAGGATTTTCTTGATCACGCTCGACGGACGCGACGGTGCCTTCTCCTCGTCCTCACCATACTGCGGAATCGATTTGGGATACTCGCGATACGGCTGGCGCGACTCGTAGCGAGGCTGCGCCGTGCGAGGCAAATACGTCGTCTGCTGAGGCTGCGGAATGGGATTCTGCGGCAGGTTGTCATAGGAATTCGGCGTCGAGGCAGCATAAGAATCCTGCGGCGCGTAATCAAACGGATCCGGAGCTGCGTTGCCATAGGGGCCTTGCGAAGATGCAGCGTAAGAATCCTGCGCCGTGTCGCCATAGCCCATAACCCGGGTGGGCTCGGCAGAAGGCTGCGTCGCGGCGGGGTCGGTATAACCGGGGTTGGGAACAACGCGGGTCGCATCGACGCTATCGCCAGCCTGCGCGGAACCGTAGCCGCCCATCACGGTTGTCTTGTCCTGATCCATGCAACGATTCCTTTCCGTCGCGCGTGAGCCTCAAGTTATCCATGCATTCTACCCGCGCAAAAGCCTATGATGGGCAGAGTCCGTCGGTATCTACAAGACATGCGCGGGTCTAAGGATCAAAAAGCCCCGCCGGGCCTTGTGGGCACGGCGGGGCGGACAAGCAGCTATGGACAGCAGGCTTAGAACAGGCCGGTGATGTTGCCGTCGTTGTCGACGTCGATGTTTTCGGCCGCGGGCACCTTGGGCAGACCCGGCATGGTCAGAACACTGCCGGTCAGCGCGACCACAAAGTGGGCGCCGGCAGAAACCTTGAGCTCACGCACGGTGATGCGGAAGTTCTCGGGAGCGCCCAGGGCCTTGGCGTTGTCGCTAAAGCTGTACTGCGTCTTAGCGACGCAAACCGGCAGGTTGCCAAAACCATTCTCGCGCAGCTCGGCGAGCTGGCGCTTGGCGGCCGGCGTAAAGTCAACGCCGTCGGCGCGGTAGACCTTGGTGGCAACGGCCTCGAGGGCATCAGCGACATCAGCGCCGTCCTCATAGGCAAACTTGAGCTCGCTCGGCTGCTCAATCAGACGCATGACCTCATCGGCAAGCTCGAGCGCGCCCTCGCCGCCCTTGGCCCAGACCTCGGAAAGCTTAACGTTGACGCCGAGCTTCTGGCACTCGGACTCGATGAGCGCAAGCTCGGCCTCGGTGTCCGTCGGGAAGCGGTTGATGGCGACCACGCAGGGCAGACCATATACGTTCTGGATGTTGTCGACGTGACGCAGCAGGTTGGGCATGCCAGCCTTGAGTGCCTCGAGGTTCTCCTCGTTGAGATCGGCCTTGGCGACGCCACCGTTGTACTTCAACGCACGAGCGGTCGCGACGATCACGACGGCGCTGGGACGAACGCCCGTCATGCGGCACTTGATGTCGAGGAACTTCTCGGCACCCAGATCGGCACCGAAGCCGGCCTCGGTAATGGCAACATCGCCAAAGCGCATCGCCATACGCGTGGCCATAATAGAGTTGCAGCCGTGGGCAATGTTGGCGAAGGGACCGCCGTGGACAAACGCGGGCGTGCCCTCGAGCGTTTGCACCAAGTTGGGCTTGAGCGCGTCCTTAAGCAACGCGGCCATGGCACCCTGGGCCTTGAGGTCGCGGGCACGGACGGGCTCGCCGGCAAAGCTATAGCCGACGACAATCTCACCCAAGCGTTCCTTGAGGTCGCTGATGCTCGTAGACAGGCACAGGATTGCCATGACCTCGGAGGCGACGGTGATATCGAAGCCGTCCTCGCGCGGCACGCCCTGGGCCTTACCGCCAATGCCGTCGATGACGTGGCGCAGCTGACGGTCGTTCATATCGACGACGCGCTTCCAAGTGATGCGCTTAACGTCAATACCGAGCTGATTGCCCTGCTGGATGTGGTTATCAAGCATGGCGGCCAGCAGGTTATTGGCGGCACCGATAGCGTGGAAGTCGCCGGTAAAGTGCAGGTTGATATCCTCCATGGGGATGACCTGAGCCCAGCCGCCGCCGGCAGCACCGCCCTTAACGCCAAAGACGGGGCCGAGCGAAGGCTCGCGCAGGGCAACGGCACTCTTGACGCCGCGACGACGCAGGCCGTCGGCCAGACCGATGGTCGTGGTGGTCTTGCCCTCGCCCGCGGGCGTTGGGTTGATAGCGGTCACGAGGACGAGCTTGGCCTGGTGATCAGTCGGCTCGTTGAGCAGTGAATAGTCGACCTTAGCCTTGTCGAAGCCGTACGGAATAAGGTGCTTAACGTCGACGCCGGCGTTCTTGGCCACCTCGGTAATAGGCAGTGGCGTGACAGAACGTGCGATTTCGATGTCAGTAGGCATGGGCGGTCCTTTCGTTACCGAATGAGAAAAAGACCAATTCAGCATAGCACGGGCGCGCAATAGTAAAACGCCCATAACCGATGAACGGCGATATGTTTACCCGATGCCCAGCGATAGTCCAACAGCCCGCCAAAACAAAGCGCCCTAAACGGTAGGTTCAATCCCCAGGTGCTCAAAGGTGCGAAGGGTTGCCTGACGGCCCTGCGGCGTACGAATCATCAAGCCACACTGCAGCAGATAGGGCTCATAGACATCCTCGAGCGTACCCGGGTCCTCGCCCACCGCGCTGGCAAGCGTCGTCAGACCCACGGCGCGGCCGGAGAACGTCTTGGCAAGTGTCTCCAAGATGCGAATATCCATCCAGTCCAAGCCAAGCTCGTCGATCTCGAAGAACTCGAGCGCCTGACGGCAAATATCAAGCTCAATAGGACCGTTGCCGCGCACCTGCGCATAGTCGCGCACACGTTTGAGCAGACGGTTGGCGAGGCGCGGCGTACCGCGCGAGCGCGAGCCGATCTCGAGCGCGCTGGGATGGTCGATCGTCACGCCCAGGATGGTTGCTGAGCGCGTCACAATCTGGGCAAGCTCCTCGACGGTGTAGTAATCCAAGCGATACGAGATGCCAAAGCGATCGCGCAGTGGGCCCGTGAGCATGCCCGAACGGGTCGTGGCCGCCACCAGCGTAAACTTGGGAATATCCAGGCGAATCGAGCGCGCCGCCGGACCCTTGCCGATCACGATATCGAGCGCAAAGTCCTCCATAGCGGGATACAGAACTTCCTCGACCGAACGGTTCAGACGGTGAATCTCGTCAATAAACAGCACATCACCCGGCTGCAGGTTGGTAAGGATGGCCGCCAGGTCACCGGTACGCGCAATAGCGGGGCCGCTCGTCGTCTTAATCTGAGCGCCCAGCTCGTTGGCGATAACCGTAGCCAGCGTGGTCTTGCCCAGACCCGGAGGGCCCGAGAAGATCACGTGGTCGAGCGTCTCGCCGCGGCTTTGTGCCGCCTCGATGAGCACGCGAAGGCTCTGCTTGATATGTTCCTGACCGCAGTAGTCATCCAAGCGTTGGGGACGCAGGGTACGGTCGACATCAAGGTCCTCGGGCGTCAGCTCCGAGCCCACCATACGCTCGCCGTGCGCCATGGATGCCGCTGGCGAGTTTCCGGGCGTCGACCACAGGTCCTGAGAATCATCGGCTTCCCACATCACGCATCCATTCCGAGTCGCTTAAGCGCCGCGCCGAGCAGATCCTCGACACGCATATCCTGCTCATCATACCCGCTCAGGGCAACATCGGTCTCCTGCGGGCTAAAGCCCATGGAAAGGAGCGCCGCACGGGCGTCATCAATCGCCGAGGGAGCGGCGGCGGGAACCGGCATCGCAACCTGTCCGGGAATCACGTCGACCGGAACAAAGCCCTTATCCTTGGCAAAGGTGCTCTTGAGCTCCAGGATCAGACGCTGCGCTGTCTTTTTGCCCACACCGGGCACCTTGGCCATGCCCTTGTCGTCCTCGGCCATCACCAGCGAATACAGCTGGCCCACGGTATAGGTGGAGAGCACGGCGAGCGCCAGGCGCGGGCCAACGCCCGAAACGGACACGAGCCGGTCGAACATCATGCGCTCGTCCTTGGAGGCAAAACCAAAGAGCGTCATGGCGTCCTCGCGCACCTGCATACGGGTATAGAGGCGGACCTCGCCGCCAGGCGTCGGCAACGTAGCGGCAGTGCTGCCCGAAATACCGAGCTCAAAACCCACGCCCGACACATCGACGACGGCCGAGCTCATCGTGGCCTCGACAAGCGTTCCATGGAGCTGGGAAATCATCAGTATCCGGTTCCTCTCTGTTGATAGAACTCGCCGCCGGTAAGCGCCCGGGTGCGGCTGAGGTTAACGTGGCAGATGGCGCAGGCCAGGGCATCGGCGGCATGGTCGGGATGCGGGTCGTGGTCGAGCTGTGTGAGCGTGCGCACCATGTAGGCGACCTGCCGCTTATCTGCGGCACCGGTGCCTACCACAGCCTGCTTGATCTGCATAGGCGTGTATTCGCCAATCTCGAGCGCGCACTCCGAAAGCGCCACGAGCGCAGCACCGCGGGCATGCGCCGTAGGGATGGCCGAGCGAACGTTGGCACCAAAGTAAATGCTCTCGATAGCAGCGGTATCAGGTCGATAACGCTCCACGACACCCTTGAGGTCGCGGGCGATATGCGACAGGCGCACCGCGAGCGGACTGCCCGCGCTGGTCTCGATACAACCGTAGGCACGACAGCGAACCTCGCCGCGCCGCTCCTCGATAATCCCCCAACCCGTATGGGCCAAACCGGGGTCGATACCCAAAATGACCAAGCCAACCTCCCCTCGCCACAAGCACAGCGCAAGACAAAGCCCCGCGCACTATTCACGAACGTCTGTTCTAGAATAACACAACGGGGCCAAGATGCTTAGTTGAAGTAACGGGGTTGGGAGCGAATCCCATCCCATAGTTAGTTTTGGCTGAAGAATGGGAACTGTCGGGGATCAACCGGCGGTTGCGGCATCGGCGTGCCCTGGGGCCCACCCTGCGGTCCGCCCTGGCCGCCCATCATCTTATCGATGGCGTCCTGGACCTCGCCTTCAAACTTTTTCATACCCTCATGCAGGCGACGCTGACCATCCTCGGAGCGCAGTTCCTCCATCTGCTCGGGCGAAATACCCAACAGGTCACCCAGTATGCCCATCATCTCGCCACGCATGCGCTCGCTTGTATCCTCGTCGGCAAAGCGGTTCACCTCGGCGCGCGCCAGCGCATCGGCCGTCATGCGTTCCTTGCCGCTCAGCCCCAGGTCGGACCACGCGAGCATGTACGGCCAGGCGCGCTCGACAAACGAACGGGCCGAGACGATCGGCGCCGTCGGCAGCATGCGGCGGGCGGCCTCGCCCTGACGCACAAGCATCAGCAGCAGCGAGCAAGCCTCGGGCTTGCCAGCGGCCATGGGAATGTCGTCAAAGGGACGGTTGCGGTCCACGTGCGCCTCGAGCGTGCCATCGACCTCGCCCGGCTCAAGTCCGCCGAGCAACTGCGCCGCGCGGTCGAGCATGTCGACCGGACCGTCAAGCGTCGAGAGCGCTTGCGCCAGCACGCGCTCCATGCAATCCTCCACCGCGTTGAGCGTCACGAGCTCCTGCGGCACCACGGCAGACGTACGGTTGCGTACGCGCGCCACAAACTCGAGCGTCGACAGGTATACGTCACCAAAGGGTGCATAATCGCCCTGGTAGCCACCGCAAAGCGCAGGCGACGCCAGCGCGTACTCAGTTTTGGACAGCGGGCTCAACGCCATCGCACCCAGCTCGAGCGCCGTATCCTCCAGCATGAGGCCCAGCGTGCGAGAGCGCAGGCGCTCGGCGTCGCCCGCCGACACATCGCGGTCGAGCACACGCGCGGCATCCGGCGCATCGCGCTCAACCGTGCGAATATGCAGGCGCTCGGCAATGGCGCGAACGGCGGCGCAGCGAGCAGCCTCGGCCTCCTCCTGCGCCGGCGTAAAGATGCGGTTGCGCCCCAGCACCAGGCCGACCACATTGCGCGAGCCCAATGCATCGACAGCCAGCGCCGCAAGCAAAGACGACGGCAAGTCACCCTCGAGCGCCACCACGGCGCGCGACGCACCGCGGGCGCGGGCGTTATCGCGAACAGCGAGCACCAGTGCCTGCCACAGCCATTCCTCGGAGCGAAACTCGGGCAGCTCGTGGTCCTCCAAGGCATCGAGCATTACGCCGCGCTGAATCTCCTGAACCAGCAGGCTCTCCTCAAAGCACGGCGCCTGGGCCACCACGCGGCCGCAGTCGTCGAGCACAAACGACCCGCCGGTATACACCGATTCGTCATAGGCACCGACCGGCGCCATGCAGGCAAACCACACGCTGCGCTTAGATGCGATCTTGCGGTAGGCTCCGCTGCGCACGGCGGCGATCGCAGCGCTCTCGCGGTCGGTCATATCAAACGCGTTGAACTGGAAATAGGCAATGAGGTCGACGCCGGTCGGCAGCATCTCGAGCTCGCGGTCCAAGTCGAAGATCACGGCGATACGCACGCCGTCCACATCGAAGACTGGCGGCGCCCAACGGGCATCGCCGGTCCCACCGCGCTGCAGGGCAATGCTCGAACGGGCCGGCACCACATGGCCGTCCTTGAGCATCATGTAGTCGAGCAGGGGCTGGCCCTCAAACGAAACTGCCGCGGGCACGATGCAGATCATATCGAGCTCTTGGATACGCTCGGCGACGCCGGTCAAGCCGGCAAGTATGTCGTGCTCAAAGTCGGTAGCGCCCACCAGGCCGCCGGGCAGGGCTCCCATAAAGAGCGGAGCCGGCACGCACAACACGCGCGCACCGCGCTCATGGGCCAGGCGCGCCTGGTCCTCGATGCGACCGCAGATACCCTCAATATCACCCAGGCGCATATCGATCTGTGCAAGTGCGAGCTTCATGGCTCAGCCCTTTCCGTCGTAAACCATCGTTGTCGTAGTAAAAGCGCCGGCCGCAAGATGCAGTCGGCGCTTGCATGTGCATATGCTAGCTATGATACCCCGAGCGGGGGCGCGCTCCTAGAACGTCGCGGACCACAGCCCGTGCAGGTTGCAATAGGCATAGACGGTACCGGTCTTGGAGCCGCCGGCAAAAAACGTCGCGGGCTTCATGCCGGGCTGGAGGTAATGGACCTCCAGACGGCCCTCGGCCTCAAGGGCGATCCACTCGATGTAGTGCTCGGGCACCATAGGATGCTCGACCGAGCCCACGCGCGCACGGATCACGTGACCGTCGCGCTCGCTCTCGACGACGGGCACGTGCTTCTCGTGCGCCGCGTCCTCGGTGTTCGCGGTCAGCTCCGTGCAGCCGGCAGGGGTTGCAACGTCGTTGCCAAGGGCGGCAATGAGCTTGCCATCGGGGTCCTTAAAGAATTTCGCCATGATGTTCTCCTTTGCTGATGTGCCGATGTTCTTAAGGTTCTTATGCCCAAAGGCAGGCGAACCATCCACGGCATGGCAAATGAACACATAACGAGCGGGGACGATGGGACAGCGCGGGCTATCCGCCCTGGCGGCCTCACCCGAGCGGGTTAACGCCCGTCGCCGCCGAGCAGCGCCAGAACATCCTCGCGGGTAAACAGCGCCGAGGAGATGCCATCGCCGCCGAGCACGCTGTTGACCAGGTCGCGTTTGGACTCCTGCATCTGCATGATGCGCTCCTCGATCGTGTCCTTGGCGATGAGCTTGTACACGGTCACGGTATGTTGCTGGCCAATACGGTGCGCTCGGTCGGTCGCCTGGTCCTGCGCGGCAACGTTCCACCACGGGTCGTAGTGAATGACCACGTCGGCCGCCGTCAGGTTAAGGCCCACGCCGCCCGCCTTGAGCGAAATTAAGAACACCGGCACCTCGCCCGCCTGGAACTGCGCGACCATCTTGGCGCGGCTCTCCTTGGACGAAGCGCCCGTGAGTTTAAGAAAGCCGATGTCCTCCTTGGCCAGGCGCTTGCCAATGATATCGAGCATGCCGGTGAACTGGCTGAACAGCAGAATGTGGTGCCCGCCGTCGAGCGCACCGTGCACGAGCTCCATGCAAGCGTCGAGCTTGGCGCTCCCCGCCTTGTAGTCCTCGTAGTGTAGATGTGGGTCGCAGCAAATCTGGCGCAGCTTGGTGAGCTCGGCGAGCACCTTGAGCTTGTCCTTCTTAAACTCGGACGCCTCGCGATGCTGCACCTGCTGGGCGATGCGGTCTTGGTTGGCCAGGTAGAGCTTGCGCTGCTCGCCGGTGAGCTGCGCCATGACGGTGTCCTCGATCTTTTCGGGCAGGTCGGCAACCACGTCTTCCTTGACACGGCGCAGCACAAACGGCGACACGAGCGCCTGCAGGCAAGCGGCGCTGTCACCCTCGGCGTGCTCGACGGGGCTCTCAAAGCGCTTGGCAAACGACTCGCGCGTCCCCAAAAGGCCCGGCATAAGAAAGTCGAAGATGCTCCAGAGCTCGGACAGGCGGTTTTCGATGGGCGTGCCCGTCAGGGCAAAGCGCACACCGGCCGGCAGGCGCTTGGCGGCACGCGCTACCTGCGTGAGCGGGTTTTTAATGTACTGGGCCTCGTCGAGCACAACGCGGGCAAAGTCCTGCTCGGCATACTCGTCGATATCGCGGCGCATGAGGTCATACGACGTCACGACCACGTTATGCTCGTCGGCGCCGGCTATCTGCACGCGGCGCTGCGCTTTGGCGCCCACAATGGCACACACATCGAGCGAAGGCGCAAAGCGCTCCAGCTCGGCGGTCCAGTTGTACACAAGCGACGCGGGGCACACCACAAGCGTGGGCTTAGTGTCCCCCGCCTCCACGCGAGCCAGGATATGTGCGATCATCTGCAGCGTTTTGCCCAGGCCCATATCGTCGGCCAAGATACCGCCGAGGCCCAGGTGCTCGAGCGAGCCGAGCCACTGGTAGCCGTCGACCTGATAGCCGCGCAGTGTGGCCTTGAGCGAGACTGGCACCGTAAAATCCATCTTGCCGAGCGTGTCCAGGCGCTCGACGGTGCGGCGGAACGCGGCATCGCGATCGGCCTCGAGCGCCGGCGTGCGCGCGAGCATGCTATCGACGAACAGGGTGCTCGACGCGGGAAGCGATACGCCGTCGAGCAGGTCGACAGCATCGACCCCCAGATCCTCGGCAAGGCCAAACGCGGCGCGCGCTCCCTCGTCCAGGCGAATGATGTCGCCCGACGTAAGACGCGCAAACGTCTGGTGGCGCTTGTACGAGTCCAGATAGATGGCAAGGTCGGCCGCCGAAAGCCCGCTCGCGCCCAGTTCGACATCGAGCAGGTTGCTCTTGACGGTCGCGCGCACCGAAAGCTTGGGCGCAGGGCGCACCGAGATCTGGCGTAGGCGGTCGCTGAGCATAACCTCGCCCAACTCGGACAAAGCCGCCAGCCCCTCGGTCAGCAGGCAGAACAAGCTCTCGTCATCGCGCTCCTCAAACGCCAGGCCGCCCTCGTAAAAGTCGAAATACAGGGCCGCCGTGTCCATAACGCGAAACTCTGCTATCTCGTCGCGCGGCGGCACACCAGGGCGCTGCTCTTCGAAGGGGCTGCCCGGAGCGCCCAGGTTAAAGAGATCTGCCGACCAGTCACCGTAGGCAACTGTAATCTTGCAGGTCACAAGCCCGTCGTCGACACCGATTGCCATGGCAAAGCTCGGCTCGGGCGCCACGGTGTCGAGCACGGCGGGAGCGGTGAGGTCAGTGTATTCGCGCAGCACGGGCAGTGCCATGCGGCAGAATTCGCCCACCTGCTCGGCGGCGATGTGGACCGGCGTGCGACAGGGCAGCAGACGCGACAGAAACGGTGCGGCATGCTGGGCAAACGCTGCATCGGCGCGGCGCGCGCGGTGCGTGTCGACCAGATAGGCAACGTCGCCCGAGGCAAAGCAGTACATATCGGCGGGCAGGCGCAGGTCGTAGCTGCCACCGGCCGCCGGCGCGATCTTGGCGGCAAGGAGCGGCGGTTGTTTTGCCGAGGCCTCGTCCTCCCCCACCGGCAACAACTCAACCGCAACCTCGTAGGAACGATGCGTCGTCGTTCCCCGCGACCAGGCGGGCTCAAAGGAAATGGTCCGGCCACGCAGCAAGTCCAGCATGTATACGATGTCGTGCTCGGACAGCGGCAGCTGGCGCTCGGCGACAAAGTCGCTGCGTGCAAAATCGTACGACGCCGAACGCGAACTCGTGATGTCGCTCAGATACACAACCGTTGCCACAACAAGGTCGAGCAGACGCGCCGAAACCTCGTCAAAAGCCTCGGGCGTATGGAGGAATGTGAGCTTCTTGCCGTACGAGAACGTGCCGCCGCGCACGTAGGCGGCGGCCATGCCGTCGATGTCCTTGACCACGTAGGACACCGAGCCGCAGCGGATGCGAAGCTCGAGCGCCCAGCTAAAGCGGTCGGCAAACAGCGGATTGTAGTACGGCACCAGCGAGGGCTCCAACACCGCCTTGGGGGCATCAGGATCGACAGTGCCGGCGAGCTTGCGGCGCATGCCCGCCAACTCATCCATGCGCGCGTCCGAAAGATCGGAGAGCGCCTTCATGAGGCTCGGGCTCGTGGGGACGGGCGCCGGGAAGGGAAAGTTGGGATTGACAGCCGGCGCTTTGGGCGCGGTGCGCGCGGGCTGTTTCGGCTCCGCCGTAAACGTGCGAACCGGCGTGCGCAGCCCCTCAACAGGCTCAATGCCGCTTGCGTCCAGGTACGCCAGCGCCGTGGCGATGGCGTGCTTGCACATGCCGGGATAGCGATAGGCAGCGGGGCAATCGCAGTCGTAGTCGATCACCTCGTGCTCGTCCATGTCGAGCGCCACGTGCGTCTTGTACAGGTCGCCGCGCGAGCCGCACACCGAGCCCTCAACCGTCACGTTTTTGGAGAAGCGCGAGCCGCTGTCCTCGATCGACAACACGGCGCCGTTGAGCATGAGCGAACGCCCCTTCATAAAGGTGCCGCTCAGCGCCGCCTCTTTCCGGAGCGCCTGCACAAACGTCCCCTGTGCCATCACTTCCTCCAATCCACACAGGGTAGCTAATTTGGGGCGGGGCTATTTTAGCTACCCCCCATATGTCGGTTGAGATGCATTCCGACCCCGACTCATTCGCCGTCGGCCAAAGGGTAGCTAAAAAAGCCCCGTCCCAAATTAGCTACCCCGGCAAAATCATTTAGATAACCGTCACGCGGCCTTGGTTACCCACGATGGCCTTGGCCTCCGCCAGCAGCGGAATCGAGCGCGCGTTGACCTTGGCGGGCACCTCGGCGCGCAGCACGCGCCCGTCCACCTGCTCGATAAAGATCTCCACGCGGTCGCCGCCCGGGTTAGTGGTGAGAACCGTGGCCAGACGCGCCATATTGCCCTGGCTAAAGCGGCTGTTGGGCACCATGACCTCAAACACCTTGGGCTTGTTGTTCTCCTCGTTGAGCTCCAGCGGCACGATCTCCTGCGCGATGATCTGGTCGCCGCGGTCCGAGCGCTCGAGCTTGCCCTTAATGCGCACAAAGGCGTCGGACAGCTGCGCGCCGGTCTCGGGATCGACCTCGCCGTACAGGTACCCCTCGGCCTCCTTGTAGGTCTTGGGGAACACCACGACCGTGGCCTCGCCTTCCATGTCCTCGAGCTGAACGATGCCCATGGGGTCGCCGTTTTTGGTCACGCGCTTGGACACGCTCGAGACCATGCCGGCCCACCACAGTGCCTTGCCCTCGGGGATCTCCTGGTTGATGGTGCCGCCCGTGGGGTTTTGCACTTCGTAGCCGGTATCGATCTGCGAGAACGAGAAGTCGCGCGCTTTGCTGAGCGCATACTCAAACGGGCGCAGCGGGTGGTCCGAGACATAGATGCCCAGGACCTCCTTCTCCTGGCTCAGCTTAAGGTGGCGGTCCCATTCCTGGCCGTCCGGATCGGGCACGCTGACCTCGAAACCCGAGCCCTCAACATCACCAAACATGTCGAAGAACGAGGTCTGGCCGCTCGCGCGATCCTTCTGGCGCTTCACGGCGGCATCGATGATGTTCTCGGGGTTGTTCTTGTCCACAAAGTGCATCATCTGACGGCGCGGATAGCCCGTGGAGTCGAAGGCACCTGCCTTGATCAGCGATTCGATCACGCGGCGGTTGGCCTGGCTCGAGTCCACGCGCTCGACAAAGTCGTGCAGCGTCTTAAACGGACCGCCCGCCTCGCGCTCGGCGATAATCGCCTGCGCCACGCCGGTGCCCACGCCGCGGATGCCGGCCAGACCAAAGCGCACGCCCTCCTTGGTAGCCGTGAACTCAGTACCGGACTCGTTGACATCTGGCGACAGCACGGGGATGCCGTCGTGACGGCACGCCGAGACGTAGTGAACGATCTTGTCGGTCTTGCCCGTATAGGACGTCAGAACGGCCGCCATGTACTCGTGCGGATAGTGCGCCTTGAGCCACGCCGTCTGCATAACCAGGATGGCGTAGCCGGCGGAGTGCGACTTGTTAAAGGCGTAGGACGCGAACTCAAGAACATCGTCCCAAATCTTCTGGGCGACCTCGCGCGTGTAGTTGTTCTTGATAGCGCCGTTCATCCAGTGGTCGTAGGTGGTCTCGTCCGAGCCATCCTCCCAGTGGAGCACCGTCGACGTGAGCAGCTTGATCTTTTTCTTAGCCACGGGCTTACGGATACGCGAGTCCGATTCGCCCTTGGAGAAGCCGCACATCTCGACGGAGATGAGCATAACCTGCTCCTGATAGACCATGGTGCCGTAGGTTTCGCCCAGGATGTCGTCCAGACGGTCGTCGTAGGAGACAGCCGGTTCCTTGCCGTTCATACGGTTGATATAGGACGAAACCATGCCGGCGCCCAGCGGTCCCGGGCGGTACAGAGCGATCAATGCCACGACGTGCTTGTACTCGGTGGGCTTCATGTTCTTGATCGTGGCCGTCATGCCGGCGGACTCGACCTGGAAGACGCCGGCGGTGTGGCCGGAGCCCATGAGCTTAAAGATCTCGGGGTCGTCAAAGGGAATCTCTTCCTCTTTGATGTCGATGCCGAAGTTCTTTTTGATGTTGGCCTTGGCCTTGGAGATAACCGTCAGCGTACGCAGGCCCAGGAAGTCCATCTTGAGCAGGCCCATGTCGGCAACGGTATGGCCCTCGTACTGGGTAATCTCGACGCCGCCCTTGGTATCGAGCTTGGTGGGCACGTGCTCGTTGACGGGGTCGCGGCAAATCAGAACGGCGCACGCGTGCACGCCCTCGCCACGGGTAAGGCCCTCGATCGAGAGCGCCGTGTCGATGATGCGGCGGGCGTCGTCGTCCTTTTTATAGGCCTCGGCAAAGTCGGGGTTAAACAGATCCTCTTTGCCGGGTTGCTTTTCGAGCACCTGCTTGAGCTTGACCTTGGGGTCGCTCGAGACCATCTTGGACAGGCGCTGGCCCATGTAGACCGGGTAGTCCAGGACGCGCGCGGCGTCGTTGATGGCCTGCTTGGCCTTGATGGTCGAGTAGGTGATGACGTGGGTGACCTTCTCGGGGCCGTAGAGCTGACGAACGTGCTCCACGACCTCGAGGCGTCGCTCATCGTCGAAGTCCATATCGATATCGGGCATCTCGGTACGTTGCGGGGACAGGAACCTCTCGAACATCAGGCCGTTCTCGAGCGGGTCGAACGCGGTGATGTTCATGGCGTAGGCGACGATAGCGCCGGCGGCCGAGCCACGGCCGGGGCCGACGCCGATGCCGTTGTCCTTAGCCCATTGCACGTACTCGGCAACGATCAAAAAGTAGGCAGCAAAGCCCTTGTCGCAGATGACCTTGTATTCGTACTCAAAGCGCTCTTTGATGTTGACGCCACCGATCTCGCGCGTGGCCCAGTCGTCGCCATAGTGCTGGCGCAGGCCCTTCTCGCACTCGCGGCGGAACTGGCTCTCGTGCGTCTCGCCGGGATCGAGCAACGGAAAGCGCGGCAGGATGATAGAGTCCCAGTCCAGCTCAACGTAGCACTTGTCGGCGATCTCGAGCGTGTTGTCGCAGGCCTCGGGGCAATACGGGAACATCGCCCGCATCTCCTCCTCGGTCTTCATGTAAAACTCCGAGCCGGTCATGCGCATGCGGTTGGGGTCATCGACCTTGGCGTTCATGCCAATACACATGATGACGTCCTGCACGGGCGCATCCTCGCGGCGCAGGTAGTGGAAGTCGTTGGTGGCGATGACCTTGACGCCCACCTGCTTGGCGATGTCGATGAGCGTGCGGTCCATCTGCTCGTCAGTCAGGCCGTTGTCGGTGGTGATGCCGTGTTCCTGGATCTCGATGTAGAAGTCACCGGGCTCGAAGGTATCACGGAAGGTCTCAGCCCACTTGATGGCGCCCTCCATGTCACCGCGGTCGATGTATTTGGGGATGATGCCCGCGATGCAGGCGCTCGTGCAGATCATGCCCTTGGCATGGCGGCGCAGGTTGTCGAGCGTCACACGGGGCTTGTAGTAAAAGCCCTGCACGGCGGCCTCGGAGACCGTCTGCATCAGGTTGACGTAGCCTTCCTGGTCTTTGGCCAGGAGGATCATATGATAGAGCTCGGGCTTGTGGTCGCGGGCAAGGGTCTCGTCCGGCGTAAAGTAGACCTCGCAGCCGAAGATGGGCTTGATGACCAGGGGCGGCTTGAGCTCGTCGATGTTGCCCTTCTCGTCCCACATGGCCATGTCTTTGACGTACTGGGCATGCTCGCGCGGGTTTGCCTCGGGGTCGGGCTCCACCAGCTCGTCGCGGCGGTCCTTTTCCAAGAAGGCCTTGTCGTGGCTCCAGGTTTTGTACTCGGGCGTGTTGTGGTTGACGGCGTCGCAGGCCAGCGCCAGGTCGGGCACGCCATACATGTAGCCGTGGTCGGTAATGGCCACGGCGGGCATGCCCAGCTCAACGGCACGGTTGACCATATCCTGGATACGGGTTGCGCCGTCGAGCATGGAAAAGACAGTGTGGTTGTGCAGATGGACGAATGCCATGTGATGAGCTCCGATGCGGGTTCGTGTTCTGACTGAACGATTTTACCGCACGGCACGGACAGCACCCGAACCTAGCCAAACCAACACGGCTCCTCTTGCAGTTGCGGTGAAATGCGGACTGTTTGGCGGCTTTTTTGGCCAAAACAGCCCGTATTCCACCGCAAGTTATCTGAGGGCTAGAGATTGTAGGTGACTACTTGAGGTTCGGCGGGTTCGACGAAGATGGCTGGATTCGCCTGCTCCACGCGAACGAACTTGACCGTCACCGCCTCAACGCCCGCCTTGTGCAACACGTCGGCGTAGACGCGCGCCTGCAAGGCGTGCTTCTCGAGCAGCTGTTCCGGCGTCTCATCCAGCGTGCCACCCGTCTTGTAATCAATGACCAGGGCGCGCGACGGATCGGCCGGGTCGGTGGCCAGTGCATCGATGGCGCCCTCGGCATAGGCACCGTAGCGAGCGATGTCCTCGTCCTCGCAGCCCAGTGAAAAGAACGGCACCTCGGCGTGAATGCACGGCCACGCGAGCAGGTCGGCACGAACAGCCGACTTGAGCCAGCGGTTCAGGGCAACGTCGAAGCGTTCGCGCTGCTCCGGCGTCAGGCGCCACAGACGCGCCAGCGCATCGGCGCGCGCAGCGGGCAACGCGTCGGCACCCATCTCGATGAGCCACTGGCAGGCGGCGTGGAACGCCGAGCCCAGCGCCATGGGGTTGCCGGCGGGCTCGACAGCGGCCACGTCTGCATCCGTCATCTCCGAGCCATCCGACTCTGCATCATCGCCGGACTCGTCCATGGGAACACGAGCCTCGGCGGCACGGTCTTCCGTCTCGGCATGGAGTGCCGCGGCGATTGACGAGTAGCTATACGAGTCACGCGCCGGGAACGGACAGATGCCCATGCGCACGCCCACTGCCTGGGGATACACAAGCTCAAACGAATCGGGCTTGGGGTCAGCAGGACCGGGCACAGTTGAGTGCGCAGCACTATCGGCGACATCGACATCGCCGCGAACAAGCCTGCTCTCGGCATCCAGTGAAGCGTTGGCTTCAAACGCCTGCTCGCCAAAGGTAAAGCCCGCGAGCGAAATGAGCTCGTAGTCGCCCGGCTGGGAGTTATCGAACACCAGGCGGTCGGCATCGAGCTGCGGCATGTCCAGAGCGTCGGTCGGCAAAATACGGCGCAGCACATCGTAGGTCAGATCGGTCTCGACGTCGAAGGTCGGCGCCGTCACCTTGCCACGGCTCACGCCAGCATCCATCGCCAAGATCACCAGCTCGCGCGCACGCGTCATGGCAACATAGAGCAAGCGGGCCCGCTCCTCGAGCGAAAGCTGCAGGTCGTCGTTGCGCAGGCGAGCAAATGCCTCGGCGGGAGAACCCGTCGCACAGACGTCCTCCATGAGCTCCGGCGGCAGCCACAACGACGTGCCCTTGCCCTTAAACGCGTGCTCAAACTGCTTTTTGACGTCGTCGCCCTTCACAAAGGTACCGTCGGCAAGCTTAACGCCGTCGAAGCGTGCCGGCAGTGCCACGACCTGAGCTCCGCCCTCGACGCGACCCATCTGTGCCGCACCCGAGGACTTACGCACGCCAAAGCACTCGGCGACCGCCACGACCGGATATTCCAGACCCTTGGAGGCATGCACCGTCATGATGCGCACCGCGCCGTCGCCTTCCTCGTTGAGGGCACCCGGGGCTTCCTTGCCCGCCAAGAAGCGGTCGAAGGCAAGCGCGATGGAACGCGGCGAGTTGCCGAGCTCGGCCTCCGCCTCGGCCACGGCGTCGAGCGCCTTGAGCACGTTGGCGGCAATGGCCTTGCCCTCGGGACCGCGCTGTGCCAGACGCACAAACCAGCCGGAGGCGTTGACCACGTCGCGCGCGATGGCGGCGAACGAATCGCGGCCCACGCGACGAAGCGCATACCGCAGCACCTCGCGGGCGCGCGTCACGAGCGGCAGATCTTGCAGACCCGGCACGTCGAAATCACTCATGATGCCCGCGTCGATATTCCGGCGCGAGGTCTCCCCCGTCTCGCTATCGAGCTTGGTCGCCAGCGCCAGGAACTCCTGAGCGCCGAGCGCAAACATCGGCGAGGCGAGCAGCGGCATAAGGCCCTGCGCCGTATCGGCCGGATTGGCGAGCGCACATACCAGGGCGCGCACCGTCTGCACCTCGGCTGCCTGGGCAAAGACCGAACCACCCGCGATGACGCAGTCGAGCCCCTGGTCGCGGAAGGCCTGGGCGTAGACGTCGGCGTTGGTCATGCGGCCCAGCAGCAGCACCATGCCGCCCTGGGGCTGGCCGGCATCGGCAAGCGCGCGGAAGCGCTCGGCGATCGCACGGGCCTTGGCCTGTGTGCGCTCCTGCATACTACCGCCGGCAACAAAGAGGGCCTGGCGGCGCGAGGCGTCCGCCACCAGCGTGTCCTTGCGGCCGTCGCTCGCCTCAAGATCCAAAAAGCCCTGCATCAGGCCGCCGTCATCGCCGTCGAAGACGCGTGCCACGTAACGCAGCACCTCGTCATGGCTGCGGAAGTTGCGCACGAGCTTGACGAGTTCGCCGGCAGGGGCGTCGGCCACGGCAGTCGCCTCGGGCGCGGCAGACGAGCCCACCTTGCGCTCCTGACGACGGAACACCTCGACCTCGGCGCCACGGAAGCGATAGATGGACTGCTGCGCATCGCCCACGGTGCACAGCGCGCGCTCCCCCGCACCCGTCAGGTAGCGTATCAGATCGACCTGCATCTGGTCGGTATCCTGAAACTCATCGATCATGACCATCTTAAAGCGGCCCTCGTACGCAGCACGGATGGCCGGGTAATCGCGCAGGGCCTCGTAGGCCATACGCAGCAGGTCGTTATTATCGAGGGCGGACTGGGCAGCCTTCAGCGCGCGATACTCAGCCTCCACGGAACGGGCCAGGCCCACCAGCGCATCGAGCGCCGGGCCACCGCAGGCAAGCACGATATTGATAAACGCATCGGCGGCCTCGGCCTTGAGCAGCTCGACCTGCTCCTTAGGGAATGCCTTGCTCGCGCGCGGCATGGTGCACGACATCATGAGTCGCGCTGCATCGGCCATGGTCTTGCCGCTCGCCTCGAACGCGTCAATGGCGTCGAGTGCCATCTGCGCCTTCTCGGTCGCGGCCTTGCTTGCGCCCAGCGCCGCGCGATAGGCATCGGCGAGTGCCGAGGTATCGGCCTGCCCGCGCGCCACGCACACGTCGTCCATACCGCCCGGCAACTGGCTCGACAGCTCCAGCAGGTCGCGCACCAGGCCCTTGATGGTCGCGCCAGCGCCAAAGGAACCGCCCTCGCCCGCCATGGGATACCAGGCATAGAGGGCCTTGAGCGATGCCGCGAGCTCGGGGGCGGCATCGGGCGCCGTCGCGCGGGCCAACACATGCTCAACAGCCTGGTCCATAAGCTCGTCGGTATCGGTGAGCACCGTGAACTCGGGGTCGATGCCCAGCTCCAGCGCATGCGCGCGCAGGATACGCGAGCACATGCCGTGAATGGTCGAGATCCACGCGTCGTCGACGGTCAGTGCTTCCTCGTCCATGCCCTCGTCGATAAGCGCACGGCGCACGCGGTCACGGATCTCGGCCGCGGCATCTTTGGTAAAGGTAATGGCGAGCACCTGGTCAAGATGTTCAACGAACGGACCGGATTCAGGCGAGAGCGCGTAGACGATGCGACGCGTGAGGGTAAAGGTCTTGCCCGAACCGGCGCCCGCCGAGACAAACAGCGGACGGTCGAGCGTTTTGACAATCTGCAGCTGTTGCGGCATCAAAGTCGAAAGATCCATGGTCTACACGTCCCTCCTTACAAACGTTCCTTCGTGGTTATACGAGCAGCGCGCATGCGCGGCCTGAGCCGACGTCGGGTCGACGGCGGCAACGTTGCCTGCCTCGAGCTCGCGCAGGCGCTCGGCGATGCCGGCCTCAACGCGATCGAGCAGGGCGTCGAAGTCCATGCTGCCACCCTCGCCGGGGAAACCTTTCTTAAGGCCCGGGATGCGACCGTCGCCGCGCTCTTCCTCGAGCAGCTCGGCGCTCGCGGCACCGCGCAACGCCGGCTTGCCGCCCTTGGTCGAAAAGTAGAGCGCCGCGCGGGTGTCCAAATCCAGCGCCCGGCGCATGGCCTGGGCGTAGATGAGCGTTTGGGTATGTGGTGGCAACCAGCGCGGATCGTCGATGGGCGCCGTGCCCGATTCCTCGTCGCGCACCGTGGGGTCGGCGAGCTTAAACTCCTCAACGCCCGTGCGATGCTTGTAGTCGATCACCACGGCACGATTCTCGGCGTCCACGTCCACGCGGTCGATGCGCCCGCCAAGCGGCCAACCGGCATACTCGACCTTGAGCTCGTTGAAGGCGAACTCCAGGTAGCGCGGGGCAAAGGGGGCAAGTGCCTCGGACTCGTAGGCAAGCACACCCTCCAGCTGCGGCAAGATCTCGGCCACCTGGCGTTCCTCCACCGCAGAGAGCGGCACCAGCGGGCCCTCCGTGCCGCGCTTGCCGGCGTGCTCGGCCAACGTCTCGTCAAAGACCTCGTGCAGCAGCTCCTGTGCGCGCGGCAGATTCTCGGGCGTCACGCGCTCCATGCCCTCTTGGGGCAGACGGGCATGCAGATGCTCCAGCACGTCGTGGACAAAGTTGCCCTTTTCCATGTTGCCAAAGCCCGCGTCGATCGACTGGGGCTTCACGCGGTACGAGACGAACCAGCATAGCGGGCAGGTCGAATAGGCCTCGATCTGCGAGGCGGACGTCAGACGCGGCACGAGCGGCGCGTCCTCACCCTCGCCATCGCGACGGCGCAGGACCAAATACGGCACGGCCTCGGCACTCAGATGCTGAGGGGCTTCACAGGTCACGCGCTCGCGCTTGAGGCCTTCACCTGCCGCGGGATCAAAGTCGGCGATGATATCGCCCTCGCCCACGCGCATGGGCTTGGCAGCGCCAGCGGCCTCGGCATGTGCCCACAGCTCGGTCCATACGGCTGCCGGGTAGCACTCGCGTGCCTGGCGATCGTGCGTCACACGGGCGAGCGCGACCGGACCGCTCGCCGCCTGCATCGCACGGCCAAAGCGCACGCGCAGCAGGGCAGCGGGCTCCAAAGACACGCCGTCGCGGCGCAGCTCGGCTGTCAACGTGGCAAGCGGGCCCTCTTCGTGCGAAAGCGGATAGCTGTCCAGGTCGACATCGGCAAACAGCACGGCATCGTAGCTGCCAGGGCGAAGAACCGACGCATCGGCAAGCGACGCGAAGCGCACTTGTGCTCGTGGTGTGCGATCGACCTCATAGGTCTCGTAATCGTAGGCGGTACTGCGCTTGTCCACCTTGGTTCGAACGCCGTCGAGAACCGGCACGGTCGCGGCCTGCGACACGTCGAGCGCGCGAGCATCGTTCATAAGGATGTCGATGGCATGGCGCAGCAAAGCCGTCTCTGCCTGGCGACGGGCCTGGCCGTCAAGGCCGCCTAGAGCGCGATCGGGCAACGCCTCGGCAACGGCAAGCATGGCCTTAAGCGCCGTCACGGGCTTGTCACGCCACAGCGCCTGGAACACGTCCGAGACCACACACGGTACGTTCTTAAACCAGTTATCGTCGCTCGTCGCCTTGCGCGCGCCCCTCACCTGGCCCTGAACGCTCTGCAGCAGGCTCTTGACGCCCGCGGTAGTCTTGCTGCGCGAGAGACGCATATTCTTATCGAAGGTACGGGCATTGACGGCATCAGCGCCCGAAAGCGGACTGTAGATCCAGTCGGTAAGCTCCGGCGCGGGCCACCACTCAGTCTTGGAAGCGGTGCCCTCGTCGGCGGCTTTCATACGCTCGATCAGGTTGGCGAGCGCCGTAAACTGCCTGCCCGCGATGGACTGGGAAAACGCCGTGAACTCAGTCGTCTCGGCCGCAATGTGACGCGCCGCCAAACGGGCGGCGAGCTCGCCGAACAGCTGGGGTGCCCGGGCAGAAACGACGAGCACGCGCGCGGGGTCGGCGGGCGTTGCAGTAGCTTTATCGGCCCTGGACTCCTTGTGCGCTTTCACCAACTTATCGATGGCGTCCGCATAGACATGAGCACGGGCATGGGGGCCGGCGACCTCAATAAAGGCAGGCTGAGCGGCGGCCCCGCAAGCGACATCAGACGCGACGGCGTCCTCCCCCAGCGGCGCGATCTCAAACAGCACACCGCGGGCATCAAATGCCGTGGCAAGCTCCTCGCGCATCGCCGCCTGCTCGCGGGCAAGCAGCACGACGACCTCTCCCCCATTGTTCGCCACGGCAGACAGCAGCTCGAGTAGACCGTGCGTAAACGACGTGGTACCGCGCACGCATACGGCGCGGGCGCACGCCGGCAGGCTATCGGCCAGGGCACCGGCCATAATGTCGGCTGCCTCGCAGGGCTCGACCATATCTCGACGGTCCAAACCGCCCGCGTAGGCACGCAAAAGCTCAAACACACGAGCCTCGGCATCGCTTTTTGGCTCAGGCTGGCAATTGTTGCCACCGCATCGCTCGGCCGTCGTCCCCGCCACACCCGGCAGCACATCGCGGGCCATGCGCGCGAGCATGCGCACCGTGCCCTGGCTACGCGAAAGCGGCTGCAGGTCGGCATCGTCGCGGCGGGCAATCATATCCGAAAACAGCATCTGACGTTGCAGGTTGTCGACGAAACCGCGCCCGTCGCCCAAAAGCTCCCAAAGCGAGCGAAGCCACGATGCGGGTGTCTTGTAGTCGATACCCAGCGAAATGCCGGCTTCCGCCGCATCATGACGGCACAGATCGAGCTCGGCAAACGTTGGTGCCAGCAACACGGCACGCCCGTGACGGGCAATAAGGTCGGCAAGCAGCGCCGACTCGGCATCGCTCAAATCCGTGCCGGCATTGGTGGTATAGATTCGAACAGGCATGGTCCTCCGCTCAAACCGTTCGCAATAATCAATGCATCCATCCTACCCGCCCAAGCGGACACATTGCCACCGCAGTTCCATCTTTTGGTACAAAGCAACCTGAACCCAACGCACCAGCCGATTGCAGGCATATAAAAACCGCCCCCGGAGGGACGGTTCTTCGTAATTCAATGTTGTCGCTGGCCTACTCGCCATCCTCCAACTTAATGAGGATCTTGCGGTAGCCACCGTACTCGCCGTTCAGCGCCTTTGAAACGCGGCTCACCGTGGTGGACGAAGCGCCGGTACGGGCCTGAACCTCAACATAAGGCTCGCCCTCGTCCAAATAGCGCGCAACCTGCAAACGCTGAGAAAGGTCGCAAATCTCGCGCGGCGTGCAGATATCGGTCAAAAACGCTTGGATATCCTTCTCGTCGTCCAAAAGGCTAAATGCGTGGACCAGCTGCTTGACATCAGGCTTGTCAAACATGTTCTCGATATTCATCGATCACCGCCAAACCCGCCAAAAGGCATCGAAGTTGATACTGACATCGGGCATCGTTCACCCGTTCTATGCAATAGGGCAACGCCTGTGGCTTTTGCCCGTAGCAGTGTAGCACACCACCAAACTAAAGCGACAAGACTCTCTGCCAGCGGCGCGTTTTTCAGGACGAACGCCGTTTAGAAACCATATGCGCACGTAAGCTCCACGAATATTTGAGACAATGGGCGCCCAAACACCGCGGCGCGCCCGCGCAACCATCCAGGTCGCCGCCGTAAGCCGCTTCACGCGACGCCAGCAATCCCGGCGCAAGAAAGGATTCACGCCATGCGCTTTATGCTTAACTGGCTCTTCACCTCGATCGCCATCGCGATCGCCACGTTCCTCGTCCCCGGTATCCAACCCTTCGGCTTTGCCGAGACCTGGGTCTGCTTTGCCTTTGTGGGACTGTTCCTGAACATTGTCGATTCGTTCGTCAAACCGTTCCTCACGGTCATCTCGCTGCCGCTCACGATCATTACGCTGGGCATTTTCCAGCTTGTCGTCAACAGCTTTATGCTTGAGCTCGCGAGTTACCTGTCGGTCAACCTGCTGGGCGTCGGCATCTCCATCGCCGGCTTTGGCTCGGCCTTTATGGGCAGCATCCTGGTGTCCATCATGCGTAGCATCCTCGATAGTATTGCCGAAGAGTAGAACGGCCATTCCGACCGTGTCCGTCTCAACAGCCCAAAACGAAGGCCGCCCATCGCAAAAATGGGCGGCCTTCTTATTTGTCAATCCTCAGAGGGCAAGAAAATCTACCATTTCCACCCCGTCCCCAAATGGCAGGTGTGGGTTAGATGACGTAGTCGTAGCCTTCGCTGGGGGCGACGAGCTGGTCGAGCGTCACGCCGTCGAGGTAGTCGTTGATGAGCTTGTCCAGGTTCTTCCACACGTCGAGCGTGGGACACTCATCCGAACGCGAGCAGCCCTTGCAGTCGCCATCCAGGCAGGCGACCGGCGCCAGACTGCCCTCGGTCAGGCGCAAGATCTCGCCCACCGTGTATTGCTCGGGCGGGCGCGTGAGCACATAGCCGCCGCCCTTGCCGCGCATGCCCGAGAGCATGTTGGCGCGCACGAGCGTAGCCAAAATGTTCTCGAGATATTTCTCGGAAATCCCCTGTCGCGCCGCGATCTCTTTGAGTGGGATGCGACCGGCCGCCTGGTGCTCGGCCAGATCGACCATAACGCGCAGGGCGTACCTGCCCTTAGTAGAAACCAACATATATAGTGCTGCCTTTCGGTCTTTTAGTCCGTTGAAATTCTAGCCGAAAAAATGGGTTTGAAAATACCCGTTCCGGTCAAGATGGTTAATCGACTCGTAATAATCTTCTATTTCCTATTGCATTACTAGGCTTTAGTGTCTACTATGCTTGCCAACAGCCAAACGAACAACCTATAAGGTTTATGGGTTTGGCTGCTAGACACGCCGTAAAACCACACGGCAACCAGCAACTTGAACACTTTGGAGGTTCATCATGAGCAAGGTTTACACGTCCATCGATCAGCTTATCGGCCACACCCCGCTCCTGGAGCTCGCCCACTTTGAGGCCGATGAGGACCTCAAGGCCCGCGTGCTCGTCAAGCTGGAATACTTCAACCCCGCCGGATCCGTTAAAGACCGCGTCGCCAAGAACATGATTGACGAGGCCGAGAAGGCAGGCAAGCTCGTGCGCGGCGGCGACTACACCATCATCGAGCCCACGAGCGGCAACACCGGCGTCGGCATCGCCTCGGTGGCAGCGGCCCGCGGCTACAAGGTGATCATCACCATGCCCGAGACCATGTCCGTCGAGCGCCGCAAGCTTATGCAGGCATACGGCGCACAGCTCGTGCTCACCGACGGCTCCAAAGGCATGAAGGGCGCTATCGCCAAGGCCGAGGAGCTGCAGAAGGAGACCCCCAACAGCATACTCGCCGGCCAGTTTGTGAACCCCGCCAACCCCGCCATCCACAAAGCCACGACCGGCCCCGAGATCTGGGATGACACCGACGGCAAGGTCGACATCTTCGTCGCCGGCGTTGGCACCGGCGGCACCGTGACCGGCGTGGGCGAGTTCCTCAAGGAGCAGAACCCCCAGATTCAGGTTGTCGCCGTCGAGCCCGCCACCTCCCCGGTGCTCTCTAAGGGCCAGGCCGGCCCGCACAAGATCCAGGGCATCGGCGCTGGCTTTGTGCCCGACGTCCTCGATACCCAGGTCTATGACGAGATCATCCCCGTCGAGAACGACGACGCCTTTGCCACCGGCCGCGCCGTGGGCCACAAGGAGGGCGTGCTCGTGGGCATTTCGTCCGGCGCCGCCGTGTGGGCCGCACTGCAGCTGGCCAAGCGCCCCGAGAACGAGGGCAAGACCATCGTGGCGCTGCTCGCCGACACCGGTGAGCGCTACCTGTCCACGGCGCTCTTCCAGGACTAGAGCTCTCGTTCTTAGAACGAGTCCAAGGCGCGCCGGCCTCCCCTCTCTTCTGGCAGCCTGAGCTCATCCCAACAGGGTGTCCCACAGGACGCCCGAACTTGCTACAATGTCTGCGGCGCGGAACCAGCCTCCCGCGCCGCTTTTCTTTTTTGGCCACATGCCACCAAGGAGAACCTCCCCATGCACAACAAGCGCGTGCTCGTCGCCATGAGCGGCGGCGTCGATTCCAGCGTGACCGCGTATCTGCTCAAAAGTCAGGGTTACGAATGTGTCGGTGCCACCATGCGCCTCACCTGTCCCGCGCCCAATCCCATCACGGGCATGAGTAAGGTCGACCGCGACATCGCCGATGCAAAGGCCGTCGCCGAGCGCCTGGGGATACCCCACCATGTGCTCGACCTGCAGCAAACCTTCGACCGCAACGTGATCGAGCGCTTTGTGACCGCCTACCAGGAAGGGCTGACGCCCAACCCGTGCATCATCTGCAACCGCCACATTAAGTTTGGCGCACTGCTGGATGCGGCGCTGGATATGGGCTGCGACTACATCGCCACGGGCCACTATGCCAAAACGAGCCAAGCGCCCGACGGCACCTGGCAGCTGCATCGCGGCGAGGACTCCAAAAAGGACCAGAGCTACTTTTTGTATTCGCTCACGCAGGAGCGGCTGTCACGCACGATCTTTCCGCTGGCTGGGCTGGACAAAGAGCGCGACGTGCGCCGCATTGCCGCCGAGCAGGGTTTCATAAACGCCAAGAAAGCCGAAAGCGAGGACATCTGCTTTATCGCGGATGGCGACTATGCGGGCTATATCGAACGTCGGTGCGGACATCCCGCTACACCGGGCGATATCGTGTGGCGCGACGGCAGCCTGGTCGGTCGCCACAACGGCGCGCTGCGCTATACCATCGGCCAGCGCAAGGGTCTGGGCGTCGCGATGGCCCATCCCGTGTACGTAACGGGCGTCGACGCCGCCAGCAACATTGTGCATCTGGGCGAGGCCGAGGACCTGACGGCCACAGCGCTCACGGCCAACGACTGGATCTGGAGCGCCCCTGCCGACCGCATGGAGGCAGAGCTCACGTCCGGCGGCATTCGCGTGGGTGCCAAATACCGCTACCGTCAAAAGGACCAGGCGGCAACCCTTGCACGTGGCGCCGACGGACAAATGCTGCTGACTTTTGACGAGTCGCAGCGAGCCATCGCCCCCGGACAAGCCGTCGTCGTCTACCGCGGCGACATTGTCCTGGGCGGCGGTACCGTGACTGCCGCCATCAAGTAGTCCCACCCCCTTCATAAATTGCGGTGAAATAGGGACTGTTTAAGCGTTTAAAACCGCCAAACAGTCCCTATTTCACCGCAACTTAGAGAGGACGGCCTCGGTCGGTACTGCCGTATCAGCCGAGGCCGCTGCATCGCTAGCGCTGTACGTAGGCTCGGACCAGCTCGTAGGTATTACGCACGCCGTCGATGTGGCTGCGCTCGTAGTTGTGGCTCGCGTACACGCCGGGGCCGATCAGACCATGGCGAATGTCGTAGCCGGCAGAGAGCGTGGCTTCGACGTCCGAACCGTAATGCGGATACACGTCGATAGCGTAATCGAGCTCAAGCTCGCGCGCGATATTGGACAGCGCCGTCACCAGGTCGTAGTTGTACGGACCGCCCGAATCCTTGGCGCAGATCGAAACCATGCGCTCGGTGCAGCCCAGGTCGTCGCCCACGCAGCCCATGTCCACGCTGATCATCTCGCGCGTGTCGGTCGGCACGAAGGCACCGCCGTGGCCGACCTCCTCGTACACGGTAAAGAGCAGCGACACCTTGCGTGAAAGCGTCACCTCGCCAGCGGCGACGACGCGGGCTAAACCCAGCAGAATCGACGCGGACAGCTTGTCGTCAAGGAAGCGACTCTTGATGTAGCCGCTCTCCGTCACCGTGGTGCGCGGATCCATAGCGATGATGTCGCCCGTCTGAATACCCAGCTCGAGCACATCGTCCTTGCTGTCAACGTTCTCGTCGAGCAGGATTTCCATGTTCTTCTCGATGGTCTTGACCGGCTCATCGGCCACATGCGCCGAAGGCTCGGTATTGAGGACCACGCCCGTGTAGACATTACCGTCACGCGTGTAGACTGTGCAGTTCTCGCCATCGGCCGTAGACCACTGGTGCCCACCAAGCGTCGTGGGACGCAGGCGGCCATTGTCCTTAATGGAACGCACCATGGCGCCCAGGGTATCGACATGGCTCGCCAGTACGAGCGGCTCACCCTCACCACCAAGCTCAACGAGCACGTTGCCTTTATTGGAGCGCTCGGGCCCAAAGCCCATATCGCGCAACGTTTCCATTAGATAATCAGTCGCCGCACGGGTATAGCCCGTAGGCGAAGCAATAGAAGTCAGCGCCTTCAACTGGTCAGTAATATAGGAGAGCGTAGAATCCATCTTGGACACCAAAGTCACCCTTTCATATCGAATTAAACCCACAGCAACGATACCACCGCGAACCATCTTTTTACCTAGCGAGATGACCCATTGAGTTCTTCAGAA
>OLPS01000326.1_pt1 | contig 62900 bp, 47 predicted proteins | sample 1673071 | NCBI WGS metagenome assembly OLPS01 (sample SAMEA3136752, study PRJEB25190) | human gut metagenome | reverse complement strand
GAAAATGCGAAAAAGCCCGTAATATCAAGGAAAAACGCACCATAGAGATGTTTAACCGGGTCTGAAAGCAGCAAGACGCGCACCTCAGTTCTCCAAGAGATAATTACGCGTTTCAAAAAGCATTTACAGAAATCCTCAAAACCTTGTGTTTTGGGGATTTTTTACTTGGCATTTTTCCGAAAGGGATTAAAATTCTGTTATAAAAGCGTTCAAAGCCGACAAATCCTATCAAAAATATTGACGGGAAAACAAAAATAAGTTAAATTACTTATGTAAAGTATACAGGTGCAGAGGCACTTTCTCAAAGATTTCAATGACTTCGGAGGGATATATGTGACGAAAGAGCATGGAAAGAAGAAAAACAGACTGGAAGGTATCGCCCGTTTTATTGTAGAAAAACGCAAGGCGATTTATTTGATTTATATTTTACTGGCGATTTTTTGCTGCTTCTCCGCAGGATGGGTTTCGGTAGACAACACGCTGACGGACTATCTGGCGGATGATACGGAAACGAGCCGCGGCCTCAAGCGGATGGATGAGGAATTCATTACCTACGCAACGGCGGAGGTCATGGTGGATAACATTTCGTATGCCGATGCGGAGGTGCTTTGCGATACTCTGGAGGATATCGAAGGGGTGAAATCCATCACCTTTGATGATACAACCAAGCATTATGTGGACGGGGCGGCGCTCTTTTCCGTTACCTTTGACGGAGAGAACGACGATCCGCTTTGTGAGGAATCCTTACATAAAATCGAAACGGAAATGCAGGACTATGATGCGTATATTTCTGCGGAGCTGGGCAACACCAAGGCGGAAACCATCGCGAAGGAAATCAATGTTGTTATGGTGCTGACCTGCGGCATTATTCTGGCAGTGCTGCTGTTTACCTCCCGTACCTATATGGAAGTGCCCGTTATGATTATGACCTTTGGCGCGGCGGCGATTCTGAATAAGGGGAGCAACTTTATGTTCGGGGAAATCTCCTTCGTTTCGGACTCCATTGCGATTGTATTGCAGCTTGCGCTGGCGATAGACTATGCGATTATCCTATGCCACAGATATATGGAAGAAAGAGAGAGCAGCGAGCCGATGGATGCCGTTGTTGCGGCGCTTTGCAAGGCAATTCCCGAAATTTCCGGCAGCTGCCTGACAACGCTTTCCGGCTTGGCTGCGATGGCATTTATGCACTTCCAGATTGGTCTGGATATGAGTATGGTGCTGATTAAGGCGATTATTCTGAGTATTCTGTCTGTATTCACGCTGATGCCGGGTCTTTTGTATTCCTTCAGCAGCAAAATCGACAGCACACATCACAGAAATTTTGTGCCGAATATTACAGGCTTTACGAATGTTGTCATTCGTCTGCGCCATGTAACACCGATTATTTTTGCAGTCTGCCTGATTGCGTCCTTTCTGATTTCGCAGAACTGCCCTTATGTATACAGCTATGAGCATCTGACGACCTATACGAAGAATGATTCGCAGATTGCGGAGGAAAAAATCAAGGATACCTTTACGGCATCGAATATCCTTGCACTGCTGATTCCCAGCGGAGATTATGAGAAGGAGCAGCAGCTGGCGGAGGAGCTGGAGGCAATGCCGGAGGTGGATACGGTTACGAGCCTGGCGACCACAGAGGCGGAGGAAAAGGACGGCGAAACCCTGCATCTGGGAGATAAGATGACACCCAGAGAGCTGGCGGAATTTGCCGATATTGATATTGAGCTGGTGGATTTGCTGTATACGGCGTATGCGGTGGATCAGGAGGAATACGGGCATATCGTGGGCGGTATCGACCATTATGGGGTACCTCTGATTGATATGTTTGAATTTATTTATGATGAGATACAGGACGGTGCGGTTTCTCTGGATGCGGAGCAGCAGAAGGATTTAGATGACCTGTATGATGAGCTGACAGACGGGAAGGATCAGCTGAACAGCGGAAAATACAGCCGTCTGGTTATGGATCTGAATGTATCGCAGGAGAGCGAGGAAACCTTTGCTTTTCTGGACAAGGCAAGACAAACGGCGCAGAATTATTATGGGGATGATGTGCTTCTGGTTGGCAATGCGACAAGCAACTTTGACCTTTCCGCAACCTTTGGGGAGGATAATACCCTAATCAGTATCCTTTCGATTGTGTTCGTTATGATTGTTCTGCTCCTGACGTTCCAGTCGGCGGGGGTTCCGTTTATTCTGATTCTGGTGATTCAGGGCAGTGTATGGATGAACTTTACCTACCCGACCCTGCGTGGCACGCCCATTTTCTTCATGAGCTATCTGGTTGTCAGCTCAATTCAGATGGGTGCGAATATTGACTATGCGATTGTTATCACGAACCGTTATATGGAGCTACGTCAGAAGATGCCGAAGATTGAGGCCATGAAGCAGTCGCTGAATCTGGCGTTCCCGACGATTTTCACCTCAGGGAGTATCCTTGCGGCGGCAGGCACGGCAATCGGGTTCCTTTCTTCGGATGGTGCGATTTCCGGTATCGGTATCTGCTTAGGCAGAGGGACACTGCTTTCTATTCTGCTGGTTATGGGGATTTTGCCGCAGCTTTTGCTGTTGGGTGATTTCATCATTGATAAGACCTCCTTCAAGAAGCCGGAGAAGAAGGAAAAGAAGGCGAATGAGGAGGAAAACGAGGAGAAGAAAGAAAACGTGCCAATCGGAAAGGAGGCGGTGGAAGGTGCATAAGGGACTGAAAAAAGGAATTGCCGTTCTGGCGGCTGTGGTGCTCTTTTGCGGCAGTGCTCCTGTGGATATCTATGCGGCGAATACGGTGACGATTTCCACAAGAAAGGACTTTCTCCGCTTTGCGAAAAATTGTACCTTGGACAGCTGGTCGGCAGGGAAAACCGTTGTGCTGACGGCGGATATTGATTTGGGACGCGTGAATTTTTCACCCATCCCGATTTTCGGGGGCACCTTTGAAGGTAACGGGCATATGATTTCGGGGCTGAGTCTGGAGCAGGATGGCTCTCAGCTTGGCTTATTCCGCTATGTTGCGGAGGGTGGCGTTGTGAAAAATCTCAAGGTCGAGGGGAACGTAACCCCCGGCGGCAGCAGAAGCAGCATCGGCGGTATTGTCGGCGAAAACAACGGCACGATTACGGGATGCAGCTTTGACGGTACAGTGGAAGGCAAGGATACGGTCGGCGGCATTGTCGGCAAAAATAAAGGCGAGGTGCGCGAATGCAGTGCATCGGGCGAAATTCACGGTGAGCTGTCTGTCGGCGGTATTGCAGGCGAAAACAACGGCTTTCTGGCAGAATGCAGGAATGAGGCGGATGTCAATACCGAATACGAGGAAAAGAAGCAGGAGCTTTCCGACATTGATACAGATGCGGCGGCAATTCTGGAAAAATACAGAATTTCAAAGGAGAACACCGAGCGCAGCAATCTGACCTATACGGATATTGGCGGTGTGGTCGGTTTCAGCGATGGCGTGGTGCAGGGCTGCGACAACTATGGCGAGGTTGGCTATCCGCATGTCGGTTATAATATCGGCGGTGTGGCAGGCAGACAGTCCGGCTATCTTCTGGGCTGCGACAACAACGCAGCGGTACACGGAAGAAAGGATATCGGCGGGATTGTCGGGCAGGCAGAGCCGTATCTCTGGCTGAATACCTCGGCGGACAGATTGGACGAGGTACGCGATAATCTGGATATTCTGCATGATATGGCAAATCAGCTTCTGGATGATACCAATGGTCTGGGGGACGATGTTGAGGTTTACCTGAACGGGATGTCCGACCATTCCGAAACGGCGAGCGACCGCGCAAGAGAGGTCAAGAATCAGCTGCAGGATTTTGCGGATGATAATATTGACGAAATCAATACATGGACGGCACTGCTTTCCGATACCATGCGAAAGCTGGAGGACCCGATGAATGGTCTGTCGGATGGAATCGAGGACTTAGGCAAGAATATGCAGGATTTAGGCGATGCTTTTTCTCCGCTGAAAAAGGATTTGCCTGAGATTGACGGTCTGGAGGATGTGGAAGCGCAGGTAGAGAAGATGCAGCGGACACAACGGCAGCTTGCGCAGGCGGTACAGACGCTTTTGCAGGAGCAGAAGGCGCTTAGGGATGCCATTGCCGCAGGCGATCAGGAAAAGGTACGGGAAATCATGCAGCAGATTACGGCAACTCTGCAGCAGATGATGGGATTGCAGCAGCAGCTTCTGGAGGAGCAGAAGGAGCTTGCAGGGCTTCTGGCGGATTTGCCGGATGATGTGAAGGATGCGGCGGATATTGTGCAGAGAAGGCTGAAAAGAACCATTACCAACGCGCAGGATGCATTGGATGATATTGCTGATACAACGGAAAATATTGCGGATTCCATGCGCGATATGAGTGATATTATTTCGGATCTGGCGAATGAAGATCCGGCAACCTTTGTGAAGCTGGGGGATGATTTTCAGGAATCGAGCGATGCGCTGTTTGATTCCATGGGAGATATCTCGGATGATTTGAAGGGACTGCGTGAGTCTCTGAAAAGCGGCAGACAGACCCTGACGGCGGATATCCGCAGCATAAGCGACCAGTTCCAGAAGATTATGAATCTGCTGTTTGACGAAATAGATGATTTGCGGGACGGCGCAGATAAGGATTTGGATGATATTTTTATTGATGTTTCCGATGAGGAAATCAACCGCACGAAGCAGGGAAAGATTGCGAGCAGCCATAACTACGGCGAGGTTGAGGGCGACCGCAACGCAGGCGGTATTGCCGGTGCGATGTCGATTGACCTTGCGATTGACCCGGAGGATGATATTGCGCATCCAAAAACATTGAGCTTTACCTATCGCATGAAGGTGATTTTGCAGGACTGCATCAATGACGGCAAGATTACGGGCAAGAAGGACTGCGTCGGGGGCGTGGTCGGCTATGCGGAAAGCGGTACGGTATATCGTTGTGAAAACTACGCAGAGGCGGAAAGCACAACAGGCAATTATGTCGGCGGCATTGCAGGCTTCAGCGAGGGCACGATTCGCAGCAGCTATGCCAAGGGCAGCATGACCGGCGGACAATATGTCGGCGGCATTGCCGGCAAGGGCGAAAATGTATATGATTCCTGCGTCATTGCGACCGTAGACGGGGACGAAAAGCTGGGTGTTGTACTGGGCGGTGCGGAGGATACCGACAGCCTGCGCGGTAATTATTACGCAGAGCAGGATTTGGGTGCAGTGGACGGCATCAGCTATGCAGGAAAGGCGGAGCCGATTTCCTATGAGGCTATGAAGGAAATCAGCGGAATTCCCAAGCGCTTTATCAGCTTTACCGTAAGCTTTATTGCGGACGGCAAAACAGTGGAAACCGAGGAGGTGCCTTACGGCATGGAAACGAGCCGCATCAAGCTGCCGGATATTCCCGAAAAGAAGGGGAGCTTCGGCACATGGGCGGCGTTTGAAACCGATACCGTACAGGGCGATATCAAAATCGAATGTGCATATACGCCTTATGTTACGGTTGTTTCCAGCATGGAAAAGAACGAAAGCGGTAAGATGTCCCTTGCGCTGGCGGATGGTGACTATACCGATGAGGCAGAGCTGCATATCTTTGCGAATGCGGAGGAAGCGGCACCTGCGCAGGCAAAGGGCAAGACGGTTGTGTATGATGTGATTCTGGAGGACAGAGACCTTTCCGATACGGAAAAAACCACCCTGCGTCTTTTGAATGAGGATAAGGAGAAGGTTTCCGTTTGGCAGAAGAACGGCGAAGACTGGAAGGAATTAGATACGAAGAATCGTGGGAAATATGTGGTCTGCAAGATTGACGGCACGGAAGGCACGCTTTGCATCAGCTACGAGGGTGCAGCGAAAAAGACGCTGCTGTTTGTCTGCATGGCAGGCATTGCGGCGGTTGCTGTGATTTTCGGTGCTGTGAAGCTGAAAAAGGGCAGAAAGCAGAAAAAGCAGACAGGAACAGAAGAATAAAAATATTTTGAGGACGGCGGCTTTTCCTTTTAGGCTTGCCGTCCTTATGTTATACTGGAGAAAAAGAGGTGAGCGTATGAAGAACGGCAAATATTGTATTTTGATTGCAGATGATGAAAAGGAAATTCGGGATATTTTGCGGCTGCTGCTGGAGGGCGAGGGCTATGCGGTGCTGACTGCGGAAGATGGCAGAGAAGCGATCGCAGAAGCGGCGGCGGAGGTTGATTTATATATTCTGGATGTGAATATGCCGGAGGTATCGGGATTCCCTGCGGCGGCGGAAATTCGCAAGCACTTTGATGCGCCGATTGTTTTTCTGACGGCGTATTCCACAGAATCGGATAAGGTGATGGGCTTTTCTGTCGGGGCAGATGATTATATCGTAAAGCCGTTTTCCAATATGGAGCTGCTGATGCGCGTGAAGGCGATTCTGCGGCGAAGCAGCGGCGTGAAAGCGCCTGTGGTGACAGAGAAAATTCCCTTTGCGGATTTGATTCTGGATACGGAGAGCCGCTCTGTTTCCAGACAGGGGGAAATGATTCCGCTGACCTATACGGAGTTTCAGATTCTGGAGCTTCTTGTGACGCATAAAAAGAAGATTTATTCCCTGGAAAATATCTATCAAAGCATCTGGGGAGAGGATGCCGTTGGCGACAGTGCGATTATGGTGCATATCAAAAATATCCGCAAGAAGCTGGGGGATGATTCCAGGAACCCGAAATATATCAAGACGGCGTGGGGACGGGGGTATTATGTTGACCAATGAGAATGGAAGGAAAACAAAGCGGCTTTCGCGCGAGATTCTGGGACTGCTGCTGATTACGGCAGTGATTGCGCTGTTTTTCTGGGGCTTTTTATATCTGACGGCAAATTCCATTTCCGAAACCTATTTCGCAGAGCGCAACCTGCAGCCCTCCGAAGGACAATGGCTGACATTGCGAGCATGGATTCGCAGTGTCAGCCTGCTTTCGACGGTGATTCTGTTTCTGGTGCTGTTTCTGTTCCTGCTGGGGCAAAAGCTGGCGTATCTGAGGGAAATTATACAAGGGGTGGATGCCCTGCGCACACACCGCTTGGAGGATACCATTCCGCTGCGAGAGGCGAATGAGCTGACGGAGCTGGCGGAGCATATCAATTTTCTTTCGGAAACGGAGCGGCGGCTCAGACAGCAGGAAATGGCACTGCAGGCAGAGCGGGAGCGCATGATTCGCGACCTTTCGCATGATATCCGCACGCCGCTGACGGCAATTTTATCCTATTCGGATTATATGAGCCGAAAGGATGGGTACACAGATGCGGAATTACGGGAATATTTTTCGCTGGTGCGGAAGAAGGCAGCGCAGATGAAGGACATGACAGACCGCCTGCTGGAGGGCAGTAAGCGCAATGTGGAGCCGGTGGAAAACGGCAGGCTGCTGATGGAGCAGCTTGCAGGAGAATGGGAGGAAATTCTGGAGGACAGCTTTTCCTGCGAGATTTCTATGGAGAATTGCACCGATTTTCGGGCAGAATGGGATATGCAGGAGATCCTGCGGATTTTCGATAATCTGTCCTCTAATGTGGAAAAATATGCGGACAGTGGACACCCTGTTTTGCTGCAAATGGACAGGGGAGTGGACACCTTACGGATTTTACAGAAAAACACAGTGCGGCAGACGGCGCAGAAGATAGAAAGCAACCAAATCGGACTGGAGAGCATCCGCAGAATTACCGCCGGCTATGGCGGAGCGGTGACGGTTTCCTTGGACGAAAAGCAATTTCAGATTGAGATTACCCTGCCTGTTTCAGAAAAGTGATTTCGATTAAAACTTCAGAATTCTTTAGAATTTCCTGCCCGATTTCTTTAGAATCCTATGCTATGATGAATTCATCAAAGAAAACAAGGCAACAAGAAAGTGAGGAATGGCTTATGGCATTAGGATTATTATTGATTTTATTTATGGTAATGAGCATCATCAGCGTAGTTGGGCTGCTGCTCCTGTTTCTTTTAAAGGGAGAAAGGGCGCAGAAGATTGTGTTTTACTTCATGGCGCTTCTGGGGATGTTTATCGCATGGATGACAGCGACAGGATATGCCACCAATCAGATTAAGGAGCAGATGATTTCGTGGGGCTTCGGTGCATTGGCGGTTGTGGCGGTTCTGGTGCGGCTTTGCGGCAAGAGCAAAAATGCAGCATTGGCGGCAAAGCTGCTGGCGGCGGCATCTGTGGTACTCGGTATGGTGGCATTATTTATCGGCTAAAAAGATTAAAATTTCATTAGAAAAAGAAAGGCGCAGGAGGCTTCCTGTGCTTTTCTTTTGTGGGAAAATTTGTCAGGTGCTATCGGTTGAAATATTTTTGTGGATGAAATATAATAGGATAAACTGTAAAATCTGCGTAAAATCCGCAGGAAACAGTGCTGTGTTTTTCGGATGCGGACGAGTGTATTTTTGTTAAAACAATGTCACACATTAGACAAGCCGAAAAGACACTTTCTATAGAAAGTGCATTTAATTATTCTGATTTGAATGGAGTTCTTTTATTCAAATTGAATAGAGGATTTCATACAGTATCTTGACACTTTGGCACATTTGAGTATATACTAAACTCAGATATGTACAGAAAAAGAATGTTACATAAAGGATGTAAAAAAACAGCACCGGAGAATGACCTTTGGAAGTGGGTCGGAACGGAAGAACAAATGAAACAGTAAGCAGACGTTTGGGTCTGTGATTACGGAAGGGAGGAACCTATGGGGGATGACATCAAACTTCGGGTTTCAAAAATCGAAAAATCTTTTCCGGGTGTAAAGGCTTTGGATAAAATCGACTTTACAGTCAGAAAAGGGACTGTACATGCGCTGTGCGGTGAAAACGGCGCGGGCAAGTCTACATTGATGAAGATTATCAACGGGATTTATAAGCCGGATGCCGGCGAAATTTTTGTGGATGAGAAATCGGTGAAAATCAAAGATCCCATTATGGCAAGATCTCTTGGAATTGCCATGATTGCGCAGGAGCTGAACTATGTTCCCGAAATGTCCGTAGAGGAAAATATTTTTCTGGGACGCTTGCCTGTGGATGGGATGGGCAGAGTAAAATGGCGCGAGGTGCGCGAAAAAACCGAAAGGCTGCTGAAGGAGGAGCATTTGCCCTATAAGGCAACGGATAAGCTGAAAACGCTGACTACCTCCGATATTCAGATGCTGGAAATCCTGAAGGCAATCTCCAACGATGCGTCTATCGTTGTTATGGACGAGCCTACGTCCTCCATTACGCAGAAGGAGGTTGAGCTGCTGTTTAAGAAGATTGCACTTCTGAAGGCAAAGGGCTGTGCGATTGTTTATATCTCTCATAAGATGGATGAGGTATTCCGCATTGCGGATGATATTACGGTATTCCGTGACGGTACGGTTGTAAAGAGTATGCGTGCGGAGGATACAAACATTGACGAGGTTATCGCGCTGATGGTAGGCCGTCGTATGGAAAACGTATATCCCAAGGAGAATATTGAGATTGGGGAGCCTTTGCTTGAGGTAAAAGACCTCAAGAGCGGTCAGCTGTTTGAGGATGTAACCTTCCATGTAGGCAAGGGCGAAATCGTTGGCTTTGCAGGGCTGGTCGGCGCAGGGCGTACGGAAGTGATGCGCTGTCTGTTTGGGCTTGACCCCATTGACGGCGGTACGGTAAAGGTACACGGCAAGGAAATCAAAATCAAACGGGTAGCCGATGCAACAAAGGCAGGCATGGTCATGCTTTCGGAGGATCGCCGCCGTTACGGCATTATCCCCATGAGAAGTGTGCGCGAAAATGCGAGCCTTGCAGCCTTGGAAAAATTCTTCTATGGCGGGCATGCCCATAGAAAAGAAGAAGAAGCGATGGTTGCAAAATATTTTGATAAAATGAGCGTAAAAACACCGACACAGGAAACACCGATTCAGTCTCTTTCCGGCGGGAACCAGCAGAAGGTGCTGCTGGCAAAATGGATGATGCGTGACCCTGAGGTGCTGATTCTGGACGAGCCCACAAGAGGGATTGACGTTGGCGCGAAATTTGAAATTTATAAACTGATGACAGAAGTGGCACAGGCGGGTAAAGCAGTTGTAATGGTTTCCTCTGAGCTGCCCGAATTGATTGGTATGTGTGACAGAATTTATGTGATGAACCAGGGCCATATTGCAGGCGAGCTGAAGCGGGAGGAATTCTCTCAGGAGGCTATCATGGTTTATGCGACAGGGACACATAGCATTATTCAGGAATAAATAAAGGAGGAGATCAAAAGTGAAAAATAATAAATCAAAAGAGTTAATGCAGAAATTTTCTATTTTCTTTGTTCTGCTGGTATTGATTATCGTATCTTCTGTGATGAACCCCAATTTCTTGAGCCACAGAAATATTACCAATATTGCAGTGCAGCTGGCTGTAGCGACCATTCTGGCGTATGGTGAAATGGTACTGATTGTATCCGGTCTGCTGGACTTGTCCTCGGGTGCGGTGCTTGCGCTGTCGGGTGTGCTTTCCGTCAGTGCGTATAAGGCGACCGGCTCTATGGCAGTGGCGTTTGCCGTTTCCATCGGTGTTGCGGTTATCTTCAACATGATTAACGCATTGTTTGTTGCAAACTTCGCATTGCCTGCGTTCATCGTAACACTGGCAACCCAGATGGCGGCGAGAGGTCTGGCACTGCTGTATACCTCCGGGCAGAATATTTTGCAGATTGGGAAATACGCTGTAGTCGGGCAGGGGAAAATCGGTCCTGTTCCCATTCCCGTTATCTTTACTGTTCTGGCGACGATTATTATTTCGTATATTATGAACCAGACACGATTGGGACGTTCCTTCTATGCCATCGGCGGCAATGAGGAGGCCTCTATCGCATCCGGTATCAATGTTGTAAAATCCAAATACATGGCATTCCTGATTAACGGTGTTCTGGTCGGGATTGCCGGCGTGCTGTTCATGGCGCGTGTAAACGCAGGTCTGCCGAATGGTGCGGTAGGCTACGAAATGGAAGGTCTGACGGCTGCCATTGTCGGCGGTACAAGCTTCTCCGGCGGTGTTGGTACAACCTCCGGCTCCTTAATCGGTTCCTTCATCATCGGCTGCCTGAACAACATCATGAACCTGCAGGGCGTAGACTCTTACATTCAGCAGGTGGTAAAGGGCATCATCATCGTGGCAGCTGTTCTGTATGATATCAACTTCAAGAATAAAAAATCGCCCAAGGTTATCCTGCAGAAGAAGGACGAAAAGAAGGAGCCTGCGGCAAAGGCATAACCCAATGATATGGCTTTCATTTGATTAATCAAATGTAAATAAAGCAAAAATGTTCTCAAAAAGGTAATTTCAAAAAGAAAGGGAGAGAGTAAAATGAAAAAGTATTTAGCAGCATTTATGGCACTGGCTATGGCGGCAACCGCTCTGACAGGCTGCGGCGGCGGTGATTCCGCAGGCGGCGATGACAGCAATAAAACCTACAAGGTAGCGTATATTGCAAGAGCACAGTCTGACTCCTTCGCAGCATGGCTGGCAAACGAAATGGTAGCAGCAGCAGATAAGTATGATGATATCGAGCTGAAGGTATTCGATGGTCAGGCTGACGATGCAAAGGAAAACGCTGCAATCGAAAACGCAATCGCAAACGGCTACGATGCAATCATCGTGCAGCCCAACAACGGCGAAGCACAGAGACCCTACGTTGAAAAAATTGTACAGGCAGGTCTGGTTGCAATCACAACCAACTCCAGAATTGAAGGCATTGAAGGTGCATCCTCTGTCGATGCCGATCCTTACAATCAGGCACAGGTTAACGCTGAGCTGGCACTGACACAGGTTCCCGAAAATGCGAAGGTTGTTGTTCTGAAGGGGCCCTCCGGCAACTTCCACGCTGACCAGAGACGTATCGCATGGCAGGAAGTATTCTTTGACCAGAGACCTGACGTTCAGATTGTAGGCGAAGACTTCGCAAACTGGAACAAGGACGAAGCTATGGCTCTGATGGAAGACTGGACAACAGCACACGGCAAGATTGATGCAGTTATCTCCATGAACGATAACATGGCAGCAGGTGCGCTGGAGGTTGTAAAGGGCAACCCCACTTACAAAGACATGCTGGTATACGGCGTTGACGGTACAGCAGAGGCTTGCCTGCTGATTCAGGATGGTTCCATGACATCTACATGCCTGCAGTCCGCAATCGACCTGGCTGCTCTGAACCTTGACACAGTACACAAGCTGCTGACAGGCGAAGAAACACAGATCGACACAGATATCGAAGAAGTTCTGATTACTGCTGACAACGTAGACGAATACGTTGAAATGTACAAAAAGAACGGTCAGATTACAGAATAATAGAAGGTAAATCTGTTTTTCGTGATTGATTTGTAAATATGAGGTATCATTTTCGGGTTTTCCGGGAGTGATACCTCTATTTTTTTCATAAAAAACTGTATTTTGGAAGGTGCGTAATTCTTGCATAATTCCGTCTATACTGTTATCATAAAAGGGAGAGAGTCTCGCAGGAGAGGTTCCCGAAAACTGATAAAACTGTGTATTTCAATAAAGCGAAAGCGAGGAGATAAAAGATGAAAAACAGAGCAGCTTATATGGTTGGATTGAACAAAATGGAAATCAGAGAAACCCCCGTTCCCGAACCCAAGGCGGGCGAGGTTCTGGTGAAGATTGAATATGTTGGAATTTGTGGTTCCGATGTGCATTATTTCAAGGACGGCAGATGCGGCGATTTCGTGGTTGACGGCGAACTGATGCTGGGCCATGAAGCAGGCGGCGTTGTAGAAAAACTGGGCGAAGGCGTAACAGACCTGAAGGTGGGCGACAAGGTTGCATTGGAACCCGGTATCACCTGCGGTCACTGCGAATTCTGTAAATCCGGCAGATATAACCTGTGCCCCGATGTTGTTTTCCTTGCAACTCCTCCTGTGCAGGGCTGCAATGAGGACTATATCACATTCCCTGCGGATATGTGCTTCAAGCTGCCAGAAGGGATGTCCACAAAGGAAGGCGCACTGATTGAGCCTTTTGCTGTTGGTCTGCATGCGGCACACCAGGGCAAGGTTGGCATGGGCGACCAGTGCATTATCCTTGGCTCCGGCTGTATCGGTCTGATGACACTGCTGGCTTGCAAGGCTTGCGGTGCAACGGATATCACAGTGGTAGATATGGCGCAGAAGCGTCTGGACTACGCAATGAAGCTGGGCGCAACCAGAGTAATCAATGCGAAGGAAAAGGATGTGCTGAAGGAAGTAGAAGCATTTACAAACGGCGTAGGGATTGAAAAGGTATTTGAAACAGCAGGCTCTCCCGTTACCATCGCACAGACACCTTATCTGGTAAAGAAGGGCGGTACTATCACATTGGTGGGTATGGCGGCTGACCCCGAAGTAAAATTCAACTTTGGTCAGATTATGGCAAAGGAAGCAAGAATCGAATCCGTATTCCGTTACAGAAATCTGTATGCAAAGGCAATTTCCGCAGTTGCAAACGGCATTGACATCGGCATGGTAGCAACCCATGAATTCGATTTTGAACACATTCAGGAGGCATACGAGGCTGCTATCAACGATAAGGAAAACGTGGTAAAGGCTGTTATCAAGCTGTGATGCATGCGAAAGAAATGGCGGTGTGACTATGGAATATTTACTGGGGATTGATATTGGTACCTCCGGCACGAAAACGGTTCTGTTTGACAGGGATGCCAACCCAATCACAGCAAAAACATTTGAATATCCCTTATATCAGGAGCAGAACGGCTGGGCAGAGCAGGAGCCTGAGGACTGGTGGAACGCAGTAGTGCAGGGTGTGCAGGCGGTGCTGCAAGCCTCCGGCGTGGATGTGGCAGATATCAAGGGCATTGGGCTTTCCGGACAGATGCACGGACTGGTTATGCTGGATGAAAACGGCGAGGTGCTGCGCCGCTCGATTATCTGGTGCGACCAGAGAACGGGCGAAGAGGTCGAGGATATGAACCGTATGCTGGGTGCGGAAAAAATCATTCAGATTACGGCGAACCCTGCGGTAACCGGCTTTACGGCGGCAAAAATCCTCTGGGTGAAAAAGCATGAGCCGGAGTTGTACGCAAAATGCGCGCATATCCTTCTGCCGAAGGACTATATTCGGTATAAGCTGACGGGCGAATATGCCACGGAGGTTTCCGATGCCTCCGGTATGCAGCTGATGGACGTTGCAAAGCGGACATGGTCGGATGAAATTCTGGAGGGACTTGGCATTGAAAAAAGACTGCTTGGCAAGATGTATGAATCGCAGGATGTAACCGGCGAGGTGCATCAGGAGGCGGCGGCGCTGACAGGACTTGCGGCAGGCACGATTGTGGTCGGCGGTGCGGGGGACAACCCTGCGGCAGCGATTGGGACAGGCATTGTTTCTCAAGGGAAGGCATTCACCACGATTGGTACCTCTGCGGTGGTTTATGCGGTTTCCGACCGAATGGCACTTGATCCCAAGGGTAGAGTGCATACGCTTTGTGCCTCTGTACCCGGCAAATGGACGGTAATGAGCTGCACACAGGCGGCAGGGCTTTCTCTGCAATGGCTGCGCAATCACGTTTGCGCGCCGGAAATGGCAGAGGCTGCGGAAAAGGGCGTAGACCCTTATGAAATTATGACGGCAGAGGCGGCAAGGGTGCCTATCGGTTCTGAAAAGCTGATTTACCTGCCTTACCTGATGGGAGAACGCTCTCCGCATCCCGATCCGGATTGCAGAGGGGTGTTCTTTGGACTTTCTGCCATGCACGAAAGACCGCATTTGATTCGCTCTGTGATGGAGGGGATTTCCTTCTCTCAGTGGGAATGTGTTGAGGTGTTCCGTGAGATGGGCGTACCCATTGAGGATATGATGATCTGCGGCGGCGGCGGCAGAAGTCCCTTCTGGAGACAAATGCTGGCGGATATGTACGGCTGTTCGGTAAGCACAGTGCAGTCTGACCAGGGCGGCGCATTGGGTGCGGCGATTTTGGCAGGTGTTGGCGCAGGCATTTATCCCGATTTGGAGACGGCCTGTGATGCGTTGGTGCGAAAAAAAGATAGTTCCGAGCCGAATATGGCGGCGAATGGTGCGTATGCGAAATACTTCACGCTGTATAAGGAGCTTTACAGAACCCTGTTCCAAAGCTTTAAGGATTTGAAAAATATTTAAACAAACAGACGGGGAATTGCCTGAAAAGGACGTTCCCTGTTCTTTTTTTGCAGATTTCTCAAAAATTCAACGATTTTTAAGAAAGTGTTTCTTGATTCTTGTGCAATCCTTTTTTATAATGTAAAAAGAGAAAAATTCGGCAATTAAAGCAACTGCGTAACAAAGGAGAAGAACCATGAAGAAACGAAGCTTGGGCATATTGGTATTCTGTTTGCTGCTGTTTGGCTTATGCGGCACAGCATTTGCGGCAGAAAAAACGAAAAGCCCCTATTACATAACGGTGAACCTGACGGCGAATGTGGTGACGGTATATGAAAAGGATGCGGCGGGAAATTATACCGTTCCCATTAAGGCGTTTCGATGCAGCGGCGGCACGGATACCCCCGAAGGGACATTCCGGACGAGTGCGAAATACGAATGGCGCGCATTATATGGGAATGTGTGGGGGCAGTATGCCACACGCATTACGGGGCCGTATCTCTTTCATTCTGTACCTTATTTTGAAAAGGACAAAACCACATTGGAATATGATGAATTCAACAAATTGGGGACAACTGCATCCGCAGGGTGTATCCGCCTGACGGTGCGGGATGTAAAATGGATTTATGACAACTGTCCGATTGGCACAACCGTGAGGATGTACCGCGGGGATGTGAAGGAGCCCTTGCAGCCCGTCGCTGTGCCGAAGGTCAACAGAAACGATACGGTGCGCCGCGGCTGGGACCCGACAGACCCTGCTGCCGCAAACCCCTGGAGAAAGGGAACAATGCAGGAGATGCAGCTGCAGACGGCAGAGACAGATGACAGAATTGAGCTCTATTATGAAAAGGGGGCATATTACATTTCTGCGTCAAATGCAAAGCAACTGTTCGCTTTTCTGGATAGGGAAATAGACCTTTCTGCGGATGGCAATCAGGTGAAATACGATGCCGTGAAGGTTTCCTACGACGGAGAGACAAAGGAGATAGAGGGGCGAGCGAAGGGTGATGCGGCGTATTATAAGCTGCGCGACTTAACAAATCTGATTGGTGCGGAAATGCACTGGGATAAGGATACGAAGCATATCACGATCCGTCTGGACGAAAAGGAAATTCTTCTGGGGAAGGATTTGCCTGAAAGAGTGCCGGAGATCAAGGATGAGGCAACATTTCCTGAAAAGCTGGCAGCATTTTTTATGATGCAGAATTAAAAAATACTTTCTGAGCGAAAGCAGAGAGAGGGAGAATTATGACAGTAAAAAAGGTTGCAATCATTGCGGCGGCAGGTGCAGTGCTTCTGGCAGGGGCGCTGACGCTTTCCATGACGCTGATTACGCGGAATAAAATAGAGGTGACGGCAACGGAAACCTCGGCACAAAATGAAACGGAGCAGGAAGAAAGCGGCGTAAAAACGTTGGAAAATATGGAGAATATGCCGCTTTATTTTGAGGATACAGAGAAGCTTCTGCTGCCCCTGCGCAATACCATGGAAGCGCTGGGCGGAACGGTAAAATGGGATACGGAAAAGAAACAAACGGCGATTTCCTACCGTGGCAGAACGCTGCGCGTGCGTTCCGGGGAACGGGATGCCGTTCTGAATGGGTATGCGGTAACGCTGCCGGAGGAACCGAATATGATTAACGGCTGCCTGTATGTGGACGAGGAGGTTATTTCGGCGTACTATACGGGGGAGGTTCGCTTTAATCACGAAACCAAGCAGGTGACGTTGGAAATGAAGGATGGGACGGAGCCTGTAGTGGCAGTGAAGGAACTGACGGCGGACGAGGAAAACGGCGGATATTCTGTGGATGTGCCGGTCATTGTGGGGCTGAATGATGCGAATTACGAAAAAAGCCTGAATGATTCCCTGATGCAGCAGATGCAGGATTACATTACAGCATTTATGGCGGAGGAAAATACGGAGGACAGCCTTTTGCAGGTGCAGGTGACAACGGGCTTCTGCACGAAGGATTTTCTTTCGATTCTCTGGGAAGGGACGAGGAACGGCATGCCTGTGCGCTTTGCAAAAAACCTTGACCTTCTGGGGCAGAGAGCCGTAACGCTTGCGGATATGCTGACGCAGACCTCTTTGGAGGCGGCACAGGCGCAGGCAGGTGAGGATTGGACGGCGGAGCAGTTCTATCTGACGGCGGATGGCGAGCTGATTTTGATTGGGCGCAATGCGGAGGGCGGACAGACGATAGAACCGCTGAAGGCGGAGCAGAGTATCTGGCGGAAAAAGTATAAGGGCATATTTACAAAATAAAGCAGAGAGAGCGGAATTTGCCAAAATCCACTCTCTTTTTTTTATTTTTTGAAAAAAGAAAGAAAAAAAGTTTGAAATCATGAAATCAGACATCTTATTTTCTGATTTGACAGTTTATCCTGTCGAATTGGTAAATGCAAAAAAGGATAGGGGAAAACTATGTATTCTATTTTATACACTGTATACAAGTTGTTTGTTTTTTGATTCACAAACTTCTTTTGATAAATATTTTTACGGTATAAATTTTTGTACAATTTTTAATGTTGTCAGACATTAAAATAAATAATAATCGTCAACAAAAAATAATTTTGCATAAAAATATTTTAAAAAACATAAGACGTGTAAGCAACATCACAAAAAGTATCTTGTTAGAAACATAACGGGGGTTTTTTCATTTTGCTGTTGAAATGAAAAAGATTTAATTGTATAATAATTACGTAAAAAATCCCGTTTCGGATGTATAGGGGAAGCTTGGCGTTGTAAGACAACATGATTGATAAACTTTCTTTATATACCGAAAAAAGGGTGAGCCGCCATTTTTGATGGCTGCAAAAGATGAAAGACGGGGGATATCCCTCGGAACAAACAGAACTCTCTAAATTTTAAAGGAGGAGAAAAAGAAATGTCTAAAGTAATGAAAACGATGGACGGTAACGAAGCTGCTGCATACGCTTCCTATGCGTTTACAGAAGTTGCCGGTATCTTCCCCATCACACCTTCCTCTCCCATGGCTGAAAAAACAGACGACTGGGCAGCGAATGGTAAAAAGAACCTTTTTGGTCAGACAGTTAAAGTAGTAGAAATGCAGTCTGAAGCAGGTGCTTCCGGTACAGTACACGGCTCTCTGGCAGCCGGTGCGCTGACAACCACATACACAGCATCTCAGGGTCTGCTGCTGATGATCCCTAATATGTACAAAATTGCCGGCGAACTGCTGCCCTGCGTATTCCACGTAACAGCACGTGCTCTGGCTGCACATGCACTGTCCATCTTCGGTGATCACTCCGACGTTATGGCTTGTCGTCAGACAGGTTTCGCTATGCTGGTTTCCAACTCCGTACAGGAAGTTATGGACCTGGCTTGCGTTGCACACCTGTCCGCAATCAAAGGCCGTGTACCTTTCCTGCACTTCTTCGATGGTTTCCGTACATCTCACGAAATCCAGAAGATTGAATGCATCGACTATGATGAACTGGCAAAGATCATTGATATGGATGCAGTAAACACATTCAAGAGAAATGCGCTGAACCCCGAACATCCCGTTATCAGAGGTACAGCTCAGAACCCCGATATCTACTTCCAGGGCCGTGAAGCAGCAAACAAATTCTACAATGCTCTGCCCGCAGTAGTAGAAGAATACATGGGCGAAATCAACAGAATCACAGGCAGAGATTACAGACTGTTCAACTACTATGGCGCAGCTGATGCTGACAGAATCATCATCGCTATGGGCTCCGCTTGTGAAGCAATCGAAGAAACAATCGACTACCTGACAGCAAAGGGCGAAAAGGTTGGTCTGGTTAAGGTACATCTGTTCCGTCCCTTCGTAGCAGAAAAGCTGCTGGAGGTTATCCCTGCAACAGCGAAGAAGATCGCTGTTCTGGACAGAACAAAAGAACCCGGCGCACAGGGCGAACCTCTGTACATGGACGTTTGTACAGCACTGTTTGAAGCAGAATCCGCTCCTGTTGTAGTTGGCGGCCGTTACGGTCTGGGTTCCAAGGACGTTACACCTGCACAGTTCCTGGCAGTATATGCAAACCTGACACTGGATAAACCCAAAAACCACTTCACACTGGGTATCGTGGATGACGTGACAAACACATCCCTGGAAGTTGGCGAAGAAGTTAACGTTACAGGTGACGATGGCACAATCTCCTGCAAATTCTGGGGTCTGGGTGCTGACGGTACTGTAGGTGCAAACAAGAACTCCATCAAGATCATTGGTGACCATACAGACAAATATGCACAGGCATACTTCAGCTATGACTCCAAAAAATCCGGTGGTATTACACAGTCTCACCTGCGTTTCGGTGATACACCCATCAGATCTACATATCTGGTAAAAACAGCAGACTTCGTTGCTTGTCACAAACAGGAATATGTTCATCTGTACGACATGGTTACAGAACTGAACCCCAATGGTACATTCCTGCTGAACACAACATGGACTGTAGACGAACTGGATGAAAAGCTGCCCGCAAAACTGAAAAGACAGCTGGCTGCTAAGAATGCAAACTTCTACATCATCAATGGTACAGCTATCGCAGGCGAAATCGGTCTGGGCAACAGAATCAACACAGTTCTGCAGGCTGCATTCTTCAAGCTGGCTAACATCATCCCCATTGATCAGGCTGTAGAATACATGAAAGCAGCTATCACAAAATCCTATGGTAAGAAGGGTGACACAATCCTGAACATGAACTATGCTGCTGTTGACCGTGGTGTAGACGGCGCTGTTAAGGTTGAAATCCCTGCTTCCTGGGCAACTGCAGAAGATACAGAAGCTGCAGCAGCAAGAAAGACAACAGAATTCGTTAAGAATATCGTTGAACCCATGAACGCACAGGAAGGCGACAAGCTGCCCGTATCCGCATTCTCCGGCAGAGAAGACGGTCACTTCCCTACAGGTACAGCTGCTTACGAAAAACGTGGTGTTGCAGTTAACGTACCCGAATGGAACGCTGAAAACTGTATCCAGTGTAACCAGTGCTCTTATGTATGTCCTCACGCTGCAATCAGACCTATTCTGGTAACAGACGAAGAACTGGCTAAGGCTCCCGCAGCATTCAAGGCTGTAGAAGCAAAGGGCGGCGCAGCATTTGCAGGTCTGAAATACAGAATGCAGGTTTCCTCTCTGGACTGCCTGGGCTGCGGCAGCTGTGCAGTAGTATGTCCTGCTCCTAACAAGGCTCTGGAAATGAAGCCTCTGGAAACACAGGAAGCTGAAGTTGCTAACTGGGATTTCGCTATGGACGAAGTTGCACATAAGGCTAACCCTATGAGCAAGGAATCCGTTAAGGGCTCTCAGTTCGAACAGCCTCTGCTTGAGTTCTCCGGCGCTTGCGCAGGTTGTGGTGAAACACCTTATGCAAAACTGGTAACTCAGCTGTTCGGTGACAGAATGTACGTTGCAAACGCAACAGGCTGCTCCTCCATCTGGGGTGGTTCCGCACCTTCTATGCCTTACACAACAAACAAAGACGGTCATGGTCCTGCATGGGCAAACTCCCTGTTCGAAGACAACGCAGAATATGGTCTGGGTATGGCTTCCGCAGTTAAGCACATGAGAAATGGCCTGAAGGATAAACTGGAAAACCTGAAAGCAATCGATGCATCCGTTGCAGGTGTTGTTGATGCTTGGGTAGAAACAATGAACGACGGCGAGGCTTCCAAGGAAGCTACAAAGGCTCTGGTTGCTGCTCTGGAAGCTTACAACGGCGCAGATGCAGAAGCTAAGAACATCGTTGCTTATGTTCTGGAAAACAAGGATCAGCTGGCTAAGAAGTCTCAGTGGATCTTCGGTGGTGACGGCTGGGCTTACGATATCGGTTACGGCGGTCTGGACCACGTACTGGCATCCGGCGAAGATGTAAACGTTCTGGTATTGGATACAGAAGTTTACTCCAACACAGGCGGTCAGGCATCCAAATCTACACCCGTTGGTGCAGTTGCTCAGTTCGCTGCATCCGGTAAGAGAGTGAAGAAAAAAGACCTGGGTATGATGGCTATGTCCTATGGCTATGTATACGTTGCACAGGTTGCTATGGGCGCAGACAAGAACCAGCTGGTTAAGGCTCTGGTAGAAGCTGAAAAATACCATGGTCCTTCCCTGATCATCGCTTACGCTCCTTGTATCAACCACGGTCTGAAGGGCGGCATGTCCGGTGCTCAGAACGAAATCAAACGTGCAGTTGAAGCAGGCTACTGGCAGATGTACAGATTCAACCCTGAACTGAAGAAGGAAGGCAAGAATCCTTTCACTCTGGACTCCAAAGAACCTACAGGCAACTTCAGAGAATTCCTGCTGAGCGAAGTTCGTTACAGCTCTCTGCAGAGAACCTTCCCTGAAATCGCTGAAGAACTGTTCGAACAGACAGAAGCAACAGCAAAAGAAAGACTGGAAGGCTACAAAAAGCTGGCTCAGGGCTAATCTTTTGAGCGATTACGCATAATCAAAAGGCGAGATATAGAAATATATCTCGTCTTTTTTATGTATGATGAATTTATGTATGAGGAAAAGGAAAGCAGCTTCGGGATGAAAGGCAAAAAACAGACTGATAGGAGGGCTTTTAGCAGATATTAAATAGAACGCAGCACATAAAAAAAGGAGCCGAAAGGCTCCTTTTGGCGTATTACTGGTTTTGGTTAATCTGCGTGATATCATAGGGGGAGGTCTGGTAGACGAAATAATTCAGCCAGTTGGAGTAGAGCAGATTTGCATGCGCTCTCCATGTTACCAGAGGCTCCTGTGTATCATCATCGTTGGGATAATAATTTTTGGGGACTTCGATGGGAAGTCCTGCGTTTTTATCCCGCAGGTATTCCTTTTCCAGGGTATGGGGATCATATTCCGAATGTCCCATAATGAAAATCTGACTGCCGCCGTCATTATGGATGGCGTATACCCCTGCTTCATCAGAGGATGCAATGATTTTCAGGCGCGGTTCCTTTTCGATGTCCTCGCGGTAGACGGTGGTATGTCTGGAATGGGGGACATAGAAGATATCATCCGAGCCACGGAAGAGGATAGAGGTCTTTTTATCCAGCTTATGCGGAAATACGCCGAACATTTTATCCTGCATCATGTGTTTTTTGATGCCGTAATGATAATACAGACCTGCCTGTGCGCCCCAGCAGATATGGAAGGTGCTGTGGACATGGGTTTTGCTCCATTCCATGATTTCCACCAGCTCGTCCCAATATTCCACCTCTTCAAATTCCATCTGTTCGATGGGCGCACCTGTGATAATCAGACCATCCCAATTTTGCTCCTTTACCTCATCGAAGGTTTTATAGAAGGCAAGCAGATGATCCTCCGGTGTGTTTTTGGATTCGTGGCTTCTGGTATGAATCAGCTCCAGCTCAATTTGCAGGGCGGTATTGCCCAAGAGACGGGAAAGCTGTGTTTCGGTATCAATTTTTGTCGGCATGAGGTTTAACAGCAGGATCTTCAGAGCACGAATATCCTGTGTGATCGCACGCGTTTCTGTCATGATAAAAATGTTTTCATCGGTCAGCACCTTGGCTGCGGGTAATTCATTGGGTATTTTAATGGGCATTGCTATAATCTCCGTTTCTTTCGTATGCTTATCTGATAGCTTCGAGTGCCTGTGCAATATCGTCAATCAAATCCTGTGCATTTTCCAGACCACAGGACAGGCGAACCATATCCGCAGGTACGCCTGCAGCCTGCAGCTCTGCATCTGTCATCTGTCTGTGGGTGGAGCTTGCGGGGTGCAGACAGCAGGTGCGTGCATCTGCAACATGGGTTTCGATAGCGGCTGTTTTCAGATGCCCCATGAAGGCTTCCGCCGCCTTTCTGCCGCCCTTTACGCCAAAGCTGACAACGCCGCAGGAGCCGTTCGGCAGATATTTTTTCGCTGTTTCGTAATATTTATCTCCTTCCAGACCGGGATAGATGACATAGGAAATCAAATCGTGGTTTTTCAGATATTTTGCGACAGCTAAGCCGTTTTCGCAGTGACGGGGAATCCGCACATGCAGGCTTTCCAGACCCAGATTCAGCAGGAAGGCAGACTGGGGAGACTGGGTAGAGCCGAAGTCACGCATCAGCTGTGCGGTTGCCTTTGTGATAAATGCGCCGCCCTGACCGAATTTTTCCGCATAGGTAATGCCGTGGTAGCTGTCATCGGGGGTGCAGAGACCGGGGAATTTATCGGCATGTGCCAACCAATCGAAATTGCCGCTGTCTACGATACAGCCGCCGACAGCCGCGCCGTGACCGTCCATGTATTTTGTGGTGGAATGGGTAACGATATCCGCACCCCATTCGATGGGACGGCAGTTGATGGGGGTTGCAAAGGTGTTGTCAATAATCAGAGGAACGCCATGTGCGTGTGCAGCATTTGCGAAACGCTCGATATCCAGAACACTCAAGGCGGGGTTTGCGATGGTTTCGCCAAAGACTGCCTTTGTATTGGGCTTGAATGCCGCTGCAAGTTCTTCCTCTGTGCAGTCGGGCGCAACGAAGGTGAAATCGATGCCCATTTTCTTCATGGTTACAGAGAAAAGGTTAAATGTGCCGCCGTAGATGGTGGAGGATGCAACGACATGATCCCCGCAATTTGCAACATTGAATACGGCGTAGAAATTTGCCGCCTGTCCGGAGGAGGTCAGCATTGCTGCTGTGCCGCCTTCCAGCGCAGCAATTTTTGCCGCAACCAGATCGCAGGTGGGGTTTTGCAGTCTGGAATAGAAATAGCCGGATGCCTCCAAATCAAAAAGCTGCCCCATGTGCTCACTTGTGTCATATTTGAATGTGGTGCTCTGGTAAATGGGAATCTGTCTGGGCTCCCCATTGCCGGGGGTATAGCCACCCTGTACACATTTTGTTTCGATACGATATTCACTCATGCTTCGTTCCTCCTTAGTAAAAATATAAAATAAAGTTGATGTTGGTTGCAGCAAATGCGAGGACAGGCAACAGGTAATAAAAAAGCCGTCCCAAGGAAAAACCTTGAGACGGCCAGTATAAACCGCGGTACCACTCAAATTGCATATAAAATATGCCACCTCTTCGGGCTCAAACAAGCCCTATGCTTTTACGCAGCAGTCACGGGAGGAGCCTACCGATACGTTTGTATTTTCGAACCTCCAGCTCAGAAGCCATAGACTATTGAATGAAATTGTTATCGGCTCACAGCAACCGCCGACTCTCTGAAAACGCAGACACTCAGTCCTCTTCGTCATCGCTTTTTGCTATCAAGTTGTTGAGGACTATTATAACATCCAAAAGACATTTGTCAACTGTTTTTTTGAGAGAAAAAAGAATTTTTTCCGGGCTAGGGCGTTTTTCTGCGTGGAAAAATATGATATACTGAAACGATAGGAAAAGAGATTTTTAGAAAACAAAGGAGGTGCGGAAATTGGAAATGCAGGAAAGAGAACGGGAGAAGAAACCATTTACGCATCTTCATGTTCATACGGAATACAGCCTTCTGGACGGCTCTGCCAAGATAAAGGAGCTGGTGCAGCGGGTGAAGGAGCTGGGGATGGACAGCATTGCCATCACCGACCACGGTGCGATGTATGGTGCGGTGGAATTTTACAAGGCGGCACTGGAGGCCGGCATCAAGCCGATTCTCGGCTGTGAGGTTTATGTGGCGGAGGGCTCTCGCTTCACAAAGGAGGGCAAGGGCGGCGGCTATTATCATCTGGTGCTTCTGGCTGAAAATAATGAGGGCTACCATAATCTGATTAAGCTGGTTTCCTATGGCTTTACCGAAGGGTTTTATTATAAGCCGCGTGTGGATAAGGAGCTTCTGCGGAAATACAGCAAGGGCATTATTGCATCGAGTGCGTGCCTGGCAGGGGAGGTACCCAGAAATATTCTGAATGTATCCTATGAGAAGGCGAAGGAGGTCGCGCTGGAATATCTTGATATTTTTGGGGAGGGCAATTACTTTTTGGAATTGCAGGACCATGGGATTCGGGAGCAGAAAATTGTGAATGAGGCGTTGGTGCGGATGAGCAGAGAGACAGGGATTCCACTGATTTGCACAAATGACAGCCATTATATTTATAAAGAGGACGCAGAGCCGCATGATATTCTGCTTTGCATCCAGACGGGGAAAACGGTTCTGGATGAGGACAGGATGCGTTATGAGGGCGGACAGTTCTATGTGAAAAGTCCGGAGGAAATGTATGATTTATTTTCCTTTGTGCCTGAGGCGTGCGCCAATACGGCGAGGATTGCCGAGCGGTGCAACGTAAGCTTTACGTTCCATGAATTGAAGCTGCCACGCTTTGATGTACCCGATGGGAAAACGGCAGAAGGCTATCTGCGCGAGATTTGTTATGCAGGGTTTGCAAAGAAATACCCTGCGGCGAAGGAAGAATGGAAGGAACGGCTGGAATATGAGCTTACCACGATTGAAAATATGGGGTATGTGGATTATTTCCTGATCGTCTGGGATTTTATTAAATATGCGAAGGATAACGGCATTATTGTTGGGCCGGGGCGTGGCTCTGCGGCAGGGAGCATGGTTTCCTACTGCCTTTCTATTACAACGATTGATCCGTTGAAATATGACCTGATTTTTGAGCGTTTCCTGAACCCTGAGCGTGTCAGCATGCCGGATATTGACATTGACTTCTGCTATGAACGGCGGCAGGAGGTCATTGATTATGTTATCCGCAAATATGGCGAGGCAAATGTGGCGCAGATTATCACCTTTGGGACGATGGCGGCGCGAGCGGCAATCAAGGACGTTGGGCGCGCGCTTGCAATGCCCTATGCAGAGGTTGACCGCATTTCCAAGATGATTCCGACAGAGCTGGGGATTACGATTGAAAAGGCGCTGAAAATGAACCCCGACCTCAAGCATGCTTATGAGGAGGAAGCGGATACGAAGCGGCTGATTGATACCTCTCTGCGCTTAGAGGGCTTGCCGCGCCATTCCTCTACCCATGCCGCCGGCGTGGTTATCTGCCGTGAGCCTGTTATGGAATATGTACCACTGAGTGCGAATGACGGGCAGATCAATACCCAGTACACCATGACGATTCTGGAGGAGCTGGGACTGCTGAAAATGGACTTTCTGGGACTGCGGACACTGACGGTGATCCAGTCCGCGGTGCAGGAAATTGAGCGTATCCATGGGATTCGGTTAAACATGGAGGAGCTGCCCGAAAATGATTCTATGGTGTATGACATGATTTGCCAAGGCAAAACAGAGGGCGTGTTCCAGCTGGAGAGCGGCGGCATGAAGCAGTTTATGCGAGAGCTGCAGCCACGCTGCTTGGAGGATATGATTGCGGGGATTGCGCTTTATCGCCCCGGCCCGATGGATTTTATCCCGAAATATATCAAGGGGAAAAATGCAGGCGGCAAGGTGCAGTATACCCATCCGAAGCTGGAGCCGATTCTGGAAAACACCTACGGCTGTATCGTGTATCAGGAGCAGGTAATGCAGATTGTGCGGGATCTGGCAGGCTACAGCCTTGGCAGAAGTGACCTTGTGCGCCGTGCGATGAGTAAGAAAAAGGCATCCGTGATGGCAGAGGAACGGGAAAAATTTATCCATGGGGATGGGGACGAGGTGCCCGGCTGTGTGAAAAACGGGATTCCCATAGAAGCGGCAGAAAAGATTTTTGATGAAATGACGGACTTTGCAAAATATGCCTTTAATAAAAGCCATGCTGCCTGCTATGCGGTGGTTGGCTATCAGACTGCTTGGCTGAAGGCGCATTATCCCGTGGAATTCATGGCGGCACTGATGACAAGCGTGATGGACAATGCGGCGAAGGTCAGCGGCTATATCGAGGAATGTAAGAAAATGGGGATTCAGCTTCTGCCCCCCGATATCAACGAAGGATATCGGCAGTTTTCCGTATCCGATGGGAAGATTCGCTTTGCGTTGGCGGCAATCAAGAATATCGGCAAGGGTGCGGTGGATGCACTGGTTGTGGAGCGCGAAAAAAACGGTAAATTCACCTCTCTGACGGATTTCTGCAACCGCATGGAGGGCGGAGAATGGAGCGTGCGCGGCATTGAAGGACTGATTAAGGGCGGCGCACTGGACAGCTTCGGCGGTTTCCGCAGTCAGTACATGGCGATTTATAAAGAGATACTTGCAGGAATCGGACATGCCAGAAAGAATAATATAGAAGGACAGCTGAACCTGTTTGACATGGGCGGTGACGAAAGCTTTCAGCAGACGGATGAGCTGCCTTCCATTCGGGAATTTCCGCCGAAGGAGAAGCTTGCGATGGAAAAGGAAGCCTTGGGGATTTATGTCAGTGGACACCCTCTGGCGGAATATGAGGAACAGCTGCGGCGGAAAATCAGCAATACAAGCATGGATTTTCTGCCGGATGAGGAGGGCTCGCACCATACACAGATAGAGGACAGCACGAAGGTAATCGTTGGCGGGATGGTTGCAGGGGTTTCTGTGAAATATACCAGAAATAATGATAAGATGGCGTTTATCACACTGGAGGATTTCCAAGGGAGCATGGAGATTGTGGTGTTCCCGAAGGTGTATGAAAAATGTGCGCCGCTTTTGCAGGAGGATGCGGTACTGCTTATTCGTGGCAGGGCGAGTGTTTCCGCAGATGGCGAGGGCAAGGTGATTGCAGCGGATATCAAAAATCTGGAGCAGAACGAGGCGGCAGAGATTCCGTCCTCCGTATGGCTGAAGCTTGCGGCAGGGCAGAGCGTTCCCTTTGGACAGATTACGGCAATTCTCCGAAAATATCACGGGGATGTGCCGGTATATATTTATGATGAGAAAACGAGACAGAAAATGAAGGCAGACCGCATAAACTGGGTGACGGGTGAGGATGCCCTTTGCGAGGAGCTGCGGCAGCTGCTTGGCGAAAAAAATGTTGCGTTGAAATATTGAGGAGGAAAGCGTATGGCTGAAAAAATCGGAGCAGATACATCCTATATTTGTGTGAAGGCACTGGAAAAGGGTGTGAATATCATTGGCGTGACCCGTGGCGAGGTGACAAAGATTCATCATACGGAAAAGCTGGATCAGGGCGAGGTTCTGATTGCGCAGTTTACGGAGAATACCTCTGCCATGAAAATCAGAGGGAAAGCAGAGGTTTATACGCAGTTCGGCATGATTCGGGCAGGCGAAGTCGATATTGAGAAAAAATAATGCCGCAAAGGATTTTGTGTGGGAGTTTTTTTGCGGAGGATGAGGAGGAATTCAGATGGTAGAACGGAAGAATGAAAAGAAAATCAGAAAAATCGGCGTACTGACCAGCGGCGGCGATGCGCCCGGCATGAACGCGGCAATTCGTGCGGTTGTCAGAACGGCAAAATATTATGATGTGGATGTTGTGGGTATCCGCAAGGGCTATGCAGGGCTGATTGGCGGCGAAATTAAGGAAATGCACAGCAGAGATGTTTCCAATGTGCTGAACCTTGGCGGTACGATTCTGCATACGGCACGCTGCCCCGAAATGATGACGGACGAGGGGCTGGATAAGGCGGCGGCAATCTATAAGATTTTGGGACTGGATGCACTGGTTGTCATCGGTGGGGACGGCTCCTATCGCGGTCTGGCGGAATTGGTGAAAAGAGGGGTTAATGGCGTGGGGATTCCTGCGACGATTGACCTGGATATGAAGGGGACGGAATATACGATTGGCTTTGATACGGCGGTCAATACCGGTATGGATGCGCTGAATAAGCTGAGAGATACCTCCAATTCCCATGAAAGATGCTCTGTTGTAGAGGTGATGGGCAGAGATGCCGGCTACATTGCTGTATGGTGCGGCATGTGCGGCGGCGCTGAGGAGGTTATGTTTCCTGAGGAGAAGGAAAACATCAACAGCGACAGAGTGATTCAGCAGATTTTGGAGAATAGAAGTATCGGCAAACGCCATAATCTAGTAGTAGTGGCAGAGGGCGTTGGCGGTACACAGAAGCTGGCGCAGGATATTCAGAAAATTACGGGGATTCAGACCAGAGCGACCATTCTGGGACATCTGCAAAGAGGCGGCAGCCCGACGGCGACCGATCGCATGCACGCATCTATGATGGGCTATCATGCGGTGAAGGCAATTCTGGAGGGCAGGAAAAACATTGCGGTTGCCTATAACAGAGGGCGCTACGAGATTCTGGATTTGCTGGAGTCCTTACAGATGGACAAGGAATTAGACCCCGAAATTTACGATGTAATCAAAATTCTTTCGATTTGATTGAAATTCTAATTGAAATGAAAAAATACGACAGAAAAAAGGAGGTGCCGCAATATGCGAAAAACGAAAATTGTCTGCACATTGGGGCCTGCAACAAATGATGTGGAAATTATGAAGCAGCTGATTCAGAACGGTATGGATGCCGCGAGAATCAATTTTTCCCACGGGACATACGAAACCCATGCGGAAACGATTGCGAAGCTGAAACAGGCGAGAGAGGAGCTGAACGCCCCCATCCCCCTGATTCTGGATACAAAGGGACCCGAAATCCGCGTGAAAACCTTCAAGGAGGATAAGGTGAGACTGGAGGAGGATGCAACCTTTACCCTGACCACCAGAGAGGTGGAGGGGGATGTGAATATTGTTTCGGTGACCTATGCAGACTTGCCGAAGGATGTACACAGAGGCTCCAGAATTCTGATTGATGACGGGCTGATTGAATTGAAGGTAGAGGATATTACGGAAACGGATGTTGTCTGCAAGGTTGTCAACGGCGGGGTTGTGAAATCCCGCAAGGGCGTAAACCTGCCGGGGGTGGAGGTGAATCTGCCTTCCCTGATGGAAAAGGATATTGAGGATTTGAAATTCGGCGTGGAGAACGGCTTTGATATTGTGGCGGCATCGTTTATCCGCTCGGCGGAGGATGTGCTGAAAATCCGCAGAGTGCTTGAGGAAAACGGCGGCGGACAGATGCATATTATCTCCAAGATTGAAAATCAGCAGGGCGTGGAAAATATTGATAAAATTCTGGAGGCTTCGGACGGGATTATGGTTGCCAGAGGGGATCTGGGCGTAGAAATTCCGCCGGAGGAGGTACCTTTGGTGCAGAAAATCCTGATTGCGAAGGCGAACTGTATCGGCAAGCCTGTTATCACTGCCACGCAGATGCTGGAGAGCATGGTACACAGCCCTCGCCCGACCAGAGCAGAGGCAAATGACGTTGCAAATGCGATTTTTGACGGCAGTGATGCCATTATGCTTTCGGGCGAAACGGCGGCAGGGGCATATCCTCTGGAGGCGGTTGCAACGATGGCAAGAATCGCAATGAAGGCGGAAAGTGCTGTGGATTATGCGGCAAAGCTTGCGAATACGACAGAGCCGGCAAGAGTGAATATTACAAATGCGATCAGCATGGCGGCTTGTGCAACAGCGGCAGAACTGAAAACGGCGGCAATCACAACGGTAACAAAATCCGGCTTTACGGCAAGAATGATTTCCCGTTATCGCCCTGCCTGCCCGCTCATTGCGAGCACATCGGACGAAACGGTATGGCGGCAGATGAACCTCATCTGGGGCTGTAAGCCGATGCTTTATACAGGAGAGCTGCCCCGTGGCGGTGTATTTGATACGGCTTTGGAAATCGCAGTGAAAAGCGGCTTGCTGAAAAACGGCGATACGGTTGTTTCCGCATTGGGGATGCCCCTTGGCTTTAGCGGCGCAACGAACACCCTGCGTGTGGATATCGTGGGGGATGTGCTTTGCAAGGGCAAGGGCGTTGGCACGAAAAGGGCAACAGGCACAGCCAGAGTCATTACCGCAAGGGACGGTGTGGAGCGCACCTTCCATCAGGGGGATATTCTGGTGACAACGGCAACGGACAGCAGCTTTATGCCCTATATCCGTAAGGCGGCGGCAATCGTGGTCGGGCCTCTGGATCAGAATGTAAACAGCCATGCGGAGGTTGCAGGGATGGCACTGGATATTCCTGTGATTGTCTGCAATGCGAAGGTGGTTGACTTTATTCCTGCCCATTCGCTGATTACGGTAGATGCGGAAAAGGGATTTGTTTACAAAGGGATTCCGAAGGAAGAATAAGGAACAGCAGGAATAAATTGGAAAGCAGGTTGAATCTGAAAAATCAGATTTATCCTGCTTTTTTTGTGCGCTTTATTACATCAAAATACTGAATGAAAATATTACCAATGAAATGTACACAAATAAAAAACAAACATCCTTGTGCGAAGGAATTATTTTATGACTTTTGGATGAATATTTGTACAAAAGAACGATATTTCAAGGGTTTTTTTGTCGAAATAGTGAATTGACGAATTCTTAACAGGGTGTTAACATATACCATGTAGATTCAAGATATTGAAGTGTTTTAATATACATACACCCGCTATCATACATCACAATGTTCTTGAATCACAAAAAATCTTATGTATTCAAAGGAGGCTATTATTATGAGTACACCACTGATTAGCGCTGACAATACATGGGCGCTGATGGCTATTACCTGCGGTTGGGCTGCATTCTCTATCTATGCAGAACAGACATGGAAATGGGCATCTAAAGTATCCGGTGCGATCGTTGCTTTGATTGGCGCACTGGTTTTGACAAACCTGGGTATCATCCCTACAAACTGCGTTTGGTTCGACGATATCGTATGGGGCTATGTTGTTCCTATGGCAATCCCCATGCTGCTGTTGAGCTGCGACATTCGTAAGATTGGTAGAGAAGCAGGTAAGATTCTGGTTATCTTTATGATTGGTGCAATCGGTACATCCGTTGGTGCAATCCTGGGCTTCAAGGTGCTGGGCAACCATGTAAAGGATCTGGCAGGCGTAGCTGCTATGATGACAGGTTCCTACATCGGCGGTACTGTAAACTTTGCTGCAATGGCAAGTGCATTTAAGGTGCCCGGCGATACCACCTCCGCAGCGGTTGTAGCGGATAACCTGCTGATGACTCTGTACTTCTTTGTACTGATCATGATTCCTACACTGAAGTTCTTTAAGACAAAATTCACACATCCTCATATTGATGAAATCAATGCAAGAGGTGTGGATGAGGCTGCAAAAACACAGGCGGCTGCATTCTGGGCAAAGAAACCCATCTCTCTGTGTGACATTGCAATCAACTTTGCAATCAGCGTAATCGTTGTTTGGGTTTCCACAGAAATCGCAGGTTTCATTTCCGCAGCGTTCCCTTCCGGCAACGGCATAATCACAGACCTGATTGGCGGTCTGTTCGGCAACAAGTATCTGATTCTGACAACCATTACAATGATTATCGCGACAATTTTCTCCAAACCTCTGGAGGGTCTGTCCGGTTCTCAGGAATTGGGTACATACCTGATTTACCTGTTCTTCTTTGCAATCGGCGCACCTGCATCCATCAAGGCTATCTTCCTGAATGCACCTCTGCTGCTGGTATTCTGTGCAATCATGGTAATCGTAAACATGCTGTTCTGCTTCGTATTCGGCAAGCTGCTGAAATTTGACCTGGAGGACTGTATTCTGGCATCCAACGCCTGCATCGGCGGCCCCACAACAGCGGCGGCTATGGCAATCTCTCAGGGCTGGATTAAGCTGGTAGGTCCTATCATGCTGGTAGGTACTCTGGGCTACGTTGTAGGTACATACTTCGGTACTATCGTAGGTAACTTCTTGGGCGCATAAGCATAAGCGAACAGAGAATAGAAATAGAATTGGAAGAAAGAAAAGAAGGAAGGCAAGAATTATGATTTTTGACGGACACAGTGATATTTTTACAGACGTAACGGTTCGCAGATTGAAGGGCGAAACGCAGGTTCTGAAAAATCACCATCTGCCTCGTTTAAGAAAGGGCAACATCGAAGGCGGCTGCTTTGTTCTGTGGATTGATCCTCCCTATGATGCAGATCCTGCAAAGAGACTGGGAGAGCTGATGCACTGCATTAAGGACGAAATGGCTGAGTGTGAAGAAGCGGTTGTTGTAAAGAACCTGAAGGAAATCGAAGAAGCAAGAAAAGCAGGCAAGTTTTATATTCTGCCCGGACTGGAAGGGCTTTCCGGCATCGGTACGGATCTGGATAAGATTGACGAGCTGTATGATTTCGGCTGCCGTCATGCAATGCTTTCCTGGAACGAACAGAACGATTTGTCTACAGGGACGAAGGGCGACCCCAACAGAGGACTGACCGAGCTGGGCAAAAAGGCTGTCAGAAAGCTGCATGATAAGCACATGCTGGTAGATGTTTCCCATACAAATGAACGTACCTTCTGGGACATGGCAAAGGTGGGCGGCGGCCCCTTGATGGCATCCCATTCCAATGCAAGAGCGTTGGCAGATGTAGTCAGAAATCTGACAGACTGTCAGCTTCTGGAAATCAGAGATACAAACGGGATTGTTGGGCTGAACTCCTTCAATATGCTGGTTGACAAGGATGTGAAGGAACAGACCGTAGATGGTTTGATTCGCCATGCAGACTACATTGCAAATAAAATCGGTGTAGAGCATCTGGCATTTGGCTTTGACTTCTGTGAATTTCTGGATGACGAAGCTGCCGGCTCCTTCTGTGATCAGGAAAATACCTTTACAGTAGGTCTGGAGGACTGCACACACGTTCCTGCTATGGTAGAAAAAATGAAGAAAGCAGGCTTCAGCGACAAGGAATTGGAAATGATTTGTCGTGGTAACTGGATGAATTTGATTCAGAGAGTCATTGGCTGAGCTGCGTATAAAAAATGAATATTTGCCGGGGGCCAAGGGGGTTTCCCGGCATTTTTATAAGCAAAAACAAGGCAAAAGATGAGAAAAGAGGGATACAGTATGATTTTTGATGGACATAGTGACATTTTCAGCGATGTAAGATATAAAAGAGAAGCAGGCGAAACACAGGTATTGAAGAATCATCATCTGGACAGACTGCGTAAGGGCGGCATCGGCGGTGCATGCTTCGTTATCTGGGCAGATACCTACAATGGTCACGCACCTAAGGATGAAATGGAAGCTATCGTTAAGGGCATCAAGGGAGAAATGGCTGAAACAAAGGAATTTGTTCTGATTCATAATGTGGAGGAGCTGAAGGCGGCAGAGGCAGCAGGCAAATTTGCAATTCTGCTGGGTATCGAAGGTCTGGCAGGCATCGGCGAAGATTTGAGCAAGATTGATGAGCTGTATGACCTGGGTGCGCGTCATGCAATGCTGACATGGAATGAAGAAAATGCATTGGCAACCGGTGTAAAGGGTGATCCCAACAGGGGTGTAACCGAACTGGGCAAGCAGGCAATTAAGAAGCTGCAGGAAAAGAAGATGATTCTGGACGTTTCTCATATCAATGAAAAATCCTTCTGGGATGTTATCGATCTGGCAACAGGCCCTATTCTGGCATCTCATTCCAATGCGAAGGCACTGGCAAGCGCAGCAAGAAACCTGACAGATGATCAGCTGAGAGCAATCAGAGATACCAATGGTCTGGTTGGGCTGAATGCCTTCGGTGATTTTATCAGCGACAACAAGGCAGAGCAGGATGTTGACCATCTGGTAAACCATGCTACCTATATCGCAGATAAGATTGGTGTAGAACATCTGGGCTTCGGCTTTGACTTCTTTGAATTCTTGGATTCCGATTCCATGAAGAGCTACAGCGATCAGGATGACTCCCGTCTGAAGGGCATGAAGGACTGCTCCGAGGTTCCTGTTCTGATTGAAAAGCTGAGAAAAGCGGGCTTCACAGAAAAGGAGCTGGAAATGATCAGCGGCGGCAACTGGACAAACCTGATTCAGAGAGTTTTGGGCTAAAAAAGGCAAAAATGACATAAAAAAGAGAGACTGTGAAAGCAGTCTCTTTTTGTGTGCAGATATCAGAAGAATTTGGGGGTCATTGCCCAGATGGAGACACAGTCCTCATCCCCGTTATTGATATATTTATGGGGCAGGGTGCTGTTGAAATAAATGCTGTCCCCCTCATGGAGGAGATAATCCTTGCCATTGAGATAGACCGTCAGGGAGCCCTTCAGCACATAGCCACATTCCTCGCCCTCGTGGCAGAGGGGCTTTTTATCGTAGGTGTAGCCTGCTTTTAAGGTAATTACCATCATATCCAGTGCGCGGTCATCTCGATTGGTATGCAGAAGCTTATAAAAGCTGCTGTCATGGTGGGTGACGATGGTGCGGTGCGAGCCCTTGCGGATAATCAGCTGCTCCTCGTGTGGTTCTTCGTAAAAGAAATAATTGATATTGGTATCTAATGCTTTGGCAAGCCGCCAAAGGCTGGTAACAGAGGGAACAACAAGGTCGCGCTCAATCTGGCTGATGAGACCTGTGCTGACATCGGAAAGCCTGGAAAGCTCGGCAATACTTAGCTTTTTATCTAAGCGCAGCTGTTTTAGTTTTCCACCGATCATAAGCTCCATTTTTATTGCCCTCCCATGATTTTTTCAAAGAATTTATACGCTTATTGTATCATTTTTGGGCAAGAGGTACAACTCTTTTTCAAAAAAAGAGGAAGAAAAAGCAAGGGGCAGAAAGTTGAATTTTCGGTTGTTTTCGTTGCAAATTAGGTGTCGGTATGGTATGATAGGAAGGATTATATTGAGGAAGAATACACAGAAGGAGAATATTATGTTAACAAGCAAGCAGAGAGCCTTTTTGCGCGGAATGGCAAACGGAATGGACGCAATTTTTCAGGTAGGCAAGAACGGCGTAACCCCTGAACTGAGAGATACGGTTTACAATGCACTGGAGGCAAGAGAGCTGGTAAAAATCAGTGTTCTGGATAATAATATGCTGGGTGCAAGAGAGGCGGCAGAAATGCTGGCAAGCAGAACAGGCGCAGAGGTGGTACAGGTGATTGGCAACAAATTTGTGCTGTACCGTGCGGCGAAAAAGCCTGTAATCGAGCTGCCGCAGGCAAAGAAATAAGAACCCGAAACCGACAGCGGGGAAAGAAGGAACAGAGATGAGAAATGAAATTGCAAACTTCAGGGATTGCAAAAGTATTGCCATTATGGGCGGCACCTTTGACCCGATTCACCATGGACATCTGGTGACAGCAGAGGCGGTGCGCTATCGCTTCAAGGTGGACAAGGTGGTTTTTATGCCGGCAGGGCAGCCTGCGCATAAGACAAACAAAAAGGTGACACATAATGAGCATCGCTATCTGATGACGGTGCTGGCAACGATGCGAAATGAAAATTTTGAGGTTTCCCGTATTGAGATTGATCGCGCCGGCGTGACGTATACGATTGATACGATTGAAGAGCTGAAAAGGATGTGCAGACCGGATGTGCGACTGTATTTTATTACGGGTGCGGATGCCATCCATCAGATTATGACATGGAAGGAATCGGAACGACTGCTTGGCATGTGCGATTTTGTGGCAGTGACAAGACCCGGCTACGATAAATCGAAGCTATTTCAGGATATCGGCGAAATCAGGGAGAAATTTTCCAGTCGGGTGCATTATATGGAGGTGCCTGCACTGGCAATTTCATCTTCTGATATTCGGGAGAGAGCCAAGCGCGGTGCGCCGATTAAATATCTTCTGCCGCAGGAGGTAGAGGACTATATTCATAAATTTGGGTTGTATCAGGATGATGCGGAGGATGAGGTGAAATTTATGCTGCCTGTGGAAACAATGCAGGAAAAATTGCAGTCTGCGCTTTCGGTCAAGCGTTATATTCATACGATGGGCGTGGCGGAGGAAGCAGTCAAGCTGGCGGAAATCTACGGTACGCCGCAGGACCAGCAGAAGGCGCGCGTGGCAGGGCTTCTGCATGATTGTGCAAAGGATTACCCAGAAGCTATGCGGCTGCGGTTCTGCAAGGAATATAAGGTGAAAACAGATGAAATCATGGAAAAACAGACTGATTTGATTCATCCGTTTTTAGGCGCAGAGGTCGCAAGGAGAGAATATCAGGTGACGGATGAGGATATTCTCAATGCCATCCGCTACCATACAACTGGGCGCGCAGGCATGTCTCTGCTGGAAAAAATCATTTTCATTGCGGATTATATCGAGCCGAACAGAGAAAAATTTGACGGTCTGGAGGAAGCCAGACGTTTGGCATATCTGGATTTAGACATGGCGATGAAATATATTCTGGAAAGCACCATTGCTTTCGTGAAGGAGCGTGGCAGACTGCTGCACCCCTTGTCTCTGGAAGCATTGGAATACTATAAGCATTGTGTGGAAAAGGAGGAAACGGAATGAACGCATTAGAAGCGGCAAAGGTTGCCGAAGCAGCACTGGAGGATAAGCTTGGAGAGGACATCAAGGTGCTTGACCTGAGAGGGCTTTCCAATATTGCGGACTGCTTTGTAATCGCAAGCGGCAAAAACGCGAACCAGCTGCATGCGATGGCGAATGAAGTGGAGCAGAAGCTGTTTCAGCAGGGCGTAAAGCTTCACCATAGTGAGGGCTACAGCGGCGGCACATGGATTCTGCTGGATTTTGGCAATCTTCTGGTGCATCTGTTTAACAGAGAGGAAAGAGAGTTTTACGGGCTTGACCATGTATGGGGAGACGCAAAGGCGCTCTGATTCCTTGTAATAAGTATCACTTATAACGAAAATAGAATTTTTAAATAGTCTGATTTTTACAGAGAAAAGCCTCCGCTTGGGGGCTTTTTTGGTTAAAACTGCTGTTTTTGCGAAACGGATGTATCAAAAATTTTTCTCAGAAAAGCGTTCAGGTGATGGATTTGACAAGATTTTTAGAAGCGAAAAAAAATGCTTGAATATGGCGAAAATTTGCAGTACAGTAAATTTGTCAGGAGAAATAAATCTCTTTAGAATTGTGTTGTTAAAAGTTAGAAAGGACGGAAACAATAATGGAAAAGATTTATCAGGGCAAGACAAAAGACGTTTACAAACTGGAAAACGGCAATGTGCTGCTGAAGTTCAAGGATGACTGCACAGGCAAAGACGGCGTATTTGACCCCGGCGAAAACTCTGTTGGTCTGCAGATTGAAGGCATTGGTAAAGCAAACCTGGAAACATCCATCAAATTCTTTGAAATTTTGAAGGAAGCAGGTGTTAAGACACATTATGTTTCCGCTGATCTGGATAACGTAACAATGGAAGTTCTGCCTGCAACTGTATTCGGTCATGGTCTGGAAGTTATTTGCAGACTGAAAGCAACAGGTAGCTTCATCCGTCGTTACGGCGAATATATCGAAGACGGTACACCCATCGAAGGTGGCTATGTAGAAACAACCTTCAAGAATGACGCTCTGGGCGATCCTCTGGTAACAAAGGACGGTCTGGTTGTTCTGGGTATCATGACAGCTGAAATGTATGACAGCATGAAGGCACAGACACTGCAGATTACAAAAATCGTTGCAGCTGAACTGGCTAAGCTGGGTCTGGATCTGTATGATATCAAATTTGAATTCGGCTACAATAAGGATGAAGTTATCCTGATTGACGAAATCGCATCCGGTAACATGCGTGTATACAAAGACGGCAAGTATGTTGATCCCGTTACACTGACAAAGATCATCAACGGCTAATAGGGTGTCGGCAAAGCCGACTTCTAAGTCGAAAACAGGCGGTGCTTTTTAAGTACCGTCTTTTTTTGTACAAAAAAAATCCTCTCTGTACATGTGAACAGAGAGGATTTATGCTTATTGCTTTTTATATTTTGTATCGATTTTGGAAATGGAAAATACGCAAAGCAGCAAAATCAGCAGCCATCCATACAGAATGGGGCGACTGCCGGGAAAGGGAATATCCAGACACGCCTTGCCGACGAACAGAACGCCGAGCAGAAGATTCATTTTGCCAATCTCCTTTAGATAAGCAGGGATATTTTTTTCTTCAATATTTTCCAGAACGCGCTTGGTATAAAAAATCGTTTGACCATAGAGGGCAAAAACGCCTCGGGCAAAGAAATAAATACCTGCGAGAAATAGCAGCGTCACAGCGTTTTCTCCTCCTTTCCGGCGGTGCAAATTCTTGCAACACAGCCTGTTTCATGGTAAACTTATAAGATATGTGGCAGAAATCAGTAAGAGCGTTTGTTTGCTCTCTTGTTTAGGCTGGTCTGACGGTCATTCGCCTGCTTCATCCACTCCTTCATCTTGTCTTCAAAATCGGAAGATGCATTGACGGAGGACTGGGGACGGAAATATTCCTGCGCAGGGTTCGCAGATGCTTCGCTCTGTCTGCGGGGCTGCTTGTTGAAGGGCTTGTTGGACTTGGGACGGCGTTCCTCCTTGGGCAGAGCCTCACGAATGGAAAGCGCGATTTTGTGGCTTTCTTCATCAATGGAAAGCACCTTTACCTTTACCATATCGCCAACCTTTACATGGTCATTGATATCCTGAACGAAGCTGTTGGCTACCTGAGAGATATGCACCAAGCCCTGCGTGTTGCCGAGAGAAACAATAGCGCCAAAGGGCTTGACACGAACAACCTTACCTTCTACGATGCTGCCGACTTCTAATTTTTCAGACATTCCTGTATACACTCCTGTTCAAATGATGAATTGTTTGACTTGTTTTGCGCAGAAAATACTGCGTATAGTGGGTATTATATCATAGATAAAAAGGGAATACAAATAAAATTCGGTTACAAATTTGGAGGCTTTTATGAAGAAAAAAGATGAGATTATTCTGGAGATTGCGGATGTGAATTTTCCCAATAAGGCGTATGGGTATTACGAAGGAGAGAAGGTCATCGTGAAAAATGCTGTGCCCGGGCAGAAGGTGCAGGCACAGGTGTTCAAAAAACGGGGCAGCGGCGTGGAGGCGCGCCTGCAGGAGGTCATCGAACGCTCTCCGATGGAAAGAGAAACAGGAATGTGTTCCCATTATGCACTTTGCGGCGGCTGCACCTATCAGACCATGCGGCATGAGGAGGAGCTCAGACTCAAGGAGCGACAGGTAAAACGGCTGTTGGAAAACGCAGGGATTTGTGTGCAAAGCTGGGAAGGCATTGTGCCTGCCCCTTCCGAGACGGGCTATCGCAATAAGTGTGAATTTTCCTTCGGAGACGAGGAAAAGGACGGCGACTTAGCACTTGGGATGCGCAAACGCATGAGCTATTATGAGGTTGTGACGCTGAAGGACTGTAATATTGTCGATGCGGATTATCTGCGAATCATCGAAGGGACGCTGCAATTCTTTCAGGAGAGAAAGGTGCCGTTTTATCATAAGGCGCGTCATGATGGCTCTCTGCGTCATTTGGTCGTACGAAAGGGCGCGGCAACAGGCGAAATTTTAATCAATCTGGTGACTTCCTCTGAGGTTCCCTTTTCCGTGGAGGAATTTAAGGATATGCTGCTCGGACTGGAATTGGACGGCTCTGTCTGTGGTATTCTGCATTCTGTGAATGATGGACTGGCGGATGTGGTCAAAAGCGACGAAATGCGCTTGCTCTATGGCAGAGATTTCTTTATGGAAAAGCTGTTTGATCTGGAATTTAAGGTTTCTGTGTATTCCTTCTTCCAGACGAATTCCGCCGGCGCGGAAAAGCTTTATTCCATTGTAAAGGAATTTGCCGGAGATGTGGCGGATAAGATGGTTTTCGATCTGTACTGCGGCACAGGTACGATTGGGCAGATTATGGCTGAAGCAGGCTCCAAAAAGGTGATAGGGATTGAATTGATTGAAGAAGCGGTTGTAGCTGCAAATGAAAATGCAAAGCGCAATCATCTCGAAAACTGCACCTTCCTTGCAGGAGATGTGCTGAAAATGGTGGATGAGCTTGAGGAAAGACCCGACCTGATTATTGTAGACCCGCCAAGGGATGGGATTCACCCGAAGGCGATTGGGAAGATTATTGCATTTGGCGCACCGGAGATTGTTTATGTTTCCTGCAAACCGACTTCCCTCGCAAGGGATCTGGAGATTTTTCAGCAGGAAGGGTATCAGGTGGAACGAGTGAAGCTGATGGATATGTTTCCCAGAACGGTTCATGTGGAGACTATCTGTTTGCTGTCAAAGGTGAACCCTAATAAATAATATGTAGCAAACAAAGAACTTTCTTTGCTTGACGCTTTACCTTTTTGCGCGTATCATGAGGAAAACGAAAGAAGAAGGAGATTCAGATGAAACGGTTAGAACGGGTATATTGCAGGGCATTTCAAGGTGTATTTCGTGCGGCATTGCCGTTCATGCCCTACAGAGAACCGAAAATTTTACATAGCATTGTCCAAATTCCCGATGTATTGCAGGAACGGAACATTTCTAAGGTGCTTCTGGTGACGGATGAAAGTATTCGTGGACTTGGCTTGACAAAGCACTTAGAGGAGGAGCTGCGGCGGCGAAGCATCTTCTGCGCGGTTTATGACAAAGTGGTAGCAAACCCGACGATTCAGAATATTGAGCAGGCGCGTGCGGTATATCTGAAAAGCGGTGCGCAGGCAATGATTGCCTTTGGCGGCGGCTCTGTGATGGACTGCGCGAAGGTAACGGGAGCAAGAATTGTGAAGCCGAGGAAGCCTGTTTATAAAATGAAGGGTTTATTGCGGATATGCAAGCCTTTGCCGCTATTGATTGCGGTGCCGACAACGGCAGGAACAGGCAGTGAAACCACATTGGCGGCGGTCATTACGGACAGCGGCACGAAGCACAAATATCCCATCAATGATTTTTCCCTGATTCCGCAATATGCCGTTTTGGATTATCATGTGACGTTGGGACTGCCGAAGGGCATTACCGCAACGACGGGCATGGATGCGCTGACGCATGCCGTAGAAGCGTATATCGGCGGCAGCACGACGAAGCAGACGCGCTTTATGGCAGAGCATGCGGTGCGCCTGATTTATGAAAATCTGCGAAAGGCTTATGAGGATGGGCAGAATAAAAAGGCGAGAGCGTATATGTTGGAGGCGGCATACTGCGCAGGGATTGCGTTTTCGCGATCTTATGTGGGCTATGTCCATGCAATCGCACATTCCCTTGGCGGACAATACGGCGTGGCACATGGGCTTGCAAACGCTGTTATTCTGCCGTATTTCTTAGAGGAATACGGAGATGCCTGTGTGCCGCAGCTGGCGAAGCTGGCGCGCTGTGTCGGGATGGTGCCGAAGCATACGAGTGACCGCAGGGCGGCGGCCTCCTTTATCCTCTGGGTAAAGGAAATGAACCGCTACATGCAGATTCCCGAAACAATCAAGGAAATCCGCAGGGAGGATATTCCTGCGTTATCGAAGCATGCCGCGGCGGAGGGCAATCCGCTTTATCCTGTGCCGGTGCTGATGGATGCGAAGGAGCTGGCAGGGATGTATGAAAAAATCATGGAGAAGGGAGCGAGATAAGATGCAGAAAAAGTTGGAAAAGCAACGGGCGTTTTTTCGCAGCGGAAGAACCATTCCGCTTGCCTTCCGAAAAAAGGCATTGAAACGCTTAGGAAGAGCCATTCGCCAACACGAAAATGAAATCTACGCAGCACTGCGCGAGGATTTGAATAAATCCAAAACAGAGGCGTTTATGTGTGAGGTGGGGATGACTCTGGCAGAATTATCCTATATGCTGAAGCACCTGGAGGGCTGGGCGAAAAAGAAATATGTCCGCAGTCCATTGGCGCAGTTTTCTGCTACAAGCTTTACGGTGAAGGAGCCGTATGGCGTGGCACTTATCATGTCCCCCTGGAATTACCCCTTCATGCTGACGATGGAGCCGCTGATTGGGGCGATTGCGGCAGGCAACTGTGCGGTGGTCAAGCCTTCTGCTTATGCGCCTGCAACCTCTGCGGTGATACGGAGGATTTTACGGGCGTGCTTCCCGGAGGAATTTATATTTGTGGTGGAGGGTGGCAGAGCAGAAAATCAGGCACTCCTAGACCAGAGGTTTGATTATATCTTCTTTACCGGCGGCGTGACGGTTGGCAAAGAGGTGATGGCGAAGGCAGCGAAGCACCTGACCCCTGTGACGTTGGAGCTGGGCGGCAAAAGCCCCTGTGTGGTTGACCGTACCGCAAAGCTGGAGCTGGCGGCAAAGCGGATTGCGTTCGGCAAGCTGTTAAACTGCGGACAGACCTGCGTGGCACCGGATTATATTCTGGTGGAAAGAAGCGTCAAGGATGAATTTCTTGTTTATCTGAAAAAATGGATTGTGCGGATGTACGGTGCGGATGCAACGGAAAATGACGCGTATGTGAAGATGATTAACCAAAAGCATTTTGACCGCGTGACGGGCTTGATTGACCCTGAAAAGGTGATATTCGGCGGTGGCCGGAATGAAAGAACGATGCAGATTCAGCCAACCATTCTGGATGATGTGACGGCTGAGGATGCCGTGATGCAGGAAGAAATCTTCGGACCGATTTTCCCGATTCTGCCTGTGGACAGCATGGCGGAGGCAGAGGAATTTATCCGTAAAAGAGAAAAGCCATTGGCGTTGTATCTTTTTACGCAAAATAAGGCCCTTGCGGAGCGATTCCTCAGATATGTGCCCTTTGGCGGCGGCTGCATCAACGATACGATTATCCATCTGGCAACAAGCAGAATGGGCTTTGGTGGTGTTGGCGGCAGCGGCATGGGCAGCTATCACGGAAAGAAAAGCTTTGAAACCTTTAGCCATGAAAAGAGTATTGTAAATAAGCATACATGGATGGATCTGCCTGTCAGATATGCGCCGTATCATAGGATACAGAGGCTGCTACTGCGGCTGTTCCTGCGATAAATAAAAAAAGAACCGAAGGGTGCGCCCAGATAAGAAACCTTGCATTCTGAAATGCTGAAAGCTACGGCTACTGCGTCAGTTCCCCTTGACAGCCTAAGTCAAAGGATGCCTGCGGGAAACTTCCTTGTATCCGCAGGCTTTCAGCTATTTCATTTTCTTCATGTTTTCTTACTGGGACACACCTAAAGAATTTCTATTTTATTTTAAGGAAGAGATTCTTTCGGTTTTTGTTTACAGCTTTCTGAGCCGCAGCATGGCAAGGATGAATCCGATGCTGTAGCAAAGGATGGAAAGCAGGGCAAAGGGCGCGAGAAATTTATGGACGGTTTTGGAAAGCAGGAAGGCAATCAGCATCCAGAAGCCGCTGACAGCAGAGGACAGACAAAGAATCCGCAGGGTGCTGAGGGCGGTTTTTGTTGCGTAGGCATCCTGACAGAATTCCGCCAGAAGCTTGGATTTACCCGCTAAAAGCTTCTGCCCTTCCTTTTGAAAAAAATAGGCAAGCGCAAGCATCAGAATAATATAAATCAGCATGAAGTTGCTCCTTTCGGTTCGGTTTTTATCAGTGTAGCATTTTATTCAAAGAAAAGCAAATTTCTGTTTGCAGGAGGGGAAAGATGTGCTATGATTTGCCCGGACGGCAACAGATGAAAACAGAGGGAGTGCGAAAAAGCTTGGAGGATTTTAGGAGGGAAAGAATATGACCTATCAGGAGGTTCTGGAAAACGCAAGAAAAAGAATGGCACCCAGATGCAGGGTTTGCCCCGAATGTAACGGCATTGCCTGCAAGGGCGTAATGCCGGGACCTGCCGGGAAGGGGGCTTCTCGCACCTTTCAGCGGAACGTGGCATGGCTTGGGGATCATGTAAAGCTGGAAATGGATGTCACAGGCGGCAATCAGGAGCGAAATATGGAAATTTCACTCTTTGGGGAAACCTTTGCTGCGCCGATTTTCGTTGCACCTATCGGCTTGATTCCGTATACCTATACAGAGGATATGACTGACAGGCTGTATTGTGATGCGGTGATGCTCGGCGCAAAGGCGGCAGGGATTCTGGCGTTTGGCGGCGGCGGTCCTAAGGCAGAAAATTTTTATGAGCCGCTGGAGGCAATTCGGGAGAATGGCGGCTGGGGGATTCCTACCTTGAAGCCTTGGGCGGTCGAAGTGGTGAAGGAACGGCTGAAAGAGGTCGAGGCGGTGCATCCGTTTGCCTTTGCCATGGATATTGATAGCGCAGGTCTGCCCCATGCAGGTCTGGCGAATCCGCCTATGCTGCTGAAAACGGAGGAGGAGCTGCGAGAGATTGCCGCGGCAACCAATTTGCCGTTTATCGTAAAGGGTATTATGACGGCGGAAGCGGCGCAGAAGGCGGTCAGAGCAGGTGCATATGCGATTGTGGTTTCCAACCATGGCGGCAGAGTGATGGATCATGGGCTTTCGACAGCAGAGGTGCTGCCTGAAATTCGTGCGGCAGTCGGCGCGGATACAAAAATATTTGTAGATGGTGGTGTGCGCACGGGGGATGATGTGTTTAAAATGCTTGCCCTTGGCGCGGATGCGGTGCTGATTGGCAGACCCTATGTAATTGCGGCTTACGGCGGCGGTGCGGAAGGCGTGCAGCTGTATACGGAAAAGCTGAAAGCGGAGCTGAAGGATGCCATGACGATGACAAGCTGCAAAAGCTTGCAGGAAATCACGAGAGATAAAATCAGGCTTGTATAAATGCAAGGCTCCTTATTGGGACACATCTAAAAACCCTTTTCCTGACGAAGAAAGGGGTTTTTTGTGTTCCTGTAAAAAAAGAAGGATGAGTTTTCTAAGAATAGGTTGCTTTTTCTGGGAAAAAATGGTACTTTTATAATGCAAAGCATAACTGCGTTGGTGCGGATATGCGTGTAAGTGTGAAAGAAACAGGAGAGGAAAAAGCAATATGGATAACGGTTTGGAAAAGAGATACGGCTTGCTGACGGCGATTGCCATGGTAGTTGGGATTGTCATCGGCAGTGGTGTGTTTTTTAAAGCGGAAAAGGTGCTGACGGCGACCGGCGGCAACCTTTCCTTAGGAATTTTGGCGTGGCTTTTGGGTGGTTTGGTGATGATTCTGTGCGCGTATAATTTTGCGCTGATGGCAACAAAGCATGAAAAGGTCAGCGGCGTTGTGGATTATGCAGAGGTTTTGGTAGGGGGAAGATATGCCTATTTTTTTGCATGGTTTGCGGCGGTGATTTATTTCCCTGCCATGACATCCGTTGTGGCGTGGGTAGCGGCAAGATATTTCGGCGTTCTGATGGGCTGGGAAATCGTCGGGCCGCAGGTTATGACGTTATCAGGGCTGTTTCTGGTGGGCAGCTATGTCATCAATGCGCTTGCGCCGAAGCTGGCAGGCAGACTGCAGGTGACCACAACGGCGGCAAAGCTGATTCCTTTATTTCTGATGGCAATTTTCGGGACGATTTTCGGCTTGAAAAACGGGATTCTGGTAGAGAATTTTACAACAACGGCAGTGCATACCTTTACGAGTAAAAATCCTCTTTTTACGGCAGTGGTAGGCACCTGCTTTGCGTATGAGGGCTGGATTTGTGCAACCTCCATCAACGCGGAATTGAAGGATGCGAAGAAAAACCTGCCCTTGGCGCTGATTTTCGGATCTGCCTTTGTGGTTCTGGTTTATATTCTGTATTATATCGGGCTGGCTGGCGCAGTCAAAAATGAGGTCATGATGGCAGGCGGCGAAACGGGTGCGCGGATTGCGTTTGAAACCGTGTTCACGCAGCTTGGCGGTACACTGCTGTTCATTTTTGTTGTCATTTCTTGTCTGGGCACGTTGAACGGGCTGATGATGGCGTGTACCAGAGCGTTTTATGCCATGGGTGTCAGGGATGAAGGGCCTCGTCCGCAGGTGTTCAAGGTAGTAGATACAGTGACGAAAATGCCGACAAACTCTGCGCTGATTGGTTTGATGATGGCGATGCTCTGGCTGACGTATTTTTATGGTGCGAATCTGGCACCAAAGCCCTGGTTCGGACCCTTTTGCTTCGATAGCTCTGAATTACCCATCGTAACGATTTATGCGATGTATATTCCCATTTTCGTGATGCAGATGAAAAAAGAAAAGGAGCTTGGCTTCTTTTATCGCGTAGTGGTGCCTGCTTTGGGGGTAATTGCGAGTGCCTTTATGGTTCTGGCGGCGATTGTATCTCTCAGAAAGGCAGTGCTTTACTATTTGATTTTGTTTGCGGTGCTTATGGGAATCGGGCTTTTGCTGAAAAATTACGGACACGAGAAAGAATAAAACGGATCAGAAAAAGAGAGAAGGTCGTATGTAAAAAGATACATACGACTTTTTTTAATTATAATATTGACATATGTCAGAATAAGTGTATACTGGAGAAAGCGGTATATGTCAAAAATAAGGAGGCGTTTCTATGGCAAGACCAAGAAAGTGCAGACGCGTCTGTGGGATGCCCCGAACAAACAGCTTTGCGCCTATGGGCAGCCAGCTTTGCGAGGAACGCATCATCATGGCGGTGGATGAATACGAGACGATCCGTCTGATTGATTTGGCAGGCTATACGCAGGAGGAATGTGCCGCGCAGATGGGCATTGCCAGAACCACGGTGCAGGGCATTTATAACGATGCACGGCGGAAGCTGGCGGATGCGTTGGTAAATGGGAAGATGCTTTTTATCGAAGGCGGAGATATTGACATTTGCGAACGGGAAAATGCCGGCTGCGGACGAAAATGCGGACAGCTTTGCCGGAAGGAAATGAAGGATGAAAAGAATAAGAGAAATTTAGGAGATGAATTTGATGAGTGAAAATTGTTCTCACAACTGCGGCAGCTGTTCTTCTGACTGCAGCAGCAGAAAACCGGCAGATTTTTTGGTACCCCCCAATGAACACAGCAAAATCAAAAAGGTGATTGCTGTTGTCAGCGGGAAAGGCGGCGTTGGGAAATCCATGGTAACCTCTACTATGGCGGTTCTGACAAACAGAAGGGGCAAAAAAACAGCTATTCTGGATGCGGATATCACAGGCCCTTCCATCCCTAAGGCATTTGGTGTGACAGAAAAGGCGTATGGCACACAGATGGGGATTCTGCCCTGCGAATCCAAAAAGGGCATCGAGATGATGTCTGTTAATCTGCTTTTGGATAATGACACAGACCCCGTAGTCTGGAGAGGGCCGGTTATTGCGGAAACCGTAAAGCAGTTTTGGAAGGATGTTGTTTGGGGGGATGTGGACTATATGTTCATCGATATGCCACCCGGCACAGGAGATGTTCCGCTGACTGTTTTCCAGTCTATCGCGATTGACGGCATTATTATTGTAACTTCTCCGCAGGAGCTGGTTGGCATGATTGTGGATAAGGCTGTAAAAATGGCGGAAATGATGAATGTGCCCATTCTGGGTATCGTGGAAAATATGTCCTACTTTAAATGTCCCGATTGCGGCGGTATCCATCATATTTTTGGGGAAAGCCAGATTGAAGCGATTGCGGCAAAGCACAATATTCCCGTTGTCTGCAAGCTGCCCATTGACCCTGCGATTGCAGCAAAATGCGACAGAGGTGCAGCAGAGGAATACGAAGGCGAATGGCTGGATCCTATGGTAGATTTTCTGGAAAAAATGAGATAATAAAAACAGGGGAGAGAATAAAATGAAAACAAAAATTGCAGTGACCTACGAAAATGGCGAAGTATTCCAGCACTTTGGGCATACAAAGGAATTTAAATTCTACACCGTAGAGGATAAAAAGATTGTGGACAGCGAGATTGTTCCCACAATGGGCAGTGGACACAGCATGCTGGCGGATTTTCTGCTGCTGAATGGTGTAACTGTGCTCATCTGCGGCGGTATCGGCGGCGGTGCAAAGGCTGCACTGGCGCAGAAGGGCATCGAACTGCGCGGCGGTGTGCGCGGCAATGCGGATGAGAAGGCGCAGGCGTATGTGGACGGTACATTGGAATACAATGCAGCGGTAGAATGTACCCATCACCATGACCACGACCATGAAAATTGTAGTGAGCATGACCATCACTGCGGCGGTCACTGCCACTGAATATTTTAAGCTGAAAACAGAATTTTTGCAGGCGGAGAGACACTATTTTAGTGTCTCTTTTTTTGTACAAAATGACAAAATGTGATTATTGCATTATGTAAACTAATTTAAAATGGAGAAAATACTGCAAAAATTTAAAAAAATGATGATTTTTTATGCAGATTTACCGATGGGTATCGCAAAAAGGTGTAAAGATGTTGTTAAGATATAGTTAAAAAGTACATTTGTCACTGAGCAATAGCACAGTGCGTTTTCCATGATTTTTTTGTGGTAATTTGTCGAAGGTTCTGTGTAAAATCAATAAAATGAAGCTTTTTACTAATTTTTGCGATATAAAAAAATGCTTGAATTTACAGGGAAAATCGCGTACACTGAAAAAGCAGAAATCGAAAGACAGGTTTCATAGATTCGATTGCAACGTAGTATCCGTTTTCGTGGGGACGGAAAATTTTTTTAGCCATGATATAAAGAATACGTTAAGATAGAATAAAGAAACTGTTAAGATTTCAATAGCAATTTTATTGCACTTATAATCAATTACATTTTTTGGGAGGGAATTGTAAATGGAAACTTTTAACAACGTAGTGCTGTCCATCAAGGATTTCTTGTGGGGACCTATTATGCTGTGTCTGCTGATTGGTACACATGTGCTGTTAACAATCAGAACAAAAGTCATTCAGAGAAAGACCTTTACAGGTATCAAACTTTCCGTAACACCCGATGCAGAGGCATCCGGTGATATCGGCGGCTTCTCAGCTCTGGCAACAGCTCTTGCAGCTACTATCGGTACCGGTAATATCGTAGGTGTTGCAACTGCAATCGGTATTGGTGGCCCCGGTGCTGTATTCTGGATGTGGTTCACAGGTCTGCTGGGTATGGCAACCAAATATGGTGAAGCAACACTGGCAGTTAAATACCGTGTAAAAGCAAAAGACGGCTCTTTCATCGGTGGTCCCATGTACGCTCTGGAAAGAGGTCTGGGACATAAATGGCTGGGTGTCCTGTTCGCAATCTTTACAGGTATCGCTTGCTTCGGTATCGGTAACATGACACAGGCAAACTCCATCGCAGAATCCATGAATGGTACATTCGGCGTACCTAAGATTGCAACAGGTATCGTTCTGATGATTATTACAGGTCTGGTTATCCTGGGTGGCGTTAAGTCCATCTCCAAGGTATGTGAAAAGCTGATTCCTCTGATGGCAGGTCTGTACATCGTAGGTTGTATCGTAATCTGCGTAATCAATGGTGCTCATATTCCCGCAGCTTTCGCAGCAATCGTACAAGGCGCATTCAACCCTGCAGCAGCAGGCGGCGGCTTTGTTGGTGCAACAGTAGTAGCTTGTATCCGTGCCGGCGTATCCCGTGGTCTGTTCACAAACGAATCCGGTTTGGGCTCTGCTCCTATCGTTGACGCGTGTGCAGCAACAAGAAACCCTGCAAGACAGGCGCTGATTTCCATGTCCGGTGTATTCTGGGATACAATCGTAGTTTGCTTGCTGACAGGTCTGGTTCTGGTATCCTCTATCATTAAAGACCCCGTAGGTATGGAAGGTCTGGTAGGTGCGCACATGACAGCAGGTGCGTTCAACGCTATCCCCATTGTTGGTCCTGCAGTTCTGACATTCGGTCTGCTGACATTCGCTTGGTCCACAATTCTGGGCTGGTCCTACTATGGTGAAAGATGTTGGGTATATCTGGTAGGTGTTAAGTCCATCATGCCTTTCCGTGTTGTTTGGACATTTGTTGTACTGGTAGGCTGTGTAGCTGCACTGGATGTAGTTTGGAACATTGCTGACGTACTGAACGCTTGTATGGCATTCCCCAACTGCGTAGCTTTGATTGGTCTGAGCGGTGTTATCGCTTCCGAAACAAAGAAATATGTATGGGATAAGAATGCAGAAATGGGCGGTCTGATGAAATGGATGGATGACGTTGCTCCTCAGCTGGACAAATAATCTTCCTTTCAGAAAAGAATCCGATTTCATATTGAGCATGACCCACGTATAAAATTCACACCCTCTGTGCGAAAGCGCAGGGGGTGTTCTTTTGCTTGCGGACAGATGTATGCGGTGAAAAATAGTTTATTCGCATGAATATTATAACGTATAAACTGGAAAAAAATACCATTTCTGATGGAAATATGGAAGGTGATTTGTTGTTTATTTTGCACAAATTGACAATTGGAAAAAAATTACAAATTTAGAAAAAAAGAAGAAATGTCAAAAGTCGATGGAAGATGCAGTTTTTTTGTGCAATTTAACGGGTGGAATCAATATCCAAGCGGACTGTTTGCGTCAAACTGCATTGTTTTATGGGAAGGACATTTGTTTTCTGTGTGTTTTTGGGCATTGTAAAATTGTTATATAAAGTTGCGTTATTTTATAGTTTAGACATACAAAATGCACATAAAGACAAAATGTGTCCCACGCTTCACCGGAAAAAAGTGCTTGTTTTTTGCGTGGGATGCGGTAAAATAATATCAGGTTTTGAAGTTTGAATACAGTTTTTTCAGAGCCGTTTGAGCAAGGATTTTTCTGTTTTTTGTATTCGTGGGGATAGGAAAAAACTTTGAAAAAGCTTTTATGAAGAAACTGAATAAAAATTCAGGCCGCGTGATTATTCTAATATTATAATTCATTATTTAGGGAGGGAATTATATGGAAGCTTTTAACAATGTGGTGCTGTCCATCAAGGATTTCTTGTGGGGACCTATTATGCTGTGTCTGCTGATTGGTACACATGTGCTGTTAACAATCAGAACAAAAGTCATTCAGAGAAAGACCTTTACAGGTATCAAACTTTCCGTAACACCCGATGCAGAGGCATCCGGTGATATCGGCGGCTTCTCAGCTCTGGCAACAGCTCTTGCAGCTACTATCGGTACCGGTAATATCGTAGGTGTTGCAACTGCAATCGGTATTGGTGGCCCCGGTGCTGTATTCTGGATGTGGTTCACAGGTCTGCTGGGTATGGCAACCAAATATGGTGAAGCAACACTGGCAGTTAAATACCGTGTAAAAGCAAAAGACGGCTCTTTCATCGGTGGTCCCATGTACGCTCTGGAAAGAGGTCTGGGACATAAATGGCTGGGTGTCCTGTTCGCAATCTTTACAGGTATCGCTTGCTTCGGTATCGGTAACATGACACAGGCAAACTCCATCGCAGAATCCATGAATGGTACATTCGGCGTACCTAAGATTGCAACAGGTATCGTTCTGATGATTATTACAGGTCTGGTTATCCTGGGTGGCGTTAAGTCCATCTCCAAGGTATGTGAAAAGCTGATTCCTCTGATGGCAGGTCTGTACATCGTAGGTTGTATCGTAATCTGCGTAATCAATGGTGCTCATATTCCCGCAGCTTTCGCAGCAATCGTACAAGGCGCATTCAACCCTGCAGCAGCAGGCGGCGGCTTTGTTGGTGCAACAGTAGTAGCTTGTATCCGTGCCGGCGTATCCCGTGGTCTGTTCACAAACGAATCCGGTTTGGGCTCTGCTCCTATCGTTGACGCGTGTGCAGCAACAAGAAACCCTGCAAGACAGGCGCTGATTTCCATGTCCGGTGTATTCTGGGATACAATCGTAGTTTGCTTGCTGACAGGTCTGGTTCTGGTATCCTCTATCATTAAAGACCCCGTAGGTATGGAAGGTCTGGTAGGTGCGCACATGACAGCAGGTGCGTTCAACGCTATCCCCATTGTTGGTCCTGCAGTTCTGACATTCGGTCTGCTGACATTCGCTTGGTCCACAATTCTGGGCTGGTCCTACTATGGTGAAAGATGTTGGGTATATCTGGTAGGTGTTAAGTCCATCATGCCTTTCCGTGTTGTTTGGACATTTGTTGTACTGGTAGGCTGTGTAGCTGCACTGGATGTAGTTTGGAACATTGCTGACGTACTGAACGCTTGTATGGCATTCCCCAACTGCGTAGCTTTGATTGGTCTGAGCGGTGTTATCGCTTCCGAAACAAAGAAATATGTATGGGATAAGAATGCAGAAAATGGTGGTCTGATGAAGTGGATGGATGACGTTGCTCCTCAGATTGACAAATAATTGATTCCTTACATTTACCCACGATAAAAAGAAAGGGGCGGTAGAAATACCGCTCCTCTCTTTTTTGCGTAAAAATATAAAATAGGTAGTATTTTGTTTTTGCTCGAAATGAAGCAAATAAAAAACGTATATCAAAGTGATATACGTTTTTTTCCGTGAGTGACATGATTCGAACACGCGACCTTCTGATCCGTAGTCAGACGCTCTATCCAGCTGAGCTACACTCACATATTCATTTGGCACATGAACTATCATACAATATGGGAAAGAGTTTGTCAAGCATTTTTTGAAAAAGATTGGAAAGGATTTATAAAAAAACACAGAGCCCTTAAGGTGTGTCCCAATAAGAAAACATGAAGAAAATGAAATAGCTGAAAGACTGCGGATGCAAGGAAGTTCCCCACAGGCATCCTTTGACTTAGGCCGTCAAGGGGAACTAACGCAGTAGCCGTAGCTTTCAGCATTTCAGAATTCAGGGTTTCTTATCTGGGCGCACCTTTTTAGACTCTGTGAAAATTTGGCTTCGATTTTATTCGCCCTTGGCAGAAGAAAGAAAGTTTGCTGCTTTCTTTAAATAGGTACGGGAAATCTTCCCGGGCAGCCCTGTAATGCCCTTGGCGGCCTTTGCGCCAATCACGAACGGAATAACAGGGGCGGCGATGGGCTTGGGGCGTTCTTCCTGCTCCAGAATATTTTGGTACAGCTGCTCCACGCTGTCTGCAAAGTTCTGCACGGAAAGAACATCCATCGCCTGTATAGAGGCTGTGGAAAGCTTTTCGGAAAGGGCTTTGTCGGTCAGCACGCGATAAAGCAGCTCCGGCAGGTCTTCATTTTTCTCAAAGAGCATGCCTGTTTCACCGTCAGTGATGATATTTTCGATACATTCATCCTTTTTTGCCACAACGGGGATGCCGCCTGCCATTGCCTCAGCAAAGGTAAGCCCCTGCGTTTCGGAAACAGATGCACTGCAGAAAACATTGCCGAGCTGATAATATTTCCCGATTTCATCCCAAGGCTTGCCGCCTGTAAACATCACATGAGCACCAACACCGAGGGATTCTGCAAAGTTGCGCAGATTTTCAATTTCATTGCCTTCGCCGACAATTACCATCTGTACTTCCGGCAGCTTTTCAATCAGCTTCGGCAAGGCGGAAATGACAACATCAATGCTTTTTTCCTTCGCAATGCGCCCGATGGAAATGATAACGGGAGTATCTGCTTTTAAGCCAAGGGATTCCCGCAGGGCAAGAATTTCTGCCGCGTCGAAGTTTTCCTTGCGAAAATGCGCGGTATTGATGCCGGTGGGGATGATGGAAATCGGCTTTGTTACACCGTAGCCGGAAAGCAGCTGCTCCGTTTTATGCGTAGGCGCGATGACTGCCATTGCCGTATTGCAGAAGGCGCTGCTGAATTCGCGTGCCATGTTTTTGGAAATGATATGTCCGCCGCCGATATAATGCACATAATCCTCATACATGGTGTGATAGGTATGCACCATGGGGATGCCCTCCGTTGTGGAAACCAGCTTTCCCAGAAAGCCCAAGGGGAATTCTGTCTGTGTATGCACGATGTCCAGATTCAGTTTTTTGATTTTTTTCAGAATATGCGGTGGGAAAATATAGCCTGCACGATAATCCCGTACGAAATAAACGGGGATACTGGGCAGACGAAAGATATCCTCATCCTCGGGCTGCCCTTCACAGCGAGGGTCGGAAGGGGTGAAAATATACACCGTGTGTCCCTTTTCGCGTAGTGCATGGGTGAGCGTGCGGATGGATGTTGCCACACCGTTCAGCTGTGGAAAATATGTGTCGGAAAAAATGCCAATATTCATTAGAAACCTCCGTGTTTTCTATGTCTGGAAAACATTTCTCTGGATTTTTACTTCAAATTTTCAGTTTCGGGCATTTAGCCTGAAACATGTATTATTTTAATACAGAATAGAAATTTGCGCAATGAAAAACGCGTTAGGGTTTTTATAAGGTTTTATTAAGATAGGACAGAATCTGTGTTTCTTTGGCATTTGGCAGAAAGATGTGGTATACTTAATGTTTAGAAAGAAGCGAAAAAGGAGGCGATACTGTGGGCAAAAAACTGAATACGGCACAGCAGAAGGCAGTCTGCCACGAAACAGGGCCGATGCTGGTTCTGGCAGGGCCGGGCAGCGGAAAAACAACAGTATTGCTTTGTCGCATTTCCAGATTATTGGAAAGAGGATTGGCGAAGCCGCAGGAAATCCTTGCGCTGACCTTTTCCAAAGCGGCGGCGGAAGAAATGAAAAGCCGATTTGAGAATTTAAACGGAGCTTCCGGCGTTTCCTTCGGAACATTTCACAGCATCTTTTTTCGGATTCTGCGGAGCAGATACGGCTGGAATGTGGAGCAGATTTTTCAGGAGGAGGAAAGAAGAAGCATCCTCAGAAATAGTATTGAAGCAGAAAAATGGGATATTCCCGATTTAGAAGAATATATTTCGCAATTCTTTTCACAGCTTTCTCTGATGAACAGTGAATTGGAGCAGCCGAACCGCTTCACGCCCACGGGAATGCCTGTGGAGGAATTTCGCAAGCTGTATCGTGCGTATGAAGGGTATAAGGAACGGCATGAAAAATTGGATTTTGACGATATGCTGACGCAGTGCTATCAGCTTTTGCGCGAGGATGCGGCAGTGCGGGAGTATTGGCAGAGAAAATATAAATTTATTCTGGTGGATGAGTTTCAGGATGTCAATCAGGCGCAGTTCGCCTGCTTACAGATTCTGGCAGAACGCCATCAGAATCTTTTTGTGGTGGGGGATGATGACCAGAGTATTTATGCCTTCCGCGGCGCAAGACCTGATTTTCTTCTGCGTTTTCCGACGCTTTATCCTGCGGCAAAAAAAGTAACATTAAATACAAACTATCGCTCTACGGAGCGAATTGTCAATTTGGCGGAGCGTGTCATCGGCAATAATGAGGTGCGCTTTGTGAAAAATATGAAGGGCATCGGGGAAGCCGGTGATAAGGTGACGTTTTTTCTGGCGGAGGATGCGGCGAAGGAAGCAGCACATATTGCGGAGAAAATCGGCAGACTTCTGGATGAAGGCGTGCCGCTGACGGAAATTGCTGTCATTTACCGTACAAATCTACAGGGTGGTGCATTCGCCAGAGAATTATATAAAAGAGGGATTCCATACGACTTGCGCGATAACAGCGGCAATGTGTATGAGCATTGGGTGGCAAAGGATTTGCTTGCCTATCTTCTGCTTGCGGAGAATGAGGAATCAGACAGCGCACTGCGGCGGATTCTGAATAAACCCAAACGCTATATCGGGAAGGATTTGCTCGCAGAGGCGGAAGCTATGCCGTATACGTTATTGCGCAGCTTTTTTGTCTGTCCGTCCTTGAAGGGGTGGCAGGAGGAGAATCTGGAAAATCTGCGAATTGATTTAAATCAGATTCGGAAGCGCACCCCCTATGATGCCTTGAAATATATTCGTAAAGTCATCGGATATGATGAATATTTAGAGGAATTTGCTGCATATAGAAGAACAAGTGCTCAGGTTTTGCAGGAGATAGCGGACGAGATTATGGAAACGGCAAAGGACTGTGCGGATGTGCGCAGCTTTCGGGAGCAGCTGGAACGGCTGAGTCTGCAAATGAAGGAGCAGAGCCGCAAAAAGGGACAGAAACGAAACGGCGTTGCACTCATGACGATGCATGGCGCAAAGGGCTTGGAATTTCGTGCGGTCTTTCTGCCTTCTCTGGTGGAGGGAATTGTGCCGCATGAAAAGGGAATGGATACGGTTGCGGAGGAGAGGCGGCTGTTTTATGTTGCCATGACAAGGGCATCCGAAAAGCTCTGTCTTTCCGCAATTCTGCAAAGATATGAAAAGGAACGGAAGCCCTCTCGTTTTCTGGCGGAAATGGGACTGGACGCAGAGATGGCGTTCCGCAAAAATAAGGAGAAAGAAGGAAATAAACGATGAAACCGAAGGATAAATATCGGATGAAAAAGAAAATTGCCGCAGGAATTGCACTGCTTTTGGCGGTGGTAATGGTGCTGAGTTTAGCTGCGCCGTTTCTGGGCTATGGCATCTATTGAGCGGCGAAACCGAGAAGAGAATGTACGATTTGCAGAAACGGCATAAAATCGTAACAAAAATGTAAGGATTTTTTCAAGGAATTGCTCTTGTAATTTACAGTAGACTTCGTTATGATAAGGGGGACTATTGATAAAAATAGTCAGGGTATGACAAAGCTTGTATCAAACAGGCAATTTTGCATGAAATATATTTTAGGGGGCGAGGAGAGTTGGAGGAAAGCAATAGACCACGACAGCAGCGACATCAGCAGCAATCGCACCAACATCATCACCATCAGAAGGGCAAAAAAACAGACAATAACAATAAAAATAAAAAGCCTTTGGTGATAATCGGTGTTTTGGTTCTGCTTGTGGCAGTGGCTGCGTTCGGGTATCATGAGGTACATAAAAGAAAGGTTTTGAATCTGCTGGCACAGGAAGGCATTTATCAGGGCATTACGATCAATGGTGAGGATGTATCCGGATTGAGTCAGGAGGAGGCTGTCGCACAGCTGCAGGAAAGGTATAAATCCGAGGTTGTCGGGCAAATTCTGACATTGCAGTATGGCGAAGAAGACGCACTGCAGAAATGGGACATTCCCTTTGAGGACATCGGCGCAGGGTACCATGTGGAGGATGCCGTAAAGGAGGCATACGAAACAGGGCGTACCGGCACGGAAGCGGATCGCTTTCAGGTCGGCGCGAAATTGCTGAAGGATGGCGTGAATATTGAGCTGACCTACGGCTATGATGCGGAAATGCTGAGCGCAAAGCTGGACGAGGTCGCGGAGGAATTTAATCAGGATGCCATTGACAGTACCGTTGTAAGGCAGAATGGCAGATTTGTGGTTTCTCCTGAGCAGACAGGGCTTGAAATGGAAAAGGATAAAACCGCAAAGCATGTGGCAAAGGTGATGGAAACACGCAAAAGCGGCACAGCGGAAATTGCGGCAAAGGTAACAAAGCCCAAGATTACGGCAGAGGATAACTCCCATGTAACGGATCTGATTGGGTCCTATTACACAACTTATACAAACAGCGACAGAAACAGAAACAACAACCTTGCGGTAGGCTGCAATTACATCAATGGTACTGTGATTGCACCCGGAGAGGTATTTTCCGCAAATGCGCATCTGGGCAGCCAGACGGCGGCAGGCGGCTATAAGGAAGCCGGCGTTTATGTAAACGGCAAGGTGGAAAAGGGCATGGCAGGCGGCGTTTGTCAGGTAACATCTACCTTATATAATGCAGTCATTCTGGCTGAGCTTGAGGTGGTAGAGCGTTCCCCTCATTCCATGACGGTTGGCTATGTGCCGCTGGGCAGAGATGCGGCTGTAGCAGGCACCTATAAGGATTTGAAATTCAAGAATAACACCGAATATCCTATTATGATTGAGGCTTACGCAAGCGGCGGCAAGCTTGTCATGAATATTTACGGGCATGAGGTGCATGATGCAGGCAGAAGATTGGAGTTTGAAACGGTTTACGAGGGTACAATTAACAAGCCTGCGGAAATCGTGAAGAAGGACCCCAATCTGCCTGAAGGCGAACGAGTTGTAACCTCTCGCGGCAGAACGGGTTGCAAGGTGAGCGTACGCAAAAAAGTGTATGAGAATGGGAAAATGATCAGCAATGAATGGTTCAGCAGCTCTTCCTATCGTGCGGCGGCGGATGAGGTAACTGTCGGCACGAAGAAGAAGGAGGAAACGACAGAATCAATCACACCCACAATAACAGAAAACACAGGGTCGAGCGATCAGTAAGCGAATAAGGCAATAAAAGCCTCTGTCATTGGACAGAGGCTTTTTGCGAAGGAAAGGATGAAAACGATGTTTGCAATCGGAAAACTTCCTCCGGAGATTCTGGAGAAAATTGTGATGGAGCCTATGCAGGCGAGTAGGGTGAAGCGTGAGGATGTCATTCTGCGCCCGAAAACGGGAGAAGACTGCTCTGCTGTTGATTTGGGCGGAGAATATTGCATTCTGTCCACAGACCCCATTACGGGAGCTGCGAAGGATGTCGGCTATCTGGCGGTGCAGATTAACTGCAACGATATTTATTCCTCCGGTGCGGAGCCGATGGGTGTTCTTTTGACGGTGCTTTTGCCGCCGGAAAGTGAGGAAGCCCTGCTGGAGGAAATGATGTCCGGCGCGATTCGTGCGGCGGAGGAACGCAATATCGAGATTCTGGGCGGTCATACCGAGGTGACGGATGCAGTTGTAAAGCCTGTTATTTCCGCAGCGGTTATTGGAAAAACGAGAAACAGAAAAATTCTTTCCACCGGCGGTGCAAAGGCAGGGCAGGATGTCATCATGACGAAATGGGCAGGTACGGAAGGCACTGCCATTCTTGCGAAGGAATGGGAGGAAGGCTTGCGGCAGTATCTGACAGAGGAAGAGCTGCAAAATGCGCAGGCAATGAAGGCGTATCTTTCTGTCGGGAAGGAATCTGAAATTGCCTTTGCTTATGGCGCAACCGCCATGCACGATGCTACGGAGGGGGGCGTTCTGGGTGCCGTCTGGGAGGTTGCGGAATGCTCCGGCTTAGGTGTGGATGTTTTTGTGGAGAAAATTCCTGTCAAAGAGGAAACAAAGAAAATCTGCAAGGCAATGGGCATTGATTATCTGGGATTGATTTCCAGTGGTACGATGATTATTGCGGCAGAAAACGGAGAGAAATTAGCAGAGAGATTACAGGAGGAAGGCATTGCGGCGGCGGTGATCGGAAAATTGACGGAGAGCGGCAGATATATGCTGGTCAATGATATGCGGCTGCCTTTGGCACAGCCCAAGAGTGACGCTTTGTATGAGGCGAAGCTTTGAGAAGCACTGCCTTGCGAGTATTTAGCGAGAAGAAAATTTAAGAGGAACAATTTAAGAGAGACCGGATGGGAGGAGTTTGTTTTGTCCATTGGCTTTATGTTTTTGTTTAACAGTGTGTTGCTAGGGGTAGGGCTTGCGATGGATGCCTTTTCCGTATCCCTTGCCAATGGGCTGAATGAGCCGCAGATGGGAACGCGGCGGATGTGCGGCATTGCAGGCGTGTTTGCCTTTTTTCAGGCGCTGATGCCCATGACGGGCTGGGTCTGTATTCATACGATTGTAAGCCATTTCCAAGCCTTTGAAAAGCTGATTCCGTGGATTGCGCTGGTGCTTTTGCTGTATATCGGCGGCAGTATGCTGAAGGAAGGCCTTGCGGGCGGCGGGGCAGAGGAGGAGCGCTGCGGCGTTGGCTTTATGGCGTTATTCATACAGGGGGTTGCGACCTCGATTGATGCGCTTTCGGTTGGTTTTACGATTGCGGAATATGATTTTTTTCTCGCCCTTTTGGAAGCACTGATTATTGCAATGGTGACTTTTGTGATTTGCCTCTGCGGCCTGCATATCGGAAAGAAGGTTGGCGTGAAGCTGGCAGGAAAGGCGAATATCCTTGGCGGTGTGATTCTGATTTTCATTGGTCTGGAAATTTTTGTGACAGGTGTATTTCTGTGATTTCTTAACGGATTTTTTAGGATATAAATGATTGACTTGAAGGCTTCTCTATGGCATACTGCCATATATATTATTTGAGGAGTGTGAGAATCGGCATGGATGCGGATGAGGATCGAACTTGCTTTGCTGCAACAGAATATGTCGTTGAGAAATAGAGAAAGGGTGTACTTTGCTTTTTTGGAGGCGGAGTATGCCTTTTTTGATTTTTTCGGACGTAGACAGATAGAAGCAAAGGAGAATGGAATATTATGAAAGCTATTTTACTGCAAGTGATTCTGATTGGTTTGAACGCTGTTTTTGCAAGTGCGGAGATTGCGGTTATTTCTATGAATGATACCAAATTGGAACGAATGGCGAGAGATGGGGATGCGCGGGCAAAGCGGTTAGCGGCACTGACTGCACAGCCGACAAAATTTTTATCAACGATACAGGTGGCAATTACATTGGCAGGGCTGCTTGGCTCTGCGTTTGCGGCGGAAAATTTTGCCGGTACGCTGGTGCAGGTGATACAGAAAGCGGGTATCGATGCTCCGGAACGCATTTTAAAATCATTTTCTGTTTTTCTGATTACACTGGTATTGGCATATTTCAATCTGGTTTTTGGGGAGTTGGTACCAAAACGAGTTGCGATGAAAAAGGCAGAAGGATTGGCATTGGGCATGAGTGGCATGCTGACAGGTGTTTCCCGCCTGTTTGCACCGCTAGTGGCCCTTCTTACGATTTCTACCAACGGTGTGCTGAAGCTCTTTGGAATTGACCCGACAGATGAGAAGGAGGAGGTTTCCGAAGAGGAAATCTATATGATGCTGGAGGCAGGAGAGGAAAAAGGGACGATTGATGCGGAGGAAACGCGGTGGATTCGGAATGTATTTGCCTTTGATGATATTTCTGTAGAGGAGATCTGCACACATCGTGTAGATATGACTGTGCTGGGCTTGGAGGAATCGGATGCGGAATGGCAGGAAACAATTCTGCGAAGCGGCTATACATATTATCCCATTTACAAAGAGAATACAGATAATATTATTGGTGTGCTGAATACAAAGGTATATTTTCGCCTGATGGAGAAGAATAGAGAAGCTGTGATGGCACAGGCGGTAGAGAAGCCTTATTTTGTACCTGAGATTATGAAAGCGGATGTTCTGTTTCGGAATATGAAGCAGGAGGAAAAGCTGTTTGCTGTGGTACTGGATGAATATGGCGGGGTGAGCGGCGTGATTACCCTGCATGATTTGCTGAAGCTGCTGGTAGGGGATATTTATACGGATGAAAAGGAAATTGAACAGCTTGGAATACACACATATAGAATGAAAGGCAGCACTTCTCTGGATGATGTGGCTGAGACACTTGGGATTTCTTTGCCGGTGAAGGAATATGACACTCTTGGCGGATATATCTTCGGTGTGTTGGGGCATATTCCGGAGGATGGGACAACATTTGCGTTGGAAACGGATGGCATGCAGATTCAGGTGGAACGCGTGGAAGGACATAGAATTTTGGATACCGTGGTGCGATATGAAAAAACAGAATTGCAGGAAGCGGCAGACGAGGTATAATAGGAGAGAGGATATTTTTTTGCTAACAGAACGGAGGAATTTCTATGGATGAAAAACAGAAGCAGTTGAAAAAATGGATAGATGAGAGCGACAATATTGTTTTCTTCGGCGGTGCCGGCGTTTCGACAGAAAGTGGGATTCCCGATTTCCGCAGCGAAAACGGTATTTTTCATGCCATCAATGAATATGGCGTGCGTCCTGAGGTGATTCTGAGCCACACATTTTTTGAACAGAATCCGGAGGTTTTCTTCAAATATTATAAGAAAACACTGCTTTACCCGGATGCAAAGCCTAACGACTGCCATAAGGCATTAGCGAGACTGGAAGAAATGGGGAAGCTGAAGGCGGTTATCACGCAGAATATTGATGACTTGCACCAGAAAGCAGGCAGTAAGAATGTACTGGAGCTGCATGGGACGCTGTATCGAAATTACTGCGTGAAATGCGGCAAGCAGTTCGATCTGGATTATGTGATGGCAAATGACGGCATTACGCGCTGTGATGTCTGCGGCGGTATCGTGCGCCCCGATGTGGTGCTGTATGAAGAAGGGCTGGATCAGGAAACGATTTATAAATCTGTGGATTACATCAGTAAGGCGGATGTGCTGATTGTCGGCGGCACAAGTCTGAATGTCTACCCTGCGGCAGGCTTGCTGAATTATTACAGAGGAAATAAGCTGGTGCTCATCAATAAATCTGCAACGCCCTATGACAATAAGGCGGCGCTGGTGATTGCGGAAAACATCGGTGAGGTATTTAAAAAGATTGTTTTGGATAAATAAAAGCAGAAAGCGTGAAGCGGGAGAACCTTGATTTTTCGGGGTTCTTTCGCTTTTTTTGGATTTTTTGAAAAAAGTTTGAAAAAAGTTGAAAATTATGCTTGACAAGATGGGGTACCTTTGCTAAAATAATCCTTGCACTGCGGAAGTGCTGTGAACTTTGAAAATAGAATAGCGTAAGAGAAAACACACAACCCATAGTCAATTCTGTCAGCGGAAGCTGATGAGATAATGAACTAGATTTTGCCGGTTTAGAAAAACCGAAGTTAGCCAGAAGAACTGGCTAGGAACAAAACTTTAACATAAGAGTTTGATCCTG
>OLPS01000311.1_pt1 | contig 64237 bp, 49 predicted proteins | sample 1673071 | NCBI WGS metagenome assembly OLPS01 (sample SAMEA3136752, study PRJEB25190) | human gut metagenome | reverse complement strand
GACAAGCCCCAAGAGCCGGACCAGCCGCAAGAGCCGGACCAGCCTCAAGAGCCGGACCAGCCGCAAGAGCCGGACAAGCCCCAAGAGCCAGACAAGCCCCAAGAGCCGGACAAGCCCCAAGAGCCGGACAAGCCGCAAGAACCGGACAAGCCCCAAGAGCCAGATAAACCCCAAGAGCCGGACAAGCCGCAGAACCCGGATGATCCGGGTGGCGGGAAAGACCCCACTGACGATAATGGCGGTAAAGACGATTCCGGCAACACCGGCGGCAATACCGGCGGTGACGACGGAAACGGCGGACAATCCGGCGGCGACGGTGAGGACGGCAAGGACGACGATACGCCCCGCATCTACACAGACCTGCGGACGCAGACCATCCGTAAAAAAGACCTGCCGGACGGCAAGCTGTCCTTTGTGGCCTATCCGCTGGGCAAGGGCGATAACCTGTATGTCCGCGTCCGCCTGATGAACAAGACGTATACGGGCAACGGACGCCTGTTGACCTCCAGTGACGGGCAGAACTATCAGGCACAGCTGGACCTGAACACAGAGAACACCTTCGTCCTGTCGCTGTACGACGGCGGCACGTTCCTGGGCAGCGTCCAGTACCGCGTCAGCTATTACGCGGATATGGCCAGCGAGGATGAACCGGACGTAGGCGACGGCCCTCCATCCATCATGGCGTGGCTGAACAGCACGGAGCTGGGCAGCTCTCCCGTCGAGGTGAAGGGCGATGGCGAGCTGACGGTCCGCGTCACCAGCCATCCCGACCTGGGCGCAAAGCCCATCTACTCCGACCAGATCGAGGTCACGCTGGACGGCAAGACCGTGGAGAAATTCAGCGGCGACCGTGAGCCGGAGTACAAGCTGTACTTCGCGCCGCCGCAGCGCGGAGACGTGGCTACGCATATCATCCGTGTGCGGGCATGGGACGGACAGGGCAACTCCGCCATGCGCACCTACACCGTTACATACCACCAGATCAGCGAGGGTGACGACGCCGGTACGGTCACGGTAGTGCTGGATGCCACCACAGTGGGGATCGGCATTCTGGACAGCGGCGAGGTAGACATCAAGGAAGGCGACACGGTGGCCACGGCGGTGCTGCAGTTCCTGCGGGACTACGGCTATGAGGCCGATTATGCAGGCAGCGCCGAAAGCAACTTCTATCTGCGCCGCATCATCAGCGGCGACATGGCCTATAACGCGGAGGTGCCGGAGCACCTCTGGACACTGATCCAGCGGGACGGCATCACCACCAACGATAACTATGACCGCGACAGTCTGGGCGAGTTTGACTTCACCCAGGGCGCCGGCTGGATGTACTCCATCGGCGGCACGCTGTTCCCCGGACGCGGCATGAGCGACTATAAGGCAAGCGACGGCCTGACCATCTATCTCCGGTTCACGCTGGCCTACGGCAAGGACGTGGGCGGCTATGAGTCGGCAGGCGGCAGCTACGGCAGCCTCAGCAGCTACTGCGGCCTGTGGGTCAACGGCTCGTATCAGCCGCTGAGTCATGACTTTGAGGAGGCGGAGCGCGTAGAGCCCACGGAGACAGAGGATGGCTACGTTCGGTATGTCTGCTCCAAGTGCCACGAGGAGAGCGAAGAAGTCCTGCCCGCCACCGGTAAAACAGACCCGGAACAGCCCGATCCGGAGCAGCCCGAACAGCCTGATCCCGGAAACACGGATAACCCCGATACTCCCGACCCGGGCGGCGGGGATAAGCCGAACCCGGGCGGTACGGATGATAAAGACCCCAGTGACCCCGGCACGACCGAACCGGATGACAAAGATCCGGATAAGCCGGACACAGGCAACTCGGGGACAGGTACAGAAACAGATACCACTGCGTAAATAACAGACCGCCGCTATGCGGCGGAGAGAGGTAGAGAAATGGAAAGAGTAACAGAGCAGCTCCAGCAGGAGATCAACAGAGTCGTTCTGGGCAAGGAGCAGATCGTCCGCAAGGTGCTGCTGGCCATCCTGGCACAGGGCCATGTGCTGCTGGAGGACGTGCCCGGTGTGGGCAAGACCACGCTGGCCAAGGCATTCTCCAAGACCCTGGGCCTGACGTCCCGGCGCATACAGTTCACGCCGGACACCATGCCCTCCGACATCATCGGCTTTTCCGTGTTTGATAAGAACACCGGTGCGCTGAAATATCAGCCCGGCGCTATCATGACCAACCTGGTGCTGGCGGACGAGATCAACCGCACCTCCAGCAAGACCCAGTCTGCGCTGCTGGAGGCCATGGAGGAGATGCAGGTCACGGTGGACGGTGTGACCCATCCGCTGCCCGCGCCCTTTGTAGTGCTGGCGACCCAGAACCCTGTGGGCTCTGCGGGCACGCAGATGCTGCCGCCCTCGCAGATGGACCGTTTCCTCATCAAGCTGAGCATGGGCTATCCCGACCGCGCCAGTACGGCGGCACTGCTGAAGGATCGGCATCACGCCGATCCGCTGGATGTCTGCCGCACGGTGACAGATCCCGCGTCTCTGGAAAAGAGCATCGGGGAGGCTATGTCCGTATTCGTGGCAGACCGTATCTATGACTATATCGCGGAGCTGGTGGAGGCCACCCGTAACAACGCCTATGTGACGCTGGGTGTCAGCCCACGCGGCGCACTGGCAGTCTCCCGCGCCGCCAAGGCCAACGCCTATCTGGAGGGCCGCGACTATGTAACGCCGGACGATGTGTGCGCCGTGTTTCCGGACGTCTGCGCCCACCGTCTGGTGCTGGACGCCAAGGCGCGTCTGCATGAGTATACGGCGGAGCAGATCATCACGAACCTGCTGCAGACGGTGAAGAAGCCGGATGTGCGGGAGTTCTCTGCCAAATGAAGCACAGGATCATAGGCGGTGCGGCAACACTGGCGCTGCTGCTCGTGCTGTTGCTGCTCCTGCTGGCGGTGACAGGCTCTCCGTGGCCGCTGATGGGCATCATACTGCTGGTGCTGCTGCCTCTGGCCTCGTGGAGCATGAACCGCTATGTCCGCAAATATCTGCGGGTCGATATGACACTGCCCACCACTACGTCCAAGAACGCGGCGGCGGAATGTGTCTTGCAGGTACATAACGGTGCGCGTCTGCCGGTGCTGCGGTACTTCTGTATCGTGACGGTACACAATGACCTGACCGGTGAGCGGGAGCATATCACCCTCACTGGCGGCGTACGCGCACACGGCAGCGGCACACACCGCTTCCTCTTACAGAGCCGCTATTGCGGGCGAATCACCGCTTCCGTGGATGCCATCACCCTGATGGATTATTTCGGCATCCTGCCCACAAGGGCGGAGGCGGCGGCTTTAGCGCGCACCACGGTGCTGCCGGAGCTGTTCCCCATGGAGGTCACGCTGCTGGCCAGCCCCTGCTATGCGGAGGACGGCACGGTGGCCAGGCGCGGCGAGGACCGCAGCGAGATGTTCCAGCTGCGGGAGTATCGTGCCGGTGACGACATCCGGCAGATCCACTGGAAACTGTCGGCCAAGACAGACGAGCTGATCCTGCGTGAGGCCAGCCAGCCGGAGAGCCGTGAGCTGCTGCTGTTCTGGGACAAGCACATCACCGGCACACCGGCGCAGATGGACGCACTGGCGGAGGCTGCCTCTTCCGTGGCCGGCGCACTGGTGCGCGGCGGCGTGTCCTTTTCGCTCTGCTGGACAGAGCCGGATGATCTGCCTCTGCGGGACATCTCGGACGAGGCATCGCTGCTGCAGGCCGTGCCGGAGCTGGTACGGATGAGCGGCGGTATGGAGGGACGTATGCCGGAGCTGACATCGTTCAGCCGCGTGCTGTATTTCGGCACACAGCCGGACGCGCAGCTCCAGACAGACCCGCGTGTGCATTTCTTGCTCTGTATGGACGCGGAGCAGGGCGGCAGTCCTGCTATGACTGTGTTCACGGCGGAGACCATGCACGAGCGGCTGCAGCGATGGGAGGTTTGACAGATGCGGAGAGAACAAAGCGGACTGTACCTGACAGCCGGCAGCGCTCCGCGGACGGCGGGCCTCCGGTTCCCATGGGGGGATATGGCGGTGGCCGCGATACTGGCGGCGGGGACGTGCCTGCTGCTGCGGGAACTGTTTCCCTCTGTCACCGAGCCGTGGTGGCTGCTGACACTGCTGATGCTGCCGCTGTGCGCAGCGCTTCTACTGCTGTATGAGACGAAATGCGGGCCGTGGCTGCTGCCCTCCGGTGCGCTGCTGCTGTTGCTTCTGTTTCTTGCGGGCAGGACTCCGGTGCTGTCCGGCTTCGGCTGCTTGGGCAATGATCTTCTGTCGCTGCTGACGGCCCGCACGGGACGTATTTATCTGGACTTTGCGGCGGCAGATCCCGACAGGGTCTACTGGGCGCTGATTCCGCTGCTGGTGCTCTGCGCCCTGCTGCTGAGCCGCGCCGTGTGGAGCGGACGGCTCTGGCTGGCGCTGCCCCTGCTGCTGCCTGCCTACGCCGCCATGCTGACGGGCCTTGCTCCCTGCGGCGTCTCCTGCGGCCTGCTGACGGCGGGCACGGTGCTGCTGATGATGCAGCATACCGCAAAGGCCGGAGATGATACGGCGGGACTTGCGGTGCGGCCTGTTCAGCTGCTTCTGCCGCTGCTGTGTGCAGCGCTCTGCCTGCTGGCGGGGCTGGCGGTAAAGGATGGCCTGTCCACGGAGCTGGCGGAGACAGTGGCCCAGCGTATCCATGAACGGCGCTATGATCAGACCACCAATTCCATGCCGGAGGGCGAACTGAAAAACCTGCCCGCATGGAATAGAAATGATACGCCTGCGCTGGAAATCACCATGGAGAAGCCCGGAAAGGTCTACCTGCGCGGGCAGATCTATGAGGTCTATACCGGCAGCCGCTGGGAAGCGGCGGATACGAAAGACACGGCGGCATACGAGGAACTGTTTTACTGGCTGCACAAGGATGGCTTTTACGGCCAGAGCCAGATCGGAACGGCCTCAAGATGGGCGCTGACGGCGGCAGAGCCGCTGGACATGACGGTGAAGAACCTGACCGCCTGCGCGGCGCATGGCTACTATCCCTATGCGCTGTATGGCAGCGGCCTGCTGGACGCGGCACAGATCGGTGATACCGGCCTGCCCGCAGCAGAGGAGCTGCGCTACCTCACCGGCAGCGTTCCGGAATGGTATCAGCTCCAGCGGGAGCTGGCCTCCGGCCAGGGCCGGCAGGAGATACAGAGCTATCTGGAGCTGGAGCAGGCTTACGCGGCCTATGTGAAGGCCATGGATCTGCAGCTGACGCAGGAAAGCTGGTCGGTGGTAAAGCGCCAGCTGTCTCTGCCGGAGGGATCTCGCACCATCTCCGAGATACGCAACATCATCTATGCCTATCTGGGAGAAAACCTGACCTACGACGAGACGGTGCGGACTGGTAACGGAAACGGAGATTTCCTGCAATACACGCTGGAAAAGAGCGGACGCGGCTACAGTGTCCACTACGCCACCGCTGCCGTGCTGATGCTGCGCTACATGGGTGTGCCCGCCCGCTATGTGGAGGGCTACTACCTCTCGGCAGAGCAGGCGGCGCGGTACGCAGCCGGTGAGCCTATTACCCTGACGGAGCAGAATGCCCACGCCTGGGCGGAGTATTACGTCAGCGGTGTCGGCTTCGTGCCCTTTGAGGTGACGCCCGGCTACATCGACAACGAGGATGTGGACATCGGCGCCTCCATTGGGGACGGCGATACGGAGAACACCTATGTCAGCGAACAGCAGAAGTTCGTGGAGGTGGAGCAGCCGGAGGAACAGACGGAGCAGGAGCAGGACCGGGCCGTCTTCTCGCTGGAGGTCAAATACCTGCTGTGGCTGCTGCTTCTGCCGGTGCTGGCGCTTCTAATACTGATCATTGTGCGGCGAAAGCGTCTGCGTAGAGCACTGCGTGCCATTGACGAGGCGGGCGATAAGGCTGCCATCGCCATGCGGTACGGCTATGCGGACTGTCTGCTGCACCACAGCACGGTGCAGCCCCCGGAGGGTGCGGCGGAAGCCGCCGCACTGAACCGCGAGGCACTGTTCAGCCCCCATGCCATGAACGCGGAACAGCGCCGCTGTGTGGATGATTATGCCGCCCGTGTCCTGACGGACTGCAAGGCAAGCTGGACGCTGTGGCAGAAAATACGATACAGGCTTTGGAACTGCCTGTACTGATAGGAGGAAAACGTATGAGAAAACGGATCACATCGCTCCTGCTGGGCGTGCTGCTGTTGTTGACCATGACGGTGACAGCCTTCGCCGCAGAGGGGCAGGCCGGTTCCTTCGTGTTCACGGCTATGAACGCCAACAGCACCATCGTGGAGCCGACCCGCGTTCCCTACAAGGCGGGACAGACCATAAAGGAAGCACTGGCCGATTCGGACATTGCGTTCGTGGGTCTGGAGCAGGGCTTCATCTACGAGATCAACGGTGTATCCGCCAACTATCTGCTCTATTACGATAATGGCGGATATGAACTGAGTGCCCAGGCTTCTTCCATCACTGCGCTTTGCGTCCATGTCAGCAGCACCTACTCTGATGATGCCATCAGGCTCATCACCCGTATGGCGGACTATCTGGATATGACGAACCATGTCCAGAACTACCCCGCGGCGGCCAACGCCTATGCGGCGGCACTGAAGGGCCTGCGTACCGCCACCGCGGAGTCGGCCACCACGCTGCTGAACGGGCTCAACAACGCCATTGCAGACTACGGAAAGCTGCTGGACGGCACGAAGTACACCGTTTCCGCCGCAGCCACGCAGAACGGTGCGTCTGTGTCCGCACCGGTGGTCACGCTGACGGATGCCTACGGCAATGTTACCACAGGCACAAACAGCGTACAGGTCATTGCGGGCGACTACAAATTCAGTGTGTCCGACGGCGGCTATAACCGCACGGATGGAACGCTGACGGTATCCGCTGACGCGCAGATCTCCGTGACGCTGCCCTATGGCCAGTGGTTCGGCAATATCCGCCTGCTGGACTACAGAAAAGTGCCGTTCCGCTATACGCAGGATAAGACGGCACACACCGCCCAGTACTGGATCAAGGATACGGCAGAGCCGCTGGGCAGCATCTATCTGAATGCAGCGATGGGGGATGTCCCTGACGCCGATACCACCTACCTGCGTACCATCTATGTCGGTACAAACGGCAAGGATATGTCCAGCACCGCCAGATCGTGGGACAGCACGGCCACCGGCCTGACCTATCTGGTGAAGCAGGGCATGGAGGGCCGCACCTTCACGCTGGAGGCGAGGTACAAGACTGCGGACGGCTATACACAGGTGCAGTCCTACACGGTCACCTTGACCCGCGTTCCCACGCTGGCATCTCTGTCCGTGACGGCGGAGGGCACAAAGCTGCCTCTTACCTTCGAGCCCACCACGACGTCGTACAGCCTGACGACGGTCTCCTCTACGCTGGACATCGCGGCCGCGCCCTTCGGCGAGGACTATACGGTGACGGGTACAGGCGCGGCGTCTCTTGAAGACGATACGCTGACCCACAGCATACAGGTCGCCGCACCCAACGGGGAGCAGAACACCTACACCCTGCGCGTGCAGAAGGTGGCCTCTGTACCGGTGACACTGACGATCCCCGCCGGCACGACCGTGCAGGTGCTCAACGGCGCAGGCTCGGAGATCGCGCCGGTCAGCGGCGTGTACCACCTTGTGCCGGGGGAGACATATACCTGCATCGCCACCAAGAATACATGGTATCACACGCAGACCGCATTCACGGCCTCCAGCGGCCTGAAGGTATCTGTACCCGAGCCCGACACCACAGACGGCCTGAAAGCCCTGGCGCTGTACAGCGGCACCTCTGCCAGTAACCGCCAGCCATATAAGGCTGATAAGACTTTTGCTGCCGCCGCGCACAGCTACAGCTATACTGTCACTGACTTCAACAGCAAGGCGGCTATACAGGCCACCGCCGCGGACACGGATGCTGTGATCACGGCGCTGTACCGTTCCCAGAGCACCGTGCCGGAGATCCATGATGTAGAGACATCGGTCACGATCACCCAGCCGGTGAATACCGCGAAGAAGGCTGACAACCTGAGCAGCCTTGTGGCCAAGGCGGGCTACGGACAGGATCTGACCATCCGCGTCAGCAAGACGGTGGGCGATGTCACCTATTATCAGGACTACGAGATGCGGCTGGTCCGCCAACTTCATCTGGCGGGATTGGCCGCAGCGACCAGGGATGAGACGCTCCCCTTCGTGACGACCAGCGGCGGCACGACAAAGTTTGACCGCGACAAGACCGATTACTATGTCAAGGTCGACAGAGAGACCACCGCGCTCTATATCTCCGGCACTTATCCCAATAGCAGCACGGACACCTCCTGCTGCGGCGGGTATTATGCCAAGGTCAACGGTGTGCGCTATGATACGCTGGAGAGTGTGGAAGCAGCGCTGAATACAGAACTCTACAACGAGGACATTCCTGTGCAGGTCTGCCATGCGGACACCGACAGCATCGAGCTGACCTACACCGTCCATGTCCAGAAGAGCGACCCCATCCAGCTGACCGTCCAAACGACCCCAGCGGATGCCACGGTGTTCCTGACAAATAATCTCAATGGCAAACGTATCGTGGAGAAGAACGGCACCTACAGCCTGACACCCGGCGGCAGCTACAGCTACATCGTGACCTGCACCGGCTATGTCGGCCAGAAGGTGACGGACTACACCGCTCCCAACAAGGACGGTACGCTGACCATTACGCTAAAGAAGGCACCGGCCAATGACACGCTTGTCAACTTCGACTCCGCATGGCCGCATCTGCGTCAGAACAATGAGAATAACGGCGTGGTGGACTACAAGACGCCGGTCTACGCCAAGGATGCCGAGCTGTACTGGGCCACCTCCATCGGCTCCGGCTACGACGTCAACGCCTGCGGCTGCCCCATTCTGGTGGACGGTGCCGTCTACACCTACTCCGGCTCCCGCATTTACAAGGTGGATGCTATCTCCGGCGAAATTCTCGTTGATAAGCCCATGGATCACAACTCCAGCTTCGCCATCAACCCGCCCACCTACGCCAACGGCATGATTTTCGTGGGCCTGTCTGACGGCACGATCCAGGCGTTCGACGCCAATACCCTGGACTCCCTGTGGATCTATCGGGACTCCATCGGCGGTCAGCCCAACAGCTCCATCGTCTATCATGACGGCTATATCTACACCGGCTTCTGGGTAGGCGAGATCAACGAGGCCCACTATGTGTGCCTGAGCGCCACCGACGAGGACCCCGCGCAGACGATGGAAGAAAAGCTACCCACATGGTACTACACCAGCAAGGGCGGCTTCTATTGGGCCGGCGCGTATGTGTGCGACAACTTCCTGCTGATCGGCACAGATGACGGCGCTTCCGGCTACACCACCGGCAAGCCCAGCCTGCTGTCCTTTGATCCCAAGACCGGCGAGCTGCTGTCCTCCTACAAGATGAATGTGACCGGCGACATCCGTAGCTCTATCACCCATTACAAAGGCAAGTATTACTTCACCAGCAAGGGCGGATACTTCTTCGAGGCCAGCGTGGATGCAAAGGGCAAAATCGAGTCTGTCCGCACGCTGAAGCTCTACAACTACGCGGACGACCCCACCAACCCGGCCATGTCCACCTGCACGCCTACCATCTATAATGGGCGGGCCTATATCGGTATCTCCGGCACGGCGCAGTTCGGCGCGTACAGCGGCCATAACCTGACGGTCATCGATATTCCCAACTGGGAGATCGCCTACACGGTGCGTACCCACGGCTATCCCCAGACCAGCGGTGTCCTGACCACAGCCTATGAGGAGGAGACCGGATGCGTCTATGTGTACTTCTTCGATAACTTCACCCCCGGTAAGCTCCGTGTGCTGGAGGACAAGCCCGGCCAAACCGAGGTGTCCCTAAAGACCATGGAGACCTACACGGCCAGCAGCCAGACGGAGACCTATACGACGCCCTACAACATCTTCACGCCCACCGGCGCACAGGCCCAGTATGCCATTTGCAGCCCCATCATGGATGAGTACGGCACGATCTACTTCAAAAACGACTCCGCCTACCTGATGGCCGTGGGCAGCACCATTGAACGCATCGAGGTCACGAAGCTGCCGGACAAGACGGAATACAAAGAGAAAGAAACCTTCGACCCCATCGGCATGGAGGTGACAGCCTACTACGCCAACGGCAAGACCCGTGACGTAACGGAGTACGTCACATGGTCTGAGCAGCCGCTGACTGCCAATGACACCGATTTTCAGATCACCTTCCCCTACGCGATGTACCGGAACGAGGAGAACAGCGACACGTTGGAGATGACATACGGTGTCCAGTGCGATAAGCCTATGACCACTGTGACCTTGACCATTACCGGCGGGGAAGAAGTGAACTACGGCGACGTTAATGGTGATGGCGACATCAAGGTCGCGGACGCTCAACTGATTTGCCAGTTCATCCTGCACAACATTACTCTGACAGAGGCACAGCAGAAGGCGGCAGATGTCAGCGGCGACGGCAACATCACCGTAGCGGATGCACAGATTATCTGCCAGTATATCCTGCATAATATCGCGGAGTTCCCAGCTGCATCTGCTGCACCCAAGTCATAATCAAGACCGCTTACCCACCGTGCATACCGCGCGGTGGGTAAGCCGCACTGACGGCAAAAAAACATTTCTGCAAGGAGAAGATACCTATGAAGAAACATTCCATTGCGCTGCTGCTCCTGCTGGTGCTGCTGACCGGCTGCGGCGCAAAGACAGAGGAAGCACCATGGCAGGCCGCCTACCGTGAAACGGGTAAATATCTGCAAGAGCAGGATACGCTTTCCGCAGGCTCTGTTGGCGGCGAGTGGGCGGTGATCGGCCTGAGCCGTGCGGGACTCCTCAGCGACAAGGCAGCGCAGAGTTATGAGATCACGGCGGAGGACTATGTGAAGCAGGCCGATTCAGGTCGGCTCGACCGCGCGAAGTCCACGGAAAACTCCCGCACCATCCTCGGGCTGACAGCGGCCGGATACAATGCCGCCGCTGTGGCGGGTGTTGATTTGACATCTGGACTGTCCGATATGAACTATCTCCGCATTCAGGGACTCAACGGCCCTATCTGGGCATTGATCGCGCTGGACTGCCACAGCTATGACATTCCGCAATGTGCAGAGGGCGGGGAGCAGACCACCCGCGAGGGCCTGGTGGCGGAAATACTGACTTCCCAGTGCAGTGACGGAGGATGGACACTGGCGGGTGATACCGCCGATGTGGACATGACCGCCATGGCTCTGACGGCGCTGGCAGCTTATAAGGACGATGCTGAAGTCAAGGCCGCAGTCGACGCGGCGCTGACCTATCTGTCCGATGCCCAGCAGGCCGATGGCGGCTTCATGAGCTGGGGCGCGGCCAACAGCGAGTCCTGCGCGCAGGTGATCGTGGCGCTGACGGCCTTGGGTATTGACCCCACCTCAGATGAACGTTTCATCAAGGAGGGCGGTACGGCGATAGATGCGCTGTGCGCCTTTGCCTGTGAGGGAGGTGGCTTTCGCCACAGCGATGAACAGACAGGGCCGGATGGTATGGCCACCGAGCAGGGCTTCTACGCGCTGACCGCTTATGACCGCTTCCGGCAGGGACAGACACGTCTGTTTGACATGACGGATATTGAGGTGAAGTGATATGCGGCGCTTCAAGACCCTGTGTGCGCTGCTTCTGGCACTGCTCCTGCTGCTCTGTGCCGCCTGCGGCCAGCAGCAGGCACAGCCGGAGGATACCGGCGATAAGGATCAGTACATGACCGACCCTGTGCCGGAGGGAAAACCGGCACCTGTAGAGCCGCAGGACAGCAACGTGGATGTGGAAACAGAGTATACCTGCACTATATCCATCTCCTGCGAGACGATTCTGGGCAATATGGATAAGTGTGCTGAGAGCAAGAAAGCCCTCGTACCGGAGGACGGTATCATTCTCCCCGCCACAGAGGTAACGTTCAGCGATGGCGAAAGCGTCTACGATGTGCTGCAGCGTGTCTGCAAGGCAAATAAGATACACATGGAGTCCAGCTTTACGCCGGTGTATAACAGTGCCTATATCGAGGGTATTCACAATCTGTACGAGTTCGATGTAGGGAAGCTCTCCGGCTGGATGTATGCCGTCAACGGATGGTTTCCTAACTACGGCTGCTCCCGCTACCAGGTGAAGGACGGCGACGTCGTGGAGTGGCGCTATACCTGTGACCTGGGAGAAGATCTCGGCAGCGGTATGGGTGGATAATGGAGACACCATGATATAGAGAACGCTGATATAGGAAGCGGAGTTCCCGGAACGCATTGGCCTCTGGAGATATTCGAGAGGCCGCCTAACCATGCGACCAGACAACACAACAAAACGGACAAAAAGCCAAGGATGGCCCTTTGCGGCCATCCTTGGCTTTTTGTCCGCCGTTTATTGCGCGCATACCGACCCTGCTGCCGTGGGCCTCCATTTCGTCGCTGTGAGTTCTTCACAAATGACGAAATGGAGGTAACAAAATGCACTTCGACCATAAAGCATACGGGGAGCGGATTAAGCGGCTGCGTACCGGCAGAGATCTCACCCAAGAACAGCTTGCTGAAAAGATAAATGTTAGTAGAACCTACATAGTTAAAATTGAGAACGGCTTACAGATAGGCCCGATTGAAATTGCCATTGAGCTGGCAATGTTCTTCGATGTCTCCATGGATTTTCTCTTGCTTGGAAAAGAAAACTATCGCGTGGACAGAAAGCAGTGTTTGAGAATGGCAATCGATATCCTCTCTGAACTGGAAGCGGAACTGTAAAATGTTCCATTTTGGGTATGCAATGTTCCAAACTGTTTCTGTTCCGTGGCTTTCCTTCAAGGTACAATTTACTCAAGCCAAACAAAGGGCTTATTGTACCTTGAAAAACGCCGCACGGCCATATCCGGCAACTGGATCACATCAGCAGATGAGCCTCCGTAAGAAAGAGGACAGCGATACGGAGAACGCGCCATGACCACCTGCACGGGAGTTTCCCGTGTCAATGCAGGTCCCAGATCGGAAGGTGCCCAGCGATACCCGTTCATCCAAAAGCAGCCGCGGCAGGCTGCCTCGCCATGACCTCATCTGCCTACAATGGTACTTCTGCATAGCGACAGATACAAGCAATCGGTGCAGCTCGGAGAGATCCTCGGAGGGGTGCAATTCCCATGTGCGGCGCCAGCCGCAGACCAGTTGACCGCCCATCAGTCCGGGAAGTAGTGTCGAATAGGACTGGACAAACGACAGAAACGGCGTGGGCCGTTCCGGGAAACCGGGGCGGCCCCGCCATGACCTTTGCTTGATGGCAGAAATGCGGGTGCTGCACTTTCCCTCCCCCTCACATACCTACTACCTATACCCCATTACCTCTTACCGCAGCACCCGCGTTTGTGCCATCAGAAAACGGATATAAGGAGAAAACTATGCAGGATAAGAACGTTGATTTTTGCGGCATCCTGAACCTTTTAGCCGCGCTGAAACGAGCCGGTTTTCCCAAGACGGAACTGGAGCAAGTCGCTGTGCGTATCGCCGTGCAGACCGGCGCGACGATCCCTATTTCTTTCTGAATTTCTTCGCAAAAAGCAGTAGCTTTACAGTGGCGGTTGTGGTATGTTGTGTTGCTACAAGGAGGAGGTGAGCGGCCACGGAAGAAAAAAAGATCAACGGAAACCTTGCCCTGAACGGCAAAGAGCGTCGGGTCATCAGGATCGAGGCCACCCATGAGCAGGATGCCCAGAAACTGCGGGTGGCCGCCTACTGCCGGGTCAGTTCCTCCTCGGAGGATCAACTTAACTCCTTCGCGGCCCAGAACATCCACTACACGCAGTACATCACCGAGCATGAGGGCTGGCGGCTGGTGGATGTCTACGCCGATGAAGGCATCACCGGCACCTCAGTGGAGAAGCGAGATGACTTCAAGCGGATGCTGGCCGACAGTGGGCGCGGGCTTATCGACCGCATTCTGGTCAAGTCCATCTCCCGCTTCGCCCGCAACACGTCGGAGTGTCTGGAGGCTATCCGGCAGTTCCGAGCCAACGGCACGACCATCTTCTTCGAGAAAGAAAACATCGACACCGCACGGGTATCCTCCGAACTGATGACCGCCCTGTACGCAGCCTTTGCACAGGCAGAGAGCGAGTCCATCTCCGGCAATATACGCTGGAGCTACCAGAAACGGATAGAGCGTGAGGAGCTCAGCACCTACAGTGCCCCGCTGGGCTATGACCTTGTAGGTGGTAAGCTTGTTATCAATGAAAAAGAAGCCAACGTCGTGCGGGAAATATTTGATATGTACTTGAACGGCATGAACTCCGAAGAAATTGCTCATAAAATGAATGCACAGGATACGCTATCAATCAGCTGGAGAAGGCAGCGAATAGAATATATATTGAAAAACGAAAAGTACAAGGGTGATGCCATACTACAGAAATCCTACACAACGGAATCTTTTCCACGAAAACGCAAAAATAACCACGGAGAAAGGAATGCGTATTACATGGAAGATTCCCATGCAGCGATCGTATCAGACGTGGACTTTGAAACTGTACAGAAGATTCGAGCAGGACATAGACGCAGCACAGGAATAACCAATACGGTATTGCGTGGAACACTATACTGTTGCTGTGAAAGTCCGCTACGAATGCGTATGTCAGGGCAGTCTGTGTATTGGGTATGTATTCGGCACAGCCACAATGCATCAGCCTGTCCCATCACCCAAATCCCCGAAACTCAGGTTCAACAAGCATTCCTCCGGCTGTATTACAATCTCAAGCACCAGGGCAGCCACATCCTGTCCGACTTCATCGCCAACCTCCAGTCTATCCGTGAACGGAAATTTCTCTGGAGTGTAGATGTCATTGAACTGAACAAACAAATAGCGGAACTTACCAGTCAGAATCAACTGCTGACCACTCTGAAGGAAAGCGGCTGCGTTGATCCTGACATTTTTATATCCAAGAGCAATGCGCTGACCGAACAGCTCCGCGCCGCCAAGCAAGCCAAAAGCAGGATCCTTAACCAGGACGGTGATGACACCATCCCCTGCACCCAGGAGCTCATCACCATCCTCAAAAGAGGGCCTGAAACGCTGCACGACTTTGACGGGGAGCTGTTCGGTCAGCTTATTGACAAGGTCATCATCGAAAGCAACACCAGCCTGCGGTTCCGTCTGAAAAATGGGCTGGAGCTGCGGGAGGGTATAGAAAGGACGGTGCGGTAATGGGCAACAGGAAGCTGCCCTTCGGCTACAAGATGGTCATGGGCGAGATAGTCGTTCATCCGCAGGAGGCACAGGCGGTGCAGGGCATCTATGCCCGCTATCTGGCCGGGGCATCCTTCAACGACATCACCGACCATCTGAAAGAAAAAGGCCCGCCCTACGACGCGGACAAGCCCTGGAACAAGAATATGGTGGCCCGCATTCTGGAGGACAACCGCTACGCCGGTACAGAACGCTTTCCGGCAATCCTTTCTGCGGAGCAGCTACAAGAGGCCGCCCAGCGCCGGTCAGAGCGTAAGCCTGCGGTGCAGATAACCGAAGCGCAGAAGACGCTGCGCCGCCTGTGCAACGGCAGGCCCAGCACGGCGGTGGAGTCACAGGTACTGTCTCTGCTGAACGGCCTTACGGCAGCGCCGGAGCAAATCAAGCCGCAGCCGCAGACAGTCAACCGTGGTGAGCTGGCCGAAATGGAGCGGCGATTTTCCGCAGCACTCACCACCAGCCCGGTGGATGAGAACAACGCTAAAGAGCTCGCCCTGCGGCTGGCAGGAATGCAATATAGCGCCATCGGCGGCAGTGAGTACGAAAGCCAGCGCCTGCGGCATCTGTTCACCGGTGCCGCACCGATGGCGGAGATCAATGTTGAATTACTGAAAAACACAGTGGCCCAGGTTTATGTCAAAAAGGGGCACGCCAGCCTGTTACTGAAAAACGGCCAGATCATCGAGAGGGGAGCATAACCGTGGGAGAGAACAAGCCGAAGGTGATCGTGATACCTGCCGCGCCAAAGAACACAGGAGCTGTCGAGCAGCGGCAGCTTCGGGTGGCGGCCTACTGCCGGGTATCCACCAAAGAGGAGGATCAGCTCAACAGCTACGAGGCACAGAAAAGCTATTACACCGATAAGATCATGGAGAACAAGTCGTGGACGATGGCCGACATTTTCGCGGATGAGGGCATCACCGGCACTTCGGCCAAGAAACGGGCGGACTTCATGCGGATGATGAAATGGTGTAAGCAGGGCAAGATCGACCTGATCCTCACCAAGTCCGTCTCACGCTTCGCCCGTAACACAGTGGACTGCTTGAACTACGTCCGAATGCTGAAGGCGCAGGGTATCGCGGTCTACTTTGAAAAAGAAAACATCAACTCCATGGATGAGTCCACAGAGCTGATGCTGACCATGATGGGAGCCTTCGCCCAAGCAGAGAGCGAATCCATCTCCGGCAATATCCAGGCGGGCAAGCGCTACGCCATGCAGCGCGGTGAGGCTACCATTAACTACCACAACCTGTACGCCTATGAGAAAGGACCGGATGATAAGCCACGGGCCATTCCAGAACAGGCCGAAGTGGTAAAAGAAATATATGCCCACTACCTCCGAGGAGACAGTCTCCCTATGATTTGCAGATACTTGGAGGCACAGCATATTCCCAACATCCGTGGCGGAACGACATGGGGACGTTCAGCAGTGCGCGGCATCCTCTCCAATGAAAAATATGTAGGTGATGTCCTGATGCAAAAGACATTCCGTCAGGACTGCATCAGCCACAAGGCCATCCGAAACACAGGACAGCGCCCTATGTATCTGGTACAAAATAATCATGAAGCGATCATAGACCGCAAGACATACGACGCAGTGCAGACAGAGTTAGCGCGGCGCAACGCACTGAAGGGCAATACACAGAAAAGCACTCCCAGCGGCAGAAGCTGCTACACGCCAAAATATGCCCTGTCAGATCGGGTCATCTGCGGTGAATGCGGCACACTGTACCGCCGCTGCACCTGGGTCAACAGGGGAAAGAAGCATATCGTCTGGCGCTGCATCAGCCGCTTCGACTACGGCAAGAAATACTGCCATGATTCGCCCGCCGTGGATGAGCAGCAGCTCCAGCAGGCCATCCTGCGGGTTATCAACGGCGCAATGTCTGAGAAACCCGCACTGGTGCGGCAGGTCACGGAAAATCTACAGGTGGTGATACGCCCCAGCCGAAGTGAAGAACTTACCGTCGCGGAGATCGACAGAGAATTAGAAACTCTGGCACGGGAGTTCGATACCGCCTTCGTAGCTGCGGCCTCCGGCAATAGCGCCGACTACAGTGAACATTTCAAGACGATCCTTACCCAGCAGGCAGAACTGAAAGCCAAACGCGCCGAGTTGAAGCAACAGCAGGCGGAAGATGCAGAGCTGACCAGCCACATGAAACTGGCCGCAGACACTCTGAAACAGGCCGATACTGCCATTATGAAGTGGGACGAATACCAAATTCGTGCGTTGGTCGAGTCGGTCAGGATATTGTCTAAAGATGAAATACTGGTGCGGCTAAGAAGCGGGATCGAGAAAATTGAAAGATTACAGAAGTAGACATAGCTCATGAACGCTATAAGTATTATCTAACTGATGGTAGAGATTTTCCAAAATGGAAAGTTTCTTTTGCGGGGGAACATTTTCTAAGCATTGAGAAAGACGGATGATTTCCATTTCATGTTCCAGTTTCGTTAACCGTCTTGAAATGACATCAAACTCCTTTGGTGTGTAGGTGCGGTTTGCCCCTTGGATGGAACAGTATTCCTTCCGCCAGCGGTAAAGTGCTCCTTGGGCACTGTGCAGCTCATGGGCGAGAGATTTAATGGATTCTCCGTTTTGATAACGCCAAGCTGCCTTGGTTTTAAATTCGAATGGATATTTTTTGGCATAGCACCATCTCCTTGCGTTAAGATATTGCTATTATAATGAATATCTTCCTTCGAAACCACTCGACGTAAAATCGTAAATCTGATATACTGAAAAGCAATGGCAAATATGTCTTAAAATTGCTCTGAACTTATTTGAAAAATCAGTTTTACGTTAGGAGGAAATGGAAGTGTCTAAAATTAACCAAATACAGACGGCTATTTTATCTCTTGGTTCTGGTGCATATCAAAAACTGATGGATTCGTATGTTATGAAAAAGTATGGTTTTTCAAATATTATGCCTTTGGGATCACATTCTGGAACCAATAAAGTGACAAAAGGAACTCCGGATTCATTTGTACAGTGTGCAGATGGGCGTTTTATTCTAATTGCTCATGGTTCTGTGGAAAATCACGCATACAACAAAGTCAAAGCGGATATCTTAAGCTGCTTAGATACGGCAAAAACAGGGATACCTATTGAAGATATTTCACAGATTATTTGTTGTCATACATCGACAAATTTTACCCCAGGGCAGGTAAAAAAGCTTTGCTCATATTTTGAGAACACAATTCTAATTGGACTCGGAGAGGTATCTTTCGACTTGTATCTTAAGTATCCTGATCTTGCTAAAGACCACTTAAATATTGACATTGATACCCACCAGATTTTTAGCCTTGAAAGTTTTCTTACATATTTTTCATGCAATCCATATTCAACATCTCTTGATATGCCATTGTTGTGCAGAGAGCAAGAGCTGGAATACATCAATCATGTACTAAATGAAAGCAATGTAATTTTGCTTTCTGGCCCCGCTGGAGTAGGAAAGACACGCCTCGCACTTGAAAGCGCGAAAACATTTGCAGAAAGTAACAACTATGATTTAAAGATTATCCGCTCAAATGGGAAAACGATTTATCAGGACTTAGTGGCGGCTTTTCCGGATGAAAGCAATTATATGGTTGTGGTTGATGATGCGGATCAGCTTACAGAACTTCGCTACCTACTTGAACTTTCTGCAAATACTCAGAGATATCATGCTGTAAAAATTATTATTACAGTCAGAGACTATGCCAGAGAAAAGTTGCTGAAAGCAATAAGAACTGTGCTTATTCCCAACCAATACGAAGTTCATGCGCTATCAGATGATAGTGTTACAAAAGTCTTATCAGACAATCTTGGCATCCAAAATGATCGCGTATTGGAACAAATAAAGATTATTGCCAAAGGTAACATTCGCTTGGCGATTATGGCCGGAATGTGTGCCCTTAATGGGAAATTTGGGTCCATACAAAATGCATTTGATATATTTAACGACTATTATGGAGATATAATTGGTGAATTTGACAGGAATGAAATCCTCGTTGCTGCCATTATTGCTTTTTTTGATAAGTTTAATTTGAAGGAAACTGAGCTCCCATTTAATATTGCATTGCAGCACGGGATAAGCACAGTGCAATTTCGAGATATGTGCTTATCGTTGCACCGCAAAGAGGTTATTAGTATTTTTGATGACAAAGCAGTAAAATTCGAGAATCAAAATCTCAGAGATTACTTATTGTATTACGCATTTTTTAAAGAAAAGTGGCTATCACCCTGTGATTTGATATGCCAAGCGTTTCCCACATATAAGAACAGAGTTGTATTTGCATTTAACACGTTAGTTCGTTTATTCAATTCCCCAGAGAATATTGCGTTCATCGAAGGAGAGATCAGAGCAGCGTGGACGAAGGTGAAAAAACTGCCTGCAGCTACTGCTTTTGAATTTGTCGCAACATTCTATAATGCTATCCCGGATGAGGCACTATTGTATTTGAAGAAGAAGATAGACACGCTTCCGGAAGCCCATGCAGACATGCTCAAATATGACTTTGAGAAACATAAAAATTATCACACGATTCGCTCAGAAATAATCAGCATTTTGATTGGGTTCAAATACACAGATTATTTTATAGATGCTATTCAGCTTGCACTGTATTGTTTTGAAAGAAATAATAGCGAGCCAATGGATATCTACTTTTTGTTTGGAGAACGGTGGGGAATTGGTCTCAATTCCTATAAGCGCGGATATGCTGAGGAGCGCGTCCTGCTTAAGCAATTGCAGAAGTATCACAAGGAAAATCACTCCATTCTATCATCTTATTGCTTAATATTTGCCGCAGAATATTCGCTGAGAACGCAATACTCCGCAACAGAATGGAATTATAATAAATCGACGATCTATCAACTGGGTTTGGCGGCTTGCGATGAAGTCTTTGAACTCCGTTCGTTGGCACTGGAGTCTCTTTTCTCAGTGATCAGCGATTCTCCGGTTCGGAAATATGCCGTTACAATGATATTAGAATACCCAGTTTATTCGGCATCCGAATTCGATGAACAAGTTATCGCTCATGATGTAAGTATACTTGATGCCATTTTCCCCCGACCGATAGATACAACGGATTTTTCAATTTGCGAAATACTCCATCATTTTGAAGATGTCTGTATCGCGCAGGGAATTGATTGGCCTGCCTCCCTTCCAAAGAGTAATCAGAATAGCACATACAGACTTTATACCACATTGAGTAAGGAGTGCCTTCGAAAGGGCGATAAAATAGAGAATGTTGAGTCGCGGCGTGTAGATGCCATTGAGCAGATGGCGGTTAATGCGTCTTTGCAAGAATTGGATTGCTTGTGGGAGATGCTCAGGTCTGAAGTACCGGAGAGTAGCAGTAGGGATCGCTGGATCATAGGAAATGGAATTGGAATCCTATTTTCAAAACTTGCACAGTATGATGCATCCAAATTTGTTAATTGCTGCAAAGCCTATATCGATCACCAGACACCGTATTGTGATGAGCGATACAGTATCATCAACGGGTTGATAAAGGTGTTGGGATACGCCAGAGCAGTTGAATTTGTTAACTGTTCGACCTTTGGTGAGAAGAATCATTGGTTAGCAATACTATACGATTTTGTCCCGGATGAGTACATTGATACCGGTCTCATTGAAAAGATAATGGAATGTTTAAGAGGCAGGGGGGTTAGAGAGCATTATACGGTTTCTCTTAAAACTGTTCTAAGAATTAATGGGAAGTTTCCGGGATATCTCAAAAGATATATGGTGGAACTGAATAATCTGGGGGAGAAAAACCCGCATCTGTTATCGGGCTTTTTATTCCGCGTAGGGCATGATGAATGTATTGGTACGAAAGAACTAGTCGAATACTTTAGGGGAGATATTAAGGTTTTATGTACAGCATATATCTATGCACATCAAGGAAGATCCTACTATGATTTTGACGGCGAACTTTTTTCAGAATTAATACGAGGTAACCCTGAGTTCTTGGCAGACTATGTGCATAAAGTTGCGGGGAAGCAGATTGGGAGAGACGGATGGCATGCTCTAAATATTTTGTGGCAGCAAGATGACTATCTGAAGCTAATCTCTATCGTAATGGAGTGTCTAAAAAACGCAACAAAACCATTTTTTACATGGGATTCCTTAGCGGAGGACCTACTGAGTTCACCTATAAATATGCCGTTAGTTAATAAACGGCGTAATGAGTGGATCAAGTATTATGTCGAAGCAAATTGTTATGATGGAGAGTCAATGCGCTTTTTGTTTGGGATCGTCTGTAATTTGCCGGAAGAACAACGATTACCCGCGATTGTAACGTTTTGCCAATGCAATCCCGCTTTTGAGGCATTTCGAAGCATTTATATAATACCAACACATGCCTCTTGGAGTGGTAGCGAAGTTCCAATTTTAGAACAACACATTGCATTTTTGAGTGAAATTAAAGATAGCTTGAGAGGAATGCAATTCGTTGAACATAGGGCGCATATATCTGAGAAAATTCGGAATTTACAAGAGAGAAAAGAAGACGTACTGTTGAGAGAATTCCTGGAAGAGAGATGATTTTTTGAAAGGGCTCCATTTCCCGAACATTCTGTCGGGAAACGGAGTCCTTCTTACATATTTTTCTCTCGACGGATGGGGGCTCATTTGCTATACTTAAAGCAAAGATAATAGTTGGGGGACACCGCAATATGAAGAAGATACTCTTTGTGTGCCACGGGAATATTTGCCGCAGCCCGATGGCTGAGTTCGTGATGAAGGACTTAGTAGAAAAAGCGGGGCTGGCAGCCCAATTCCATATAGAGTCTGCCGCAACCAGCCGCGAGGAGCTCGGCAACCCCATCTATCCTCCGGCGCGGCGCAAGTTGGTCGAACACGGGATCGCCTGCGGCGGTCACGCGGCGCGGCAGCTTACCAAAAGAGATTACAAGGAATTTGACCTGCTGATCGGCATGGACAGCGCCAACCTGCGGAATATGCACCGTATCTGCGGCGGTGACCCGGATGGCAGGATACACCTGCTGCTGGATTACACCGACCACCCCCGCGATGTTGCCGACCCGTGGTACACCGACGATTTTGAGGCCACATGGAGGGACGTGCTTGCGGGATGTCAGGGATTACTGAAAGAGTTACTACAGAAGTGAGGTGAACAGCATGGCACAAAATGACAAGATCCAGCTATTCGAGGACAAGCGCATTCGTACTGCGTGGGACGAGGAAAAAGAAGAATGGTACTTTTCCATCGTCGATGTTGTTGCCGTGCTGACTGAGCAGCCTGATTATCAAGCGGCACGCAACTACTGGAAAGTTACCAAGAAGCGGCTTAAAGACGAAGGCAATGAAACGGTTACATCTTGTAACCAGTTGAAAATGACCGCCTCAGATGGCAAAAAGCGTCTGACCGATGTGGCTGACACTGAGCAGCTTCTCCGCATCATCCAGTCTATTCCCTCACCCAAAGCGGAGCCGTTTAAGCTGTGGCTGGCGCAGGTAGGCAGAGAACGCATTGAGGAAACCATCGACCCGGAGTTGACCATTGAACGGGCGCTGGAGACCTATCTCAAAAAAGGCTATACCCGCGAGTGGATCAACCAGCGGCTACAAGCCATCCAAGTCCGAAAGGAACTGACGGATGAGTGGGATGCCCGTGGTGTGCAGAAGGGCGTGGAGTACGCAATACTTACCGACGAAATATCTCGTGCATGGTCAGGAATGTCTACGCGGCAATATAAAAATCTCAAGGGCTTGAAGAAAGAGAATCTCCGTGACAACATGACTACCCTGGAGCTGGTGCTGAATATGCTGGCAGAGGCGACCACCACGGAGATCTCCAAACAGAAAACACCGAAGACATTTTCGGAGAATCTGGCTGTAGCCCGTGAGGGCGGTGAAGCTGCTGGGATTGCACGGAAGGCAGTCGAGGAGCGCACCGGCGTCCCTGTTATTACCTCCAAGAACGCCGCACAGCTCAATCAGATCGTGACAGAACTGCTGGAAGGAGCGGCTACGTCACCGGAGAAACAAGACAAAAAGCGCTGATTCACTGACAACAAAAGTGGTGGGCAATCACAAAAGAAAAGAGACATCCTTTCGGATGTCTCTTTTCTTTTGGTGCGGCGATTTTGCTGCGTGAAAACCAAGGCCGCCAGCGGCGGCCCTTGACATGGCACCCACTCCGGGACAAAAAAGGAGACGGCAAAGGCCGTCTCCTTTTTTGTTTGTACGCGATCAACCGCCGAGGAACCCGCCTATTCTGTCGTTGGGATCCGTTTCCGGTCTGTTATTCGGATCTGTGGTGTCGTCGTGGTCGCCGTCCGGCATATTGAAGTCGTCGTCCGCCTCGTCGCCAAAAAAGCCGTTCCAGCCGCCCAGCATCATAAAGGCGTCCTCCACCACGATCTCGTCGTGGCCCTCGATCAGCTCACGCTGGTAGTTCAGCACGGAGCCGGTAACGGTGGTCACATTGCCGTCGCTGTCCGCCATGTTGACGGTGTAGGTGGGGGCGGTGTGCATGGTGCAGACGGCGGTGGGGGCGTTATCCGCCGCCACCAGGGCCGTGTAGACGCGGCTGCCGCGAACGTCCAGGGCACAGTTCTCCGACGCCAGCATACCGCTGTCGGCGCAGACGGCCACGCTGGTCAGGCCGGAGCAGGAGAAGAAGTCCTTGTCGGGCAGGTCCTCGTGGATGGCGCTCATGACCTTGCGGAACACAGCGGAGCAGGGGTTGCCGCTGGCCACGATCCGCTGGTTGTGCTCATAGCCGGCCCAGACGGCGCAGCTGTAATAGGGCGTGTAGCCCACGAAGTAACGGTCCTTGTTGCTGTTGGTAGAACCGGTCTTACCGGCGATGTGCATACCGCTGAACTGTGCCTCGTAGCCGGTACCGTTCAGGGCGGCCTCCTGCAGCAGATGGTTGATGATAGCCGCCGTGGTGTTCTTCATGGCCACGGTGGACTGGGCCTCGTTCTCCAGCACCACGTTGCCGTTGGCGTCCTCCACACGGATGAAGGTACGGGGCTTGGTGTACACGCCCTCGTTGACGAAGGCGGCGTAGGCCGCGGACATCTCCTCGGTGGTGACGCCCTTTTCAAAGCCGCCCAGAGCCATGTTGCCCACCTGCTGGGAGTCGGTATACGTCAGGTTCTCAAAGCCCAGCTTGTTCACCAGGAAGTCATAGGAATTGCTGACGCCGTAGGCCAGGTTCGTCCGCACGGCACAGGTATTCAGGGACTGGGCGATGGCGGTGTGCAGCGCCGTCAGGCCCTGATAGCGCCAGTTGGCGTTGCGGGGCCAGACCTCGCCATTGAGCAGCATGGGATAGTCGTCGATGACCGACGCGCCGTTGATGGTGCCGTCGTCCAGTGCCGGGGCGTAGGTGGACACAGGCTTGATGGCAGAACCGCACTGCCGGGCGTTCACAGCCCAGTTCCAGCCGCGGTCCACCACCTTTTCACCGGCACCGCCGATCATAGCCACCACATAGCCGTTGGTGGGATCCACGATGGTCAGGGCGATCTGCAGCTGATCCTCCACCTGCTCACCGGCGGCGTTCGTATAGCTGCTGGTATAGGGGATATTCTCCAGATTATAGCACACATCCTCCGCGATCTTCTGATACTTGGGATTCTGGGTGGTGTAGATCTTGTAGCCTCTGCTGTAGACCATGTTGATGGCCTGGTCGTAGGCGGAGACCTTCTTGCCCTCGCTGTTGACCTTTTCGGTGATGCCCAGCTTCTCCACCAGTGCCTCGGCCACATCGGTGATCATGGCATCGGTGAACCAGGAGTTGCTGCCCTTGATGGTGGGGGTGCTGTCATCCGCCGGGGAGGCGGTATCGTCGCTGGTATCGGTGGTATCCTCCGTGTCCGGCTCGGTGCCGGTACCGTCGCTGCCCACATACTTGCCGGAGATGGTAAAGCCGTTGGCGAACTGGATATCCTCGGCCACGGCGGCGTCATACTCTTCCTGGTCGATCTTGCCCTGAGAGAGCATCTCGCTGAGGATGGTCAGCTGGCGCTCCCGGTTGTTCTCGCGGGTCCAGGAGCTGATGAAGGGATCGTACATGGAGGGGTTGTTGGTGATGCCCATCATGCTGGCGCACTCGGCCAGCGTCAGCTCGGACACGTCCTTGCCAAAATACACCCGCGCCGCCGTCATCACGCCGGAGCAGCGCTGGCCGAAGTAGACCTCGTTCAGGTAGGCTTCAAGGATCTCGTCCTTCTCGTAGCGCTTTTCCAGCTCCAGTGCGCGGTAGATCTCCGTGATCTTGCGCTTGACCGTCACCTGATTGTCGCCGGTGACGTTCTTCACCAACTGCTGGGTGATGGTGGAGCCGCCCTGCACGTTCTTGCCGAACAGGGTGTACAGAATGGCGCGGGTGGTACCCTTCCAGTCCACGCCGTGGTGCTTCTCAAACCGCTTGTCCTCGATGGCGATGGCGGCCTCCTGCAAATACTTGGGAATGTTCTCCAGGTCCACCCAGATGCGGTTCTCGTCCATGTACAGCGTCTGGTACATGACCCACTCCTGGGTGTCGGGGTCCTGGTAATACAGCTCGGTGGAGACCTGGGTCTCGAATTCGTCCAGATAGACCTCCACCTTGCCGCGCATGGCGCTGTTGATGTACGCCATGAAGATACCGGCGAAGATGGACGCCGTAAGCACGAACACCAGCAGCAGCGTGCCGATGATGCGTCCGGCCTTCTTCCAGCCGTTCTTCTGCTTAGGGGTCATGTTCCGCACACGCTCCTGCGCGTCATGCTGCACGCGCCGCGCACCCTCGGCGGCACTGTGCTCTACCCGGCGCGCACCCTCCTTTGCCTCGTTTTCTATGTGCCGGGCGCTCTGCCGGATGCGTCCCCAAAAGCCGGTGGACGACGACCGTCTGCGCTTGTTCTCACTCAAGACAGGGCACCTTCCTTTCTTTATTGATGTTCCTGTGTATTCTTTTCGTTCCGGGGTCAAAATTCACATACCAATCCACTATAAGGAACATTCTACCATACTTGTCAAATGCAAAAAAGAGGATTTTTTGCAGAAATCCGCCCGTTTGGCTGCTCAATTCCCGTTATTTTCCCCCATTCCACCGATTTTCAGTCCGACAGATGGCAGAAACTGCCGAATGCTTCCACTTGCGTTTTCTCCAGCTTTCGGGTATACTATGGATATAAAGACAAAGGAGGACTCTCCCATGAGCGAGGAATTCGGCCCCAACTTCATCACCCTGACCGACGAGGACGGCAACGACATTGAACTGGAATACGTGGACGCGCTGGAGCTGGACGGCCAGACCTACATGGCGTTCTTCCCCGTGGTGGAGGATGATGCCGACGAGGAAGCCGCCGAGGAGTACGGCCTGGTGATCCTGAAGTCCGTTATGGAAAACGGCGAGGAGCTGCTGAGCACCCTGGACAGCGATGAGGAGCTGGATAAAGTCTACGACCTGTTCATGGAGCAGATTCTGTCCGACGAGGACGAGTGATCTTTCGACGGGATTTTTCGTCCTGCCGATGACGAGACGCCGCCGGCTGCGCCGGAAAATGGCTGGATTTTTCGCCAAGACGAGGCGCGGCGGTGCAGCGAAAAAGATACACGCCACTCCTTCGGCAGGATTTTTCGTCCTGCCGATGGCGGGACGCCGCCGCTGTACTTTGTGTACAGCAAGGCGGCTCGGCGAAGGCAGGGCGGAAAATTGAGCGATGGGCAGCGGTTCTATTTATCCTGACATTGGTTATACGGGACGTCGGATCGGCAGATGGTTTGCAGGCCTCCCGCCTGCCGTATGCGGGCGGATGCTGGAAGCAGTAAAGTCAGCCGGAGACGACCCACCTGCGAGTTGTGCAGGTTATAACATGGCCGCTGCCTGTCGCTGAGCACAAGACCCCCATTCCGAAATGGAATGGGGGTCTTGTGCTCAGTGAGCGCGGTAAAATGTTCACAAATTCCAGGCGTTTCCCTCTTGCGAAAAGGTGCGGTATACGATATAATGACCGAGTATGTTACCAAACAAGGGCGTATTGCGCCCAAAATCGAGAGGAATGAATTTCAATGAGCGCATCAAGAGAAAAGAAGATCCGGCAGGATCTGGCGGCCCAGGGCGTCACCGACCCCAAGAAGATCCGCGAGGCGGAGGAGAAGGCCAAGGCACGCAAGAACAATATCCTGTACGGCGTGATCGCCGGCGTGTTCGTGATCGTGGCCGCGGTACTGCTGGTGTATAACTCCGGCGTGCTGCAGCGCAGCGCCACCGCCGTGACCATCAACGGTGAGAAATATACCGCCGGGCAGGTGGAGTATTTCTACGCCAACGTGAAGAGCAGTCTGGTGAAGAGCAGCTATGCCAGCTTTTACGGCATCGATACGTCCAAATCCCTGGACCAGCAGGTGGTGAGCGACACCATGAAGACCGCGCTGGGTATCGAGGACGAGGGTGATGTCACATGGGAGCAGTATGTCCGCGACACCGCGGTGAAGCAGCTGGCCATGTACGTGCTGACCGCCCAGGAGGCTGAGGCCAACGGCATGGGCGCCGATGAGCACACTCAGGAGGAGCTGGATGCCACTATGGAGGAGCTCAACGCCGCCGCCAAGCAGAACGGCTACTCCACGAAGACGTATCTGAAGCTGATCTACGGCAAGAACATGACCGTGGATACCTTCAAGGAGATGGTGCAGCTGGTGGACGTAGCCACCCATTACCAGAGCCACTACGCCGAGGAGCTGACCTACACCGTCAGCGACCTGGAGACCTACTATCAGGGCAACAAGAGCAGCTTTGACGTGGCCAGCTATGAGTCCCTGTACTTCAAGGGTACCGCCGACAGCACCAAGGACGACGACGGCAACACCGTGGAGCCCACCGATGAGGAGAACGCCGCCGCCAAGGCCAAGGCTGAGAGCGATGCCGCCGCTGTGCTGGCGCGCGTGCAGGGCGGCGAGGCGCTGGAGGATGTGGCCAAGGATTATGAGTCCGCCAGCTACACCAGCACCGATGCCGGCAGCAACAACGGCAGCGACGTGGCCAACTGGGTATTTGACAGTGCGCGCAAGGCCGGCGACAGCGCCGTTGTGGCCAGCGATTCCAACTGCTATGTGGTCGTGTTCCGCAGCGTGGGCCGTCAGGAATACGCCACCAAGGACGTACGCCACATCCTGTTCAAGGTAGACGAGAGCGCACTGGACAGCGAGGCCGAGACCTATGAGGCCGACCTGCAGGCGGCTAAGGATGCGGCCAAGACCGCAGCCGAGGATGCGCTGGCCCAGTGGAAGGCCGGCGAGGCCACCGAGGACAGCTTCGCGGCCCTGGCCAACGAGCTCAGTGCGGATGACGGCAGCAACACCAACGGCGGTCTGTACACCAAGATCTACAAAAACCAGATGGTCACCGAGTTCAACGACTGGTGCTTCGATGCGAGCCGTCAGTCCGGCGACACCGGCATCGTATACGGCGAGAGCTCTAACTACAAGGGCTATCATGTGATATACTTTGTGGGCGACGATGTGCCCTACTGGCAGGTACAGGCCGAGAACGCTCTGCGCAACACCGACACCGAGGCCTGGCTGGACGGTCTGCTGGACAGCGCCGAGGTGGTGCAGGAGAACGGCATGAAGCACGTGGGCTGATGACCGCCCCTTCTTCGAGTCTATGAACGAGCGTTTTCTCAGAACAGAAATGATATTGGGCGCACCCGCTTTGGACAAGCTCCGCCGCAGCCATGTGGCGGTGTTTGGTCTGGGCGGTGTGGGCAGCTACGCCGCTGAGTGCCTGGCACGCAGCGGCGTTGGCACGTTGACACTGGTGGACCAGGACACGGTATCCGTGTCCAACATCAACCGCCAGCTGTGCGCGCTGACCTCCACCGTGGGACAGTATAAGGCGGAGGTCGCGGCGGCACGTGTGCGGGACATCGACCCGGACACGGTGGTATACCCGATCTGCGCCACCTATGACGCCGCCCATCGGGAGGAATTTTTCTCCCGGAAATTCGACTATATCGTGGACTGCATCGACCTGGTCAGCTGCAAGCTGGACCTGATCCAACAGGCCCGCCTGCGGGGAATTCCCATCCTGTCGGCCCTGGGCACCGGCAACAAGCTGGAGCCCGAGCTGCTGCGGGTCACGGATATCTCCAAGACCAGCGGCTGCCCGCTGGCCCGGGTCATGCGGAAGGAGCTGCGCGCCCGGGGGATCCACCACCTGAAGGTGGTGTTCAGCCCGGAGCTGCCCCATGAGACACAGCAGCTGGAAGCACCGTCACCCGGACGGCGCAGCGTTCCCGCCAGCGTGGCGTGGGTGCCCTCTGTGGCCGGCCTGATGATGGGCGGCACTGTGGTGCGGGATATTATCGAAGATGGAGGTCTTGTACCATGATATTGACAGGCGCACTGGTCAACGGCGGAGCCATTGTCGTCGGCGGCCTGTTGGGCACCTTCGGCGGCAAGCTCATGCCGGAAAAAATGCGGCAGACGGTGCTTGGCGCTACGGCGCTGGTGTCCATGGGCATCGGCATCTCCGGCGCCATCGGCAGCAGCAACCAGCTGATCCCCATCCTGTCGCTGGTCATCGGCGCCGTCATCGGCGAGCTGCTGCACATTGAGGACGGCGTCACCCGGGCGGGCGACTGGCTGCAAAAGAAATTCGGGAAAATGGGTCCCATCACCGACGGCTTCGTCAGCGGCTCGCTGGTGTTCGCCGTGGGCGCTATGGCGGTGATGGGTTCGCTGGACAGTGGTCTGAAGAACGACCACGGCATCCTGCTGGCCAAGTCTGTCATCGACTTTGCCGGATCCGTGGCCTTTGCCAGCTCCATGGGCATTGGCATCGTCTTTTCCGGACTGTCGGTGCTGGCGGTGGAAGGTGTGATGACGCTGCTGGCCTCCCTGCTGACCGGCGTTCTGACCGAGGCGGTCATCACGGAGATCTCCGTCACCGGGTCGCTGCTGATCATCGGCATCGGGCTGAACGTGCTGGGGCTGACGAAGCTGCGCATCATGAACATGGCCCCGGCGCTGCTGCTGCCCATTCTGCTGTGCCGCTTCATGTGAGCGCTTTAATTAAGAGGAGTACATAGCATGGCTTTTGAAGGCTATACACAGGAGACACTGGACTTTCTGTGGGGCATTCGGTTCAACAACGAACGCTCCTGGTTTCTGGCGCATAAGCAGGACTATGAGGCACATCTCCTGGCCCCCACCCGTGCGCTGGGCGAGCAGGTGTATGAAGCCCTGCACGCGGCATTCCCCAAGGAGCCATTTCTGCTGAAGCTCTCCCGCATCTATCGGGATGCCCGACGGCTGCACGGGAATGGACCGTACAAGGACCACCTGTGGTTCTGCGTCCGCGCCGGCGGCGAGGACTGGACGGGGCGGCCCACGTTTTACTTTGAGATCGGGCCGGACTATTACAGCTACGGCATGGGCTTCTGGGCGCCGAAGGCGGCGCTGATGGAGGCGTACCGCAAGGCCGTCGACGAGCATCCCGAGGTGCTGGAAAAGCTGGTCAAAAGGTTCAATAAACAGGCGCAATTCACGCTTTCAGGCCCGGAATATGCCAGGAAAAAGACTGCCCCCTCTCCCCTGCTGGCGGCGTGGTACAACAAGAAGTCTATCAATTTACAACATGACGCCGCGCCGGACGAGCGTATGTTCTCGCCGGAACTGGCACAGGATATCATTGAGGGCTTCCGGACACTGATGCCGCTGTACAAGTATTTCGATGGTCTGTGCGCCGCGGAAATGGTGTAAAAAACCGCCCTTTTTGGGGTTGACAGCGGGGAAAAAAGCGGGTAAAATACCCCATAATGAATGAGGGAGTAATTCCGCAGCGCCGGTTTTGGCGCGGCGTGGCACACCGTCATCCCGGCGCGGCAGCGCCCGATGTGTCCTGAAAGAATGAGACTCATGCACAGACATAGCCTGTCCGTGCATGAGTTTTTTGTTGTCCTTTGGTTTATTTTCTGTTTCGCTTTTTGTTCTGCTTTTTTGCTTCAAATTATAAAACCATGATATAAAGGAGTAATAGACGATGGAAAAGGAATACAACCGCAGTCCGCAGGAGGTGCTGGAGGAGCTGGGCTCCTGTCCCACCGGTCTGACAGAGGCGGAGGCGGCTGAACGTCTGGCCAAGCACGGCCCCAATAAGCTGAAGGAGGCGGAGAAGCCCTCCCTGCTGCAGCGGTTCCTGACACAGCTGAAGGACCCCATGCTGCTGATCCTGATGGCAGCGGCGGCGGTGTCCGCCGTGACCAACGCACTCAGCGGCGAGAGCTTCACCGAGGTGTTCATCATCCTGGTGGTGGTGCTGCTGAACGCGGTGCTGGGCGTGGTGCAGGAGAGCAAGGCCGAGGCGGCCATCGAGGCCCTGCAGACCATGACCGCCGCCAAGTGCAAGGTGCTGCGGGACGGCCACCAGGTGGTCATTGAGAGCAGCCAGCTGGTGCCCGGCGACGTGGTACTGCTGGAGGCCGGCGACGCTGTACCCGCCGACGGACGGCTGCTGGAGAGCGCCTCCATGAAGATCGAGGAGGCGGCGCTGACCGGCGAGAGCGTCCCCGTCACCAAGGCGGTGGGGCTGCTGACCGGAGACAACGTGCCCCTGGGCGACCGGAAAAATATGTGCTATATGGGCAGCACGGTGGTCTACGGCCGCGGCAAGGCGGTCATCACCGCCACCGGCATGGACACGGAGATGGGCAAGATCGCCGGTGTGCTGGCCCAGACGGAACAGGAGCAGACGCCCCTGCAGCGCAAGCTGAATGAGCTGGGCAAGACCATGAGCAAGCTGGTGCTGGGCATCTGCGTGTTCATCTTTATCTTTGACCTGGTGGTGGCCGGCGAGTTCACGCTGGACACCGTGCTGAGCACGTTTATGGTGGCCGTTTCCCTGGCGGTGGCGGCCATCCCGGAGGGACTGGCCACGGTGGTGACGGTGGTGCTGAGCATCGGCGTGACCAACATGAGCAAGCAGCACGCCGTGATCCGGCGGCTGACGGCGGTGGAGACGCTGGGCTGCACCCAGGTCATCTGCTCCGACAAGACCGGCACCCTGACACAGAACAAGATGACCGTGGTGGAGCACACCGGCCCCACAGAGCTGCTGGCCACAGCCATGGCGCTGTGCAACGACGCCGCGCTGGAGGAGAACGGCGCCATCGGCGAGCCCACGGAGGCGGCGCTGGTGAACTTTGCCGCTGCCCAGGGGCTGAAGAAGCCTGTGCTGGAGAGCCGCCAGCCCCGCTGCGGCGAGGCCCCCTTTGACTCCGGCCGGAAGATGATGTCCACCATCCACCGCACAGACAACGGCTTTATCCAGTACACCAAGGGCGCGCCGGACGAGGTGCTGCGCCGGTGCACCAGCTATACGGAAAGCGGGCAGATCCTGCCCCTGACTGAGGAAAAGCGCACCGCCATTCTGGCGGAGAACAAGGCCATGGCCGACAAGGCCCTGCGGGTCCTTGCGGCGGCGGAGCGCCTGTACGACGCACTGCCCGACCGGCAGGAGCCGGAGGACCTGGAGCAGGACCTCTGCTTCATCGGTCTGGCGGGCATGATCGACCCCATCCGCCCGGAGGTCAAGGCCGCCGTGGCCGAGTGCCGCGCCGCGGGCATCCGCCCTGTGATGATCACCGGCGACCACAAGGATACCGCCGTGGCCATCGGCAAGGAGCTGGGCATCATCACCGACGCCAGCCAGGCCGTTACCGGCAGCGCGCTGGACAGCCTCACCGATGAGGAGCTGGACAAGGCGGTGGAGAAGTACAGCGTCTATGCCCGGGTACAGCCGGAGCATAAGGTCCGCATCGTCAACGCCTGGCGGCGCAAGGGCGCCATCACCGCCATGACCGGCGACGGCGTCAACGACGCGCCCTCCATCAAGTCCGCGGATATCGGCGTGGGCATGGGCATCACCGGCACGGACGTGACGAAGAACGTGGCGGACATGGTGCTCAGCGACGACAACTTCGCCACCATCGTCACCGCCGTGGAGGAGGGCCGCCGGATCTATGACAACATCCGCAAGGCCATCCAGTTCCTGCTGGCCAGCAACATGAGCGAGGTGCTGGGCGTGTTCTTCGCCACGCTGCTGGGCTTCACACTGCTGAACCCGGTGCACCTGCTGTTTATCAACCTGATCACCGACTGCTTCCCCGCCCTGGCCCTTGGTCTGGAGAAGGGTGAGCCGGATACCATGACCCGCCCGCCCCGGGACAGCAAGGACGGCATCTTCGCCGGTGGCCTGGGCTTTGACATCCTGTATCAGGGCGTGCTGATCACGATCATCACCATGGCCTCCTACATCATCGGACACTGCATGGAGGTGGGCTATTTTGAGATGCCCAAGGGCGTGTCCGACGACGGTATGACCATGGCCTTCCTGACCATGAGCATGTGTGAGATCTTCCACAGCTTCAATATGCGCTCCCAGCGCAAGAGCGTGTTCTCGCTGCCCAGCCACAACAAGGTACTGTGGGGCGCCATGCTGGGCTTGCTGGTGCTGACCACGCTGGTGCTGGAGGTGCCCGTCATCGCCAACGCTTTCGGCTTCACCCCCGTCAGCTGGACGGAGTACGGCGTGGCCCTGGCCCTGGCCTTCCTGGTCCTTCCGGTGGTGGAGCTGGTGAAGCTCATCCAGCGCCGCGCCGCCCGGAGGGCGAAATGACCCCTGCTGACTACGACCGCCTGCTGACGGTTATCCGGGCGCTGCTGGACCGGCAGGCACAGGTCATCGCGGCCATTGACGGCCGCTGCGGCGCCGGGAAAAGCACGCTGGCGGCACAGCTGCAGGCGCAGCTGTCCTGCCGGGTGTTCCACATGGACGACTTCTTTCTGCGCCCGGAGCAGCGCACCGCTGCACGGCTGGCACAGCCGGGCGAAAACGTGGACCACGAGCGCTTTCTATCGGAAGTACTGCAGCCGGCACTGCGCGGTGAGGCGGTCACCTACCGCCCCTTCCGCTGTGCGCGGCAGGCGCTGGACGAGCCGGTGACGGTCCCGGCGGCGCGCCTGACCATCGTGGAGGGCGCCTACGCCTGCCATCCGGCCCTGTGGGACAGCTATGATCTGCGGGTATTCCTTACCGTGGACGCTGCCGAGCAGCTCCGCCGCATTGAAGCCCGCAGCGGCCCGGAGAAGCTCCGGATGTTCCGGGATCGCTGGATCCCGCTGGAGGAGTCCTATTTCGCCGCCTTTGACCTGCCCGCACGCTGCGATATGGCGCTGAAGGGGTAAGATACGCAAAAAAAGAAAGCCCAAAAGGGCTTTCTTTTTTTGCATATATCCGTTTACCGGGCGTTGTAGGCGGCGATACCCTTGGCCAGCAGGTCCATGGCGCGCTCCAGGTCCGCCTGCTTCAGCACATAGGCGATGCGGATCTCGTTCTTGCCCTTGCCGGGGGTACCGTAGAAGGGCTCGCCGGGGGCAAACATCACGGTGTCGCCGTTGTCCTCGAACTCCTCCAGCAGCCACTTCTGGAAGGCGTCGGCATCGTCCACAGGCAAGGCGGCCATGATGTAGAAGGCGCCGCGGGGGCACTCGCAGACCACGCCGGGTATCTCGTGCAGCTTATTGACCACCGTATCGCGGCGGCGCTTGTACTCCTCACGGACGGCGGCAAAGTAGTCGGGGCCGACGGTGTACAGCGCGGCAGCGGCCACCTGGTCCAGTGTGGGCACGGACAGACGGCACTGGGCGTACTTCATGGCCTGCGCCATCAGCTCCTTGTTGCGGGAGATCATGCAGCCGATGCGGGCGCCGCAGGCGGAGAACCGCTTGGAGACGGTGTCGATGACGATGACGTTCTCGGCCGCGTCCTCGAACTGGCCCATGGATTGCAGAGGCTCGCCGGCGTAGACGAACTCGCGGTAGGCCTCGTCGCCGATGATGAACAGATCGTGGGCCTTGGCCACGTCCACCAGCATACGCATCTCCTCCGGCGTCAGGACGGCGCCGGTGGGGTTGCCGGGGTTGGTGACCATGATGGCGCGGGTGTGCTCGTTGATCTCCGCCTCGACCTTGGCGCGGTCGGCGTAGTGGTAGCCGTCGTGGGGAGAGGTGGGGATGGGGTGGATCTTCGCGCCGCAGGTGTAGGCCATGGTATTGTAGTTGGGGTAGAAGGGCTCGGGGATGAGGATCTCATCGCCGTCATCCAGGATGCAGTTCATGGTGATCTGCAGCGCCTCGCTGCCGCCGTTGGTGATGAGGATATCACCGGCATCGAAGTGCATACCCAGATCGGCGTAGTACTTGCGGATGGCCTCGATCAGCTCCGGGATACCGGGGGACGGGGCATAGGCCAACACCGGCAGGTCAAAGTGCTTCACCGCATCGAAGTACGCCTTGGGCGTCTCGATATCCGGCTGACCGATGTTCAGATGATAGATCTTCCTGCCCTTGGCCTCCGCCGCCACCGCGTAGGGGTGGAACTTCCGCATGGGGGACAGGCCGCATTTCAAGACCTTGCTGGAAAACTTCATGGTGGTTCCTCCTTATCTCGTTCTCGTGTATCGTAATAGTAGCGCTTTTTCGCGGAAGTTGCAAGAGCAACTTGAGAAAAAGGCCGCCTTTAGGCGGCCTTTTACATTGTGCTTAGCTCATCTGCTTGCGGCGGCTCAGGTTCACGGTGCCGTCGGTCATGGAATTCAGGGAGTCCAGGCTGCGGCCGGTGCCCTCGGCCACGCAGGAGATGGCGCCCTCGGCCACCACGGTGTGGATGCCGGTGCGGGCCTCGATCAGCTTGTCAAAGCCGTCCACCAGGCTGCCGCCGCCGGTCATAACGATGCCGTTGTTGGAGATGTCGGCCACCAGCTCGGGCGGGGTGCGCTCCAGCACGCCGTGGATCGCCTCGAGGATGCGCTCTACCGGCTCCTCGAATGCCTCCAGCATCTCGGTGGAGCTGACGTTGATGACCTTGGGCAGGCCTGTCACCAGGCAGCGGCCCTTGATCTCGATGGACGTCTCCTGCTCCTTGGGGAAGACGCAGCCGATCTGCATTTTCATCAGCTCGGCGGTGCGCTCGCCCACCAGCACGTTGTGCTTGCGGCGCATATACTTGACGATGGCCTCGTTGAACTGGTCGCCGGCCACCTTGATGGAGGCGCTCTCCACCACGCCGGAGAGGGAGATGACGGCGATGTCGCTGGTGCCGCCGCCGATATCCACCACCATGTGGCCGTCGGGCTTGGAGATGTCGATGCCGGCGCCGATGGCCGCGGCCACAGGCTCCTCGATCAGATACACCCGGCGGGCACCCGCCTGGATGCCGGCGTCCACCACGGCGCGCTCCTCGACCTCGGTGATGCCGGAGGGCACGCAGATGATGACGCGGGGCTTGAACAGCTGGAAGCCGCCCACCACCTTGTGCAGGAACTCGCGGAGCATACGCTCGGTCATGTCGTAGTCGGAGATCACGCCCTCACGGAGGGGACGGATAGCCACAATGTTGCCGGGGGTACGGCCCAGCATGGCCTGAGCCTCGGCGCCCACCTTCAGAAGCTTGCCGGTATTCTTGTCAATGGCCACCACGGACGGCTCGTTCAATACGACGCCCTTGCCCTTTACGTACACCAGTACGGAGGCGGTGCCCAGGTCGATGCCGATATCTTTTGCAATGGAACACATACTACTGCACCTCTATCTTGTCTTTCGTTTCGGGCGGGTGCGCCCGTTACCCTCTGATTTATCTATTATACCGATTGAGAAAGAATATTGCAACTGCGAAATGAAAATCGCGGTATTTTCTGTATTCTATACGGAAATGCCGAAGTCCATACCTCAATTATCACGGGCCATGGCCAGCGTCAGGCAGACCACGTCCGCCGCCCCGGCGGCTTTCAGCACCCGGACGCACTCGGTGAGCGTGGCGCCGGTGGTGATGATGTCGTCGATGAGCAGGAAGCGCTTTCCGGCGATGGCGTCCGGGTCCACCGGCTCGTAAGCGCCCAGCACATTGGCCCGGCGCTCCGCCGGGTCACCGATACCGGACTGGGCCGGGTTGTCCCGCACCTTACGCAGTGTCTCCTGTGGCTCCGTGTGCCAGTCCACGCACAGGCTGGCGCACAGCATACGCGACTGGTCGAAGCCACGCTTTTTCAGGCGCTGTTTGCTCACCGGCACCCAGGTGACGGCATCGAAGCGGTCGGCGTAGACCTCCGCCGCCTTTTCGGCCATCAGCACACCGTAGGCGTTCAGGTCCTCGATGCGCCGCTTGAATTTGAAGGCCAGAAGGGCGTCGCGGACGCGGCCCTCGTAATACAGCGGCGCGGCACATTCGCCGAAGGTGCCGGTGCGTACCTTATCGCACCGGGGCAGCGACGCCTTGCACGCCTCGCACAGCAGCTCCCGGCCCGCCACGCGCCCGCAGAAGGGGCACTTGCGGGGGAAAAAGAAGTCCAGCAAGCCCCGCTGGGCCTTGTCCAATGCGTCGTTGATACTACCGTTATTGCTCATGGTATCCCTCCTTCAGTCGGCGGCGCAGGCCGCTGTACCGGCGCTGCTGCTTGTTGTTGGCGGCCATCTGGGCCAGGACGGTATCGTCCCCGGCGAGGATAAGCAGCCTGCGGGCACGGGTGATAGCTGTGTACAGCACGCCGCGCACCAGCAGCGACGGCGCGGCGGACGCCGCGGCCAATATCACCGCCGGATACTCGCTGCCCTGGGACTTATGTACGGTGACGGCGTAGGCCATATCCAGCTGGCTCAGCAGGTCAGCGGTGTACACCGCCGTGCGGTCGTCAAACCGCAGGGTGATGAGCTCGCCGCCGGGGTCGATGTCCTGAATAACGCCCACGTCGCCGTTGAAAATACCGCTGCCGCCGGAGCCATCCTCCTTCTCCCACAGCACATCGTAGTTGTTCCGGGTCTGCATGACCCGGTCACCCACCCGGAACGTCATGTCGCCCCACTGCTTCTGGCGCTTACCGCGCTCCGGCGGGTTCAGCGCCGCCTGCAGGGCACGGTTCAGCGCCGCCGTACCGCAGGGGCCCTTTCGGGTGGGGGAGAGCACCTGTATCTGCTCGGCGGGAATACCCATGTTTTTGGGCAGGCGGTCGCGGCACAGCTCCACCACCGTCTGCACCAGACGATCCGGCGCGCGGCGGCGCAGGAAGAAGAGGTCGCCGCCGCCGCTATTCTCCAGCGGCGGCAGCTCGCCGCGGTCCACGGCGTGGGCGGCGCGGATGATGGCCGACTGCTCCGCCTGACGGAACACCTGGGTCAGGGACACCGCCGGCACCACACCGCTGCGGAGCATATCCCCCAGCACGCTGCCGGGGCCTACGGAGGGCAGCTGGTCCGGGTCGCCTACCAGCACCAGGCGGCTTCCCGGCCGCATGGCCTCCAGCAGGGAGCGCATCAGCTCGATATCCACCATGCTCATCTCGTCCACGATGACAGCGTGGACCTCCAGCGGGTCCTGTGCGTTCTTCTTGAAGGCCGTCTGGCCGGTGAGCTCATTGTAGCTCATGCCCAGGGCGCGATGGATGGTCTGGGCCTCCCGGCCCGTCACCTCGCCCAGGCGCTTGGCGGCGCGGCCGGTGGGTGCCAGCAGCGCCACATCCAGCCCCATACGCTCGTACAGAGACACGATGCCCCGCAGGGACGTGGTCTTACCGGTGCCGGGGCCGCCGGTCAACAGCAGTATACCGCCCTGGGCCGCCAGGCACACCGCCTGCCGCTGCAGAGGCGCATAGGCCACGCCCTGTTCCTTTTCGATATCGTCGATGACCTTCTCCGCCCGGGGCAGCACCTCCACCGGCGTCCGCACCAGCGACAGCAGGCGCTCCGCCACGAAGGTCTCCGCCTGGTACAGCCGGGGCAGATAGCAGCCCTGCACCCCGGCAATGGTCTTTTCCACCACGCCGAAGCCCTCGATGAGCTTGTCCAGCGCCAGCTCCAGCTCGTCCGGCGTCACGGCCAGCAGCTGCGACGTGGCGAAGAGCAGCTTCTCGCGGGGCAGGAACACATGGCCGTTGGCGGCGTTGTGCTCCAGCTCATAGGTCAGCGCCGCCCGCAGGCGGCAGGGATCGTCCCCGTCAAAGCCCAGGCTGATGGCGATCTCGTCCGCTATGGAAAAATCCACCCCGTACTGGGCCCGGGACAGGATATACGGGTCATCCCGCAGGGCCTGGATGGCCCCGTCGCCGTAGGTGCGCTGGAGGGGCATGGCCAGATACACCGGCAGGTCATACCGGGCCAGGAACTCCATCAGCTGGCGCAGGCCCGTCAGCGCCCGGAAGGCGTCGGACAGCTCCTTCGCCCTCTGGGCGGTGATGCCCTTGATGCACCGCAGGCGCTCCGGCTCCTGCTCGATGACCAGCATGGTGTCCGTGCCGAAGCGCTCCACCAGCCGCTGTGCGGTGGCGGGACCAACACCCTTGAGGATGCCGGAGGACAGGTAGGCGATCATGTCCTCCTCACGCTCCGGCATCCGGCGCTCCACGCTCTCGGCGGTGAGCTGGCTGCCGTGGACGGGATGGACGCTCCACACGCCGGTGACGGTCATGCCCTCGCCGGCGGCAGCACAGGGGATACAGCCCACCACGGTGACAGGCTCCTCCTCGCCCTCCACGGTCAGCAGCAGCACGGTATAGCCGTTCTCCTCGTTATGAAAGATGACGTTCTCTACGGTCCCCTCCACGGTCACGCGCTCGCCCATCGGCTCACCTCCCCTGTTCGGTGGTATCTTCCTCTGTATAGTACGCCGCCAGCTCCTGGGGCGTCAGCAATTTCGTGTTCATATCGGACAGCAGCGCCGCGGCGCGGCGGCCCTCGTCGGTCAGTCCGCAGTCCACCAGCAGCACCGGCAGACGGCGGCTCTGGGCCAGACGGCGCAGCGTCACATCCAGTCCCGTCCCGTCTCCGGAGACCCGGACCAGATACACCGCGTCCACCGGGCGCTCACGCCACAGCAGCAGCGATGCCGCCAGCCATATCAGCGCCGTGACGCCGATGGCCGCCAGCGCGGCAACCACGCCGTCCTGTAAAAGCTCCATGCAGCCACCCCCCTGCCCTATCCTATGCGGCAGGGGAAAGGCCGGTCACTTCAGGTATTTTTTCAGATACTGGCCGGTGTAGGACGCCGGGCAGGCGGCGATCTCCTCCGGCGTGCCGCAGGCCACCACCGTACCGCCGCCCACACCGCCCTCCGGGCCCAGGTCGATGATATAGTCGGCACACTTGATCACGTCCAGGTTGTGCTCAATGACCAGCACCGTATTGCCACCATCGGTGAGCCGCTGGAGCACCTCCAACAGCTTCCGCACGTCATCGGCGTGGAGGCCGGTGGTGGGCTCGTCCAGAATATACACCGTCCGCCCTGTGGCGCGGCGGCTCAGCTCCGTGGCCAGCTTGACGCGCTGGGCCTCGCCGCCGGAGAGGGTGGTGCTGGGCTGGCCCAGCTTCACATAGCCCAGCCCCACATCCCGCAGGGTGGTCAGCTTGTCACAGATGGCGGGCACGGCGGAGAAGAACTCCCACGCCTCGTCCACGGTCATATCCAGCACGTCGGCGATGTTTTTGCCCTTGTAGCGGACCTCCAGCGTCTCGCGGTTATAGCGCTTGCCGCGGCAGATCTCGCAGGGGACGTACACATCCGACAGGAAGTGCATCTCGATCTTCAGCATACCGTCGCCGCCGCAGGCCTCGCAGCGGCCGCCCTTGGTGTTGAAGGAGAACCGGCCCGGTCCGTAGCCCCGGGCCTTGGCGTCCGGGGTAGAGGCGAACAGGTCGCGGATCAGGTTGAACAGGTTGGTATAGGTGGCCGGATTGGATCGGGGCGTCCGGCCGATGGGGCTCTGGTCGATGGCAATGACCTTGTCCAGATGCTCCATGCCCTCGATGGCGTCGTGCTTGCCGGGGCGCACCTTCATGCGGTTCAACTGGGCGCCCAGCGCCTTGAACAGCACCTCGTTGACCAGAGAGGATTTTCCGCTGCCGCTGACGCCGGTGACACAGGTGAACGTCCCCAGAGGGATGGACACGTCGATATGCTTCAGGTTGTTCTCCCGGGCGCCGCGGACGGTCAGCAGCCTGCCATTGCCCCTGCGGCGCTGTGCCGGCAGGGGGATGGTGCGTTTGCCGCTGAGGTACTGGCCCGTCAGGCTGTTGGGGTTCGCCATGACCTCCTCCGGGGTGCCGCAGGCCACCACCTGCCCGCCCAGGGCACCGGCGCCGGGACCGATGTCAATAAGGTAATCGGCGGCGCGCATGGTGTCCTCGTCGTGCTCCACCACGATGAGGGTATTGCCCAGATCGCGGAGGCGCTGCAGCGTGGCCAGCAGCTTATCGTTATCCCGCTGGTGCAGGCCGATGGAGGGCTCGTCCAGGATATACAGCACGCCCATGAGGCTGCTGCCGATCTGGGTGGCCAGACGGATACGCTGGCTCTCGCCGCCGGACAGGGTGCCGGAGGCACGGGACAGGGTCAGATAGCTCAGGCCCACGGACTGCAAAAAGCCCAGGCGGGCGTGGATCTCCTTCAGGATCTGGGCGGCGATGATCTGCTGATTGCCGGTCAGGTCCAGATGGTCGAAAAAGGCCAGAGCGTCGTCCACCGGCAGGGTAGTGGCGTCGTAGATGGACTTGCCGCCCACGGTGACGGCCAGCGCCTCCGGCCGCAGACGCTTACCCTGGCAGGCCGGGCAGGGGCAGGGGGTCATCAGGCCCTCGATCTCCTTCTTGCTGGCATCGGACTGGGTCTCCTGATACCGGCGCTCCAGGTTGTTGCAGATGCCCTCGAAGGCCTGGTACAGCACACCCTTGCCCCGGGGCTGGTCATAGTGGAGCTCCAGCTTTTCGCCGCCGGTGCCGTAGAGGATAACATTCTTCACCTCGTCGCTTAGGCTGTCGTAGGGCTGGGTCAGGGAGAAGCGGTATTTCTTACTGAGGGCCTCGAAGTACATACGACTGATGCCGTCGGACCGGATGGAGGCCCAGCCGGTGGCGGTAATGGCGCCCTCCAGGATGGATTTGCTGCCGTCGGGGATGATGAGGGCCGGATCAGCCTTTAATTGCAGGCCCAGGCCGGTGCAGGTGGGGCAGGCGCCAAAGGGACTGTTGAAGGAGAACAGACGGGGCGTCAGCTCCTCGATGGAGATACCGCAGTCGTCACAGGCGTAGTTCTGGGAGAAGGTGATATCTCTCTCCTCCCGCAGCAGGTTGACGGTGACGAGGCCATTCGCCAGGTTGGAGGCCGTCTCCACTGAGTCGGTCAGCCGGCCTGCGATGTCCGGGCGGACGATCAGTCGGTCCACCACGATGTCGATGCGGTGCTTGAGGTTCTTCTCCAGAGAGATGTCCTCGGAGAGTTCGTACATATTGCCGTCCACCCGGGCGCGGACGAAGCCGGACCGGCGGGCATCCTCCAGCACCTTGGCGTGCTCGCCCTTGCGGCCGCGCACCACCGGGGCCATCACCTGGATACGGGTGCCCTCGGGCAGGGCCAGTATCTGGTCGATGATCTGGTCCACCGTCTGACGGCGTATCTCCTTGCCGCAGTGGGGGCAGTGGGGCGTACCCACCCGAGCCCACAGCAGACGCAGATAGTCGTAGATCTCCGTCACCGTGCCCACCGTGGAGCGCGGGTTCTTGCTGGTGGTCTTCTGATCGATGGAGATGGCCGGGGACAGGCCCTCGATGTAATCCACGTCGGGCTTGTCCATCTGCCCCAGGAACATACGGGCGTAGGAGGACAGGCTCTCCACATACCGCCGCTGACCCTCGGCATAGATGGTGTCAAAGGCCAGGGAGCTTTTGCCGGAGCCGGAAAGGCCCGTCAGCACCACCAGCTTATCCCGGGGGATCGTGACATCGATGTTTTTCAGGTTGTTCTCCCGCGCACCCTTAATGAAAATTTCAGTCTGCATGGTATGCCTCATTTCTGCAACATATGGTCGCAGATAAGTGTAGTGAAATCTTTTTTAATGTCAATAGTAAAATAATTCTTATACGATCACGTCCGCCGTTTTCGCCCGCAGAAGGGCGATAAGGGCGTTGGGATCGCACTCCACCTGATGGCCGATCTTGCCCGCGCTGACGCAGATGGTGCCGTATAGCAGTGCTGTCTCGTGGAACACCGTGGGAAACTGCTTTTTCATGCCCACCGGGCTGCATCCGCCGTGGACGTAGCCGGTCAGGGGCAGCAGCTCCTTCTGGGGCAGCATCGCCACGGATTTCTCCCCCACCGCCTTGGCGGCCTTTTTCAGGTCCAGGTTCTCGGCCACCGGGATGTCGAACACATAGTATGCCCCGCTGGCGGCCTTTGTCACCAGGGTCTTGAACACCTGCTCCGCCGGCTGGCCCAGTATCTGCGCCACGGACACGCCATCGATGGGGCCGTCCGGGTCGTAGCTGTGAGCGGTGTAGGGTATTTTCTTCTGCTCCAGCGTCCGCATGACGTTGGTTTTTTCCTCTTTGTTCTTTGCCATAGGGACAGCCTCCTTATCTGTTTACGCATACAGGGCGATGAGGGACAGTATCAGGATATGCACGGGGTAAAAGGCGTAAAAGCCGTACTGCACCGCCCGGTTGGAATAGCCGCGCCGGCCATTGTAGAGCCAGAGGGGCAGCAGTGCCGCCAGCGACCACAGCTCGATGGACACGCCGCCCATAAGGCCGATGCTGAATACCGCCAGTCCCACCGCCTGCGCCGTTCGCTTCACGACGGTGCCGCAGGACACGCGGCGGACACCGTAGAACAGCACCACCAGCAGCATACCCCAGCCCCGATAGTCCGTCCCGGCCAGCTCCAGCAGGCAGAACGCGGCGGCCACGGCCGCGCCGGTGAGCAAAAAGGCCGCCGGCGTTTTCTTTCGCAGCGCCCAATCGACGCACCAGCAGATCAGCGCACCGGCCAACAGTGTCCACAGCACGTTCTGGGAATAGGGATACCACACCGTGCCGCCCACCATCAGGTCGAAGGGGACTTCGGACAGCAGGGCAAACGCCAGCAGCCGCAGGGCATATTTCCTCCGATCGCGGGTGTAGACGCAGCCCTCGGCGATGAGGAAGCAGAAGATGGGAAAGGCAAGCCGCCCGATGCAGCGCAGCCACAAAACCGTTGGGAACAGCGTGTGCCCCATGTGGTCAATGAACATGGTGCAGGCGGCGATGAGCTTCAGGTGAAAGCCGTTCAGGACCTGACAGGTTTTTCTTCGCATTTTTTCTCTCCATTGGCCAGCAGGATCACGCAGCCGAACACGCAGGCCATACCCAGCACAGTCCACACGGTCAGCGCCTCCTTGAACACGAACACACCCACCAGCGTCTCCACCACCGGCTCGATGTTGGTAATGATGGAGGCGCGGCCGCTTTCCACGCCCTCAAGCCCCTTCGTATAGAAGATGTAGGGCAGCACCGTGGCCACGATCACCACACCGCACACGCCCACGATGCCCTGCGTGCCGGAAAAGGCCAGCGGCAGCGTCTCGAAATCCGCGAAAAATACCGAGCCAAGCCCCGCCACCAGAAATGTCCAGTAGATCATGGTATAGCTCTCGTAATGGGCCAGACCGTAGTGGGCAAACACCGTATAGCTGGCGTAGCACAGGCCGGACAGCACGCCCAGGCCGATACCCGCCCAGGAGGCGGTCATATCGCCGCCGATGATGCCGCTGACCATCACGCATCCCAGCAGGGACACCACCAGGGCGATGAGCTTGCGCTTCGTCAGCGGTGTCTTCCACAGCACGGCGCTGAAAATGACCACAAAGGACGGGGCCAGATACAGCAGCACCGCCGCCACCGACAGGGAGCACATGGTCTGGCACTGGAAGTAGACCAGGCTCAGCGTCAGGATGCTGAGCAGTCCGGAGCACAGGAAAATGGGCAGATGCTTCAGCTTGATGCGGAACACCTGACGGTGGAACAGGGCGAACACGATGGTCAGGATCACCAGCGTGCCGAAGTTCCGGATGAACACCCGGTTGCCCAGCGATACGCCCACCTCCGTGAGCATACGGTTGGAAAAACCGATAAAGCCCCAGCACACGGCGCTGAGGATCACGTAGATATAGGAAAGGTACTTTTTCATAGGTCGTTTCTCGGTTCGGTTTATTTCTCCCCCCGCAGCTCAATGATCTGATCCCGCAACAGGGCGGCATATTCGAATTCCAGCATACGGCTGGCCTCTTTCATTTCCTTCTCCAGACGTGCGATGGTCTCAGCTCGCTCACGGTCAGAAAGCTTCTTCTTCGACAGCTTGGAGGCCTCCTCGGCGCTGTGGCTGATCTCCACCATCTCGCGGACACTCTTGCGGATGGTCTGCGGGATAATGCCGTGGGCCTTGTTGAAGTCGTCCTGCAGTTTCCGGCGGCGCTCCGTCTCGTCCATAGCGGCCCGCATGGAGGGGGTAACGGTATCGGCGTACAGGATGACCAGGCCCTCGGCGTTGCGGGCGGCGCGGCCGATGGTCTGTATCAGGCTGGTCTCGCTGCGAAGGAAGCCCTCCTTGTCAGCGTCCAGAATGGCCACCAACGACACCTCCGGCAGGTCCAGGCCCTCACGCAGCAGGTTGATACCCACCAGCACGTCGAACTCGCCCAGACGCAGGTCGCGGATGATCTCCATGCGCTCCAGGGCCGACACGTCGGCGTGCATATACCGCACCTTGATACCCAGCCCACGGAAGTGGGCGGTCAGGTCCTCGGCCATTTTCTTGGTGAGGGTGGTCACCAGCACACGCTCGTTCCTCTCCGCCCGGGCGTGTATCTCCGCCACCAGGTCGTCGATCTGACCCAGCACCGGGCGGACCTCCACTCTGGGGTCCAGCAGGCCGGTAGGTCGGATGACCTGCTCCACGATCTGGTCCGCCTGCTGCTTTTCAAAGTCGCCGGGGGTGGCGGAGACGAACACCGCCTGAGAAAAACGCTCCTCGAACTCCTCGAACTTCAGGGGGCGGTTATCAAAGGCGCAGGGCAGGCGGAAGCCGTAGTCCACCAGGCTCTGCTTGCGGGCATGGTCGCCGTTGTACATGGCCCGCACCTGGGGTAGGGTCACATGGCTCTCGTCCACGAACAGCACAAAGTCCTCCGGGAAGAAGTCCAGCAGCGTCATGGGCGCGCTGCCCACCGGCCGCTGGGAGATGACCCGGGAATAGTTCTCAATGCCGGAGCAGTAGCCCAGGGTACGCATCATCTCCACGTCGTAGCGGGTGCGCTGGTCGATGCGCTGGGCCTCGATGAGCTTGCCGTTGTCCTCAAACCACTTTTTGCGCTCCGCCAGCTCGCGCTCGATCTCCTGCGCCGCCCGCTCCAGCTTGTCCTTGGGGGTAACATAGTGGCTGGCGGGATATACCGCCACGTGCGTCAGCTGCTTCAGGGCCGCACCGGTGACCGGATGGAACTCCGTGATACGCTCGATCTCGTCACCGAAGAACTCCACACGGATGGCCCGGTCCTTATAGTAGGCGGGATACAGCTCCACCGTGTCGCCCCGTACCCGGAACACATTGCGCTGGAAGGCCACGTCGTTGCGCTCGTAGCGGTCCTCCACCAGCCGCCGCAGCAGCTCGTCGCGCTCCAAAGTCATGCCGGTCCGCAGGGAGATCATCATGCGGGCGAAATCGTCCGGCTCGCCCAGGCCGTAGATACAGCTGACCGACGCCACCACGATAACGTCCCGCCGCTCCAGCAGCGCGCAGGTGGCGGACAGCCGCAGGCGGTCGATCTCCTCGTTGGTGGAGGCGTCCTTTTCGATATAGGTGTCCGTCTGGGGCACGTAGGCCTCCGGCTGGTAGTAGTCGTAGTAGGAGACGAAATACTCCACCGCGTTGTTGGGGAAAAATTCCCGGAACTCCTCGCACAGCTGGGCGGCCAGCGTCTTGTTATGGGCCAGCACCAGCGTGGGCCGGTTGACACGCTCGATGACCTTGGCCATGGTGTACGTCTTGCCGCTGCCGGTGACGCCCTTGAGCACTTGCGCGCGCAGGCCGTTTTCCAGGCCCTGCGCCAGCTTGTCGATGGCCTGGGGCTGGTCGCCGGCCGGCTGGTATTCAGAAACGACTTTCAGATCAGGCATGGTATCCTCCGTTTATCGCGCCAGCAGGCCACTTTCCGCCATGGAGACATAATCGCTGTCGGCCACCACCACGTGGTCGGCCAGGCGAATATTCAGCGGCGAGAGCGCCTCCTGTATCTGCCGCGTCACCAGCAGATCCTGCTGGGAGGGCAAAGCCACGCCGCTGGGATGGTTGTGGGCCAGGATAATGCTGCTGGCGCCGGCGTACAGGGCGTTCTCCACCACCTGGCGCACGCTGACCGGCGAAGCGGCCACGCTGCCCTTGCTGATGCAGCGGCAGGTCAGCAGCTTGCCCTTGGCGTCCAGGCAGACCTGGTAGAGCATCTCCTTCTTCTCCCCCGCCAGCAGCTCCATGAAGTATGCGCCGGTGCGGTCAGGGGAGTTCAGCACCTTCTGGGGCAGGGACGAGCACCGGGCCCGCAGGGCCATGTCGCCGACCAGCCGCACCAGCACGGCGGCGTTTTCTCCCACGCCTTCTACGGAGGTCAGCTCCTCCGGCGCAGCGTGGAGCACCCCCTGCAGCGAGCCGAAGCGCTGGATGAGCCGGTGGGCCGTTTCGTTGGTGTCCTGCCGGGGGATGGCGTAGAACAGCAGCAGCTCCAGCAGCTGGTGATCCTCCATCCCCTCTGCACCCAGCGCCAGATACCGGCGCTTGCTGCGCTGGCGATGCCCGTCGTGCAGGCCCATGATGACCCCTCCCCTCCTGCGGCTAAAACTGTAAATTCTCGACAACATAGTATACCACATATCTCCATGTGTCACAAGTTGTTTTTTCGAACATTTGTTGCGGTGCAGGATCGCTTGACTTTGTGGCGGCGGCGTGGTATAGTACCTGTGCTGTCCGCCGCCACCGGGTGACGGGCAGGCGTTCGCGGGCGCGCCGTTAGGTCTTAGAAGGTGCGTCCTGTGGGCGCATTTTTTGTTTTTGGAGGTAATCGGTATGGCGTGGGTATATCTTTTCATCGCAGGCGGACTGGAGGTATTCTGGTCCACGTTTCTGAAACTGTCTGAGGGCTTCACAAAGCTGTGGCCGTCGGTATGGGCGGTCGCGGGCATGGTCGCCAGCTTCTTTTTCCTGTCACAGGCTACGAAGACGCTACCCATGGGCACCGCCTACGGCATCTGGACGGGTATCGGCGCCCTGGGCGCCATCATCGTGGGCATTCTGGCCTTCCAGGAGCCTGTCACTGTCCCGCGGCTCATTTTCATGGGGCTGCTGCTCGTCGGTATCGTCGGGCTGAAGCTCACCGCATAACAGCAAAAAGACCGCTTTCGCGGTCTTTTTTATGTGTTTACGCTTTCGGCAGGCTCCAGCGGAATACCGCGGCACAGAGCCGCAGCACCACCGTCAGCGCGCAGCCTGTCAGCAGCGCCAGGTTCTCTCCGGCGCTCCACAGCAGCATACATGCCGCCGCGCCGGCCAGGGACGCGCAGGCGTAAATATGCTTGGTGAAAATGTAGGGGCGCTCCATACAGCACAGGTCACGCAGAACACCGCCGCCCACGCCGGTAAGCATACCCACCAGCAGCGTCAGGAACACATTGCCGCCCAGCCCGGCACGGATGGCTACCGCCGCCCCGTGGACGGAGAAAATGCCCAGACCGATGGAGTCCGCCACCAGCAGCAGTGCCTCCCAGTTCCGGTGATCGCCCTCGGGGTGAAAGCGCTTCCACACCAGAAACACCAGCAAGGACGTGGCGATGGCCACCAGTGCCTGTAGGGGGTCGCGCAGCGCGGCGGGCGGCGTGATGCCCAGCAGCAGATCCCGCAGGATACCGCCGCCCACGGCAGTAGTCATGCCCATCACGGCCACGCCGAACAGGTCCATATGCTTCTTCACCGCCAGGGCTGCGCCGGAAATGGCGAAGGCCACCGCGCCGATCAATTCAAAATAAAACTGAAAACCGGGCATCGTTATCCCTCCTGTGTACAACAGCACTACCATACCACGTCCGCAGGGAAAAATCTACCCCTAAACAGCCCGAAAGGACAGGCTGGAAAAACCTGTCCTTTTTTATCGGGTATTAGGGGGGAGAAATAGGGAAAATAGGAAGAAAGAAAGAATCAAAATAGCGTTTGGTTTAGGGAACCAGCGGTGTTCCCTGAACACATCCGTATCATAGCACGGATATCCGCACTTGTAAAATTGATTGTTTTCGTGTAAAATATCAACGAAAATTTATATTTTAGGAGACGGTAGTATGACCAACCTGGATATCGAGACATTCTGGGCAGTGGTGCAGCACGGCACCATGACCGCCGCGGCGGAGGCGCTGTACATCACCCAGCCCACGCTGTCCATGCGGATACGGGCGCTGGAGGAACGGGTTGGCACGCCGCTGTTCGAGCGGAGCAAGGGCCAGCGGCACATCACGCTGACGGCGGCGGGCCAGAAATTCCTGACGCTGGCCCAGCGCTGGCAGCAGCTGCTCTCGGAGACGGAGACGCTGGCGGAGCTGGAGCAGCGCGCCTACCTGCGTATCGCCGCCACCTACACCACTAACCAATACATCCTGCCGCCGGTGTATAAGCGCTTTCTTGCCCTGCGTCTGCCGGTATCCCTGTGGATCCACACCCTGCGGGATGTGGATATCACCCAGGCGCTGCTGAGCCATGAGCTGGACTTTGCCTTTATTGACAGCAACACGGTATTCGACGACCGGCTGACGGTACGTCCGGCCTTTCGGGAGCCGTTTCTGCTGCTGTCGCCGCCGGACAGCCACTACCCGGAGGAGGTGGACCCGGCCTCGCTGGACGTAGCCGAGGAGCTGCTGGTCACCTGGGACCCGGAGTTCATCCGCTGGCACGACCGGTGGTTCGGCACGGGTGCGCGGCCCCTGCTGTACGCCGACACCCTACAGGCGGCGGATTTCCTGCCGCCCACCGAGGGCCGCTGGATGGCGGCGCCGGCCATCGCCGCCGCGTCGCGCATCGGAAAGAGCGCACGAGTATGCCGCTTTACCAGCCCGCCGCCGGACCGGGTGAATTATCTGGTGACGCGAGCGGGCGAACCGCTGACGCCGCCGGCCCTGCGATTTTTGCAGGAGTTGAAGGGCCACCTGTTGGCGCAGGACAATGTGCAGGTGTACCTGTAAAGAAAAATGGCGGGAATGGCAAGAAAACGCCTTGACAGGCCGATGATTTTGGCATAACATAGATATGTTGAATAGGATCCGGTAGGTAAGGCTACCGCGAGGGATACGGACTGCTGCCGCGAAGTGGTGGAGACACCATCAGAGGGTTTGAGCAGGTGCCATCGAAAGCAAGGTGGCATCTAATGCAGTTTCACCGCCCCGCGATGCTAAAGCTTGTAACGGTGCAGAACAGGGCGCATTGGCGCACTTTGCGGCACGCAGCAGGCTACTGCCTGCTGCGTATTATTATTTTACCGGAAGGGAGGGAACAGGTTTGATCGATTATCAGGAGGAACTGGAGCAATACCAGGAACGGATAGACGAACTGGCGAAGGAAAAACGCTACGCCGAGCTACGGGACCTGTTCCTGCCCATGGAGCCGGCGGATATTGCCCTGCTGCTGGAGGAGGGCAAGCAGGAGCAGATGCCCCTGCTGTACCGTCTGCTGCCCAAGGAGACGGCGGCAGAGGTATTCGTGGAGCTGGAGCCGGAGAGCCAGGAGATGCTGATCAACGGCTTTTCCAACACGGAGCTGACCGAGGTGCTGGACGAGTTGTATCTGGACGACGCGGTGGACATCGTGGAGGAGATGCCGGCCAGTGTGGTCATCCGTATCCTGGACAAGGCCACGCCGGAGATGCGTAAATCCATCAACGAAATACTGAAATACCCGGAGGACAGTGCCGGCTCCATTATGAACATGGAGTTCCTGTCCCTGAAGAAAGACATGACGGTGGAGGATGCCTTCAAGCGCATCCGCCGTATCGGCGGCGAGCTGGAGACCATCAACATCCTGTACGTCACCGATCCCACCCGGCACCTGCTGGGCGTGCTGTCCGTCCGCGACCTGCTGCTGGCGGAAGAGGACGACCTGATCGAGGAGATCATGGACCCGGACGTGGTGTGGGCCAAGACCACGGACGATAAGGAGGACGTGGCCCAGGCACTGAGCAAATACGACTTCCTGGCCATGCCCATCGTGGATCTGGAAAAACGGCTGGTGGGTATCGTCACCGTTGACGACGCTATGGACGTCATCGAGGAGGAGACCACGGAGGACTTCGAAAAAATGGCGGCTATGCTGCCCTCGGACAAGCCGTACCTCCGTACCGGCGTTTTCGCCACCTGGAAGGCCCGCCTGCCCTGGCTGATGGTGCTGATGCTGTCGGCCACATTCACAGGTATGATCCTGAACCACTACGAAAACGCGCTGGCAGCCTGCCTGGTGCTGAACGCCTACATCCCTATGCTGTCCGGCACCGGCGGCAACTCCGGTACGCAGGCCAGCGTGGCGGTGATCCGCGCCTTGAGCCTGGACGAGGTGGACTTCTCGGACGTATTCCGGGTGCTGTGGAAGGAGCTGCGGGTCTCGCTGCTGTGCGGCGTGTGCCTGGCCGGGGCCAACTTCGTGAAGATGCTGCTGGTAGATCGGCTGCTGCTGGGCAATGCGGCGGTAACGCCGCTGGTGTGTCTGGTGGTGTGCCTGACCATTCTGTTCGTGGTGGTGTTTGCCAAATGCGTGGGCTGCTCCCTGCCGCTGCTGGCGGAAAAGGTCGGTCTGGACCCCGCGGTGATGGCCAGCCCCTTTATCTCCACCATCGTGGACGCCACCAGTCTGCTGATCTATTTCAGCTTCGCTTCGGCGCTTCTCGGCATATAAAAAATGTGCATATCCGCCTGCGCTCCGGGCAAAAATAGAGTCAAGCCTTCGGGCTTGACTTTTTATTTTTCAGGGAGGAAACACCATGAACAGAGCCTGTACCAACGACGGGTGCGCCTGCACCCCCAATGCGTCCATCAAGTGCACCGTCACCAACTGCGCCCACCACTGCAAGGACGTGGACAACTGCGGTCTGACTGCCATTCAGGTGGGCACCCACGAGAGCCGTCCCACCATGGACCAGTGCACCGACTGCCAAAGCTACCAGAAGTGCCAGTAAACCCCGCGCCCGGATGGGCGCATACATAAAGGAGGCGGCACAATGCAGGCAAAGACAAAATATGCCCTGTCCGGCACGGCGGCAGGGCTGGTGAACGGACTGTTCGGCGGGGGCGGCGGCATGGTGCTGGTGCCCCTGCTGAACGGCTGGTGCGGTCTGGCTGGCAAGCAGGCCTTCGCCACCTGCGTGGCGGCCATACTGCCCCTAAGCGCCGTCAGCGCGGCAGTGTACCTGCTGCGGCAAGCCTTTGACTGGGCCGCCGCGCTGCCGTACCTCATCGGCGGACTGGCAGGCGGGCTGGTGGGCGGACGGCTGTTCCGCCGGGTCAGCGTCACATGGCTGCGGGGACTGTTCGCCGCCTTTCTGCTGTACGGCGGCGTGAGGTATATCCTGTGAAAAGTTGGCTGATACCAATGGCTGCGGGGTTCGGCGCCGGCATCCTGTCCGCCTGGGGCGTGGGCGGCGGGACCCTGCTGCTGTTGGTTATGACGCTCATTTTGGGTGTTCCGCAGCAGCAGGCCGCCGCGGTCAATCTGCTGTACTTCCTGCCTACGGCGGCCATGGGCGTCATCGCCCACAAGCGGAACGGGTTGCTGGAAACGGAGGTGCTGAAATCCGCTATCCCCTGGGGCACAACGGCTGCGGCGGCCGGTGCACTGGCGGCGACGGCGGTGGACACAGCGGTACTGCGGCGGCTGTTCGGGGCATATCTGCTGCTGGCGGCCGCTGGCAGCCTGCGGCAGCTATGGCGGGAACGAAGGCGAAAATAGCCGCAAATTCCGGCAATAAAATGTATACTATTTGTTTATTATCTGTAAATATCCGTCGTTTTGCGGTGTAAAACAGGGACAAGGCCATGGCCTTGTCCCTGTTTCTGCGCTGTAAAGTGATCATTCCTCCACCGGGTAGAGGACGACCGTCACATCAAAGGTCTGTCCGTCACGCCGGATAGTGAGCACGACGCTCTCGCCCACGATGTGGGTCCGGCGGACGGCCAGCAGATCGGTGTTGGTGCTGACGCCTATACCGTCCGCCGCCAGAATTACGTCGCCCTTCTGCAGCCCCGCTTCCTCGGCGCCGAAGTTTTCCGTGACGGAATCGATCACCGGGTGGGTCGTACCGTCGGCAAATTCCGTCTCCTGCACGTAGACGCCGATCGAGGGCAGGCCGCGGAAGCCTCCGGTGGCGATGATATCATTGATGACGGATACCACACGGCTGGACGGGACGGCAAATCCCAGGCCCTCCACCGTGGCAGAGATGTCGGACAGGGTGTTGCTCATCTTTAGTGTGTTGATGCCGATGACCTGGCCGTACTCATTGATCAGCGGGCCGCCGGAGTTGCCGTTGTTCAGGGCAGCGGTGGTCTGGAGCAGCGTCATCACGCGGCCCTCCATGGTGACGGGACGGTCGATGGCGGAGATGATGCCCTGGGTCAGTGTGCCCCGCAGCTCAACGCCCAGCGGGTTGCCGATGGCGTAGACCGTATCGCCCACCTGGCATTCCTCACTGTCGCCCAGCGGCGCAGTGGGCAGGCCGGAGGCGTTCACCGCCTTCAGCAGCGCCAGATCCTCCGTGCTGCTGAAGCCCACCAGCTCCGCCTCATAGCGGTCGCCGTTGTACAGCGCCACCAGCGCGTTCTGCCCGCCGGCGATCACATGGGCGTTGGTGACGATATAGCCGTCCGCCGTCAGGATGACCCCGGTGCCGACGCTGGCCTTTTCGCCCAGGTCTGTGAGCACCAGCACCGTGGCGGGGTTTACCTGCTGATAGACCTGCTGGATAGTCAACTTCTCCTCCCCTGCTTTTTCGCAATAAAAGCGCAGATCGGGGTCCGTGTCTGCCCGGGGGATGGTGGGCACATCGCTCTGGAAGATATCCACGATACTGCTGGCATCGTGATCGCCATCGTCGAAGTCATCGCCATAGCCGTCCGTATTGCCGCCCCGCAGGGCGGAGACGATGGCCACCCCCAGCACCACGCCTACCAGCACGGCCAGGATGACCAGAAACGTCCACAGGCCCTTGCGGCTGCGGCGCTTCTCCTGCCGGACAGCTTTGGGCGCCGCGGCAGCGGGCATGGGGCCCGGCTGCACATAGCAGCCCGTGATCTCCTGCCCCTCGTCCGGACGGACATACCAGCTGACGACCTCGTCCGGCTCCTGCTCCGGGGCAGGAGCCGCCGGATCGGGCGTCAGCGGCATTTTATTTTCATCATACATATTCAGAGTACCTCTCGGGGCGCGCCGTGCGCCATCTGCATGGTAAAGGTAAAGGCCGTTACACCGTCCTGACTGGTGACGGTGATCTGCTCCTTGTGCTGGGCCAGGATGGTCTTGACGATATACAGCCCCAGGCCGTAACCGTCCTTGTCCTCACTGCGGGACTTATCGGACTTGTGGAAGCGCTCGAACAGCAGTGGTATCTCCTCTGCCGGAATGGTGGGCCCCAGGTTGCGGACGGTGACATAGGCCTTCTCGCCGTTGACCGCCAGACCCAGATACAGCTGGGAGCCAGGGGTGGCGAATTTGGCCGCATTCTCCAGCAGGTTGTAAATGACCTGGGTGATCAGGTCCCGGTCGCCCTGGACCATGACGGAGTCCTCGGGGATCTCCGCGTCCACGTCCAGCCCACGGTCCGTGATCTTCTTCTCCATGGACAGCAGGGCAATACGGGCGGACTCACAGAGATCAAACTCCTCCTTCTTCATCTCCTTGTTCTGTATCTGGGAGATATCCAGCATACGCCGCACCAGGCGGCTGAGACGGCGGCTCTCGTCGGAGATGATCTGAAGATACTGGCGCTCCTTCTCCGGCGGGATGGTGCCGTCCAGAATGCCGTCGGTGTAGCCGGCGATGGTGGTCATGGGGGTCTTCAGCTCATGGGACACATTGGCGATAAAGTCCCGGCGCTGGCGCTCCGTCTCCTGCAGGGAGTCGGCCATGGCATTGAAGGCCGCCGCCAGCTCACTGATCTCGCCGCAGTCACCGGTCTCCTGCATCCGTACATCGAAATCGCCGCCGGCATAGGCACGGGTCGCCTTGACCATCTCGGTCAGGGGCTGTATCTGCCGCATGGAGGTGACAAAGCTGGCCACGAACGCCAGCAGCAGGATAATGGCGCTGGTCATAAAGAACAGGGCAATGAATGAGCGCCACATCTGCATGAGCTCGGCGCTGTTCATCACCGCCAGCACCAGGCCCAGAGTGTTGCCGTCCGCGTCTGTCATGGGCACGCCCACCACGAACTGCTTTTTCTCATATACGCCCACGGTGCTGCGGCCCTCGTACAGTCTCTCGCTGCCCAGCACCGTTTGGGTAATGTCCTCGGGGACAGCGACGGTCTTTCCGGCCAAATCGGCATCCGTCGTCAGCAGGACGCTGCCGGTGGTGTCGCAGATCAGGAAGTCCACGTCCGTCATCCGGGAGGCCACGCCGGCCAGAGAGCGCAGCGCGTCCCCCTGGTCACGCTCGGCGTCATCGCCGGCGGTAAAATAGTCCACGGACAGCTGCGCCACCAGCACCGCCCGGTCCTGCATCTCCTGCCGCTTCTCCGAGACGGTGTAGTTATAGCTCAGCGCGTAGAAGGACACGCCCAGCAGGGCCATGGTCAGCACCACCATACCGGCGGTGAGCATAAACTGCCGCCAATACAGGCTGCCGGTGATACGTTTGATCCTCTCGCCCATGCTTACTTCACTTCAAACTTATAGCCCACGCCCCAGACAGTTTTCAGCTCCCACTGGTCCGAGACATTTTCGATCTTCTCCCGCAGGCGCTTGATGTGCACGTCCACGGTGCGGCTGTCGCCGAAATAGTCAAAGCCCCAGACCTCGTCCAGCAGCTGGTTGCGGGTATAGACCCGGTTGGGCGTGGCCGCCAGATGATACAGCAGCTCCAGCTCTTTGGGGGGCGTGTCCACCTTCTTGCCGTCCACCAGCAGCTCATAGCTGTCCAGATTGATGACCAGCTTGTCGAACACCAACTTTTTCTTTGTGTCGTCGGGTATCTCACTGCGGCGGAGCACGGCATTGATCCGGGCCATGAGCTCCTTCATCTCGAAGGGCTTGACCAGATAGTCGTCCGCGCCCATCTCCAGTCCGGTGATGCGGTCGCCCACGTCGCTCTTGGCGGTGAGCATAATGATGGGCGTCTTGCCCTTCTCGCGGATATGGGCGCATACGCCCCAGCCGTCCACCACGGGCAGCATGATATCCAGCAGCACCATGTCGGGGGCCTGCTTGTCGTACTCCTCGATGGCCTTGCCGCCGTCATAGGCGCTGCGGACCTCGAAGCCCTCCTTCTCCAGGTACATACGGATCAAATCGGATATATTGCGGTCATCCTCGACCACCAGAATGTTGCGTGCCATAGGCGCTCTCCTCCCGGTACATATCGTTGGGTATATCTTACATCCTGCGGGGCCAGCTTTTCCTGAACAATTTGTGAATATCCCGCATAATTTATAGATTATACCACGTTTTTGCCCGCTTGTCACGCATTTCCGTGCCCCTGACCCCTTGCCCCGATATCAGCCCGCCGGTCCGATGGTCACGCCGGTGTAATACCACGCCAGTATCTCCTGCCAGGTCTTCCCCGCCTTTGCCAGCTGCTCCGCGCCGTACTGGCTCATGCCCACGCCGTGGCCGTAGCCAGTGACGCGGAACGTAACGCTCTCCGCGTCCGCCGTCAGGGTAAAGCAGGCCGAGCGCAGGGAGAAGATGCGGCGCATCTCCGTGCCCTCGATGTCCGTACCGCCCACGGAGACGGTCTCTACCCGGCCGGAATCATTCTCCGTCACTGCGCCGAACCACGTCTCCGGCGCGCCGGTGAGTTTTATCTCCGGGTGGGCCGCCAGCAGAAGGTCTTTTGCCTCCGCCGCAGTAAAGGTGACTGTGCTGTAATAGTTGGGTACGGTGTCGGCACTCTCCGGGCTGGCGACGCTGGCCAGATAGGGCAGGTCGCCGGACCAGACATCCCCGGCCGCGGCGGTCCTGCCCGCCGAGGATGAGTGGAACACCGCCAGGATCGGTTCCCCGTCGTAGAGGGCCACCAGACCGTCCGTGTCCGCCACAGCCTGGACGACGCGGGTGTTCCAGGGAGCAAAGTCGGCGGCCCACTTTTCCTTTGCGGCTGTCTCGGAGAGATAGGCGCTGCAGCAGGTATGGTCCGTACAGAAGTCGGCGTCGGGATGCGCGTCCTTGCGGCCCTGCGCCAGCTGGTAGTAAACGTAGGTGCGCTCGGCCGCGGCCTGGGCCTTCAGCGCCTCCATCTCAAAGGAAGCAGGCATCTCGCCGCGGACCACGCCCACAAGGTAATCCCGCAGCGTCATCCGCTCCGCCGCCTCCCCGGTTTTTATGGTCAGCACGACCTCCCCGTCCCCCTGTGCCTGCGGTTCTTCAGGCGTAAGCTCGTCCGGTTCCCGGGCGGTAAGATAGGCGCCGCCGAAGAGCAGCACCATCAGAATAAGGGCCGCCGCCGCGCTTTTTTTCATGGCTGCCACCTCCTTTTTTACACGATATGCAGGGCCTGTCCGGGGCATACATAAAATTCCGCAGGCGGGAAATGCTACCGGAAAATGGCAGACGGAGGACAGAAGGCATCATGGAACAGGCAAAACAGGGCGGAAACGAGACGGCCCCGGAAACGGCGGGCTATTATCGCGGCGCAGGGTGCTTTTCGCTGAAAGCGGCGGAGCTGAACGAGCTGCTGGGCGTGGGCCGGTGCTTTGATATGACAGGGCGCGACCTATCCATCGGCGGGCGGCAGGCGCGGCTGTGGGTGGTAAACGGCTACGCCCAGGAGGACCTGCTGGAGCGGGTCATCGCCGGGTGGCAGGCGCTGCCCGGCCTGGACGACGTGACAGACGCGGCGGACTTCTGCCGGCGGTATGTGTCCGCCTGCGATGCGGCGGCTGAGCCGGACCGTGACGCAGCGGTGATGGGCGTATTCGCGGGGAAGACGCTGGCGATCATCGACGGCTTCGGCGGCGGGGTGGTGCTGGACGCCAAGCAGTTCCCCACCCGGTCGGTGGAGGAGCCGGATACCAGCCGGGTACTGCGGGGCAGCCACGACGGCTTCGTAGAGAACCTCATGCAGAACGCGGCGCTGCTGCGGCGGCGGGTACGGGACACCCATCTGCGGCTGGAGCGATTGCAGCTGCCGGAGCGCTCGGGCACGGACGTGGCCCTGTGCTACATGGAGGGCGAGGCAGACGAGGGGCTGCTGCGGGCCCTGCGGGAAAAGCTGATGCACATCCAGTTGCGGTCGGTGGCCATGAGTCAGGAGACCATTGCGGAGGCCATCGCGCCCAGGCAGTTCTGGAACCCGTTTCCCAAGGTGCGGTATACCGAGCGTCCGGACGTGGCCACGGCGTGTATCATGGAGGGCGATGTGGTGGTGCTGGTGGACAATTCAGCGTCGGCCCTGCTGCTGCCCACAACGATCCTGCGGTTCAACGAGGAGATCAACGACTACTACTTCCCGCCCCTCATCGGCACGTATCTGCAGATCATACGGACGCTGGTGCTGCTGCTGACCATGTTCATTACACCGCTGTGGTACCTGCTGGTGAAGAACCCGGATACGCTGCACGAGAGCCTGCGTTTCCTTTTGGTACAGGACGAATACTATGTGCCGCTGATCGTGCAGCTGCTGCTGGTGGAGCTGATCATTGACATACTGAAAATCGCGTCGCTGAACACACCGGATGTGCTGAGCAACTCGTTCAGTATGCTGGGTGCGCTGATATTGGGCGACTTCGCGGTGCAGGCCCGGTGGCTGGTACCGGAGGTGCTGGTGTATATGGCCTTTGTGGCGGTGGCCAACTACGCCCAGCACAGCTATGAGATGGGCTACGCCACCAAGCTGTGCCGGATGCTGCTGCTGGTGCTGATCTGGCTGTGGGACTGGTGGGGCTTCGCGGCGGGGATCGCGATCACGCTGACGCTGATCGTGACGGCAAAGCCGCTGGTGGGTAAGGGATACCTGTACCCTCTCATTCCCTTTGACCGGAAGAAGCTGGCCCGTCTGCTGTACCGCCGCCCGGTGACGAAAAAGAACAGCTGAGGCAAACGTATCCCCTCTTCGTCATAAACTGCAAAAAAAGGAAGCGCCCCCGGCGCTTCCTTTTTAATTCTCATACAGTATATCCCGGGCCACCGGGCGGTAAAACAGCCTCTCCGCCTCGTCGAAATCACGGGTCTGCCCCATGATCCACATAAGCTTGGCCACGGCAGCCTCCGTGGTCATATCATAGGCCTCCAGCAGGCGCAGGGCGCTTTTCAGCCGTCCGCCCACATGATAGACCGCCAGATTGCTGCCCTCGTTGGGCACCTGGGTGGTCATGACCACCAGCTTGCCCAGCGCGATGCCCCGGTGAATGATATCGAAATAGCTGGCGTCGCCCTCATATTCCGGCAGGCCGCCTACGCCGAAGGACTCAATGACCAAGCCGTCAAACCGGTCCAGCATGAATTCCAGCACGGCGGCAGGGGTGCCGGGGATCAGCTTCAGCAGTCCCACCTTGTCGTCCAGCGCGTCATAGAACACCGGGCTGGGATAGCAGGCGCAGCGCATATACTGCAGCAGATGCTCGTCCTGTACCACGGCCAGGTCGGGATAGTTGACGCTGGAAAATGCCTGAAAACTCTTGGAGCAGGTCTTGCGGGCACGGGTACCCAGGATGACCTTGCCGTTGAATACGATCTGCACGCCGCCGCAGCCGCGGCAGGCGTAGAGAAACGCGTCGGTCAGGTTGCGCTTGGAGTCGGTACCGTCGAACCAGATAGGCTTCTGCGCGCCGGTAAGGACGATGGGCTTTGGGCTGCCCTGGATCAGATAGCTAAGCGCAGCGGCGGTGTAGGCCATGGTGTCGGTGCCGTGGGAGATGACAAAGCCGTCATATCTATCGTAATTCTCCCGCACGGTCCTGGCCACACCCAGCCAATGGGCGGGACGGATATTGGTGCTGTCCAGGCTGTAGAGCTGAACGCAATCCACATGGCACATCTCGCCGATACGGGGAACGAAGGACAGCAGCTGCGTGCTGTTCAGTTCCGGCGTCAGGCCGGAGGGTGTCATCTCACTGGCGATGGTACCGCCGGTGCCGATCATCAGGATATTCTTCATGCTCATACCTCCCGGTCGTCCATGGCCGCCGTGCCGAATCGGGCCGCCTGCTCAATACGGCGGCGGACAGCGTCGTCCGGGGCGGCGTCGTATTGGCGGCGCAGCTCCTGCAAAAACAGGCCCCGCAGCGTATCCTCGCCGCACTTGTCCCACAGGTCCCGGCGCACGGTAGTCTCGTCCCGCAGCTGCAGAGCAAAGAATCGGCCCGACAGGGCCTCCTCCAGCAGGGACAGGCGGGGCGGCTGCTCCGGCGTACCGGTCAGACGCAGGCGGTAGATATCCTGCTCCGTATCATGGGGCAGGGTGTGCTCCAGGGCGGCGAGGGCGTCGCCATCGGTGACATCCACCTGGGCGATGCAGTAGCGGCGCCGGGCAAAGGGGACAAATCGCAAATCGGCGGTGCCCGCCCCCACCTCGCCGAAGAGAAATCCCCGTTCGCCCAGCTCGTCGAAACCGCGGCCCTCGATGCAGCCGCAATAGGCATAAGGGACCGCCCCGGCGGTCAGAACGCCGCTGCAGCTGTGAACATGACCCAACGCCAGATAGTCCAGCCCGCTGCCCGCGATATCCGCCGCGCGGATCGGACGGTAGCGGCTGTCGGAGGTCGTAACGTCGCCATGGAGCAGACCAATGTGGATAAGGCCGTCCTGCGGTACACGGAAGCCGGGGAGTACACTGTCCGTGGGACACTCCGGGGCGGTGAAGGCCGCGCCGTGTACGGCGCAGTTCAGGTCCGGAAATGTAATGGTCTGCATACGGTCCTCTGTAAAGATGTGAACGTTGTCGCTCCAGCGCGTGCGGGCATAGGGCCCGTCCGGTGTAAGGGGATCGTGGTTGCCGGGGGCGATGACCGCCTGACCGCGGAAGCACCCCAGTGCCTGCGCCAGCAGGGGTGCGGTGTCGCCATAGGGGCTGTCGCTGTCGAAAAGATCGCCGGAGAGGATCAGCAGGTCTGCACCGTGGTCGTTGGCCCACTCCACCAGGCGCTCCGGCGTACGGCGGCTCTCCATACGACGCTGGCGGGCCTGCTCCGGCGTCAGCGCACCGAAGGCACTGTCCAGGTGGAAGTCACCTGCGTGAACGACCCGCACCATTTACGCTTCCTCTTCCTGCCAGCCCTTGCACACATCCACCCACTGAACGAAGTTCTTTCCGCAGCAGTGCTCCAGCTCGTCACAGGTCAGCTCAATGGCGCTGGCCGCGCTGCCCACAGCGGGGAACACCGTGTCAAAGCGCTTGAGGGACACATCCAGGTACGTCTTAACGTCGTCGGGCAGAGCGAAGGGGCATACGCCGCCCACGGCGTGGCCGATACGCTCCACAGCCTCTTCGGCGGTGAGCATTTTGGCCTTAGCGCCGAAGAAGTGCTTATACTTGCTGTTGTCCACCTTGGCGTCGCCGGCGGCCACGATGAGGATGGGGTCCTCCCCCACCTTAAAGCTGAGGGTCTTGGCGATACGGGCACCCTCCACACCCACAGCCAGAGCAGCCAGCTCCACCGTGGCGCTGGAGACCTCAAACTCGCGCATACGATCTGCGACGCCGTAAGGCATCAGGTATTCTCTTACTTTCTCCACAGACATAGTCAAAAATTCACTCCTGTTTTCAAGTTTTTTCAAAAATTTTTCCAGTCCGCTTTTCGTACCTACCAGTTATTTCATCTCTATTCTGTCCACTTTTTCGCACATTCCCGTGTCGCTGTTCAGGGTAAAAATGCACCCCTGGGCGGAGCAGGGGCCCTCCGCCGCCTGATAGCGGCCCGGCAGACCGCCCAGGAAAAACTCCACAGACTGCTCCGGCCGGATGCCCAGAACAGAACGGATGGGGCCGGTCATGCCAAGATCGGTGACGTAGCCGGTACCCTTGGGGAACACCTGCATATCCGCCGTAGGCACGTGGGTGTGGGTACCCCAAAGGGCAGAGACACGGCCATCCAGATGGTAGGCCATGGCCAGCTTTTCGCTGGTGGCTCCGGCGTGGAACTCCACCAGTGTAAAGGTGGGCTTGTCCATCTGCGCCTTCAGCAGCTTATCGGCGGGGGTAAAGGGATTTTCGGCGTTAAAGTCCAGGTCGCAGCGGCCGATGAGCACCATCACAGCCACGGTAAAGGGGCCGCAGTCTACCACCTGACAGCCGTGCCCCGGCGCGCGGCCGGTAAAGTTGGCAGGCCGGAGGATATAGCGCTCCTCGTCCAGATAGGCGGCGATCTGGGGTTTACCGAAGGTATGGTTGCCAAGGGTGATCACATCCGCGCCGGCGGCAAACAGCGCCTCCGCCTGCGCCTTCGTCAGGCCGCTGCCGGAGATGTTCTCCCCATTGACCACGGTGAAGCGCACATCATGCTCCTTTTTGAACGCCCGCAGCTTCTTTTCCAGCAGCTGCAGGCCCGTTTCGCTGGCCACATCGCCCAGCGCCAGAACCTTGTATTCCACGGAATACGCCTCCTTGCTCAGTCGTTCCAGCCAATGATCCTGATCAGCTGGCGATTGGTATAGTAATACGCGGACGCGGGGAAATTCCGCAGATCCGCCGTGTTGGAGCAGAGCAGATAGTCCACCACATTGCCGCTTTCATCCGTAATGGCGTCCAGAATAACGGTGGTATGGTTAGCCGGCTCGTCCACACCCATGGTGATGATGTCGCCGGTCTCTCCGCTGAAATAGGGCGCGTCCGCCACAGCCACCAGACCGCTTACACGGGGTGCCGCCACATAGTCCCGGAAGGACCCCACATTGACCCAGGGCAGCGTACTCTGTCCGCCGCTGTACCAGTACCAGCCCGTCTCGTAGCCGCCGTTCGTGTCCATGGGAATACCGCCGGCAGCCAGCACCTGGGAGCCGAAGTTCATGCAGTTCCCGCCGTAGTCGTCGTAAGCCATGAAGGCCGGATTACGCTTGCCCACCCAGGTGAGCATATAAGCCCGGGCCGCGTCGCGGTCATAGGGGTGGTCGGCAGCGGCTGTCACGCTCAGCCCCTCGCGGGGCAGATCGCGGCGGGCCTCTATGTAGTCGGTGATAGCGGGAAAATTCTTGTCCTGATGGGTGGTGCGGTCATAGTCGGCGCTGTAATAGGGATTGTCATCAGACCAGTGCTTCACGATGGACCAGTCGTCTCCCTCCCCCCGGAGGGTAAAGGTGTGCTTGATACCGAACTGCTCCGAGGGCAGGCCATTCAAGCCCTTGAAATAGACCACATTATTCTCCCGGAGCACCAGGTCCACGTCGCCCTCGGTCTCCTCGGAGGGTGTAATGGATACGCACCGGAGGGAGTAGCTGTATGAGGTCATGGTCAGGTCGATGGGTGAGAGCTTGCGGATGACGCACAGGCCGTGCCAGATATTCTTGTGGTAGAGCGTCTCCTCACTGTCGGCGAACAGCACGGCCGGGTCAATGACCCGCAGGTCGGCAACGGACTGGTAGTAGCAGTCCATGAAATCCAGCAGCAGAAGTTCCTGCCCCACGGTCATGCCCTGGGCCGCCGCGCCACTAATGCGCTCAAAGTCGGCACTGACGGTCTGGGGTTCTCCGCCGGTCCAGGGCGCGCCGGCAGTGCGCTGCCAGACCTGCGTCTCGTCAACGTCAGCGGTCAGGTGCTGCTCCTCCGGCTCCTCCTGCTTCCCCTCCGGTGAGGTGTCGGTCGTGTCTCCGGTGATGGTAAAGCAGCCGGTCAGGCTCAGCAGCAGGGCCAGCAGCAGAAATAACAGCAGAAAACGCTTCATAGTATGTCCTCCATCGGGGGTCCGGTCGGTTTTTCTGTGTACTCGAGGAC
>OLPS01000293.1_pt1 | contig 66445 bp, 60 predicted proteins | sample 1673071 | NCBI WGS metagenome assembly OLPS01 (sample SAMEA3136752, study PRJEB25190) | human gut metagenome | reverse complement strand
AAAATTCTTATTATCTAGCAGCTCTATGAAATTCAACAGATAATACCGGATTATCCATACAAAAAAGACAACCCGCAGGGTTGTCTTTTTTGTCATATATGAAAATCCTTCCTCGGATGTTTGGTTGCCAGAATGTTTCGCTGTTTCGCGACAGCAACGTGCGTGTAGATCTGGGTGACGTTGATGGAACTGTGTCCCAGCATTTCCTGAATGTATCGAATGTCAACGTCGGCCTCTAATAAGCTGGTGGCAAAGGTATGGCGAAACATATGCGGTGTGATATGCAGGTCGATAGCGGCAAGAGAGGAGTATTTGGTGATCATTCTGCGGACGGACTGATCGGACAAAGCTCTTCCCGCCTGGTTGGCAAAAAAATGACAACAGCCTTCGATTTCTGTATGAAAGTCATGTCTGTATTCTGATAAAATATGGATGACTTCATCGCTTCCAATCTGAATGCGCCTTTCTTTGTCGCCTTTTCCGTATATCAGAATGGTTCCGTCGTATAAGTTGACATCATGACTCTTTAGGGTGCATAATTCGGAAATCCGCATGCCCGTTGCAAATAAAAGCTCTGCAACAGCAGCATCTCTCAAGGCATTTCTTTTCTGGTAGAGTGTTGTTGCAGTCCTACGCTGCCTGTAAATAGTGGTTAAGAATGTTTCAACGACCGGCAGAGGAATTGTTTTGGGTAAAATGGCCGGTTCACGGAAGCGGATCTGTAGCTTGTTAAAAGGGTTACGGATGAGAATGTCTTTGTATTCAAGATAATGAAAAAAGGCTTTTACAGAGGCTATTTTCCGCTTGACGGTTTTAGGCTTGTATTGCCTATGCAGGGCTGCAATATAGGCTTCAAGAGCCGCGGAACTGAGCGCGGGGAACTCCACGGGAGGAGTCTGTTCTGAAAACTGCCGCAGGTCGATCCTGTATGCTTTCAGGGTCTTTTCATCCAGACGCTTCTGCGAGCTGCAATATGCCAGATAGTTTTCGATAAGTGTTTGTGTCGTATCCATAATGTTCTCCTTTGGTATAAATTTAGATATCGAAGATTATAGCGTACATGGATTTATAACACAGAAGTCTCAGATGAAAAAATACTGTCCAAAGTGACAAAATAACTTAAAAAATACGAAGTTCAAAAAAATTATATTTTGCTGTTGACACAGACGCTTGAAAATGATATTATACTAATCGCGGCAAACAAAACGCATGCGGAAGTGTCGGAACTGGCAGACGAGCAAGACTAAGGATCTTGTGATCATTGCGATCGTGTGGGTTCAAGTCCCATCTTCCGCATTAACCTTTTAAGAAAAAGCCTTGAATTTTCAAGGCTTTTTTCTTTTGTCCTTATGAAATTTTTTTGTTACACTTTGTTACATTGCTTTTGAACCGAAAACCATGGCGAATACATCTGCTTTTTCTGTAAGTGGAGTAACAGAGTGAATATAATATTTCTGTGTTGTAGAAATATCTTTGTGACCTGCAAAGTCAGAAATCATTCTGTCTGGTAATAATTGACTGTCATGCAGTTCAGAGATACAGGTTTTTCTGATTGCGTGATTTCCGCTAGGCTTACCAGAGATAATAAAGCGGTCTTTTTCATTTCTTACGCCATTACATCTACGAAGTACATTATTCACAGCATATTCATGCATTCTTTCACCAGACTTACTAACAAAGATATAATCCTCATTGTTTCGTCTGTTAGCTTTGTTTTCATCAAGTGCCATTTTAATATACTTTTTGGCGTCTGGTGTTAAGACCAAGGTTCTAATTCCTGCGTCGGTTTTTGGGTGTTGTGCAACTTTGTAGCCATTGCGGACAATTTTACCATTTTCATCTTTGGTGTAGTTTTTGACTTCACCTCTGCTAATGTGAATAGTATCTCCGTCAATATCACTTTTACGAAGTGCCACAAGTTCGCCAATACGCAGACCAAGATTGAAATTTAAGCAGATTGCTAAATAAGCGGTGTTTTTCGTTTTTTCAAATTGTGCAAGTGCTTTTTTGATAACTTCGCTTTTGGTGGCGCTGGAATAAATAATTTCTTCTTCTGGCTTTGCTTTTGCTTCAAAGAAAACATTTTTTGAAGGCATAGCAATTTGGCGCGGTAGATTTATCTGCACCATATTGTGACTAATGCAATAATCATAGAGTTGGTTCATTAAACCTTTGACTTCTACATATTTCTTTTTGGTAAGGTCTCGTTCATCAATCAGTTTCAAAAGCCAATCTGATAAATCGCCAACAGTCATTTTTGAAAGTTCTACTTTGATAATGGTGCTGCCTTTATAGTAGGTGTTCCAAACCCACTGTAATTTATTGGCTGTGCCTTTTTCCGAAGATAAATACTTATATTCAAGAAAATTGGGGTAAATAGTTGCCATTGTTACCTTGTCTGTTTCTTCCTTTGCTTTGTAAAAATCAACTATGTAGTTTTCAAGGTTCTCTTTTGTGGCTCTGGCTACTAACTTCCAATATTTGCTACCGTCTGGAATTTTAGTTTTCCATCGTCCATCGTCAGCGAGCCAGATTTTGTATTTTTCAGTATGCTGTAAAAGAATTTTTTCTCGTCTCATAAGTTCTAATTCTTTCAGCACATCATTCTTACTAATCATAGCTCTCTCTGTTGCTTCTAGCAACTCTTCTTTTGTGCATTTAACACCAACAATATTACATTCATTTGAATTCATAAACGACCTCCTATTCGGAAGCCAAACGCTTGCAGTTTGCAACTCTGGGAAGCGTCTGGAAGTTATGAACTCGCGCGCGTGTTCTTGTTACAGCCTTATCGTAGCATGCTTGATAATTGATTTTTGGAGGTCAAAAATTGAGAACAGCACATTGCACAAAAAAGCAGAATGAACTTATAAAAAACGAAAAAGAAAGGGCTATACAGAAAGTAAATCAGTGTTTTGAGATTAAATAATTTTTTATTTTTGTTACATTTTTTCCTTGACATTTTAAGCACCAAAAATAAAAATCAATTTTTCAGTATTTGGGCATTAAAAAAAGCAAGCGTTTTGTGTGCTTGCTTAATTGATTTATCTGGACTTTTGATGGTGGGATACTATATCTCGTGCTTTGGCTAGGTTGCCAAGTTCTAGTTGTTGGGCTATTTCCCGTAGCCTTTTAATAATTTCTAGTAGGCGGTTATGTTCTTCAACCATCTCATCTATTTTGTGGCTGATTTCTTTTGCTTCGCTTTCCATCTGCTTTTTATATTCTTTTGCAGATAGTCCGCCCTCATGACCAACTGCGCCACGTTCTACATCAAAACCATGGGCTTGCAAAACGATTGGAAGTTTATCATGTATAGATTGGATAAATTCCCTAGTGATGAGTGCTTTTGAAGATAAGCGACCCTCTGGGGTTATAAGCAAAATGTCAAGATGTAGATGGTTCAATCCACCCTCATCGCAGTGAGCCACCGCTTCAATTACATTGTCTTTGCCAAGTCTTGCGCCCATGTATTTAATGATTAGTTCAAAATAGTCATCCATTCTGTCGGGCGGTAGTTCTTCGGGATATGAGAAGATACATTCACATATCCAATTACTGTCTTTTCTTACCCTGTGCCCTGTGTCTATTACTTTCTCTTTTATGATTGCTTTGCAGTCCGCATACAAATTCTTTTTCGGTGCTACATATACTATATTGTTGGCAGAGCGTTCATTATCAATATCTGGGTTGCTTTTATGGTTCTTGTGCAATCGTCTATTGTGTCCATCAATTCCAACTAATGCGCCAGCCTTGTAGTTCTGGCAATGAAAAGCTAATAAAGCCATATAATTCCTCCTCTCTGTGCGACCATTTACAAGACCGCCTATGCTTCGAAATCTTGTAAAGGTCTAAGCCCCTATACCTTTTGCAAATGTGGGGCTCTTCTTATCTTTCATCATCATAACTTGGTGTTTGTCGGTCGTACTTTTCAAAATCATCTCCCAATTGGTCTGCATTGTCCTCGGCATCCCAACTGTCAATTATCTTTTGTGCTTCACACATTAAAGTATGAAATGCAATTATCTGGTCTAATGTCATATCATCTTCATTCATGTAAAATCCCTCCCTTCATAAAAAATATGAAATTTGGCTATATAGCACAATTTGAAGTTTAAGCGGTCTTGCATACTTCCTAATGAAACTAATAAACAGCCTTGTTGCCTTACTTGACATAGGCAACATTTTTGGCGGAGTAGCAGAAAGGAAGAACGCACATGACACTATTAGAGATACTAGAGAAACAAAAAGAAGAACAGAAAATAAAAGAGTTGGCATTAAGCCAAAAGATTACCAAAGAGGAAGCGTCTTGGAGATACTACAAAGGCAGCGTAATTAAGTCCATATTTGAAACCCCGCAGTTTTATAATATGAAGCATGTAATGTATTTAAATCATGAAGAGTATCGACTTTTTAAGATACCATTTCAAACGGGTAATAAAAGAACTTCCGCCCATGTTGAATATGAAGAAATTGGCGGAGTAGAGTATAATAAAGCAACCAAGAAAGAACGAACAAAGGAAAGCAAGGAACATAGCGAGCAGTCATCTTTAAGCAGAACCAAGCAAAAAATCTATAATTACGCTTTTTCTAACGATTGGAGCAATGGACTATTTTTCACAATCACATTTGATCCAAAGCAAGTAGATAGTTTTGATTATGATAAATGCTATAAACGATTACACCAATTTCTCAAAAATATTAAAGATCAGAACCCAGATTTTAAATATATCTTTGTTCCAGAATTCCATAAATCTGGGAGAATTCATTTTCATGGTATCGGTACAAATTGCGATAGGTTAAAACTTGAAGATAGTGGAATAAAAAAGAACGGGAAGAAGATTTATAATGTCAATTCCAAAACTTTCAGATATGGATTTACTACGGTTTCAAAAATTGAAAACACCCAGAAAGTGAGCAGCTATATAACCAAGTACATCACAAAAGAAATGATTATCGCCACCAAAGGAAAGCACCGCTATTTATGTAGCAGAAATCTTGAAACCGCAGAAGTGGAGAACATCATGCTTGATGATGTTGAGAACTTCATGAAGTCGGTTGAGCTAAATCCCAAAGTATGCAACCAAAAGAAATACACCAACGAGGAAACAGGGCAAGAAATTACATATATCAAAGTTAAAAAATAATTTTCTATATTTTCATAGCTTGGCGTGATATACTTAATTTTACAAATTAAGAAGTTGTGGAGGAGTGCAATGAATAAAATTGGTACAAAAATAATAGATACAGAACGTTGTATATTGAGAAGAATTGTTCCAGACGATTATCAAATGATGTATGAAAACTGGGCAAAATACGAAGAAGTTTGCAGGTATTTTCCGTTCAATCCCGTAACGGATATGGAAATATATAAAGAAAAGGTACATAAATGGGCAGATAATTATGAATCTGATACATATTTTCATTGGGTAATTGAATGGAAAGAAAATCATGATTTGATTGGAACGATTAATTTGGGAAATGTTGAAGAATCATGTTTTATGTCAGATACATGCTATATGCTTTCGCCACAGTATTGGGGACAAGGTATAATGACGGAAGTGCTTCAAGCTGTACTAAAATATGCATTTGATGAGATTGAATTAAATCGTGTTCAGGCAGAAGTGTTTGATGGAAATGTTGCATCTGTACATGTATTAACAAAGTGTGGAATGCGGTTTGAAGGAATTGCTAGACAAAAGTATTACAAAAAGGACACGTTTATTGACACTGCGCAGTATGCAGTTCTTAAGAGTGATTTCAAAGAGTAAACCCCAATTTGTCGGCTTGTTCAAAATAATGCGGAGATGGTTTTGTTACTTTTTTGTTACACTTTGAAATGATGTGCTGAAAAGCCCCTTTCTATCGTGTTTTTTAAGGTACAAATTCATTCAAGTCCCATCTTCCGCATTATATGTTTATTTTAATCCCTTGAATCTAACAGATTCAAGGGATTTTTTCGCTGCCCGTGTAGCAGAAAAATAAAAAAGCTTGAAACGATTTATTGGAACTGTTCCAGCTTTTGGATAAAAGAACGGGGTGTCATATGATATTTCTTTTTGAATGCCCTGTGAAAGTAGGATAGATTATGAAATCCAACTGACAGAGAAACATCCAGAATAGAAGTGTTTCCATGTTCAAATTGTTCTACGGATTTTTCGAGCCGTACATTATTGATATATTGCATGCATGTCATATGCATATGTTTTTTGAAAAAACGCATAAAATGATATTCACTGAAATAACATAATCCGGCCAGGTCAGATACCAGAATCGTGTCAGCATAATGGATCGAAACGTAGTCCAGAACAATCTTTAATTTGTCAGAGGATGGATTAGAGCCTGCGGATGGGGTGCGGTCGCTGTATGGAAGCAGGAGAAAAACAGACTGTAATAGCAGTGATTTTAACGCCAGTTCATATCCAAATTCCTGTTCTTTATATAGCAGCGCAATCTGTCGGAAGCATTTAAACAGCGGCATATAAGCGGGATGCGGGGCTGTGATGAGGCAGGGCATGGAAAAATCATGATTGATCAACGGTGTAAGATAGTGGGTAGAACAGATGTCGGCTGCATTTCCGCCCAGAAAACTCATATGAAACACGTAAGTTTCTGAATGGAGTTCCGGACTTCTGTTGTCAAGTGAAGCTGCATGTAAGAGTAATGGCCGTGTTTGGCATTTTCTTTTTGCCCCGGTGCCAGCGGATTTGAATATTTCATATGGTTTACTCCTTTTTGAATAGCAGTATTGTGTCATAAAGTGATAAAAATATGCAAGAAATTTAAAGCGTAACATAGTACAATGACAGCATAATACAATTCGAACGATGCTGCAACATACACGAAGCAATAAGAAAATGATAAGGAGCAAAGAATATGAAAAGAAAATGGTGGCATGATAAAGTGGCATATCAGATCTATCCGAAGAGCTTTCTCGACACAAACGGAGATGGCATTGGGGATCTGAGAGGTATTATTTCCAAACTGGATTATCTGAAAAAACTGGGCATTGATATTATATGGCTGTCTCCTGTTTATAAATCACCGTTTGTGGATCAGGGTTATGATATAGCAGATTATTATGCAATTGCCGAAGAATTCGGAACCATGGATGAATTTGATGAATTGCTTGCGGAAGCGAAAAAGCGCGATATGCACATCATAATGGATCTGGTGATCAATCATTGCTCTGACCAACATGTGTGGTTTCGGAAAGCATTGGCAGATCCGGATGGAAAATATGCGGATTATTTTTATTTCCGAAAAGGGAAAAACGGAAATCCGCCAAGTAATTATCGGTCTTATTTTGGCGGAAGCTGCTGGGAACCTGTACCGGGAACGGACAAGTATTATTTTCATATGTTTGCCAGGGAACAGCCGGATTTGAATTGGGAAAATCCTGAACTGAGGCAGGAACTTTACCGTATGATCAACTGGTGGCTGGAAAAAGGACTTTCCGGGTTCCGTATTGATGCAATTATCAACATTAAAAAAGATCCGGCTTTCCCTGATTTTGCACCGGATGGCACAGACGGTCTTGCAAGCTGTATCAAAATGGTCGAAAATGTGGAAGGCGTAGGAGAACTTCTGGAAGATTTAAAGAAAAATACATTTGAAAAGTATGATGCTTTTACAGTAGGTGAAGTGTTCAATATGAAATCAGATGAACTGCCGGCATTTATAGGGGAAAACGGACATTTTTCTACTATTTTTGATTTCAGCGCACATTGCCTGAGCGAGGGAATGCATGGCTGGTATGATGCACCGGAAATAGAGTTTCCCAAATGGCGGGAAGCAATTGTACGTTCCCAGCTTGAAATTCAGAAATATGGATTTGAAGCAAATATTATCGAGAATCACGATGAACCAAGAGGCGCTTCCCGCTTTTTGCCTGCGTATGCCCGGAATCCTGCAGGAGTCAAAATGTTGGGAACTGTAAGTGTTCTTCTCAGAGGAATTCCTTTTATATATCAGGGTCAGGAAATCGGCATGAAAAATGCGGAATGGGGCTGCATGGGGGAATTTGATGATATTAACACAAAGGATCAGTATCAGGTAGCTGTACGGGCAGGGCTGTCAGAGAGGGAGGCTTTGGAAATCTGCGGTAAAATGAGCCGGGATAATGCAAGAACACCTGTGCAGTGGAGCGGAGCGGAAAATGCAGGGTTTACGACAGGAACGCCATGGCTGAAAGTAAATTCCGATTACAGAGAGATTAATGTGGCAGCTCAGGAAAATGATCCGGATTCTGTATTAAATTATTATCGTAGGCTGGTTGCTTTACGCAAATCTGCTGCATATAAAGAGGTGTTTACCTATGGTGAGTTCATTCCGGCATATGAAAATCTGGATGGCATCATGGCATTCTATCGCAAAGATGACTCTGCCCATATACTTGTAGCTGCAAATTTCGGGAAAAAGCCTGTTGATATTGAACTGGAATATATGCTGAAAAAGGTATTGCTGGCAAACCGGTCCCATGAGGAGATCGGCGGTACGATCGGAACAATAAGGCTGGACAGCTGTGATGCAGTTGTTTTGGAATTGATGTGAAAAATATATAAAAACAGATAAAAAAGCTTGCATTATCTGTCAAAAAGACCGATACTATAAATAATAAAATGTTTTTCGCACGGACGCGGTATATCATGTATCGGATACGTGTTTTTCAAAGGAGTGGAGCGTATGAGTATTCGGATCACAGGAAGAACAGATTACAGTGCATTATTTTCTTCTCTGAACGGAGGAAAATCTACAGGAATCGGCGGAGGCAGTTATTCCCTCGCTGATTATGCAAGCATAAAGAATGGCAGTTATGGCAAGCTGATGAAAGCCTATTATGGAAAGAATAAAACGGCTTTATCTGATGCTGCCTCTGCGACAAAGAAGACGAATAGTAAAACAGCCACAGCGGATACAACATCTGAAAATGCATCCCTGCAGAAAAGTGCCAATGCGCTTGTGAAATCTGCCGAAAGCTTACTGAAAACAGGTAAGGACTCTGTCTTCAAGGAAAAGGATATTACCACAAAGGATGAGAACGGCGTTGAAAAGACAACAAAGGGCTATGATACGGATGCGATCTATAAGGCAGTATCCGTATTTGCAGATGATTATAACAGCGTTCTGAGTGCTGCAGCAAAGTCTAAGAACAGCAGTGTTGTTTCAACAGCTTCCAATATGGTGCAGCAGACGGTCGCAAATGAAAAAATGCTTTCCAGGATCGGTATCACGATCGGAGAGGATAATAAGCTTTCTGTAGATGAAAAGAAGCTGAAAGCGGCGGATATGACAACGGTGAAGAGCATGATGAACGGAAACGGCTCTTTTGCCTATGGCGTACAGACAAAGGCATCCTTCATCAGTATGTATGCAAAGAATGACCAGAATAAAGCCAGTGGTGTATATGGTTCATCAGCAACTTATACCGCATCTCTGTTCTCAAACGGGGACATCTGGAACAGCTTTATCTAAAAAAAGATCGAAAAAAATAAAAAAATTGAAATTAGGCATTGACAGAAGCCCTAAAAGAAGATACAATACATCTTGCGCGCAGGAGTGGCGGAATTGGCAGACGCGCAGGCTTCAGGTGCCTGTGGTAGCAATATCGTGTGGGTTCAAGTCCCATCTCCTGCATACCAGACCTCAGCAGAATCTGCTGAGGTTTTTTCTTTGTTGTATAGAAAATTCCCTATATAGCGATAGATATGCTGCATCTCGCGGAGCGGGAAATTATGCGCTGTAAGGATGCGTACCTGCGCGAAGAAGAAAAGAAATCATAAAATTTACGTAAGAAAAAAGGAATCCCGCGAAATGTGCAGAAAAATATAAATAGGGAGCCAACAAGTGCCTTTGGAGGAAGAGAATCTATATGACGATCAGAGAAAATCTGGAACAAATGGAATGTACCAACCTGAGTCCGTATGCCTGCCTGAGCAAAAATTCGAAGGGCAGGGAGCGCGAGGAAAAACAATGCGATATCCGGCCTGTTTTTCAAAGGGACAGAGACAGGATTCTGCATTCCAAGTCCTTCAGGCGTTTGAAAGATAAGACACAGGTATTCCTGACACCGGAAGGCGACCATTACCGTACACGTATGACGCATACGCTGGAGGTTTCCCAGAATGCGCGTACGATCGCAAAAGCACTTCGGCTGAATGAAGACCTGGTAGAGGCGATCGCGCTTGGACATGATCTGGGGCATACGCCATTCGGACATGCAGGCGAGAGAGCACTGAACAGCGTCTGTCCGCTGGGATTTGTACATAGTGAGCAGAGCGTTCGTACTGTTGAGGTACTGGAAAAGAACGGACAGGGACTGAACCTGACATATGAAGTGCGTGATGGAATCCGTAATCACCAGACGAGCTGTATGCCATCGACACTGGAAGGTAAGATCGTCCGGATGTCGGATAAGATCGCATATATCCATCACGACATGGACGATGCGATCCGCGCAGGGATCCTGACGGACGCGGATGTGCCAAAGAGCATCGGCGATGTGATCGGTTATACGCTTGGAGAGCGGCTGGATCACTTTATCCATGATATTGTGACAAACAGCGCGGGAAAGGATGACATTATCATGTCGGAGCCGGTGGCAAATGCCATGAAAGAGCTGCGTGCCTTCATGTTTGAGAATGTTTACCAGAATCCGGTAGCGAAAAGCGAAGAGAGCAAGGCAGAAAATCTCATCATTACCCTGTACGAATATTATTTGAAAAATATGGATCTGATCCCGCGGGATATGCTGAATTTAATGGACCGCGACGGAACACCGAAGGAACAGATCGTTTGTGATTATGTAGGAGCCATGACAGACCGTTTTGCGATCGCAAAATATGAAGAGATCTACATTCCGAAAACGTGGCATGGTTAAGTTGGTGATAAAATGTATTATTCTGATGAACTGGTAGAAGAAGTCAGACAACGAAATGATATAGTAGATATTATCTCGGGCTATGTGAATCTGAAGAAAAAGGGCGGCAATTATTTCGGACTGTGTCCGTTCCACAATGAGAAGTCAGCCTCCTTTTCCGTCAGCCCCGGGAAACAGATGTATTACTGCTTCGGCTGCGGAGCGGGCGGTAATGTATTTACTTTTATCATGAATTATGAGAATTACACCTTTGCGGAAGCGATCAAGCTGCTGGCAGACCGGGCGGGGATCGCATTGCCGGAGATCGAGGATTCCAAAGAGGCAAGAGAGAAGGAAAACCGCAGAAAGACGCTTCTGCAGATCAATAAGGAAGCTGCGACTTACTTTTATTATCAGCTGCGTGCACCACAGGGGCGTGTGGGGCTGGATTATCTGAGGGGCAGACAGCTCAGTGATGAAACAATGAACCGGTTCGGACTGGGCTATTCCAATAAGACAAGCAATGATCTTTGCCAGTATCTGCGACATAAGGGCTATCCGGATGAACTGATCCGGGAGTCGGGCGTTGCGGTATTTAATGAAAAATATGGCATGAGTGATAAATTCTGGAACCGGGTGATGTTTCCAATCCAGGATGTCAACCATCGTGTGATCGGCTTTGGCGGCCGTGTGATGGGAGAAGGAGAACCAAAATATTTAAACTCACCGGAGACACCGGTATTTGACAAGAGCCGGAATCTGTACGGACTGAATTTTGCCAGAACGGCAAGACAGGATAATATCATTTTGTGTGAGGGCTATATGGATGTCATAGCCATGCACCAGGCAGGCTTTACACAGGCGGTCGCTTCGCTGGGAACAGCATTTACAAGCGGACAGGCAAACCTGCTCAGGCGATATACGGAAAACGTCATTTTGTCATATGACAGTGACGGAGCGGGTGTGAAAGCGGCACTGCGTGCGATCGGTATTTTAAAAGAAGCAGGTCTGACCGGTAAGGTACTGAATCTGGAGCCGTATAAAGACCCGGATGAATTTATGAAAAATCTGGGACGGGAAGAATTTGCAAAACGTCTATTGCAGGCGGAGAATACCTTTTTCTTTGAACTTAGGATGATGCAGAAGCAATATGATCTCTCCGATCCGGAAGCAAAGACGAAGTTTTACAATGAGATCGCAAAGAAGCTGTGTGGTTTTTCCGAGGAAGTGGAGAGGGAAAATTATACAGAGGCTGTGGCGGAAAAGTATAATATCAGCATGGAAAGTTTGAAAAAACTTGTCACAGGCTATGCGGCAAAGATGGGTATGGCCGCTGAGGTCATACGGCCGAAACAGCCCGTGCAGCAGAAAAACACGCCGAAGGAGCAACAGGAGAATGTACAGAAGCTGCTCCTGACATGGCTGGTGGAAGAACCGCATCTGTATAAAAAGATCAAAAAATATATTACGCCGCTTTCTTTTACAAATGAATTGTACAGGCAGGTTGCACAGGAACTGTTCCCGAAGCTGGAAGAGGGAAAACCGAATCCGGCGGCGATCATCAGCCGGTTTTCACAGGAAGAAGAGCAGCGCGAGGCGGCATCTTTGTTTAATACAAAGCTGCCCTATATGCAGCAGGATATGGAGTCGCAGTCACAGGTGCAGGAAAGAGAAAAAGCGTTTCATGATATTGTTGTCAAGGTAAAGCGGAATGCCTACGAACACGATCTGAAAGCATCGGGTTCCGATATGGAGGCACTTTCCCGTGTTATTTCGGGCAGACAGGAGCTGGATGAGCTTGAAAAAACGCATATTTCTTTTGATTAAGGTTAGAATAGATACATAAATGGAAGGATGGAAAAAAGATGGACGAAAACACACAGGCAAGACTGGATGAAAAACTGAAAGAGGTTTTGGCACTTGCCAAGAAAAAGAAAAATGTTCTGGATTATCAGCAGGTAGTGGATTCTTTCGCTGAGCTTTCGTTAGAGGATGATCAGCTTGACAAGATCGTAGAATATCTGGAGCACAACGGCGTGGATGTGCTGCGTATTACCGATGATGATGAGCCGGATGAAGAGATGCTGCTGGCAGAGGAAGAAGAGGTTGATGTTGAGAATATCGATCTTTCTGTTCCGGACGGTGTCAGCATTGAGGATCCTGTCCGCATGTATCTGAAGGAGATCGGTAAGGTACCGCTTCTGAGTGCAGAGGAAGAGATCGAGCTTGCCAAGAAGATGGAAGAGGGCGATGAAGAGGCAAAGAAGAAATTAGCAGAGGCTAACCTCCGTCTGGTTGTCAGCATTGCAAAGCGTTATGTAGGACGTGGTATGCTGTTCCTTGACCTGATCCAGGAAGGTAATCTTGGTCTGATCAAGGCAGTTGAAAAATTTGACTATCGCAAAGGATATAAATTCTCGACGTATGCTACATGGTGGATCCGTCAGGCGATCACAAGAGCCATTGCCGATCAGGCAAGAACAATCCGTATCCCGGTGCATATGGTGGAAACGATCAATAAACTGATCAGAGTCAGCAGACAGCTTTTGCAGGAGCTTGGACGTGAACCTACGCCGGAAGAGATCGCAAAGGAAATGAATATGCCGGTAGACCGTGTGCGAGAGATCTTAAAGATATCTCAGGAACCGGTTTCTCTGGAAACACCGATCGGTGAAGAAGAAGATTCCCATCTTGGCGACTTTATCCAGGATGACAATGTGCCTGTACCTGCAGATGCAGCAGCATTTACGCTCCTCAGAGAGCAGCTCAATGAGGTGCTTGATACACTGACAGAGCGTGAGCAGAAGGTACTCAAGCTCCGTTTCGGTCTGGATGACGGACGCGCCAGAACACTGGAAGAGGTCGGACGTGAGTTCAATGTCACAAGAGAGCGGATCCGTCAGATCGAGGCTAAAGCGCTGCGTAAGCTCCGTCATCCGAGCAGAAGCCGTAAGCTGAAGGATTATCTGGATTAATGATGGAAGCAGTAAGTTTATCAAACCGTCTTCAGACGGTAGCGGATATGGTAACAGGCAGGCGGGTAGCGGATATCGGCTGTGACCACGGCTTTGTGTCCATCTATCTGGTGCAGGCAAAAAAAGCGGATCATGTGCTGGCTGCAGATGTAAGACCGGGGCCTTTGTCGCGGGCACAGCAGCATATCAAAGAGGTACAGCTTACGCCGTACATAGAAACAAGGCTTTCGGACGGTCTTGCCGGGGTAACGCCGGAGGACCGGGTTGACACGGTGATTCTGGCGGGCATGGGCGGACGCCTGATGCGCCGGATCTTGGGAGAGCTGGACAGGCTTCCGGTTCAGGAGCTTGTGCTGCAGCCACAGTCGGAATGGGAAGAACTGCGAGCTTTTCTGTATGAACAGGCATATTTGATCGTAGAAGAGAATATGGTGCTGGAAGAGGGAAAGTATTATCCGGTTCTGCGCGCAGTCAGAAAAGAGACGGCAGCGAAAGGTCAGATCGCATTTATTGAGGCGTGCGAAAATTTGCCGACGGAAAAAAGACAGGTCATGCATGCATTCGGACCATATCTGATGCAGGAGAAAAATGAACAGCTTGTCAGCTATATCCAAAAGGAACAACAGAAATTCACAAAGATATTGAAAATGATAGAGCAGCATCAGAGCAGTTCTGATGAGGCGGTCAGCAGAAAGAAGATGCTGGATCTGGCAGCAGCCATGCTGGATCTTGCATAAGGAAAACAGGAGGGCATATGCGCTGCGCAGATGTGATACGGAAACTGGAAGAACTGTCTCCGCTTGCTTATGCGGAAAGCTGGGATAATCCCGGACTTCTGGCGGGCAGAACGGATAAGGAGATCAAAAGGATCTACATAGCTGTCGATGCGACGACGGAAGCGATCGCGGAAGCGGAAAGCGTTGGTGCAGATATGCTTCTGACACACCATCCGCTTATTTTTAAAGGTATCAAAAAAGTAAACAGTGAGGATTTTATCGGCAGACGGATCTTAACGCTTCTGCAGGCCGATATGTGCTATTATGCCATGCACACCAATTTTGATGTGATGGGAATGGCGGATGCGGCGGCGGATGAACTGAAGCTGCAGAACAGAGAGGTACTGGATATTACCTTTGAAGATGATATCGCCAAGGAGGGATTTGGAAGATTGGGGGATCTGCCATATCCGATGACGGTTGATGAATGTGCTGCTTATGTCAAGGAGCGTTTCCATCTGCAGGCAGTAAAGGTATTCGGACAGGGCAGCCAGCAGCTTGTCCGGGCAGCAATTTCGCCGGGCTCCGGCAAATCCATGATCGCACCAGCGATCGGAAAGGGTGCAGATGTGCTGATCACCGGTGATATTGACCATCATGAAGGGATTGATGCGGTAGAGCAGGGCATGGCGGTCATTGATGCAGGACATTATGGGCTGGAGAAGATTTTTGTGCCGTATCTGCAGGAATATCTGAAAAGAGAAACAGAAGGTATCGAGATCATAACACAGGGCAAAGCGGATCCGTTCCGTATCCTGTAAGGTAATGGGAGGTAGCAAAATGCTGCATATCAAATATGACGGTAAGATATATGAATACGCAGAAGGAACGACGTATGAAGAGATCGCAAAGGATTTCCAGAGCAAATATGCTGCAAGGATCGCACTTGTGATCGCTAACGGAAAGATCCGGGAGCTTTTGAAAGCACCGGAGCGTGATACGGAGATTTCCTTTTTGACATATGCGGATGACGCGGGACACAAGTCTTATGTCAGAACCGCAACCATGGTACTGATGCGTGCCATGTATGACATTCTGCCTGAGGTGCATCCGGATCAGATAAAGGTGGAATTTTCAATCGGAAAGGGGTATTATATCAGTGTCAGAGGTGTCAATCTGACAGACGCGATCGTGGCAAAAGCGGAAACACGTATGCGCGAGCTTGTGGAGCAGGCAGAGCCAATCCATAAGCAGGCAATGCAAAAGGATGAAGCAATCGCTTTGTTTGTGCAGATGCATATGGACGATAAGGTGAAGCTGTTCCGTTACAGACGCAGTTCTATGATCAATGTATATAATATGGGCAGCTATTATGATTATTATTACGGCTATATGCTGCCACACGCAGGGTATGTACCACATTTTTCCCTGCAGGCATATGAAAACGGTATGATCTTGAATCTGCCGGATAAGGAAGATCCGGAGGCTGTTTCGCCGTTTGAACCGAGAAAGCAGCTTTTTACAACGCTTTCCCAGGCAACGGACTGGGGCATGAAGCTGGGGATCGATACGGTCGGAGATCTGAATGATCAGATCTGTGAAGGAAAGCTGAACGATCTGATCCTGGTGCAGGAAGCACTGCAGGAGCGCAGGATCGGTGAGATCGCAAAGGATATTGCAAGCCGTGACGGTGTAAAGTTTGTGATGATCGCAGGACCTTCTTCCAGCGGAAAGACGACATTTTCACACAGACTGTCCATTCAGCTGCGCACGCTTGGGTTAGTACCACATCCGATCGCACTGGATGATTATTTCAAAAACAGATCCGAGACACCGCGTGATGAGAACGGCGATTATAATTTTGAATGTCTGGAAGCGCTGGACGTAGAGCAGTTCAATAAAGATATGAGTGATCTGCTGGCAGGCAAAGAGGTAGAACTTCCGACCTTTAATTTTAAAACCGGAGTGCGGGAATACAGAGGCAATGTAAAGAAGCTGGGCGAGGAAGATATCCTTGTACTGGAAGGTATCCATGGGCTGAATGATGCCATGTCGTATTCTCTGCCGAACAGCAGTAAGTATAAGATCTATATCAGCGCACTTACCAGCCTGAATATAGATGAACATAACCGGATCCCGACGACAGACGGCAGGCTGATCCGCCGTATGGTCAGGGATGCACGTACCAGAGGCGCATCTGCCAAAAGAACGATTCAGATGTGGCCGAGTGTCAGAAAGGGAGAAGAGGAAAATATTTTCCCGTATCAGGAAAAAGCAGATGCCTTCTTTAACAGTGTGCTGATCTATGAGCTGGCAGTACTGAAACAATTTGCGGAACCGCTTTTGTTTAATATCACGGAAGAGGAACCGGAATATTATGAGGCAAAGAGACTGTTGAAATTCCTCGAATATTTTTTAGGGGTCAGTACGGAACATCTGCCCAATAATTCCATTGTAAGAGAGTTTGTGGGTGGCAGTTGTTTTCCCGTGTAGTAAGGAGGAACCCACGAAGTGGGAGGACAATCCCACGATATGCGAAATATGATTTAATATGATAAATAAGCAAGTAGGACAAATGATCGCGGCTGCCAGACCGAAAGGCGGCAGACGAGGAAAGTCCGGGCTTCACAGGGCAGGATGCCGGATAACGTCCGGTGGAGGTGACTCCAAGGCAAGTGCAACAGAAATATACCGCCGGGATCTCCCGGTAAGGGTGGAAAGGCAGCTTAAGAGACTACCGCCCTGCTGGTAACAGCAGGGGCACATGTAAACCCCATCCGAAGCAAGACCGAGCAGAGAACGATGCAGCGGCCCGTTGCGTTCTCAGGTAGGTTGCTTGAGCCTGCTGGCAACAGCAGGTCTAGATAGATGATCATTCAACGACATAACCCGGCTTACCGTCCTGCTTGCTTTTTTATAAAGTATTTAACAAAGGACAAGAACATGTTATTCAATTCACTGGCATTTGCCATATTTCTTCCGATTGTCTTTTTTTTATATTGGGCACTTCCAAGTAAATACCGTTCTTTTTTTCTGCTTATTGTCAGCTACTATTTTTATATGAGCTGGAATGTCAAATATGTCGTACTCATTCTGTTTACAACCGTGCTGTCTTATGGCTGTGCAAGGCTGCTTGAAAAATACCCTGCACACAAAAAGCTGTTTTTATGGCTGACGGTCGCAGCATGCATGAGTGTTTTGTTTTTTTTCAAATATTACAATTTCTTTGGTCTGACGATCGTACGGATTCTCCAAAAATGTGCGATCCCGGTGCAGGCGCATACGCTTACCCTATTGTTACCTGTGGGTATTTCTTTTTATACTTTCCAGACGCTCAGCTATGTGATCGATGTATATCGGGGAGAAGTGGAAGCAGAGCGGAATTTCTTTACCTATGCTGCTTTTATTTCCTTTTTTCCACAGCTTGTGGCAGGACCTATTGAGCGTACATCGAATTTATTGCCGCAGATCAAGGGGAAACATACCTTTCACCGGGAAGATGCAGTATATGGACTGAAGCTGATGGCATGGGGCTTTTTTAAGAAACTTGTGATCGCTGATAATCTTGCAGTATATGTGGATCTGGTTTTTGACACGCCGCAGGACTATCCGGGCTTTGCCATGCTGCTTGCAGCCTTTTTCTTTACGATACAGATTTACTGCGATTTTTCCGGATATTCGGATATTGCGATCGGAACGGCAAAGCTGTTTGATATCAGGCTGATGCAGAATTTTAACAGTCCGTATTTTGCAGCCTCTGTCAAGGAGTTCTGGAGCAGATGGCATATTTCTTTATCCACCTGGTTCCGGGACTATGTCTATATCCCGCTTGGCGGTAACAGAGTCGGAAAGCTGCGGCACTGTGCAAATCTGCTTGTGACGTTTCTGGTGAGCGGACTCTGGCATGGCGCTGCCTTTACCTATATTATCTGGGGAGGACTTCATGGTATGCTGCAGATTCTGGAAAACAGTATTCCACTGTTTCGGGCACATATCAGACGCGTCAAAGAGGGGACAGAGAAGAAGGGCGTTCTGGTCATCAGCAGACTTGTGACATTTTTTCTCGTGATGCTGGCATGGGTCTTTTTCCGGGCCGGGTCGGTATCACAGGCAGTATATATCCTGTGGGATATGTGGACAGGCATAGGGCATCCGCTTTCTTACCTGCGAACAGGCTTTGCGGGACTCGGACTGACACTGCGGACGGCTCTGGAACTGGCTCTGCTGCTTGCTTTGCTGGCTGTTTATGACGCCTGTAGTCTGCATGCAGATCCGATCCGCAAGACAGAGACGTGGAAACCGGTGCTTCGCTGGAGCTTTTATTATGGATTTATGCTCCTCGTGATCCTGCTGGCATCGTTTAATGCACAGGAATTTGTATATTTCCAATTTTGAGGTAACAGAAATGATGTGGAAAGAAATCGGTAGTATTGTCAAAAAGTTAATATTGCTTTTGTTTCCTTTCTTTCTCCTTCTGCCGCTGTATTGCATGCTTTTTCCGGAAAACTATCTGGATGGGGAGTATGCGATGTACAGGCAGCAGCAGGATTATGTGCAGGGTAAAACGGGTACTGCTGCAAGGGTACTGATCGTTGGTGATTCCCGCACAAAGGCGGGCATGGATCCGGCGCTTCTCTGGGAAGGCAGCTATAATATTGCACTGGGCGGGACAACGCCGATCGAGGGCTATTATGCGCTGAAGGAATATATCGAAACACACGCGGATGATCTGCCGCAGACGGTTGTGATCGCGTATGCGCCGATGCATTATATGGATGTGGATACATTATGGACAAGATGCATTTATTTTCATACGCTGCGCAGTGCGGACTTTTCGGATCTGGTATCGCGTGCAAAAAGTTTTCAGGACACGGAGCATATTCTGATCGACCACTGCAGACTGGAATATTTGCAATATAAATTCTATATGCCGAATAAATATGCAACGGCTTTGAAAAAATCGGTATTCTGTGGACGCAGACAGGAAAATCTTCAGAAATATGCACAGGTGGAAGCAGACAGCGGGCATACCTATTATGGAACGGCAGACCATTCGGATGATGTGGACGGAGAAGCCAAGGTCAGTGACTTTAGTGCTTCCGATATCATTACAGCTTATCTGACGCAGATGTTTCTTCTGTGCAGGGAAAACAACATACAGGTGATCTTAGAGCAGACACCGGTCAATGAGACTTCTTATAAAATCTTTACACGGGAGTTGAAAGATCATTATCGCGGCTATATGGCGAATCTGGTGCAGGAGTTTCCTGATGTGCTGTTTTACCCTGATTTTTACTGTTATTCGAATGACTGCTTCGGGGATGCGGATCACCTGAATAAAAAGGGCGTGGAGGCTTTCTGCGGATACTTGAAAGAAAAGTATCCACAGCTATAGGGGCAGAAAGCAATCGACAGGAATTCTGTCTGTGATCTGTCGGAAAACAAAAAAGGACTTGCAGAATTTGGACATGTGTGCTAGTATGTACTCACATGCTTTAAAGCGTTGAAGCATGAAAGAGAAAAGAAAGGAAGTAGATTACAATGGCACAGAAGGGAAACTTGATGACAGTTCGTACTGACGTCAAGGTATTAGATGCAACAATCAGAGACGGAGGACTGGTGAACGGCTTTTATTTTACGGATGAGTTTGTAAATGAACTGTATCGTACAAATGTAAAAGCGGGCGTTGACTATATGGAATTCGGCTATAAGGCATCTAAGGATATGTTCGATGTCAATAAATTCGGCAAGTGGAAATTCTGTGATGAAGACGATATCCGTGCGATCGTGGGAGATAACAACTCTGATCTGAAAATTTCGGTCATGGCAGATGTAGGCCGCTGCGATTACAAAAAAGATATCATTGATAGAAAAGACAGCGTGATCGATATGGTACGTGTGGCGACATACATCAATACAATGCCTGCAGCGATCCATATGATCGAGGATGCAAAGGAAAAAGGATACGAGGTTACCTGCAATATCATGGCGATCTCCAATGCGCAGGAGGCAGATCTGGATACTGCACTGAAGATGCTGACAGAGACAAATGTAGATGGTGTATATCTTGTAGACAGTTACGGTTCTCTCTACCCGGAACAGATCCGCGCCCTCTCCGATAAATATGTGGATGCAATGGATGCAGCAGGCAAATATGTCGGAATCCATGCACACAATAACCAGCAGCTTGCATTTGCCAATACGATTGAATCCATGGCAAGAGGGGTAAGTCTGTTGGACGCTACGATGAGCTCCATGGGACGTGGCGCAGGTAACTGTGCAATGGAGCTGCTGCTTGGTTTTTTGAAAAATCCGAAATACAATTTATTCCCGGTACTGAAATTTGTGGAGACACAGATGATGGCACTGAAGGAGCAGGGAGTTGTCTGGGGCTATGATATTCCATACTTCCTGACAGGCAGATTAAATCTTCATCCATCATCAGCAATCGACTGTATGAAAGCCGGCAGAACGGATTACACAGATTTCTATACAGAGCTTCTGGACAGAAGCTGATTTTGTAATAGAAGAAAGAGAGAAAGAGTGAAGAAGGGTAGTGTATGCTATCCTTCTTTTTTGTATAGGAAATTTCTTTGTCATTCCTATACCGTAAAAGCAAGCAAGCTTGCAAAAATACGCGCAGTTCACAGATTTTTTATTTGCGTAATGCCTCTAAACACATTAAAATGATGTCGGGGTCAAAATCCCCGATGTCTCATTACGTAAAATTGTGGAAGTACCTAGTACAGCGGTTTCAAAATAACCGGACCTAACTGCTTGTATATTTTCCCGATAGCACATGTCAAAAATCCTCAGCGTAGCCCGCTACGCCTACGTTTTTTGACATGCACTCTCAGAAAAATATACTTCGTATTTAGTCCAGTTATTTGTGAACCGCTATACTAGAAATAGGCACTTCCGTTTTTTTTATGCTTATAAAGTTTGATTGACTATTGATTGACTACAAACAAGCACACATGATTAAAAAGCAAGGGGAATTGAAACTACCTATATTACGATTAAGAAGAAAGAGTAAAAGTATTTGCTCATGTTGGAAAGAATGATATAATGATAGACAAAGACAAATTTGAATTTTTGCATGAATTTGGAGAGAACATCGTGGGAAGAAATTTTGATTTGATAAAGAAAAACTTGATTTCATTAGGCTATATTGTTAATTGCTTTGAAACTGTTTCCGAAGCAGCTAACTATATAAATTCCCAAATTGATAATCAAACTGTAGGATTTGCAGGTTCTATGACATTAGAAAAGATGGGACTTTTTGAAAGTCTAAGTACACATAATCAAGTGTTTTGGCATCATAGGATACCGGAAGGAAAAACAAGTAAAGAGGTTCGTCTAGAGGCAAACGCAGCATCCATATATATTACGTCAGTAAATGGAATTGCTGAAAGTGGTGAAATTGTCAACATAGATGGAAATTGTAATCGTGTTGCATCCATATTTTATGGGCATGAAAAGGTTTATTTTGTCATAGGTGAGAACAAGATTGAGAAGGATTATGACAGTGCATTGTACAGGGCAAGAAATATTGCAGCTCCGTTAAATGCCCAAAGGCTAGGAGTCAAAACGCCTTGTGCAATAAAAGCGGACAAATGTTATGATTGTAAAAGCCCGGAAAGAATATGTAGAGGACTTTCGGTATTATGGGAAAAACCTATGACTGGCGAATTTGAAATAATTCTAATACATGAAAACTTGGGATATTAATAAACATTCAGTAATACTGAGAGACGAATTTGAATTTTTATTTCAGTTAATCCAGTCGTTTAGACTTGATTATATAAAGCAAAGATAAAAACGCAACGTATGTAGCATGCATGCCAGAGCCGGTAGGTAGCCCGGCCGTCCTGATTATTCAGGGTAAGTAACCTGCCCCTCCGGGTTGTCCGTTCTTTGCTCATCTCAATCAATAAGGAGGGATTGTCATGGGCGAAGTAACAGGCAAGCTGACGGTGTTCTTTGAAGAACCATTTTGGGTAGGCGTATTTGAAAGGTACGAGGACGGGAAATTGTCTGTAGCTAAGGTAACCTTTGGTTCAGAACCAAAGGACTACGATATCAACAAGTTTATCTTAGGGCATTATTATAGTTTGCAATTCAGTCCAGCTGTGGCAGCTGTTGTTATGGAGACGAAAAAGAATCCAAAGAGAATGCAGCGTGATGTAAGAAAACAGATGCAGGAAAAAGGCATTGGAACAAAATCACAGCAGGCTCTGAAAATGCAACAGGAGCAGAACAAGCATGAGCGCAAAGCCAAATGCCGTGAACAGAAACTGGCTGAGACAGAGCGAATGTTTGAACTGAAACAGCAAAAGAAAAAAGAGAAGCACCGAGGTCATTAAGACCTCGGTGTGTTCTCGCACAAATTTCAGTTTGTATTATAGTGTAATATAGCCACCGAATCTTAATGAAGGAGACCAGCTATGATGAATCATATAAAACCAAGAACTTGGATTACCGGTATTTCAATTGCTGCCTGCGTCTTCCTGAGCGCCTGCCAGCTAGCTGATCCGCAGGCAGATACCCCTGCAGCAGATACAACAGGCACAACAGGGCAGTTGGAGTTTCAGCCGGATACGGTCGAAAACATTCCGCAGGCTGAAAGCATTGACAACGCGCGGATTTCCATTGATCTGAGTCAATACTACATCACCAATACCGGTGATCCGACTAATCTATATCATGTTGATGAGAATCAGGTCTTGTGGGGATGCGGAAGCAATCATTACGGCCAACTCGGACAGGGCATTCAGGACGAGGACTTTCATAATGAATATGTGAAAATCGCTGATAATGTCATTCATACCGATTACTCCCAGTCTGGGTTTTCCATCTATCTGACTTCAGATCATAAGCTTTATGGATTTGGAAATGCAGGAAGCGGCGCATTGCAGCAATATGATTCGTTTGACTGGGATCGGTATATAAATGCAGAGCACTACGTAATCACCCGTCCTGTCTTAATGATGGAGAATGTCGCCTATGCCCGATGTGGCAGGGATGACATTGTCTGTCTTGCCGAGAATGGTGAAGTGTGGACCTGGGGAACCATTGCAATCGAAGGCGGTTATCAGTCAACAGATGTGCTGTTCTATCCGGAACCAAGAAAAATCTTTGACGATGCGGCATTTATTACCGGAGGCTGGTTTAATCACGCGATTCTGAAATCAGATGGGACTGTATGGACCTGGGGTTATAATGCGGCCTGGAACTGCGGCGTCGATCATCCTGAGGTCGTTGATACACCCGTACGGGTGGCGGAAGATGCCTGCATGGTCTGGACAGGCAGTATGCAGTTAAATTCAGATGTTACGGACATAGGTCAGTTTGAAGGCATATATCCGCGCTTCATGGATAATACAATTGTTCAGAAATCGGACGGCTCGTATTGGATCTGCGGAGAGAATGTCGGAACAACTGAAAAGGTAGTTCATGGAGCGGAAGCGGATTATACAGTAGTCTGTTCGTATGAGTTTTTGCCTTATAATGCAAATGCTATCGAAGATGGAACATACTGCGATGATATGGGGTCTGAACTTATCATTTCGCATAATGACGGAAATACCTATTCGATAGACTTTGGTGTGTATAAAGTAGCTTATTTTGAAGACGCCATTGGCGAATATGATCCTGAGACAGGAATCTTACATTTCAGCGGGAAAGAGTTTGCAGCAGATATGGCAGATTTGGGAACGGTCTCCGCAGATATAACAATTGAAGATGATCACTTAGTGGTTACAATTACCGATTGGGCATTTGATAATTACCTTCCGAATGGTTCTATGCTGGATTTTTATAAACAGCCTGAGGAAGAGTGAAAATCGGAAGTTGAAGGAGGAACAAGTATGGAAGGCAAGATGACAAAAATTGAAAAAATAATGGCTATTTGTTCATTGTTAATCCTAATCACTGCGATTATTGTAAGAGGTGTTATAGGAGTTAATGATTCAGGAGTTTTAGTTATTCTCTCTTTTGCAGGACTCCTTATGTGGGTAATTTTTCTGATATGTGCTTTTTTTCCATCAGACTGGAGGATGACTGAAAAACAAAAGGCTAAAATCTTGAATCGAGTGGAATATCAAAATAAATATAGGAGAACTCTTATTATTATTGACGCGATTTTAGCAGTAATTTTTGCTGTTATGATAATGACATTAGGATAGGTGAGAATTCCAGTTTGTAGCATTGATTGACTAAGTGATTGACAATGAAAATGATACCGCTGAACTACTTTCTTTATGCGGTTTGTGGGAGTTCATAACATTTCGAATCCCCGATCTTGATGTTTGGAAATAGAAAAGGAAATGGGAGAAACATGGACAAGGTATATCTGGTAGGCGTGGATACGCAAAATGACAGACAATTTGAACGTTCTATGGCAGAGCTTGCAGAGCTGGCAAATGCCTGCGAGATGGAAGTAGTGGGAAGCTGTGTGCAGCACACACAGATCAATAAAGCAATTTATGTGGGACCGGGAAAACTGGAGCAGATCAGAGAAGAAGCGGAAGAACTGCAGGCAGACCTGCTTTTGTTCAATGATTCACTGACGCCGTCTCAGCTCCGGAATATTCAGGATGATACGGGAATGGCAGTCATGGATCGTACGACGCTGATTTTGGAGATTTTTGCATCCAGGGCAAAATCCAGAGAAGCAATGCTGCAGGTAGAGGTGGCAAGGCTGCAATATCTGCTGCCACGTCTTGTAGGACTGCATGATGCACTATCAAGACAGGGCGGAACGAGCGGCTCCATGAGCAGCAGAGGCAGCGGCGAGAAGAAGCTGGAGCTTGACAGAAGACGGGCACAGAGCCGCCTGACAGAGCTCAGGCGCGAGCTTGCCGAAATGGAAACGGAACGCCGGACACAGCAGAAGAAACGTGCAAGATCCGCGATCCCTCGCGTTGCACTGGTCGGTTATACTAATGCGGGAAAGTCGACGATCATGAACAGCATGGTCATGCGCTATCTGGGTGATGTGGAAAAAACGGTCATGGAAAAGGATATGCTGTTTGCAACATTGGATACAACAGTCCGCAGTATTACACCGAAGGAAAACAAAACGGTGCTCCTGTCCGATACGGTCGGTTTTATTGACAAGCTGCCACATGGTCTTGTCAAGGCATTCAGGTCTACACTGTCGGAGGCGGCAGGTGCAGATCTGCTTCTGCATGTGGTGGATTTTTCGGATCCTGATTACAAAGACCATATTGCTGTTACAAATGAAACGCTGGAGGAGATCGGTGCTGCGGATATTCCGGTTCTGATGGTATATAATAAGGTTGACCGGATGGAAGGAGCAAGTTACCCAAGGGCAACTGAATCGGCAGTATATATGTCCGCAAAGGAAGAGGACGGCATAACGCTTCTGGCAGATGAAGTGCTGAAACGGGTGTATGCGGGGCATGAGATCTGTCATATGTGCCTGCCTTATGCAAGAGGAGACATCTTCTCTTATTTGAAAGAACAGGCAAATGTGCTTTCGGAAAGCTATGAGGCAGATGGCATTTCAGTGACGGTGGAATGCAGTCAGGCAGATAAAGGAAGATTTGCGGAATTTCTTGTTTGACAAGTGTGCTATAATGTGTATAGCGGCATGGAAAATCCTGTGATTTTCGGTGTAAAAGATAACTATAGTAAGAAACAGAACAAAGAAAGGTGAAGAACATGACAAAAATTGATATTGTTTCCGGATTTTTGGGAGCAGGAAAAACAACTTTGATAAAGAAACTGTTAAAAGAGGCACTGCAGGGCGAGCAGGTCGTTCTGATCGAGAATGAATTCGGTGAGATCGGTATTGACGGCGGCTTTTTAAAGGAAGCAGGCGTAGAGATCACAGAGATGAACTCAGGCTGCATCTGCTGCTCTTTGGTTGGTGACTTTGCATCAGCACTGAAGCAGGTACTGGATCAGTATCATCCTGACCGTATCCTGATCGAGCCATCCGGTGTCGGAAAGCTTTCCGATGTCATGCGTGCGGTGGAAGGTGCAACAGGAGAAGCAGGCGTACATTTGAACAGTGCGGTTGCAGTTGTGGATGCAAAGAAATGCAAGACTTATTTAAAGAATTTTGGTGAGTTCTTCGAGAACCAGATCGAGCATGCAGGCACGATCATTTTAAGCCGTACAGGTGAAATGAGCGAGGAAAAGATCAACCAGTGTATCGGACTGATCCGTCAGCATAATGAAAAGGCAGCTATTATTACAACCCCTTGGGACGAGCTTGACGGCAAAAAGATCATGGAAGCCATCGAAGGTGCCAAGGATCTGGAAGCAGAGCTTCTGAAAGCTGTTATGGAAGAGCATGAGCATGAACATCATCATCACGACCATGACGATGAGTGCTGTCATCATGACCATGATCACGAGGAACATGAGCACCACCATGATCATGATCACGAAGAGCATGAGCATCATCATGATCATGACGGACACTGCTGCTGCGGACATGACCACGGGCATGGACATCATCATGCAGATGAAGTATTTACAAGCTGGGGCATGGAAACACCGGACAAGTATACAAAGGAAGAATTACAAAATATGCTGGATGCATTAGAGGACAAAGAAAAATATGGCTTTATCCTGCGTGCAAAAGGTATGCTTCCGTCTGAGAACGGCTTTATCCACTTTGATTATGTACCGGGTGAGAGCGAGATCCGTGATGGCAGTGCTGAGTACACCGGTAAGATCTGTGTCATTGGCTCCGAACTGAAGGAAGATGCTTTAAAAGAGCTGTTCAGTAAATAAGCAGACAGAAATATGATAAGAAAGAGGAAAGAACTTATGATTCCTGTATATATGATTAACGGATTCTTAGACAGTGGTAAGACAGAATTTATCCAGTATACGATCGCGCAGCCTTATTTCCAGATGCGAGCAGAAACGCTTCTGATCGTATGTGAGGAAGGCGATATCGAATATGATGCGACACTTCTGAAAAAGAGTAGAACGGTCATGGAACTGATCGAGGATGAGGAAGATTTTACAGCGCAGAATTTGATCGAGCTGGAGAAAAAGCATAAACCGGCGCGTATCCTGATCGAGTTTAACGGTATGTGGAACAGCAAAAATGTAAAACTGCCATGGCACTGGAAGCTGGAACAGCAGATCACCTGTATCGACGGTTCTACATTTTCCACCTATTTTACGAATATGAAATCTCTGCTGGCAGAACATATCCGCAAGTCCGAGCTGATCATCATGAACCGCTGTGACAATATTATTGAACAGATACCGACTTATAAGAGAAATATCAAGGCGATCAACCAGAATGCTGAAATCATCTTTGAGGATAAGAACGGCGAAGTAAATGCGACGCTCGAAGAAGATCTGCCGTTTGATGTGGGTGCAGATGTGATCGATCTGGATGATACAGGCTATGGAATCTGGTATATTGATGTGCTGGATAATATGCAGCGTTATGCCGGCAAGACGATCTCCTATGTGGGTATGGTGCTGCATCCTGAAAATTTCCCGAAGGGATATTTTGTACCGGGCAGAATGGCAATGACCTGCTGTGCAGAGGATATGGCATTTCTGGGGTATGCCTGCAAGTATGACCAGGCAGATACCTTAAAACAGAAGGAATGGGTCAAGGTAACAGCAAAGGTAGCCATTGAATACTTTGAAGATTATGGCAAGGAAGGTCCGGTGCTGCATGCTATTTCTGTGGAGAAGACAAAAGCGCCGAAGGAAGAAGTGATCAGCTTTGTGTAAGCTGTAAATAAGTCATGTAATCCGAAAGAACATGACATTTTATACAAATTAAGTGCATAATTTCCGTATAATGAGCCAAGCGACATTGGCTCATTATTTTGTTACAATAAACATAACTTTTGTATGCCTATGGGAGGTTCATGTGAAAAGACGAGGAAAAAAACAAAGAAACAGGGTCCTGGCACTTGTGCTGTCTGCGGCGGTTGTGCTGACAGGCATAACAGTTCCGGGAGAAAAGACGTATGCGGCAGAAGATAAGATTGATCTGATGCCATATATACAAAAAAATGCTATATTAGCTGCGGAAGACGGAGAAGGCTCTAACAAGCCGGCTGCGGAGCTGCTGGTCAAGCTGCCATCGGATATGGATGAAAAGCAGGAGCTGGATGCGCTGGGTGTAAAGCAGCTTGTGGTAGATTTTAAGGTAAATACCTTGACAGCCTATGCAGGAGAGCAGCCCGGCTGTATGGCATTTGGTATGAGCGAGGCTTATAGCTGGAAAAATGGAGAATGGGTTAATATTGCAGCAGGAGAGAGTGCCACGGCAAAATTTGATCTGGCTTCTATGGATTGGAGTGGCTATGACAGGATCGGAAAGCTGGGACTGCAGTTTGCCAATCTGGCATCGGGCAGCACTGTAAGCTATGAAATATCAGATATTTATTTTACGACAGATACATCCGGTAATAGTGGAAGCGGCGGAAAGCAGGATGATCCGACAACAGATATAAATACAGATATAGAATACAATTTTGCTAAGCTTTTGCAGGAATCCTTGTATTTATATGATGCCAATATGTGTGGTACAGATGTGACTGAAAAAACAGGGTTATCGTGGAGACAAAATTGTCATACAGAGGATCAGTATGCATCCTATAATGGACAAACTGTGGATGTGAGCGGGGGCTATCATGATGCAGGCGACCATGCTAAATTTGCACTTCCGCAGGCATATACAGCATCTGTTTTGGGAATGAGCTATTATCAATTTAAAGATGCTTTTACGGAATTAGGACAGACGGAGCATATACAGCGGATATTGGATCATTTCGCGGAATATCTGGAAAAATGTGCAGTGTTAGATGCGAATGGTAATGTGATTGCTTATTGCTATCAGGTTGGCAATGGTAATACGGATCATGATTACTGGGGAGCCCCGGAAAATCAATCGTCTAGAGAAGGTCAATATTATTTTACATCGGATTCGAATCCATGTGTAGATGTGTTGTGTGAGTCGGCGGCTGCTTTGGCAATTCATGCAGTGAATTATAGTGACGGAAAGGCACTTACATATGCTGAAAAATTATTTGCTTATGCAGACCAGCAGATCAGCATGGGACGAACAGGACTGAGTATCAGTGATCCGGGCAATTTATATGCTTCTTCCAATTATGAGGATGACTATGCTTTAGCTGCTGCATGGCTTTATAAAGCAACAGGTAATGATACTTATAAACAAAAATATGATCAGAAATTTGGCTCTGCTACGAATCCGAATTGGAGTTTATGTTGGAATAATGTCAGCTTGGCAGCTATGTTGTATGATCCGGATGGAGGTAATCTTTCAACGGTGTCTAACTGTTTGGACGGGATGAATCGAAGTTTTGCAAAAACAGAGGACAATGGATATTTCTTTTTGATGAAGTGGGGATCTGCAAGGTACAATGCGGCTCAACAGTTTACTGCTTTGGCATATGATTCTGTGTTAGGACAGAATCGGTATGGAGACTGGGCAACAGGGCAGATGAAGTATATCCTTGGAAATAATGCCGGAAACGACGGAAAAGGATATTGTTTTGTGGTGGGATATAATGATCATGCCGTTAAATATCCACATCATAGAGCTGCATCCGGGTATAACAATGTGTCTGGTAATGGAAGAACGACGCAGGCGCATGTTTTATTAGGAGCTTTGGTAGGTGGACCGACAAGTACAAGCAGTTCTTTTGTGGATAATGCAGAGGATTATACAGCTTCCGAGGTGGCACTGGATTACAATGCAGGTCTGGTAGGTGCTGCAGCAGGACTGTATCTGCTGCATAAGGGAGAGGAAGCCTATCCGGCAGATCTGGCAACAGAGGCAGAGCTTGAGAGTATCGGAGTAGAGAAATACTACGGTACCTCATCCGGCGAATCGGAGAGTCCAAGCGAGACGCCGAGCCCAAGTCCGACACCAAGTGAGACGCCGAGCCCAAGCCCGACACCAAGTGAGACGCCGAGCCCAAGCCCGGCACCGAGTGAGACGCCGAGCCCAAGCCCAAGCCCGACACCGAGCGAGACGCCGAGCCCAAGCCCGACACCGAGTGAGACGCCAAGCCCAAGTCCGGCACCGAGCGAGACACCGAGCCCAAGTCCGACACCAAGTGAGACGCCGAGCCCAAGCCCGGCACCGAGCGAGACGCCAAGCCCAAGCCCGGCACCGAGCGAGACGCCAAGCCCAAGTCCGACATCGAGCGAGACGCCGAGCCAAAAACCAAGCGAGCAACCAAGTGAGACGCCGAGCCCAAGTCCGACACCGAGTGAGACGCCAAGCCCAAGCCCGGCACCGAGTGAGACGCCAAACCAGCAGCCAAGCGAATCCCCAAGCGCAACACCTGGTCAGCAACCAAGTGAAATGCCGGAAGATGATGTGGATGAGACGCCGGATGAGGCTGTGGAGGTCGGAGACAGCATGGATATCAGCGGTCTGGTTTATGAGATTGCGCAGATAGAGAACGGTAAAGTGTATGTCACCTTCAAGGAAGCAGATGAAGATGCGGAGGACATCACGATTCCGACTACTTTTATGGATGCAGCAGGAAGAACCTGCTATGTAAAAGAAATTGCTCCGTATGCATTTGCAAACCATAAAAAGCTGAAAAAAGTAAAGATTGCAGAGGGTATTACAAAGATCGGCAAGAAAGCGTTTTATCATTGCACGGCATTAAAGAAGGTAACACTGCCGGGTAGTCTGGTGACGATCGGAGACAGTGCGTTTGAAGGTGACAGAAGCATTACTGCGATCACGATACCGAAAAATGTCAAAACGATCGGTAAAAAAGCGTTTTATAAGTGTAAGAAGCTCAAAACCGTAACGCTGAAAACGACAAAAATGAAAAAGGTTGGTGCGTCTGCATTTAAAAAGACAAAGAAAGGTATGTTGTTTAAACTGCCTAAGAAGAAAAATGCGACGTACAGAAAACTTTTGAAGAAAAAGTATGACAGCGGTGTGAGATTCAGAAAAATAAAGTAAGAGAAAAGTGAGGAAAAATATGATTGAAAAACTGAAGAAAAAATACATGGCAAACTGTATTTTTGCTACGGTTCTTCTGTGGGCGCTTGCTGCTGTATTTGTAGCGATAACATGGGATGACCTTAATGTGCTTTTTCAAAAACCATTGAAAATTGAAGATTTAAAGGCAGAGGATATACAGAAAAATGTGAAGGTTGAGGGTGACATATATTATTTCATGGATTATTATGCCTATCAGGAAAATGATAAGGGCGGTATGACGGCCATGCAATTTATGGTTCCTGTCGGAGAGGCAGAATATATGGGTGTAAACTGCAGTGGTTCCACAATGAACCGGGCGAAAGAAAATATGGATGCTTACTGGGCGTATCTGGATGGAGACGAATCAGCAATGGACAAACTGCAGCCGGTAAAGATTTCCGGAACGATCCAGCCGCTTTCGGGTGATTATCTGACATACTTTAATGAGTTTGTAGATAGGCTTGGATTGCCGGAGGAAAGTGCGGCATTATTCCTGCCTTATGTGATCAATGACGGTGACATCGGCGAGGGAAATATGGTAACCATTATCTTCTTTATATTGCTTGCAGCAGGTGCCCTGATCGGTGGTATTTATATGCTTGTCAGTGGGATAAAGGGAAAGAATGTAAAAGCATTGGAAGAATATTGCGAAAGAAAAGGAAACAAAGAATATATACTTTCGCAGATTGAATATTTTTATCAGATGCAGCCGGCGGTGCAGGGAATGCGCATCGGGCAGGATTATTTTATGGCTGTAAAGGGAACAAAGGTGTATTTCGCAGAGGCAGATCAGGTATTATGGGTATATGAAAATGTGGTACAGCACAGAACAAACTTTATTCCGACAGGTAAAACCTATTCTGTTGTTGTGATGCTTTATGATGGAAGAATATTTGACATCCCAATGAGTAGAAAGACAGCATCACAGGAGGCATTGCAATATATTGCTGCCAATATGCCATATTTGTTTATTGGATATGATGAAGACTGGGTGGAACTGTATAATACGGAAAGAGACCGGATGCGTCAGACCGTCAGAAGCAGAAAGCAGGAGTATGAGGTAAATATGACAGGCACTGCCGGGGATATGGCATCTGCACCGGATACGGAAATGCAGAAATTTTAAATTCGGTATTGACATTCAAAAAAAATAGTTGTAAAGTAAACACAACTTAAAAAACAAAACATAATGTAAAGAAACCGATGAGAAAGAAGAGTAGTCATTAGGAAGTTTCCCAGAGAGCTGCAGGTGGTGGGATTGCAGCAAATGGAATTTTGATGAATGGGCTTTCGAGGCTGACCTGAATCAAGTAGGAGTCAGCGGGATGCACACCCGTTATCAAGGTGACATGTATGATAGTACATGACAGAGTGGACACATTGTCAATTTGAGTGGTACCGCGATAATACTTAGTTTATTACCGTCTCAAGCATTAGCTTGAGGCGGTTTTCTTTATGTAGCGAGGTAACGAAATCAAGCGGCAGCGAAGCTGACATTTGATTTCGCCCGAGCGTAATATGTCCTGCATCTATGATGCAGGATACAGCCCCGAGTATTGCGAAGCAATTATCATACGAGGGGTTCCCGAAGAGAAAATCAAAAGCGCGAAGCGCGATTGACAGCAGAGCTGGCAGGATTTTCGAGTCTGCAGAGGTAACGAAATCAGTAAATCAACAAACTAACAAAATATATTTCTAGGAGGAAACAATTATGAAAAAGAAAGTAGTAGCAATGATGATGGCAGCAGTAATGGCATGTTCCTTAATGGCATGCGGCAGCACAAATGACGCAGCAGATACAACTGCGAATGAAACAGAGGCAACGGATGCGACAGAGGCAACGGATGCAACAGAGGCAACAGACACAGCAGAAGCAACAGATGCCACTGATGCAGCAACAGACGGCAAACAGTATACGATCGGTATTTCACAGTTTGCTGAGCATGGTTCTCTGGATAACTGCAGAGAAGGCTTCTTACAGGGACTTGCAGATGCAGGCATCGTAGAAGGCGAAAACCTGACAGTCATTTATGACAATGCACAGGCTGATACAGGTACAGCAAGTACGATCGCAGAAAATTATGTATCACAGGGCGTTGATATGATCTGTGGTATCGCAACACCATCTGCAATGGCAGCATACAACTCCTGCATGAATACAGATATTCCGGTTATCTATACAGCAGTTTCCGATCCGGTAGAAGCAGGTCTTGCAAATGAAGACGGTACACCGGCTGGTAATATCACAGGTACATCCGATGCACTTGCGATCAATGCACAGCTTGAAATGATCCGTGAAATGTTACCGGATGCAAAAACGATCGGTATTATTTATACAACAAGTGAAACAAACTCAGTCAGCACGATCGCAAGCTACAAAGAAGCAGCTCCGGATTACGGATTTGAAATTGTAGAAACCGGCATCAATGTAGTTGCAGACGTAGAAATGGCAGCAAAAGATTTAGTAGGAAAGGTTGACTGTATTACCAATTTGACGGATAATACAGTTGTATCTGCTCTGCAGACAGAGCTTGCAGCAGCAAAGGATGCAGGTATCCCGGTATTCGGTTCTGAAGTAGAACAGGTAAAAGCAGGCTGTGTTGCTTCCATGGGTCTTGAGTATGTAGAGCTTGGCAAACAGACAGGTGCAATGGCTGCAAAGGTATTAAAGGGAGAAGCAAAGGCTTCCGAAATGAACTTTGAAGTCATCAGCGAGCCTAGCCTTTACATCAATACAAAGGCAGCAGCAGATGTGAATCTGACGATCAGTGATGATATGATGGGAAAAGCATATCAGACATTTGATGAAATTACAGTAGAGTAAGAGGTAAGAAATGAGTTTAGTACTGAGTGTTTTCGAGCAGGGTCTGATCTATGCGATCATGGCGCTCGGACTTTATATCACCTACAAAATTTTGGATTTTCCGGATATGACAGTAGATGGCAGCTTCCCATTGGGAGCTGCTATTACTGCTATGTTGATTACAAAGGGATGGAATCCGTTTCTGACATTGCCAATTTCTTTTGCAGCCGGTGCGGTTGCAGGTATGTTGACAGGACTGATCCATGTCAAGCTCCGTGTGCGTGATCTGTTATCCGGTATTATCATGATGACGGCGCTTTATACTGTTAATCTCCGTATTGCCGGAAAGGCAAATCTGCCAATCTACAATATGGAAAATATTTTCGATAACAAACTGGTCAATGCCATTATCCCGGAAAGTCTTTCCCAGTTTAAAACAGTTATTGTGGCATTCGTGATCACAATGATCGTGAAATACATTCTCGACTGGTATTTAAGTACCAAATCCGGTTTTATGCTGCGCGCGGTCGGCGATAATGAGACGATCGTAACAAGCCTTGGTGTGGATAAAGGATGGATCAAGATACTGGGTCTGGCGCTTGGCGACGGCTTTGCAGCACTCAGCGGCTGTATGTTTGCACAGCAGCAGCGCTACTTTGATGTGACAATGGGAACAGGTACGGTCGTGATCGGTCTTGCTTCTGTTATCATCGGAACAACCGTCTTTAAAAAGGTAACTTTCCTGCGTGTGACATCCAGTGTTGTCATTGGCTCATTGATCTATAAAGCCTGCGTTGCGGTTGCGATCCGTATGGGTATGCAGTCTACAGATCTGAAACTGATCACAGCGATCCTGTTCTTATTGATCCTTGTTGTGGGAACAGAGAGAAAGAAGAAGGTGAAGAGTACATGTTAGAGCTGCAGCATATCCATAAATTTTTTAATCCGGGTTCTGTCAATGAGATCTGCCTTTTTGATGACTTCAATCTGACAGTGAAGGACGGAGAGTTTGTTTCCGTTGTCGGCAGTAACGGTTCCGGTAAGACTTCCATGCTGAATATTATCTGTGGCAGTATTGATATTGACCACGGACAGATCTTAATAGATGGTAAAGATTATGCCGGCAAAAAGGATTTTGTCAGAAGCCGACAGATCGGCCGTGTATTTCAGGATCCTTCCAAAGGAACGTGTCCACAGATGACCATTCTGGAAAATATGTCGATTGCGGAAAATAAGGGAAAACCGTTCAATTTAACAAGAGGTGTCAATAAAGCACACATCGATTATTACCGTGAAATGCTTGCACACTTAAATCTCGGACTTGAAGATAAGATGCACACACCGGTAGGTGCGCTTTCCGGCGGTCAGCGTCAGGCAGTGGCACTTTTAATGGCAACAATGACACCGATCGATTTTCTGATCCTGGATGAGCATACAGCAGCACTTGATCCGAAAACCGCAGAGATCATCATGCAGCTGACTGATCAGGTGGTACGGGAAAAGAAAGTCACAACGATCATGGTCACCCATAATCTTCGTTATGCGGTAGAATACGGAAGCCGTCTTCTGATGATGCATGAAGGCAAGGTCATTTTAGACAAGATCGGCGAAGAAAAGAAGAATGTAGATACAGAAGAAATCATGAAGATCTTTAACCAAATCAGTGTAGAATGTGGTAATTAACATGAAGAAAGAAACCAAAAAGGAAATTTTTTCCTGGATCTGGACGCTGGCAGTAGCGTTTGTGATCGCACTGTTTTTAAATCATTATATTATTGTCAATGCAAATGTGCCGACTGGTTCGATGGAAAATACGATCCAGCCGGGAGACCGTCTGATCGGTTTCCGCCTTTCTTACCAGAAGGAAGGACCTAAACGCGGAGATATTATTATTTTTAATTATCCGGTGGATGAGTCGGAAATATATATCAAGCGTGTGATCGGTCTGCCGGGAGAAACTTTGGAGATCAGAGATGCCAAGGTCTATATCAATCACAGCGATACGCCGCTTGCTGAGCCTTATCTGAAGGAAAACTGGGTTGCCATGAATGACGGGATGACCTATGAAATCCCGGAGGATTGTTATTTTGTGATGGGAGATAACCGGAATAATTCGGCAGACGGCAGGTACTGGGCAATGGAAGCAGTTGATTATGGTGTGGCGGACAGTATTGAGGAAGCAGTAGAGAATGAATATTGTTTCGTACGTCAGGATCAGATACTTGGAAAAGCAATCTTCCGTTATTTTCCGAAACCCGCCTTGCTGAACCAGTCGCCTTATGAGGAAGATACAGATCAATAAAAGTTGTATATCAGAAAAATAAGCCGCATGCAACCTGCATGCGGCTTTACTTATCTTATTGATAGAACAGATCTCTTTTTCTGCATTTCTCTTCACAGTATTTGCAGCGGTAAATTTCTTTCTTCTCGTCTGCCAGTACAAAGATGTGTGGAAGCTCCTGCTCAATGGAAGTGATGCAGCGGGGGTTCCGGCATTTGATGACGTTTTTGATCTCTTTTGGCAGGCTCAGATCTCTTTTCTCAACGATCTTGCCGTCCTTGATCACATTGACGGTGATGTTATGGTCGATAAAACCGAGCACATCGATATTCAGTGTATTGATATCACACTCCACCTTCAGGATATCCTTTTTTCCTTTTTTATTGCTGCGCGCATTTTTGATGATCGCAACTGTACAATCCAGTTTATCAAGCTGGAGAAGATGATAGATCGTCAGGCTTTTGCCTGCTTCAATATGATCCAGTACAAAGCCCTCCTCAATTTTTCCTACATTTAACATGGTTGTCTCCTTCTATATATATTAATCTGTGAATACGTGGTAACATGCTTTTTTCCATGCATTTACGGTAACTATTCAGCACCTGATCCGCCATTTATGCAAGCTCAAGAAGTGTCAGGATCAGTGCCATGCGAACATAGACACCGTACTGTACCTGCTTGAAGTAAACAGCTCTCGGATCATCGTCTACTTCAACGGAAATTTCATTGACACGCGGAAGCGGATGGAGTACAAGCATATCCGGTTTTGCAAGTTCCATTTTCTGTTTATTCAGAATATAGAAATCTTTTAATCTGACGTAATCTTCTTCGTTGAAGAAACGTTCCTTTTGGACTCTTGTCATGTAGAGCAGATCCAGATCTGCAATCGTATCTTCCAGACTGGTGTTTTCTTCGTAAGAGATGCCCATTTCTTTGAGCATATCCGTGATATAATCCGGAACACGAAGCTCCTCCGGAGAGATAAATACAAAGTGAATATCCTCATAACGTACCAGAGCACGGATCAGGGAGTGAACGGTACGACCGAATTTCAGGTCACCACAGAGGCCAATCGTAAAATGATCGAGGCGCCCTTTCAGGCTGCGGATCGTCAGAAGGTCTGTCAGTGTCTGGGTAGGATGCTGATGTCCGCCATCACCGGCGTTGATGACCGGGATACGGGAATGTGCAGCTGCGACCATCGGCGCACCTTCCTTTGGATGGCGCATGGCGCAGATATCTGCAAAACAGGAAATAACGCGGATCGTATCGGAAACGCTTTCTCCCTTGGAAGCGGAAGAGGAACCTGCATCGGAAAAACCGATAACTTGTCCGCCAAGATTGATCATGGCGCTTTCAAAACTTAAACGCGTTCTGGTACTTGGCTCATAAAAGCAGGTTGCAAGCTTCTTTCCGTCACACTTGTGTGCGTATTTCTGAGGATTTTTTTCGATGTCTGCAGCAAGATCAAACAGCTGCTCAAGTTCATCTGTTGTAAAATCCAGTGGACTCATTACATGTCTCATAGTTTGTTCTCCTTTATATGTATGGTCGGAGCAGACGCATGCAAAGCGGACTTTGTCCTCGGCGTCTGCGCAGGTCATCAGGGCTCCTCCCACTCTGCGAGCGGGTCCCTCCTCATGACATTATTTGGAACCGCAGCTCATGCAGGAGCCGCGGCTACATCATGCATCTTCAATGCATGACATTACATAAATAGAATCGAAGGGAAATGATTCTCTTCGATTCTATCAGTTTACTTATACGTTAATAAATCAGCTACAGCTTTTCTTTTTGGAGCTGCAGGTGTTTCGTCCGGATATCCGACCGGGATCAGTGCTACCAGTTCTCTGTCTTCCGGGATCTCTAATAAAGAAGTAATTTTATCATTGTCAAATAATCCCATGATTACGGTGCCAAGACCTGCTTCATAGGCGGCTAAACAAAATGTCTGGCTGGCAACACCCGCATCATACATCTGCCAGGTATCTCCACGCTCTGTAGAGAAGGAACCGTCTCTTTCGTAGCCACATCTGTTTTTGATAACGGTAACAGCGATTAAAAGTGGTGCATTTTCAATAATTTTACCATTATTTGGGAAAATAGTGGTACAGTCACGTCCGATCTTGTCCTTTAATTCGCCTTCGATCGCGATATAGCGGATCGTCTGGGAATGCTTCCAGCTTGGTGCATAAGAAGCTGCTTCGATCACGGATTCAAGCAGTGCGTGATCAACAGGATCCGGTTTATACTTTCTGATACTTCTACGTCCATAAATACATTCTTTTGCAGTCATAAGTTCCTCCTTCTGATTTGCTTTTGCCTATTATATTAGCATACCGTATTGTCACTTGCAATGCTTATCTGGGAATAAAATTGAAACAATATTGCCAGAAAAAGAGTATTATTTTGCTTACTTTATTTTAGTACTTGCAAATTGATGAAAAACTGATACAATGCAGCGAGAAAGGAAATCTGAAACAGTGGATTTCCGGGGATGACAGTGAAAAATAAATGAGACAAAGGAGAAAATCATGGAACTGGATATGACAAAAGGAAAACCGATGGGTCTGATGCTGCGTTTCCTGATCCCGGTTGCGATCGGTAATATTTTTCAGCAGCTTTACAATACGGTAGACAGTATTATTGTGGGTCGTTTTGTCGGTGTTGGGGCTCTTGCCGCAGTAGGAAGCACAGGAACGATCATGTTTCTGATCCTTGGCTTTTTATCAGGGCTGACATCAGGCTTTACGGTGCTTGTATCACAGAGATTTGGTGCGGGAGATATTAAAGGCATGAAAAGAGCAGTGGGAAATGCTGCACTTCTGGCAGTGATCGTATCAGCGGTCATGACATTCTTCAGCATGGTCTTTATGAAGCAGCTTCTGACACTGATGAATACGCCTGCGGATATTTATCAGGATGCATATGATTACATTATCGTGATCTGTGGTGGTATCTGCTGTAATGTTTTATACAATATGATGGCAGCTGTTCTGCGTGCAGTCGGAAACAGCAAAGTGCCACTGTATTTTCTGCTGGTTTCCGTTGTACTGAACTGCGGGCTGGATCTGTTCCTGATCATCGTCTGGGATATGGGAGTGGCAGGCGCTGCCTGGGCAACGATCATTTCACAGGGTGTATCCGGTGTACTGTGTCTGTTTTATGTATATAAGAAAATGGAGATATTGCATCCGGGAAAAGGGAATTGGAAGCTGGAGCATACGCTTAGCATGCAGCAGTTAGCGATCGGTATTCCGATGGCGCTGCAGTTTTCCATTACGGCGGTCGGTGCGATCATTCTGCAGAGCGCTTTGAATCTGCTTGGTTCTGTCATGGTAGCAGCTTATACCGCAGCTTCCAAGGTGGAGCAGGTTGTGACACAGCCATTCCTTGCCATGGGAGCCACAATGGCGACCTACAGTGCACAGAATATGGGAATCGCGGATATCAAACGGATCCGCAAGGGTGTCACAGCAGCCAATCTGATGACGATTGTTTATGCTGTTGTGATCGGTGTGCTCATGGCGACAGTACTTGTTTCAGTCGTTCCTGTTTTTGTGACCGGCGACAATGTGCAGGCAGTAGTCGATGCAGCGGCGATTTATATGCGTATCAGCGCACTTTTCTATATACCGCTTGGACTGATCTTTGTATTCCGTAATGTACTGCAGGGCGCAGGTTATGGGTTCCTGCCAATGATGGGCGGCGTTGTGGAGCTTGTCTGCCGTACGGTTTTTGCATTCCTTGCAGCATATCACCACAGCTACACGGGTGTCTGTATTGCCAATGTCAGTGCATGGGTAGGTGCGGGCTTCTTTTTGCTGGCTGTCTACTTATATAAGATGAAACGAATTGAAACGCATTTGCAGAGACCGGATCCGTCAGTGCATGGTGTTTAAAATATATTCATAAAGAAGTCCTGTACCAAACCAGCAGGGCGCATAATCCAGCCGGATCACACCATCAATATTGAGCGGAGCCTCCGAATAATCCCACGGGCAGGCATGCTTCTTTTGGAGCAGCCTGCCCGTTATAAATTCTGTGACAAAGATACAGACGGTATAGACACTGCCCCGCAGCAGAAGCGGCTTGCCCTTTAACAGTCTGGACAAGGGCTGCAGGAGAACAGCCATTCCATAGATCGGAAACATCCAGAGGGAAGTATTGCCTTTCAGGCGGATATCGTGTTTTTTCATTGTGCAGGCGGCGGTAAAAATGATCTCCAGACACCAGCCGACGACACCACAGGTCAAGAATTTTTTTATCATACCTGCAGTATTGACAAAATAACTTTTTTTATTCCGTAAAAAATTGTATACTGGATAGGATGATGTGAAAAAGCAGCAGACAGGACGTCTGTATAGAGTGGGGAAGTATAAAACATGAATGAAAAAGAGGCAATGGAATATATTGCATATTTAAATACACTTGGCAGTAAGCCGGGGCTGACTGTAATACGGGAGCTTTTGAGAAGGGCGGGAGATCCGCAGAAGGAGCTTGCCTTTATCCATATCGCAGGGACGAACGGCAAGGGATCGGTATCAGCCTTTCTATCTAATATCCTGATGGCAGCGGGCTACAGGGTCGGACGTTATAATTCGCCGACGATACGCACCTACCGGGAACGGATCTGTGTCAACAAGTCCATGATCTCGAAGACAGCATTGTGCAGGCTGCTGACACAGTTGAAAACATGCTGTGATGAAATGGTGGCGGACGGCTTTGCACATCCAACCTCTTTTGAAGTGGAGACGGTGCTCGGCTTTCTTTATTATAAAGAAAAGAACTGTGATATGGTTGTGCTGGAAACGGGTATGGGCGGCAGGCTGGATGCGACCAATGTCATACCGGATCCGCAAAAGCTTCTGGCGGTATTTGCTTCCGTCAGCATGGATCACATGGCATTCCTGGGTGACAGCCTCGGGCAGATCGCAAAAGAAAAAGCAGGGATCATTACACAGGGCTGCAGTGTGGTAACGATGGAACAGCGTGAGGAGGTTATGGATGTATTTCAGAAAGTCTGTCTCGAAAAGCAGGCAGTACTGACAGTCAGTAAACCGGAGACCGCTTCTTCCATTCACTATGGGCTGGAAAAACAGACCTTTTTATACAGGAACCGGTTACCGGTTACGATCCGTCTGGCAGGCAATTATCAGATCACAAATGCCCTGCTTGCCCTGCAGGCAGCAGAAATTTTGCAGCAGAAGGGATTCAGGATCACAGACCGGGCGATCTTAAAGGGCATGGAGCAGACCGGATGGCACGGAAGGTTCGAGATATTGTCCAAAAAGCCGTATTTTATCGTAGATGGCGCACATAATGAAGATGCAGCGAGAAAGCTGGCGCAGACCGTGCAATTCTATTTTACAAATAAGAAGATTATTTATATAATGGGAGTATTGAGGGATAAAGAATATGAAAAGATCGCAGAGATCATGAGTCCCTTTGCAGACAGTATCATCACAGTCACAACGCCCGGTAATCCGAGAGCGTTGTCTGCCCTTACACTGGCAGAAACTGTGGCGAAGTATCATAACCGTGTGACGGCAGCAGACAGTTTGGAGGAAGCTGTGGAGATGAGCTATCTTCTGGCAGATAAGGACAGCGTGATCCTGGCATTCGGATCGCTTTCCTATCTGGGACAGATCATGGATATTATAGACAAGATGAAAACGAAGAGAGCGTGAGAAGAATGGTAGATAAACAGAAGATAGAGCAGGCGGTCCGGTTATTACTGGAAGGGATAGGAGAAGATACCGAAAGAGAAGGACTGAAGGAAACACCGGCGCGGATCGCAAGGATGTATGAGGAACTGATGGCGGGAATGGACGAAGATGCGGCAGTGCATCTGTCTAAGACATTTACCTCTCACAATACAGGCATCGTGCTGGAAAAGGATATCACCTTTTATTCCATGTGTGAGCATCATATGCTTCCTTTTTACGGAAAAGCACATGTGGCATATATCCCGGACGGGAAGGTTGTCGGGCTGAGCAAGCTGGCAAGAACGGTAGAGGTATTTGCCAGAAGGTTGCAGCTGCAGGAACAGCTGACGGATCAGATCGCAGATGCCCTGATGGATGAGCTTGGCGTCAAAGGTGCCATGGTCATGGTACAGGCAGAGCATATGTGCATGACGATGCGTGGGATCAAGAAGCCGGGCAGCCAGACAGTGAGCATTGCCACAAGAGGCTGTTTTATAGACAATGAAGCACTGCAGAATACATTTTTTCAGATGCTGCACAGCTAAGCTGTGGATATAACGGGAAAGGATGATGCAGTAATTATGGAACAGAAAAAAACAGAGCGTATCAACCGGATTTTAACGCATCCTTCTTATATAGAATATGTTTCCCAAAACGCTGAAAAGGAGCAGGACAGGGTGTTCTGCCATCATGATATGGGGCATTTTCTGGACGTGGCAAGGCTGGCTGAGATACTGAACCTGACAGAAGCGTACGGACAGGATGCAGAGCTGATCTATGCAGCAGCGCTATTGCATGACATCGGAAGGCATATCCAGTATGAAACGGGAGAAGATCATGCATTGGTCAGTGCACGGATGGCACCGGCTATTTTAAAAGACTGCGGTTTTATGCAGGAAGAAGCGGAGCAGATCGTATCGGCGATCGCTACCCACAGACTGGCAGAGGTACGCGACAGAAAAGATTTAAACGGATTGTTATACAGGGCTGATAAGCTGAGCCGTCCCTGCTATTGCTGTAAACAGGAAAGTGCATGCAACTGGAAGGGCGATAAGAAAAACAGACAGCTCATCTGGTAGTATATAAAAACTGCAACAGAAGCAGCGGGATGAATAATTATAGTAAAGACAGATAAACGGCAGGTTATGCAGGAGGAAACGACGGAAATGATTATCGGAAATAAGACATTTGACACACAGCACGAAGCATACATTATGGGCATTTTGAATGTCACTCCCGACTCCTTTTCAGATGGTGGGAAGTTTAATACATTGGATGCGGCGCTCAGACAGACAGAGCGCATGGTAGAGGAAGGTGCAGCGATCATAGACATTGGTGGCGAATCGACAAGACAGGGCTATACAAAGCTTTCCGATGAAGAGGAGCTTTCCCGTGTCCTGCCTGTGATCGAGGCGGTCAAGAAGCGGTTTGATGTACCGGTTTCTCTCGATACATACAAATCCGGTGTGGCAAGAGAGGGCTTGCGGGCAGGTGCAGATATGATCAATGATATCTGGGGACTGCAATACGATCCTGCCATGGCAAAGGTGATCGCAGATGCAGATGCGGCCTGCTGTCTGATGCATAACAGAAAGAATACAGACTATCATGACTTTATGAAGGATGTTCTGATGGATCTGGAAAACTCGCTTGAACTGGCAAAAAATGCGGGGATTTCCTATGATAAGATCATGGTCGATCCAGGTGTCGGTTTCGCAAAATCTTATGAACAGAATCTGACAGTTATTAAAAATGTGAGTGAGCTGCACAGTCTGGGGCTTCCGGTCCTGATGGCAGCAAGCAGAAAATCAGTTGTCGGACTGACACTGGATCTGCCAAAGGATGAGAGACTGGAAGGTACGATCGCGATCACGGTAGCGGCAGTTCTTTCCGGCTGCAGCTTTATCCGGGTGCATGATGTAAAGGAAAACCTGCGTGCCATGCGGATGGCAAAGGCAATTTTGCAGGCGGAATAGAAAGAGGATTCCATGGATTATATTACGATCAAAAATTTGAAAATATTTGCACATCACGGTGTGTTTGAGCAGGAAACGGAAAATGGGCAGAATTTTTATGTGAATGCAAAGCTCTATGTGGATATGGAGCGGGCAGGCACGACAGATGCACTGGATGATGCGGTCAATTACGGAGAGGTCTGTCTGTTTCTGGAGAGCTTCTTAAAGGAGCATACCTATAAGCTGCTGGAAAAGGCAGTAACAGAGACAATGCAGGCGGTTCTGGTGCAGTTTCCGGCAGTTAACGGACTGGAACTGGAGCTTAGTAAGCCACAGGCACCGATACCGCTTTCGTTTGAAACGGTATCCGTGACAAGATCCCTGTTCTGGCATAAGGTGTATCTGGGGATCGGTTCTAATCTGGGTGATAAAAAGGAATTTATGGATCAGGCGGTTGAAAAAATCAAGCTCGATCAGGCGTTTCGGAAGCTGCGGACTTCAGACTGGATCGTGACAGAGCCTTATGGCGGTGTGGAGCAGGATGATTTCTTAAACGGTGCGATCGAAGCGGAAACATTTCTCTCGCCGGATGCACTGCTTCATAAGCTGCATGCGATCGAGCAGGAGGCGGGAAGAGAGAGAAAGATCCATTGGGGACCGCGGACGCTGGATCTGGATATTTTACTGTACGATCATGAGATCATAGATACAGAAAAACTGACGATCCCGCATATTGATATGCAAAACCGCCAGTTTGTATTGGAACCGCTTTCACAGTTAGCACCGGCTTACATGCATCCGGTGCTGCATAAGACGATCAGTCAATTGCTTGCAGAGCTGCTGCCTTAGCAGCATCGAAGGTCATAACGGATATCGGCCCGTAGGTGCTGGTCTGGTAAATCGGTGTATCAGCGCCGAAGCTGTGAAAATAAACGTAAGATGAGGTAACATTGATATCACTGTAGTTACCTTCTGCTACAATTTCAGGATTACTGCCATCGATGCCCATGCGCATAAGAGCGGGGGAAGACGGATCATTTTTCTGATAGTATACATAGCTGCCCGCTATATTAAACAGATCCACGCGGTCGGTTGTCAGAACCGTATTACTGCCATCTGTCAGATCATAGCGGCAAAGCTGATAATTATTTTCCGTATCCAGATAATAGATGGAACTGCCCGATAAAGTCGGATACCACATGTTGTACTCGAACAACGTCTGAACGGTGCCTGACTGTGTATCATAGCTGTAAAGGTAATGATTCTCTGTAGTACCGTTATAATAGATCACACCACTTGCGGCACTTGCCGGATTTACCAGATATTCCGCGACAGCCCTTGCATCGGATTTATCAGTATTTATTGCATAAAGCTGCAATGTTTTTGCATTGTCAACTGCTTTCTCATAATAGAGTGTGTTACCGATCAGGTTCAGTGTGTTACAGCTGGAGCGGTCCAGACAGGTAATATTTTTACCGTTTGTTTTGCATCGGTAAATACCGGACATATGGATCAGAAAACCGAGACCGGAGGCCTTGGAAGCTTCCTTCTGGTAATAGTACAGATAATTGCCGCCTTTATTCAGGAAAGCAAGGGAAGACTGCCCGAGCTTGGTAATCTCTGTCTGATCGGGATTCATACTGTAAAGCGTATAATCATCATACGCATTTGCAAAATAAACCTTATTATCTGCCTCACAGAAATAACCGCCATTATTCAGGTTCCCGGCGGTATTTCCGACTGTATCGGAAGAATTCTGCGGAAGCTTTGTGGCAAGTCTGGATAAGACTGTCAGCCCGAAGATCAGTATCAGTATAATGGAAATGGTAATGATCACAGTTTTTTTACCGTTCATAATAACATCCCTTTCATAACATATTTATTTTCTGACTTCATTATAGCAGATGAAGGCGGAAAATAAAATCGCACAGAATATGTTTTTGTGCAGGAAAGAGCAGGGAAGGGAAAAAATAAAATTTTACATAGAGATCGGCTCGATTTTACATAGAACTGATAGCATAGAAAATACAAAATCGTATATAGTAAACGGAATGGAGGAAACACAATGGATCTCGGTATATTAAGAGATGAGATTGATGAGATCGACGGAAAGATCGTGGATCTGTATGAAAAACGAATGGATATCTGCAAGCAGGTGGCAGAGTATAAGATCGAAACCGGAAAAAAGGTATTTGACAGAACGCGTGAGGAAGAAAAGATCAGAAAGGTGAAATCCCAGACACATAACGAGTTTAACAGCTATGGTGTGGAAGAACTGTTTGAGCAGATCATGTCCATGAGCAGAAAGCTGCAGTATCAGATGCTGGCAGAAAAAGGAAGCCTTGGTAAACTTCCGTTCATTGGTGTCGATGAACTGGATACGCAAAAGGCAAGAGTTGTATTTCAGGGAGCGGAAGGCGCATATTCGCAGGCTGCCATGGATAAATATTTCGGCGAATCCGTCAATAGTTTTCATGTGGAGACATTCCGGGATGCGATGAGTGCAATCGATGAAGGCAGTGCGGATTTTGCTGTTCTGCCGATTGAAAATTCCACAGCGGGTATGGTCAGTGAGATTTATGATTTGCTGGTAGAGTTTGAAAACTATATTGTCGGTGAGCAGATTATCAAAATTGAACACTGTCTGCTTGGTCTGCCGGGAACGGATCTGTCCGAAGTCAAAACAGTATATTCCCATCCGCAGTCCCTGATGCAGAGCGCACGTTTTCTGCAGGGGTATGACTGGCGTCAGATCAGTATGCAGAACAATGCGTTTGCCGCACAGAAGGTAAAAAATGATGGAGATAAGACGCAGGTAGCGGTCGCAAGTGAATATGCGGGCAAGATTTACGGATTGGAAGTACTGCAGAAGGGAATTAATCAGGCGGAAAATAATTCAACCCGTTTTATCATTGTGACAAATCAGAAAATCTTCCGGAAAGATGCACACAAGATCAGCATCTGCTTTGAGGTACCTCATCAGAGCGGATCCCTGTATCATATGCTGTCTCATTTTATCTATAATAATCTGAATATGTGCAAGATTGAAAGCCGCCCGATCGAGGATCGCACATGGGAATACCGGTTTTTTGTGGACTTTGAAGGAAATCTGGCAGACAGTGCTGTGAAGAATGCACTACGCGGTCTGCGGGACGAAGCAAGAAATATGAAGATCCTTGGTAATTATTAATATTGTGTATTTACTGCATTTGTAAAATGATACAAAGGAGATTGAGAACGTGGCACTGAAAACATTTGCTGCTATTGATGTCGGTTCCTTTGAACTGGCAATGAAAATTTTTGAAATATCACCCAGAGCGGGGCTTAGAGAAATCGATGATATCAGACACCGGATCGATCTGGGTACGGATACCTACACGACCGGCAAGATCAGCAATGAGCGGATCAACGAGTTGTGTGAGGTGTTAAAGGAATTTAAAGAGATCATGCGTACTTATAAGGTGAATGCTTACAGAGCCTATGCAACGAGCGCGCTCCGGGAGACGGAAAACAGGCTGATCATTCTGGATATGATCAAGAACCGGACAGGACTGGATATAGAAGTACTCAGTAATTCCGAACAGCGCTTCCTGGATTATAAGGCGATCGCTTCCAAGGGCGAAGGCTTCCAGAAGATCATTGAGAAGGGGACTGCGATCGTGGATATCGGCGGAGGCAGTGTACAGATTTCTCTGTTTGACAATGACTCCCTGATCACAACGCAGAACATCAGACTCGGTGTGCTGCGTATGCGTGAGCGGATCCTTTCCATGCAGGTAAAACCATCCCAATATGAAAAGCTGATCGAAGAGATCGTGGACAATCAACTGGAGATTTTGAAAAAAATGTACTTTAAAGACCGGGTGATCGATAACATTATTGTTGTGGATGATTATCTTTCTCCTGTGATGCAGAATCCGGCTGTGTGTGCAGGCGGCGGCTATATGACAAGAGAGGACTGCATTGCTCTTGCAGGTCAGCTGCAGGGCAAAAACAAAGCGGAGATCGCCAAAAAGCTGGGGATCAGTGAAGAAAAGGTATTTCTGCTGTTTAACAGTGTTGTGCTGATGAAACGGGTGATCGAATGCATGAATGCAAAGCTGTTGTGGGCGCCCGGTGTGACGCTGTGTGACGGTATGGTTTACGAGTATGCAGAGGGTAACAGGCTGATCAGCCCGGAGCATGATTTTGAAAGGGATATCCTTGCCTGTGTTGCCAATATCAGCAAGCGGTACATGGGCAGTAAAAAACGCAGTGAATCAGTGGAGAATATTGCGCTGACGATTTTTGACAGTATGAAGAAGATCCACGGGCTCGGCAAAAGAGAGCGTCTGCTATTGCAGATCGCTGCAAAGCTGTATGACTGCGGAAAATATATCAGTATGACAAGTGTGGGAGAGTGTTCCTACAGTATTATTATGGCAACGGAGATTATCGGTTTGTCGCATCTGGAGCGTGAAATGGTTGCCAATATCGTAAAATACAACCGGATCGATTTTCCGTATTATCACGAAAACGGAGAGCAGCTTGGCATGGATCTTGCCTCTTATCTGAAGGTGGCAAAGCTGACAGCAATCCTGAAGCTGTCAAACGGGCTTGACCGGAGCCACAAGCAGAAGTTCAAGACGATCAAAGCAACGCTGCATGAACAGGAGCAGGAGCTTGTACTTTCCGTAGACACGGCGGCTGATATCACACTGGAAAAGGGATTGATCAAACCAAAGGCGCAGTTCTTTGAAGAAGTATATTCGATCCGGCCGGTCATCAGACAGAAGCGTAATTACGGAAAACAATAATGGAGGCATAACATGGGAGAAAAATCAGAAAAGCCGTTTCGTAATCCGGCTTATTATACAAACAGAGAATTGAGCTGGCTGCAGTTTGATAACAGAATATTAGGGGAGGCAAGGGATAAGAGTATTCCGTTGTTTGAACGGTTGAAATTTTTGAGTATTACAGCCTCCAATCTGGATGAATTTTTCATGGTGCGTGTGGCATCCCTGAAAGACATGGTGCATGCAGGCTATGAGAAAAAAGATATTGCGGGCATGACGCCACAGCAGCAGTTAAAGGCACTCAACACAGAGACACATGAGCTTGTAAATATGCAGTATTCCACGTATAACAGAAGTCTTCTGCCACAGCTGAGCAGTAATGGACTGCATATCATTACGCAGCATGAAAAGCTGACGAAAAAGCAGGAAGAATATCTGAACCGTTATTTTGAGGATGAGGTATATCCGGTTCTGACACCGATGGCAGTGGACAGCTCCCGCCCGTTCCCACTGATCCGCAATAAATCGCTGAATATCGGCGCACTGGTACGGAAAAAGGGTGAGGAAAAGGCAGAGATCGAGTTTGCTACTGTACAGGTTCCTTCCGTTTTGCCGCGTATCATCCAGCTTCCGCAGGAGATCGGTGAAAAGAGCGCGACGGCGACAGTTATCTTACTGGAAGAAGTGATCGAGCATAATATCGATCAGTTGTTTTTGAATTATGATGTGATCTGTGCGCATCCGTTCCGTATTATGCGTAATGCGGATCTTTCCATTGATGAGGATGAAGCAGCCGATCTGTTAAAGGAGATCGAAAAGCAGCTCAAGAAAAGACAGTGGGGAGAAGCGATCCGTCTGGAAGTAGAGGATGGCATTGATAAACGGTTGTTAAAGATCATCAAAAATGAATTAAAACTTTCCGAAGAGGATATTTATTATATTCCGGGGCCTCTGGATCTGACCTTCCTGATGAAGATGTATGGCATGGATGGCTTTGACGCCCTGAAGGTACCGAAGTATACGCCGCAGCCGGTCAAAGAATTACCGGCAGATGCAGATATTTTTGAAGAGATCCAAAAGCATGATATCCTGCTGCATCATCCATACCAGACCTTTGAGCCGGTCGTGGATTTTGTCAGAAAAGCAGCAAAAGATCCACAGGTACTTGCGATCAAGCAGACGCTTTACAGAGTCAGCGGTAATTCGCCGATCATCAAGGCACTTGCACAGGCGGCAGAAAACGGAAAACAGGTTTCTGTTCTTGTGGAATTAAAGGCAAGATTTGATGAGGAAAACAACATTGTCTGGGCGAAGATGCTGGAAAAAGCAGGCTGTCATGTTATTTATGGACTGGTAGGTCTGAAAACACATTCCAAGATCACACTGGTTGTCAGAAGAGAAGAGGACGGAATCCGCAGATATGTACATTTAGGCACAGGTAACTATAATGACGCGACTGCAAAGCTGTATACCGATACAGGACTTCTGACCTGTCAGGAGGCGATCGGGGAAGATGCAACAGCCGTATTCAACATGCTTTCCGGTTATTCCGAGCCAAAGAGCTGGAATAAGCTGGCACTGGCTCCGCTCTGGCTGAAGGATAAATTCTTATATCTGATCGGCAGAGAAGCGGAAAATGCAAAAGCAGGAGAAAAGGCACATATTGTTGCAAAGATGAATTCCTTATGTGACAGAGATATCATTGAGGCACTTTACAAGGCAAGTGCAGCAGGCGTAAAGATCGAGCTGATCGTCCGTGGTATCTGCTGCCTGAAGGTAGGCATTCCGGGCGTCAGTGAGAATATCACAGTACGTTCGATCGTCGGAAACTTCCTGGAGCATGCCCGTATTTATTATTTTGAAAATGCAGGAAGTCCGGAGGTATATATGTCAAGTGCCGACTGGATGCCAAGAAATCTGGAACGCCGTGTGGAGATCCTGTTCCCGGTAGAACAGGAAGATCTGAAGGAAAAAGCAATCCATATCCTGCGCGTCCAGCTTGCGGATACGTTGAAGGCGCATGTGATGCAGGCGGACGGCAGTTACGAAAAAATAGATAAGAGAGGCAAAAAGCTGATCTGTGCACAGGATACCTTCTGCGAGGAAGCGATCCGTGAAGCGGAAGAAGCAAAAGCCAAGGATGATCCGGCAAAGGACAGAGTATTTATCCCGGAAAAGAGCCGGATCACACAGGAGGACGAATGAAAAAAGCAGTGATCTTTGACCTGGACGGTACATTAACAAATACTTTAAAATCATTATGGAAGTCGACTAATATGGCACTTGCGACCGCAGGGCTGCCACCGCACGAGATCGACAGCTATAAGTATTTTGCGGGAAACGGGGCAAAAGAACTGATCCGCAAGAGCCTGATCGCGGACGGCGATACGGAGCTTGTGCATTTTGACAGTGTGATGGAGGCGTATAACCGTATCTTTGAAGAATACTGCATGTATGAGGTAAAGCCTTATGATGGGATACGGGAGCTTTTGAAAGCCCTGAAAGAAAAGGGACTGCATCTGGCAGTGAACTCCAACAAACCGCAGCCGCGTACAGTAGATGTGGTGGAGGCGATCTTCGGAAAAGACACGTTTGATCTTCTTGTGGGACAGTGCGAGGAGCGCAGAAGAAAACCGGCGCCGGATGGCGTAAATTATATTCTGGAACAGCTGCATCTGGACAAAGCGGATGTGCTTTATATCGGTGATACCTGCACGGATATGCAGACCGGCAAAAGTGCGGGCGTATTTACCGTGGGAGCACTCTGGGGCTTCCGCGACAGACAGGAACTTGTTGAAAACCATGCAGATGCCATTATTGAAAAGCCGCTGGAGCTTTTGCAGTATATTGATCAGTAGAGCTGTAAGGAGAAAGAATAAGAACATGGAGAAAGAAATAAAACATGCCGGGATCAAACTGATCGCAACGGATGTAGACGGTACTTTAGTGAAAGATTCCTCCAGAGAGGTGTCGCAGGAAGTGATCGGGACAATTCAGCAGCTTGTGGACAAGGGGTATTACTTTATGATCGCAAGTGGCAGGCAGTATGGCAGCATCCGAAAGATGTTTGCACCGGTTAACCGAAATCTGCTTTACATTGCTGAGAATGGCGCACATATTATCAAAGACGGACAAAATTATGCAGTGACAAAGATGAAACGGGAAGATGTGACAGCGATCATGGCACAGCTCCGCGGCTTTTATCCGGAAGGGTGTCATGTTGTGGCATCAACGGATCATGGCTGCTTCCTGGAGAGCAAGGATGCGGATTTCATACATCTGATCCGCGATGCATACAGAAATGATGTGACATTGACAGACGATATTCTGGCGCATGATGTGGATATTGTGAAACTGGCGATCTATAAAAAAGGCAGTATCCGCGAGATTGGCGAGAAGATCCTTGTGCCTGCATGGAAGGATAAGGTAAAAGTCTGCATGGCGGGAGAAGAATGGGTGGACTTCATGGATGCTTCGGTGGATAAAGGAAATGCCATGAAAGTAGTGCAGGAAGGACTTGGTATCACGCCGCAGGAAACGATGGTATTCGGTGATAACGAAAATGATATCGGACTTCTGAAATCGGCGGCTTACAGTTATGCGGTGGAAAATGCCAAGGAGATCGTAAAGTCGGCAGCAGCATATACATGCCCGCCCTATTGGGAGAATGGTGTGCTTTCCGTCCTGAAAACATTGTTATAACTTGGATTAAGTTCTGTTGCAGATTTTTGAAACGGAAGTAATAACCGGACAGCAGAGAACGATGGTCGGTAGAAATGATTAAATGGATCAATAAGAAGGGAGAAGGATCATGCCTGAATTTGATGAAAAAGTATTGGATGTATTTTTAGAGAAGCAGTTACAGCTGTTTCCGGAAGAAGTGGCAGCGACAAGAGAGGAAGCGAAGGATTTTCTGGATGAGTGTATGGCGGTTGTGGTAAAAGGAGCCAAAGAAGTCTGGACCTACTTTGATGAGGAAGGGGTAGACATTTCAGAAATGAATGAAGCGGATATTTTAGATGCAGATGAAGTGTTTGCCATCGGTGATGGACGTTTCCTGATCGTAGAGGCATAAAAGGTGTATTGCCTTAAGAAAACTTTAAGAAAAAATACCACTGCAAGTGTTTTTGAATCATTGACGCACCCAGATATTGTGGTATAGTAATAATAAGGGTTTTTGATTGTGAAAATGAAAGGAGAATATCATGAAAAAACGTTTATTATGCGCGTTGCTTGCAGCGGCAATGTGTTTTGGCGAAACGCTTTCTGCTTCTGCGGTTACGGTTTCCACAAATGACGTGGAAATGGAACAGACAGGAACAATATCTGAAAATACGACTGAGGTGGATGCAGAGAAAGAGGCTGCTACCATTTATCCGGATGGAAAAGTTCCTACCAAGTTCCCCAAGGGACAAGGCTATGAATTGAAGATGTATGTAACACCTGATACAAAATATTCAGTTGCAGTATATGATGCCAAAAATGAAATGGTATCTTATACAATGGGATTTTCTGCGAAAGCACCTTTTGGGCAGGAGGGAGAAGTTCTCGAAACAGTAAAGCTTGAGTTTGATAAGCTGGCAGTAGGAAATTATGAATTGAAATATTGGATTGGCGGATTAGACAGCGCTAATGCATCAACTGCACAGGGTAAAACAATTTATGTGCGGAAATCAATTCTGAAAAAGGAAAATGAGAATATTACCGAAGTCACGGTTTCAAAAGCTGTATATACAGGAAAATCGGTAAAACCGGTTGTTAAGATCGTAGAAACAGAAGGCGACAATACATATACACTGGTTGAAGGAAAAGATTTCTCCTATGAGGTAACATCTGCAAATAAAAAAGAAATGGGTACTGCAACTGTCACGATCATGGGTATGAATGATTATATGGGAACGATGACGGCAGACTTCGATATCACCCCACAGGCACCGGCGATCACAGGCGCTGTATGTACAGGCTTTAACAGTGCCAGGATCACATGGAATGCGGTAGCCAATGCAAACGGTTATATTTTGGAAAGAAAGGCCGGTACCGGTAATTTTGCACAGGTTGCAACGCTTGCATCCGGGGCAACATCTTATGAAGATACTACAGGACTTGTAACAGGTGAAACATACTATTACAGAATTGTGGCAAAAGCTGATTCCAAGACAAATGCAAACCAGTATGTGGAAAGTGAAAGAAATGAGAACGGTGTGGCAGTAAAGATCACGCCATCTTCTCCAAAGCTTATATCACTGGAGAGTACTTCCTACAATAAGCTGAAGCTTACATGGAATACAGTAAACGGTGCGACAGGATATCTGGTATACCAGATTCTGGCAGACGGCTCTTATAAGCAGGTAAAGACAGTAGCACAGCCTGCGACGGGAACACAGGCAAGTGCCACAATGACAAAGCTGAAACCGGGGCAGAAATATCGTTATACGGTAAAAGCATATACACTTGCAGCGAACAGTGTGACAAAGATTGTCAGCGGCTGTGATACAACAGGACTTTCCGCAAAGGCAAAGCCTGCAACACCGGCTGTAACATCTGTGAAAGCAACAGATTATAATAAGATCACCGTAAAATGGAAAAAGGTAACAAAGGCTTATGGGTATTATATTTACCGTAAAGTAGCAGACGATGAAGATGCTTCATGGAAGCGTATCAAGAAAGTGAAATATGGCAGCACAACAAGCTATGTGGATACTAAGGCAGAGACAGGTGTGAAATACATCTATGCTGTGAAAGCATACACAAGAGTAAACGGCAAGAATGTATTCAGTGGTATGAACAGATCTGAAAAGGGTGCCAAGGTTGTCAGAGCCGTTCCGAAAAAGCCAACTATTAAGCTGACCCAGTGGGGACGCAGTATTGATGTGGATATCAATAAGGTAGCAGGTGCTGACGGATATGTGATTTATCGTAAAGTAGGTAACGGTAAATACAAGAAGATCGGAACAATCGATGCAAAGAAGAATGCGGATTTTACAACCTATAAAGATGCAACAGTATCTTATGCAAAGACGTATTCTTACTATGTAAGAGCTTACAAGCAGACAGATGAAAGCCGCGTGATGAGTGCTAAGAGTAAAGCACTTACGCTGACAACAAAGTAAAATAAGAAAAGTAAATGTAAAAAAAGCGCCGGGAAAATGTGAAAACATTTTTCTGACGCTTTTTTACATTGTGTGTATATAAGACACCTTTTGCCGTTTATATCGTGATATAGGGTTATTTGCTCAAATATTGTTTCATACCGGCAAGTATCTCATAGGGTACGTACAGCTTTCCATAGCCGTTACCCAAGGATAATCCGGGTTTGGCAGCACCGTGGAAATCAGAACCGCCGGATAAGAGCAATTCATATTTTGCGGCAAGCTTTCTGATCTGTCGTTCCTCCGCGGCATTGTAAGTGGAATAAATGGCCTCAATGCCTGCAAGCCCTTCCTGTTTTAGTGTGGCAACCAGTTTGTCCAGTCTTTCGTCCGACATATGGTACAGGATCGGATGTGCCAGGATCGGAACGCCACCACTTTGCAGGATCAGATGCACAGCCTGCATGGGTGTTACCTTTTCCCTGGGAATATAGCAGGGAGCATGATCGCCGACATAGCGGTCAAATGCTTCCGAAAGCCCTTTGACATAGCCATGCGCCAGCAGAAAGCGGGCATAATGGGCTCTTGTCAGTACGGAGCCGGGATACTCGGCAAGAAGCTGTTCATAGGTAATATCTACGCCATGCTCCTGCAGCTTTTTACACATTTTTTGGTTGCGCAGATTGCGTGAATTCTGGAAGTCTTTCAGATAATGCTGAAAGTGTTCTTCCGTATAGTCGATATAAAGTCCGACGACATGGATATCTCTGCCTTCATATTCGGTAGAAAATTCAATACCGGGAATGACCTCGATATCCTTATCTGCCGCATAAGCAAGTGCATCAGCAAGTCCGTCTGTTGTATCATGATCGGTCAGGGCAAAGGCAGCAAGCCCTTTTTCAAGTGCCATATCAACAAGGGCAGAAGGCGTTTCACTTCCGTCGGATCTGTTAGAATGTACATGTAGATCGACCGGACGTGTTTCGCCCGGTCGAATAGTAAGATTTCTTATCATATTAATTATCATCTTCCTCTTTTTCAGCTGTGTATACAGTACGTTTACGTGCCATTTCATCACTTTCCAGATATTCGTCATAGGTGGTGATCTTATCGATCAGACTGCCATCCGGCAGGATCTCCATGATGCGATTGGCTGTTGTCTGGACAAACTGGTGGTCGTGGCAGGCAAAAAGCTCAACACCGCCGAATTTGATCAGCCCGTTGTTCAGTGCTGTGATAGACTCCATATCCAGGTGGTTGGTAGGCTCATCTAAGATCAGACAGTTTGCACCGGAAATCATCATTTTGGAGAGCAGACAGCGTACTTTTTCGCCACCGGATAATACCTTGACTTTCTTCACCCCGTCTTCTCCGGCAAACAGCATACGACCGAGGAAACCACGGACATAGGTCACATCCTTCACAGGAGAGTAGCCCATCAGCCAGTCAACGATAGTCAGATCATTGTCGAATTCCGCTGTATTATCTTTCGGGAAGTAAGCCTGTGAAGTGGTAACACCCCATTTGATCGTACCTTCATCCGGTTCCAGTTCGCCGACAAGAATCTTGAATAAAGTTGTCTTTGCAAGCTCATTACTGCCCACAAAAGCAATTTTGTCATCATGACCGACATTGAAGGAAATATGATCCAGTACCTTTTCTCCATTGATCGTTTTGGAAAGATTTTCAACAAATAATACTTCATTACCGATCTCGCGGTCAGGTCTGAAATCGATGTACGGATATTTTCTGCTGGAAGGCTTGATTTCATCCAGTTCAATCTTTTCCAGTGCTTTCTTACGGGATGTAGCCTGTTTGGATTTGGAAGCGTTAGCAGAGAAACGGGAAATGAATTCCTGCAGTTCCTTGATCTTTTCTTCTTTCTTTTTGTTAGCTTCCTTCATCTGCTTGACAAGTAACTGGCTGGATTCATACCAGAAGTCATAGTTACCGGCATATAACTGAATTTTGCCATAGTCGATATCTGCAATATGGGTGCAGACTTTATTTAAGAAATAACGGTCATGGGAAACAACGATAACCGTATTTTCAAATTCGATCAAAAATTCTTCCAGCCATGCGATCGCATCCAGATCCAGATGGTTGGTAGGCTCATCCAGAAGCAGGATATCCGGGTTACCGAACAACGCTTTGGCAAGCAATACCTTGACCTTATCGTTACCGCCGAGATCGCTCATCATCGTGTAGTGCAGCTCGGAACCGATCCCGAGACCGTTTAAAAGCATAGCTGCGTTAGTTTCAGCATCCCAGCCGTCCATTTCGGCAAATTCACCTTCCAGCTCACTGGCACGGATACCGTCTTCGTCGGTAAAGTCTTCTTTTGCATAGATGGCTTCTTTTTCCTTCATGATCTCATATAAGCGGGCATTTCCCATGATGACAACATCCATAACCGGATAGGAATCATATTTGAAGTGATCCTGCTCTAAGACAGAAAGACGCTGCCCGGGTGTGATGATGACTTCGCCATTGGTTGTCTCAAGCTGACCGGACAGGATCTTCAGGAAAGTGGATTTACCTGCACCGTTGGCACCGATCAGACCATAACAGTTTCCCTCTGTAAACTTGATATTGACATCCTCGAAAAGAGCCTTCTTTCCGATTCGTAAAGTGACATTACTTGCTTGTATCATGTGAAACCTCCTAATTTGATCTCCTGTTTATATTTTTTCTCATACAAAGTCTATTTTATAAGAAAAAATATGTTTTGTACAGCATTATTGATAAAAGCAACAGGTAAAATCTGTATAAATTTCCCAAGGAAGGAAATAATAGAGATACAGTGTAGCGAAACTGTACAAAAAATATAGTGACCGAATGAGAAATGGGGAAATATAAAATGGCAGCATATCAGAAAATTGACTTTCATACACATTTGGAATCAGGAAGACAGGCAGAAGAGCTTCTGTCATCCATGCAGCAGACGGATGTAACACTTTCTGTCATCCTGCCGGTTGTGACAAGTCCGGAACAGTTTCAGCGCATAAATAATCATGCAGCGGAAATAAACAGGACTTATTCTGGAAAACTGCTTTCTTTTGGCAGTATCCATCCGTTATCACAGCAGTATAAACAGGAACTGAATTATATCAGGTCACTGGGGCTCCCGGGAATCAAACTACATCCGGACAGGCAGAAAACGGCAATAGATCATAAAGGATATCTGCATATCATAGATTATGCATCAGAGCTGGGACTCGTTATTGTGGTACATGCAGGCATTTCTTCCGGGCAGCAACTGCCTGTGCATTGCCCACCGCAGCTTGCAGCCCTTATGTTGGAAGAGGTGCGGCCGCAAGGACTTGTGTTAACACATATGGGAGGATTTAAACAGTGGAGTCTGGTAGAAGAAACTTTGATCGGAAGACCGGTTTATCTGGATTGTGCGGGCTGTTCTGACAGGATGCCGAAAGAACAGCTGGAGAGAATCGTAAACAGGCATGGAAGTGATAAGATTTTATTTGCATCGGATTTCCCGCGGGGAAACACAAGAGATGAGATAGAATGGATAGAAAGCAGCAGTCTGACGCGGGCTCAGAAGCAGAATATTTATATGAAAAATGCATGTAAATTGTTACATCTACATGCACTGTAAAAGTTTTGAAAACAGATGGCAGGGATCAGGATACGACCTGATTTTTGCCATTATTTTTACCGATATACAAATTGTTGTCAGCTAACTGGATCAGTTTATTGATCTTAAATCCGGGAATATAAGAGGCAACCCCGAAGGTCATGGTAACGGATACCTCTGTGCCTTCTTCCGTAACACATGCCTGCTCGATCGATGCACGGATCTTTTCGGCAAGTGCAGTCGCAACTGTTTCTGTCCCATTGATCAAAAGAAGGATCTCCTCACCGCCCCAGCGGCAAATACAGTCTTCCGGCCGTATATGAGAGCGGATCGTATCGGCAACAAGAATCAGTATTTTATCTCCACATTCATGTCCATAAGTGTCATTTACCTTTTTGAAATCATCTATATCACCCAGGATGACACAGAATTGTGTTCCGATTTTTTTTGCCTGCTCCATTGCTTTGTGCAGATGGATTTCCATACTGCGACGGTTTAAAAGCTGCGTCAGAGGATCATGGCTGGCGATCGCGTCAAGCGTTTCTTTTTCCTGTTCCAGATGAAGCTGTGTATGTCTGATCTCCAGAACAAAAAAGAAGGAAAAGAGGATCAGCATGACAAAGCACACAAAAGAATTGAAACAGTAGTAAATGCCGACTGCACCGGATGGTGCAAAATCCCGGTAATAAGGCAGATGTCTGACACAGATCAGCTTTGTCCCGATGAAACACAGTAGTATGATAATACCGGAAATAAAGGGCGTCAGAATTTTCCTGCGAAACTGTGATAGTGTAAATGCCATATAAAAAGAAACGGAAACAAGCGCGATCGTATAGATCATGAAGCCCCATTCCCAGCCAACCAGCAGGGTGGCGTAGACGGAATGGAACAGAATCTCGGATATACTGAACAGATAAATAGCCCGGTAAGCCTTTTTTTTAATATAGACGCCTGCCATGTAAAGATAGACGCCGAAGATCAGAATGTTATATAGATACATTGGAAAAATATTGTAGTGTAGAAAGACAATGGTAATGATCAGATGTATAAAAGCAACTGCGTAGAGAACGGTCGAGTATTTGAAAGTGTCCTCGAGCTGCCGGCTGCCATCCAGATAATGTTTTAATTTATGAGTCAGATTATGCATAGTACCCCTCGTTTCCCAAAAAACTCAAAAATATCCGAAAAAGAAAGCAGATGCAGTAGAGATACCGCATCTGTGAAAAATCTGTTATTATAAATTGGATCATATGGAAAGATCGATATTAGCTCCCAGCTGTGGTGCAACAGAACGTTCCATTGCGGAACGATCGATCATGGAAGTAAGTGCGTCACCCATTGCGGCTGACATGTCAAGCGATTTGTCAAGTATAGCTACGCCGACCTGAGAATTGATATTGTATTGTGCCATTGCCATTGATAATGCAGGAATATCCATCACACGTCGCCTCCATCCTTTGTATTATATGCCAATTCCAAAATTTGATTAACAATATTTTAGCATAAGGCATGTGTTTTTGCAACCTGAAGAGGTCATTTTTTCATTATTTTTCCGTTGAAATAAGATAGACAAAAAATCGAAAAAAAGTTATAATGATAAGCAATATATGGCGTTAGCAATTTGACAGGGAGGACAGGGAGCATATGGCATTTGGAATGGTTTCACTTGAGAAAAGATTATCAAATAATATAAAAAACTACAGTCTGGATCAATTATTTCAGATCAATGAGCTGTCCGATTATATGGAGGCTGCAGCACATGTCAGCGGACTGAGCTTTCTGCTCGTACACAGGCATGGAGAAAAGGCTGTCAGCGTCGGCAATTTTATCGGGTTTAAGCCGGATGTGGTAAATGAGCCTGGGCATAAGATTAAAGTCTATGGCAGAACGATCGGTCATTTATATGTAAAAGAGGAGGAAGTCTGTACAAAAGAAGCAGAGAATTTTGTTAATGCGATCGTGACCCAGCTCACGAGACTGGCAGAAAATACATACCAGAGCATTGAGACGTCCATGTATGCGGATGAACTGGAAAGACGTCTTGAAAAAGAGCAGTATCAGGTAAAGCATGGCGAAAAGAAGGATGCACTTACAGGTCTTTTAAACAGCACCTATTTTGACAGCCGGATCACAGTGCTTGAACGTGCAGAGATTGTACCGGTAGCAATTATATGTGCCAATATCAATGACTGGAAATATGTCAATGACAAATTCGGAGATGAAGAAAGTGATCGTCTGATCCGGACCGTTGCTTCTATTATAAAGGATGAGGCAAAAGACGAATATGTGATCGCCAGATGCGGCGGTGATCTGTTTAATATATTGATCCCGATGGCAGAGGACGGAGAAGCGGAAGAGTACTGCAGGAGAATGCAGGAGAAATGTGAAAGCTTCGAGGATCCGAAGATTGCTCCATCCGTTGCCTGCGGTATTGTTTATAAAACAAATGTAGAACAGTCGATCAGAAAGCTTCTGCCGGATGCGGAATACGAAATGTTCAATAATAAGTTTGAACTCAAAAATGCACCCGGATACAGGGCAAGATTAGAAAAATAAAAAGGAAGAAACGCCGGAACTTATCAAAGCTCCGGCGTTTTCGTGGGTAAGAAGATGAACGAAAGAAAAGCAGTATTTTTTGATGTGGACGGCACATTATTTAAACAGGGAAAGAATGTTCCAAAGAGTACGATTCGGGCAATCGCAAAAATCCGTGAAAACGGGCATCTGGCATTTGTCTGTACAGGACGCAGCCGTGTCATGGTACCCAAAACACCGATCCTTGATATCGGATTTGACGGAGTTGTGGCAGCATGCGGTATGTATGCGGATTATCAGGGAAAGCTGCTTTTTGCGGAAGAGATGCGGCAGGAAGTGCTTGATGATATCCTCCCGGTATTGCAGCGGACAGAAACCATGTATATTCTGGAGGGGACGGAGTATATTTATTATGATGAAAATACGATCGGTAATGCGATCGATGACTGGTATATCGATGCGATCCGTACGATGATCCCCGGACACTTTATCCCGGTACCAAAGGACAGCTGCAAGATCAGAGCCAGTAAGGTCAGTATCCAGGTGCCGCCGCAGCGTGCGCATGAAGTGATCGAAGCGGCAAAAAAGAATTTCCAGATTTTGTTGCACTATGACAATATTGGAGAGATTGTCCCAAAGGGGTATACGAAAGCATCCGGGATCAGACGTGTCTGTGAGCTTCTGGGAATTGACCGTGCAGATACTATTGCAGTGGGAGACAGTATCAATGATGTGGATATGCTGCAGTTCGCAGGCTGCGGTATTGCAATGGGAAATGCGACAGAACCGGCGAAAGAAATCGCAGACTATGTGACGACCGATATTTTCGAAGATGGCATCTGGAATGCCATGGCACATATGGGACTCTTATAATGAAGAAAATAAATAGTGTACAACAGGCTTTCTGTCTGCATTATTTTATATTTATTTTATAAAATAATGGAAAAATGAGAAAATAAGAGCAAACATAACAAAAACGCTAGAAAAAAGATAGGAAAACAGAGTTGGATAAAGTTGCATATTGACTCTGAAAAAACTAATATAATCACAGTGATTAGCACTCGAAGTAATTGAGTGCTAACAAAAGAAAAAGAATGATATTGTAATGAAGAATAGAAGGAGGCAATTTTTATGAAATTAGTACCACTTGGAGACAGAGTTGTATTAAAACAACTTGTAGCAGAGGAAACAACAAAGTCAGGTATTGTATTACCGGGACAGAATAAGGAAAAACCACAGCAGGCAGAAGTTATCGCAGTTGGCCCGGGCGGTGTTGTAGACGGAAAAGAAGTCAAGATGGAAGTGAAACCCGGCGATCAGGTTATCTATTCTAAATATGCGGGAACAGAAGTGAAGCTTGAGGAAGAAGAATATATCGTAGTTCGTCAGAATGATATTGTTGCTGTAATTGAACAGTAAGCAGGCAGAAACGGAAAAGGAAAAACAGATTGTAAGGAGGTCATTTAAAATGGCAAAGGAAATTAAATACGGAGCAGAAGCAAGAGCAGCTTTAGAGGCCGGCGTAAACCAGCTGGCAGATACAGTCAGAGTAACACTCGGACCGAAAGGAAGAAACGTAGTTCTGGATAAATCATACGGCGCACCGCTGATCACAAACGATGGTGTAACGATCGCAAAAGAGATCGAGCTGGAAGATGCTTTTGAAAATATGGGCGCACAGCTTGTAAAAGAAGTAGCTACAAAGACAAATGATGTAGCAGGTGATGGTACTACAACAGCAACCGTACTGGCACAGGCTATGGTCAATGCAGGTATGAAGAATCTGGCAGCAGGTGCGAACCCGATCATCCTTCGTAAAGGTATGAAGAAGGCAACTGACTGTGCAGTAGAAGCAATCAAGAAGATGAGCTCTAAGGTAAACGGTAAAGAGCATATCGCAAAGGTTGCTGCAATTTCCGCAGGTGATGAAGAAGTTGGTAATCTGGTAGCAGATGCTATGGAAAAGGTTTCCGGTGACGGTGTTATCACAATTGAAGAAAGCAAGACCATGATGACAGAGCTTGACCTTGTAGAAGGTATGCAGTTCGACCGTGGTTATATTTCCGCATATATGGCAACAGATATGGATAAGATGGAAGCAGTTCTGGATAATCCATACATCCTGATCACAGATAAGAAGATTTCCAATATTCAGGAGATCCTTCCACTTCTGGAGCAGATCGTACAGAGTGGAGCAAAGCTCCTGATCATCGCTGAAGATGTAGAAGGCGAAGCACTTACAACACTGATCGTCAACAAACTGCGTGGTACATTCAATGTAGTAGCTGTTAAGGCTCCGGGTTATGGCGACAGAAGAAAAGCAATGCTTGAAGATATCGCAATTCTGACAGGTGGTCAGGTGATCAGCTCTGAGCTTGGTCTGGAACTGAAAGATACAACAATGGAACAGCTCGGTCGTGCAAAATCCGTTAAGGTTCAGAAAGAGAACACAGTGATCGTAGACGGCGAAGGCAGCAAGGATGCCATTGCAGCACGTATCGCTTCTATTAAGAAACAGGTAGAAGAGACAACATCTGATTTCGACCGTGAGAAATTACAGGAAAGACTTGCTAAGTTAGCTGGCGGTGTTGCAGTCATCCGTGTTGGTGCAGCAACAGAAACAGAAATGAAAGAAGCAAAACTTCGTCTGGAAGATGCACTTGCAGCTACAAAAGCAGCAGTAGAAGAAGGTATTATCTCAGGTGGTGGATCTGCTTATATCCACGCTTCCAAAGAAGTTGCTAAGCTGGCAGATAAGCTGGAAGGTGATGAGAAGACAGGTGCACAGATCGTTCTGAAAGCACTGGAAGCTCCACTGTTCCACATTGCAGCAAACGCAGGTCTGGAAGGCAGCGTTATCATCAATAAAGTAAAAGAATCCGAAGTTGGCGTCGGTTACGATGCACTGAAGGATGAATATGTAAATATGGTAGATGCAGGTATTCTGGATCCTGCAAAGGTTACAAGAAGTGCTCTGCAGAACGCAACAAGCGTTGCATCTACACTGCTTACAACAGAATCTGTTGTAGCAAACATCAAAGAAGATGCCCCGGCTATGCCAGCCGGTAACCCGGGCATGGGAATGATGTAAAACCGCAAAGATAAAAACAAGCGCCTGCCTAATGGCAGGCATTTGTTTTTATTGCGGTTTTAACGAGCAAACCATCTGCGTAAGCAGATGAGAGAGCGCGATAGCGCGAGTTTGCGAGTGTAGTAACATAAAGAAAACCAAGCGCCTGCCTTTGGCAACGCCTGATAAGGAAGTATTTATGTAGGATACGGTGTAACTCAGTAAAATGGGTTACGCCGTATTCTTTTGTCATTATGCTACAAAGCGGAAGTCCTGCGGGTTCGTCTGCATTTCCTCCATCATAGCAAGAATTTTCTGTTCGGTTGGAATATCTATCATACCAACCGCAGTATTCCTACCAATTATTACAATCTGGATGTCATTATTTCCGTAGGTTACAGAGTAAACTCCATTCAGGCAACCAAGTTCCGTATATGGGCAACCGGAATTTTGAAGGAATATATGATAAAGGGCTTTGCTATGGATGATGAGCGCCTGAAACAGGGTAAAACAGCTTTTGGAAAAGACTATTTTCGTGAATTGCTGGAAAGAGTTCGCTCCATCCGTGCTAGCGAACGCAGAATATGGCAACAGATAACCGATATTTTTGCAGTGTGCAGCATTGATTATGATAGAGATTCCGATACCGCATATCATTTTTATGCCACTATACAGAATAAATTCCACTATGCCATTACCGGTAAAACAGCGACAGAAATTGTGTATAATCAGGCTGACCACACCAAGGAAAATATGGGCTTGACCACATGGAAAAATGCTCCCGATGGTCGTATTCTCAAATCTGATACACCGATTGCAAAAAAACTATTCGGACGAGAAACAGATTCGTCAGTCAGAACGTGCTGTTACAGGATATTTTGATTACATAGAGGATTTGATAGAACGTGAAAATGTCTTTACAATGGAAGAATTTTCGAAAAGCGTGAACGAGTTCCTTGCGTTCCGTAGATATGATATTTTAAAGGATAACGGACGTATTTCCCATAAGCAGGCAATGGAGAAAGCATATCAGGAATATGATATTTTTAACAAGACACAACCAATCGAGTCTGATTTCGATAAGGTAGTTAAAGGATTGGCAAAGGCTGGGAAATAACCGTAACAGGAAAGGTCAGTTATGAAACGAGAAGTATGGTTATACATAAATTTTTATCCGAAAAGCAAGTGATAATTCTCTTTTTAAAATTGTGTTTATAAATCAAAAATGATACAATTTAAAAAATCGGAATTTTATGGAGAAAATCATGATTCAAGAAATAGAAAACAGAAGAAGCATACGAAAATATAAACCTGATGCAGTCAGTAAAGAAATACTTGAGCATATAATATACAGCGCAACCTTGGCACCTTCCGCTAAAAACAGACAGCCATGGAAATTTATTGTATATCAGGGAAAAGAAAAAGACCGTTTAGTCGATGTGATGCGCAATGGGATTAACTCCGAAAAAAGCACCCACAAACTTATGCCGGAATGGGCTTTTGCCATTCCTGATGCCCAAAATACGGTTCGGATTATGCAGGAAGCCCCGTGTCTGATTGTAGTACTTAACACAAATCAGCAAACGCCATTCGCAAACATTGAAAGTGAGCAGCGAATAGTAGAGATTTGTGATTCGTTGTCGATAGGCGCTTCTGTCGAAAATATGATACTGACCGCCACATCATATGGATTAGGTACCTTATGGATTGCAAATACTTGTTTTGCCTATAATGATCTAATCGATTTTATCGGAACTGAACATCAGCTGACCGGAATTGTTGCAGTTGGATTTGCGAATGAAAAACCAGCTAAAAGACCACGGAAGCCATTTAAAGATATCATTGAATACAGATAAATAGTTGTTTATCAAGCTGTTTAATTTTGAAAATTTCTTTGAAAAACTATTGACTCCTACGTAACGTAATAGTTTAGAGTATGCTTATCGAGAGAAGGAAATGACAATGATGACGGTGAATGAAGTAAGTAAATTAACAGGAGTGAGTATACGCACTCTGCAGTATTACGACACCATTGGACTCTTAAAACCTATTGAATATACAGAGTCAGGTTATAGGTTGTATGACGATACAT